>Ga0224558_1004517_pt1 | contig 10782 bp, 1 predicted proteins | sample 714S32024metaG_FD_180682 | JGI IMG/M metagenome (GOLD analysis project Ga0224558, IMG submission 180682) | Peat soil microbial communities from Stordalen Mire, Sweden - 717 S3 20-24 | ecosystem: Environmental > Terrestrial > Soil > Wetlands > Peat | place: Sweden: Norrbotten County, Stordalen... | reverse complement strand
GTCCGACGCTGAAAGAACGAGCGTTGGTGAGGTCATGGCTCCGGAAGTTGAGGCGGGTATCTGGCTCCGCTCCAACACCCCCCCGGAATCAGTGGTGATGGCCCGACACTTGCCCACCGTTTGTCACTACGCGGAGAGGAAGTTGGTCTGGTTTGCTCCGATTTCCGATCCGGATATTCTCCTCAAAGGCATCGAAAAGCACCGTGTTGATTACGTTGTCGCCATCAAACACGTTCCTCCCTACTACTTGCCTGACGATGACTACTGCTGCAGCCGGCTCTTGGCAGCGCATGCCGGCAACTTCCGTCTAGTACTTCAAAGAGACAATTTGAGGATTTTCAAAGTCGTCCTATGATTAACCTTATTGACCGCCCGAGCGTGGATGTGATCTCCGGCTCGAAGTTATCCGTCGTGATGCCAGTTTACAACGAGCGGGCCACTCTGCGTACGGTGATTGAGAAGGTTCTCGCTGTTCCGATGGAGATTGAGTTGCTTTGCGTGGATGACGGTTCGCGCGATGGATCGCGCGAAATCCTGGCTGAACTTGAGAAAGAGTATGTGCAGATTCGAGTATTCCTGCAACCCCGCAACATGGGTAAGGGAGCGGCGCTGCGCCGCGGCATTCAGGAGGCGACCGGTGATTTTGTCATCATCCAGGATGCGGACCTGGAATACGATCCTTCGGATTATGAGCAGATGCTCGATCCCCTTCGTGCCAACAAAGCGGATGTGGTCTTCGGCTCGCGCTTCATGGGAGGCGGCGCCCACCGAGTTTTGTATTTCTGGCACTCGGTCGGCAACAGGCTACTCACGCTGCTTTCCAATTGCCTCACCAACATCAACCTGACGGATATGGAGACGTGCTACAAGGCCTTTCGCCGCGAGGTGATTCAGGCGATCCCGATCGAGGAGAATCGGTTTGGATTTGAGCCGGAAATCACGGTGAAAGTGGCGCGTCGACAATTGCGGATATATGAGGTGGGGGTGAGCTACTCGGGTCGTACTTACCAAGAAGGCAAGAAGATTGGTTGGAAAGATGGATTCCGCGCTTTGTATTGCCTGCTCAAGTATTCCCTGAAGGAACCGAGGACCAAGGCAGCCCTCGCCAAGTCGGCGCCGGCTCTGGTTCAATCCACTGTCTCGCGATAACTCCGTGGCGAATTCTGTCTTGGTTCCATACTCGATTATTCTCCCACATCGAGACTGGTTGTCCTGGTGGATTCCGTAGTTTTCCCGGCCCCGTTCCGTAATCGGGCGAATTGGCTTCCAGCGGCTGGACTGAGATAAATGCGGAATGCGCGTAGTCCAACTATCACCAGTTTTGCACAAACGACCGTCTGATGCGGATGCCGGGTTAGCCAAAGAATCCGGAGGCCGCAGCCTAGCCTGGACCGGAACGGGCCAATGGTGAGTCCCAAGCTCTCAGTGTGCCTCAGGCCCCGGGAATTCCCCGGGATTAGAATCTGAAGTCGCACCGGGAACACGATCATGCCTTACCCCGATTGTGGCCATTCGGGTCCGGCCTAAACTTGGTTGAGAAACACTAATGACAATTACGAACGATCAGGTGCGATGAAAGACCCTCATTGGCTTTCCTCGCGGGGTTCATATGCCGGCGCGGTTGCGGCGGCGGCGTGTGCGTTCATGTACAGCAGGGGCCAGTTGGTTTGTCCATTTCCCAGGCACTACGGCACAGATATCCGCGAGGAATCCGCCCATTTTAAAGGGGTTCGGGGTTCCAATTCGCAAGACTGCGATGGCCCGGTGGCTGCTTACTCGTCTAATTCGCAGTTTTGCGTCCGCGCGATTGCCATGCATACCGCTGAAGGCTTTGTTTGCCTATCGGCGGCGCCAGGATTGACCGGAATTTAGGATCTATGAAAACAAAGTTTACCTGTTGCTTTTGCCCTCTGCTCTCTTCTCTGGCCCGGCCCGGGCTCCGGGGCGTACGCAACAGGCGGCTTCGACGCGCTCTGCTTCCACAAGCGCAACAATTTGACGTTAATACAGCAACAAGTTCTCCGTTTATGAAATCCACAACAAAGGTCCTCTTCCTAACCCTATTTGTAACTGCCTTCACCCTGATCGGCGCGAGCCCGGCGTCGGCTGCGGTCACCGTAACTGGCGCGACCGGCGGCAGCAGCCTTTCAGCCGATACCGCAGGCAATGCTTCCTCACCGGCGTGGACCACTCTGGGCGCAATTACGATTGCCGAAGGGGCCAACGCGGACTTTGCGGCGGGCACCAACGTGACCCTGATCCTCAAGGCGCCGTTGGGGTTTGAGTTCAACACCGCGGTCATCCCGAACGTTACTGCCACCGCCGGCACTAACATCACCAGCGCCGCCGTGGCTATGACCGATGCCGCAACCCTCACCCTGACCCTCACGGTTTCCGGCACAAATTCCGCCGATACGCTCACTCTGGGGAGCACCACTGGCATTCAAGTGCGCCCCACCGCCGGCTCGCCGCTGGCGACCGGCAAACATATTTATCGTCCCACCACAGGCGGCGGGAGCGCCACTATTACCGGGATCACCACCAGCACCGATGGTTCAAGCGGTTCTATCTTTGGGATTCTGACAGAGATCGTGGGCGCCGCCGCCGCCCTCCGGGTGGAGACTGCCGCCAACGGCACCGGCACTGTCGTGCCGACGCAGAGTGTTACGGCGAGCAATTCAGTCACAGCTTATGCCATTACGCGCGATGCCTTCGGCAATTTTGTGGCCAATGCAGCAACCGATGTCGGTGGTTGGTCATTGGTGAATGCCACCGGTGGAGTGGCGAGCGGAGACCTGGTGCCGGCGGGAGACCGCAAGAGCGCGGTCTTCACGGGTCACCTCGTGGGCAGCGCGAACATTTTGGCAACCTCCGGTGCCTTGGCCATAACCGATTCCGGGCTGCTCACAGTTGTTCCGGCGGCGGCCTTCCAACTGGTGATTGCAACGCAGCCTTCCCCAACAGCGCTCGTGGGCGTTCCCTTTGCGCCGCAGCCGGTGATTTATATCGAGGATGTGTATGGCAACCTGCGGACCAGCGACACGCTTACCGTGACGGCTGCGCGCCTCGGTGGCACTGGGGTACTGCAAGGGACCAAGAGCATTGCCGCCGTGGGCGGGGTGGCCACCTATACGGACCTGAATCATTTGGTAGCAGGCACCATCACCATTTTCTTTAGCAGCGGCACGTTGATTACGGCCACGTCCCAGTCTATCAACGTCAACCCCGGGTCCTATAGCCAACTGCAGGTGCTGCTGCCCGGCGAGACCGCGACACCGGGGGTTGCCCCCGGCAGGAGCGGCGCCCCGACGGTGCAGACGGCCGGCTCGGCCTTCAGCGTGAAGGTCAACGCCGTGGATGCCGGCTGGAACCCCGTCAGCACTGTCGCCGACACAGTGGGGCTTACCAGCAGTGACGCGACCGCCCTCCTGCCCGCCAATGCGGCCCTCATCAACGGCACGAATTCCTTCAGCGTGACCCTCAAGGATGCCGGCAGCCAGACGATCACCGCCAATGACCTGACCGATGGAACCACGACCAGCACCAGTTCAGCCGTGACGGTCAATGCGACGCCATTTTCGAGGTTGCAGGTGCTGCTGCCGGGTGAAAGCGCCGCTCCGGGCACGACCACCGGCAAGACCGGCACGCCGACGGCCCAAACCGCAGGCGCCTCTTACACCGTGACGGTCAACGCGGCCGATGCCAACTGGAACCTCATCAGCACCAACGATACCGTGGCCATCACCTCCAGTGACGTTAACACAACCTTGCCTGCTAACGCAGCGCTGGCCGCCGGAACAAAGACTTTCAATGTGACCAACAAGACGGCAGGCACCTGGACGGTGACGGCCTCGGACACGACGCATGCCGGCATCACGGCCAACACCAGTTCCTCGTTCACGGTCAATGCCGGTGGCTTCACCAAACTGCAGTTGCTGACGCCGGGCGAAACGGCCTCGCCGGGCAGCACCACCGGCAAGACCGGCACGCCGGCGGCGCAGAACACCGACAACTCGTTTAGTGTTACAGTCAATGCCGTGGACGCCAATTGGAACCCGGTGGGCACCGTGAGCGACACTGTGGCGATTACGTCCAGCGACCCGACCGCGACTTTGCCTGTCAATGCGGGCCTGAGCGCGGGTACTCAGACCTTTAGCGTGAACTTCAATACGGCGGGCGGAACCAGAACAGTGACCGCGACCGACGCCAGCGACGGCACGAAGACGGCGAATACCAGTCCGGCGATCACGGTCAACTTGGGAGCCTTTGCGAAGCTGCAAGTGTTGATGCCGGGCGAAACCGCCGCTCCGGGCACCGCCAACGGCAAGACGGGCACTCCGTCTGCCCAGACCGCGGGCACTTCCTTCAGCGTGACGGTCCGGTCCGTGGACGCCGATTGGAACCTGATCAGCACCAACGATACGGTGCATCTGACCTCTTCGGACGCCCAGGCGACGTTGCCGATCAATACCGCTCTGAGCAGCGGCAGCGTGACGCTGAGCCTGACCAACAAGATCTCGGGCATTCAGACGGTAACGGCTTCCGACACGACCCACACCTCGATCGGCTCCAACACCGGCACGGCCACCACGGTCAGTCCGGCGGCGGCCAGCAAGCTGGTCATTGCGACGCAGCCTTCGGCGACGGCGACGGCGGGCATTGCCTTTGTGCAGCAGCCGGTGGTTTTCATTGAGGACCAGTTTAGTAACGTGCGGAGCAACGACACGCTGGTGGTGACCGCGACGCGCAATGCTGGCGCAGGGATCTTGATGGGAACGACCAACATCACAGCGGTGGGTGGGGTGGCAGCCTTCACGAACCTGGCGCATCCTCTGGCCACCAATATCACCATCAATTTCACTAGCGGGGCATTGACAGCGGCCACTTCGACCGGCATCGCCGTAAGCGGCGGGACTTTCGGTCAATTCCAAGTGCTGCTGCCTGGAGAAACCGCTGCGCCGGGAACCCCGAGCGGCAAGACCGGCACGCCGACGGCCCAAACCTCCGGGACGGCCTTTGCCGTTAGAGTCAACGCGGTGGACATGGGCTTCAACCCCATCAACACGGTAACTGACCTGGTGGGCATTAGCAGCAGCGACGGGACGGCCATCTTGCCCGCCAATGCCGCCCTGGTCAACGGGACCAATTCCTTTAGCCTGACCCTCAAGGATGGCGGCAGCCAGACTGTGACCGCGAGCGACCTTACCGACGGTCATACGACTGGCACCAGCTCGTCTGTGACGGTCAATGCCGCAGCATTTGCAAAGTTGCAGTTGCTGATGCCGGGTGAGACAGCATTACCGGGGACTTCGACGGGTAAGACGGGGACGCCCACTGCGGAGACGGCGGGCACCAGCTACACCGTGACGGCTAACGCGGTGGACGCCAACTGGAACGTGGTGAACACCAACGACACCGTGGCGATCACTTCCAGCGACGCCAACGTGACCTTGCCGGCTAGTGCCCCCCTGGTTACCGGAACCAAGACGTTCAGTTTGACCAACAAGACGGTGGGTACCTGGACGGTGACGGCGTCGGACACGACGCATGCGGGCGTGCCGGTCAACACCAGCCCGACCTTTGCCGTGAATGTGGGCGCGTTTGCGAAATTGCAATTGTTGGTGCCGGGCGAGACCGCCGCGGCAGGGACCACGACCGGCAAGACAGGCACGCCAGGGGCGCAAAACACGGATACGCCCTTCAACGTGACCGTCAATAGCGTGGACGCCAACTGGAACCTTGTCAATACGGTCACTGATACGATTGGGATCTCTTCCAGCGATGCCAACGCGACTTTGCCGGCCAATGCGGCCTTGAGCGGCGGGACGCAGACTTTCAGTGTGAACTTCAAGACAGCGGGAGGAACCAGAACAGTTACAGCGACCGACGCCAGCGACGGCACGAAGACGGCGAATACCAGTCCGGCAATCACGGTCAACTTGGGGGCCTTTGCGAAGCTGCAAGTGTTGATGCCAGGTGAAACCGCCGCTCCGGGCACAACCAGCGGCAAGGCGGGCACTCCGACAGCCCAGACCGCGGGCACTTCCTTTAGCGTGACGGTCCGGTCCGTGGACGCCGGTTGGAACCTGATCAGCACCAACGACACGGTGCATCTGGCCTCGTCGGACGCGCAGGCGACGTTGCCGATCAATACCGCTATGAGCAGCGGCAGCGTGACCTTGAGCCTGACCAACCAGACCGCGGGCATCCAGACCGTATCGGCTTCGGATGTGACCCACGCCGGGATTGGTGCCAACACCGGCAGTGCCACCACGGTCAATCCCGGCGCTTTCACCAAGTTGCAACTGCTGGTCCCGGGCGAGACGGCCGTCCCGGGAACCACCACTGGCAAGATCGGCACGCCAATTACCGAAATCTCCAACCTCGTCTTTACGGTGACCGTCAACAGCGTGGACGCCACCTGGAACCAGGTCATCACCAACGATACGATCCGCATCCGCTCCAGCGACACAATTGCCGTTCTCCCGGCCAGCAACGCGCTTGTCGCAGGCACGCAAGTATTCAGCGTCACGCTCAATACCGTCGGGACCAACCTGACGACGATCACCGCCTCAAACGTCACCCACACCGGCTTCGCCGTTGCTGTCAGCCCCCTTCTGACCGTCAACGCGAAGCTGGCACAGACCATCACGTTTGGCCCGCTCGCGGACAAGATCTTCGGCGCCCCGCCATTCTCCCTTAGTGCCACGGCTTCCTCGGGTCTGCCTGTTAGCTTCAGCATCCTGTCCGGCATGGCGACGCTCTCGGACGGCACCAATGTGACCCTCATTGCCACCAACACCGTCACCATACGCGCCTCACAAGCGGGTAATGCCATTTACTACGCCGCGCCGCCCGTGGATCAGTCCTTCACAGTCATCTCGGCCGGCGGGACACCTCCCACGATCGGAGCCATCCCGAACCAGACGGTCTTGATCGATGAACCGACTGACTGGGAACCGACGGACGCCTACCCCCTCACCGTGAGCGACGCGGAGACACCGGCAATCAGCCTCGTGTTGCGCGGCTTGTCCAGCAACACGAACCTCGTCCCTACGGAGAACATCTTCTTCGCCTTCGCGGAGAACACCTGGTATCTGACAGTGACCCCGGCGTTCGGCCAGACGGGCACCAACACTATCTCGGTCATCGTGCGCGACGGTGCGGGTAATGAGGCGACCAACAGTTTCCTTCTCGCGGTCAATCCCACCCCGACGAACATGACCCGATTCGCGAAGCTTGGGACAATCACCATTCCCGGAGTGGCGGACACCGCCGGCCCCGCGAGTCCTTATCCCTCGATCAACACCGTCTCCGGTATGACCGGATGGATCACCAACATGACCCTAACCTTCAGTGGGTTGAGTCATCAGCGCGTGCAGGAAGTGAACATGTTGCTCGTTAGCCCGAGCGGCATTGGTGTGGTGCTCTTTTCGGACATCAGCGGGGCAAACCGCAGTTGCACCAATGTCACGGTCCGGCTCGATGACAGCATGACTTATCCCCTGCCGTCGGATTTCGATCTTTGGTCCGAGCCGCTGCGACCGGCGGACTATGCGGCGAGTGATAACTTCCCGGGGGCCACCTGGACCAGTGCGCCGTCGTCCTCCTTTACCAATTTCAATGGGACTTCGCCCAATGGCGATTGGAAGCTCTACGTCTATGACGACACGGCCTTGAACAACGGCCAAATCCTCGGTGGCTGGAGTATGAAGATCGCCACCAGCACGAAGCCTTGGATCAGCGACATCCCCAACCAGACCATCCCAGTCAGCACCAACACCGGGCCGCTTCCCTTCACGATCAACAGCCCGGTCACCGCTAGCTCCAATCTCGTCCTCACCGCCGCCTCCTCGGGTACGTACATCGTCCCGACGAGCAACATCGTCTTCGGCGGGAGCGGGACGAACCGCACGGTGACCGTGACGCCGAACGCGGGGCAGTCCGGCACGACGACGATCACGATCACTGTCAGCGATGGCGTCAACTCCGCCAGCGACAGCTTTGTTCTGACTGTCGGCAGCGGAAATGCGCCCCCGATGATTGCGGTGATTCCAAACCAGACCACGTTGATGGGGCGCGCCATCGGGCCGTTTAACATTACTTTTAGTGACCCTGAGACGCCGACGTACGGCTTGGTCGTGACGGGTAGCTCGTCGAACACCAACCTGGTTCCAAACGGCAACATCATCCTTCTCAACGCGGGCGTGCAGACCCTCGCCATCCAGCCTGTGGATGGCGTGACGGGGACCGCCACTATTACCATATACGTGAGCGACGGGGTAAATATTACTAGCACCCAATTTGACCTCGTTGTGACACCGCCCGGTCCGACTGTGGGAATTTACAACAACGGCAATTCCATCTCACTCCCGCTCACCAACGTGGCGGCGGTGTACCCGTCAACGATCTCAGTCTCTGGCCTGGCGGGCAACCTCACGCGAGTCACGCTAACGTTGAAGGGCCTGACCCACTCGGCGCTGCATGACTTGGAGATGCTCCTGGTCGGACCCGGCGGCCAAGAGACCGTGTTCTTCTCACACGTCGGCGGTGGCAGCGCGACCAACGTGACGGTGACCGTGGACGACACGGCATTCTATTCGCTGCCACCGAGTCCCTACTCGATCGTGAGCGGCACCTACACGTCGGCGGACTTCGGTCATGGCACGTTCCCGCCGCCCGCGCCCTCGGGGCCCTACGGAGCGAATTTCTCCCCCTTCATCGGCACTGCGCCCAACGGCAACTGGCAGCTCTTCATATTGAACGATCCGGCGGGAACCGGCTCAGGCACGATCGCGGGCGGATGGAGTCTCGCCCTCACCACGGACACCGCAGACTCGTGGCCCACGATCAGCGCGATCAGTGATCAGGTCGTGACGGTGAACACGCAGACGGCTGCGCTGCCCTTCACGATCTTCGACGCGGAGACGGCCGCATCGAACTTGGTCCTGACGGCGTCCTCTTCGGACACGAATTTGGTTGCGGTAAACAACATCATCTTCGGCGGCACCGACGCAAATCGGACGGTGACGGTGACGCCGACGTCCAACCAACTCGGCACGGCGACGGTCACGCTGGCTGTGAGCGACGGTTTGTTAACGGCGAGCAACAGCTTTGTGCTGACGGTGAACCCGGCACCGTTGACCGTCACCGTGGACAGCTTCACTCGGGCTTACGGCGAGACCAACCCCGTGTTGACTGGCAGCATTGTCGGCCTGCAGGCGGGCGACGGCATCACCGCCATCTTCTCGACCGTCGCGAACACAAACAGCCCCGTCGGGACGTACCCCATCACGGTGACACTGTCCGATCCAGGCAATAAGCTGGGCAATTACAGCGTGACAACCAACAACGGGACGCTGAGCGTGCTGGCGCAGGCGCTGACGGTGACGGCGCAGGACCAGACGAAGGTCTATGGGGCGGCGGATCCTGGATTCACCGCGGCCTACTCCGGCCTGGTGAACGGGGAGACCAGCGCGGCGCTGGACGGGACCCTCACATTCAGCCGGGTGGCGGGGGAGACTGTGGGCGCCTATGCGATCACGCCGGCGGGGCTGACCTCGACCAACTACGTGATCACGTTTGCCAGCGGGACACTGACGATTAGCCAGGCGGCGTTGACAATCACGGCCGACAACCAGAGCAAGGCCTACGGGATGGCATTGCCTGGCTTGACGGTGAGCTACAGCGGCTTGGTTAATGGCGACACGGCGGCCAGTCTGACCACTCCGCCGGCGGTGACGACGACCGGGACGGCTAGCAGCGCCGCGGGCAGCTACCCGATCACGGCCAGTGGCGCTGCGGATGCCAACTATACGATCAGCTACGTGGCCGGCACGCTGGCGGTCAACCCGGTGGGCCTGACGATCACGGCCGACAACCAGAGCAAGGCCTACGGGGCTGCGCTGCCGGGCTTGACGGTGGGCTACAGCGGCTTGGTCAATGGCGACACGGCGGGCAGTCTGACGACCCCGCCGGCGGTGACGACGACCGGGATGGCCAGCAGCGCGGTGGGCACGTATCCGATCACGGCCAGCGGCGCGGTGGATGCGAACTATACGATCAGCTACGTGGCCGGCACACTGACAGTCAACCCGGTGGGGCTGACGATCACGGCCGACAACCAGAATAAGGCTTACGGGGCGGCGTTGCCGGGCTTGACGGTGGGCTACAGCGGTTTTGTGAATGGCGACACGGCGGGCAGTCTGACGACCCCGCCGGCGGTGACGACGACCGGGACGGCCAGCAGCGCGGTTGGCACGTATCCGATCACGGCCAGTGGAGCTGCGGATGCCAACTACACGATCAGCTACGTGCCTGGTACGCTCACGATTGACCAGGTGGGTTTGACCGTGGTGGCGACCGACGCCACGCGGGCCTATGGGCAAACCAATCCGGTCTTCACGGCGAGCTACATCGGCTTTGTCAACGGCGAGACCAACACGGCGCTGAGCGGCGTGCTGGACTTGAGCACCGCTGCGGACACCAATAGTCCGGTGGGGCCGTATCCGATCACGGCCAGCGGGTTGAGCGCGGCCAACTATTCGATCACGTATTCCAACGGGATGCTGAGCGTGCTGGCGCAGGCGCTGACGGTGACGGCGCAGGACCAGACGAAGGTCTATGGGGCGGCGGATCCTGGATTCACCGCGGCCTACTCCGGCCTGGTGAACGGGGAGACCACCGCGGCGCTGGACGGGACCCTCACGTTCAGCCGGGTGCCGGGGGAGGCTGTGGGGACCTATGCGATCACGCCGGCGGGGCTGACCTCGACCAACTACG
>Ga0224558_1004514_pt1 | contig 10787 bp, 7 predicted proteins | sample 714S32024metaG_FD_180682 | JGI IMG/M metagenome (GOLD analysis project Ga0224558, IMG submission 180682) | Peat soil microbial communities from Stordalen Mire, Sweden - 717 S3 20-24 | ecosystem: Environmental > Terrestrial > Soil > Wetlands > Peat | place: Sweden: Norrbotten County, Stordalen... | reverse complement strand
GGACACATGGTCTGTGCTGACCTCTCTGCGTTGCGGGAGTTCGATTCGCTTGGAGCCGCGAAGATACTGGCCGGTAAGGGACTGCTTAGATTTCAGGAGTTGTGGATATGTTCCTTGGAAAACGATCTCGCCGCCCGTGGCGCCATGGCCGGGGCCGAGGTCCACGATCTGCTCGGCGGCGCGGATCACGCTGGCTTCGTGTTCAACGACCACGACGGTGTTGCCCGCGAGGCGAAGTTGCAGGAGCAGGCGGACAAGGCGTTCGGTGTCACGCGGGTGCAGGCCGACACTCGGTTCGTCCAGGACGAAGAGCGTATTGACCAGGCGGGTGCCGAGACAGGTGGTGAGGTTGACGCGCTCGGTCTCGCCGCCGGAGAGCGTGCGCGTCGGACGGTCCAAGGTGAGATAGCCCAAGCCGACCTGGTCGAGATAACCGAGCCGTGAGCGGACCTCATTGAGGACCAGGCCAAGGGGGTCGTTCGGTCGCAGGTGGTGCCGCCCGGCGAGGGCGGCGATGAACGGTAAGGCATCGCGGATAGGCAATTGGTAGAAATCGGCCAACGTCAGCGCGCCATTCCCGCCCGCTTCAGCCGACGCAGCTTCACTTCGCACTTCGGAATTCGGACTTCGGCCTTCCTTCGGTCTTCGGTCTTCGGCCTTCGGACTTCCCATCTCACAGCGGTAGAGCAATGCCTCCGGCTGAAACCGCCTGCCGCCGCAATCCGGGCAAGGCGTATAGGCCCGGTAACGCGAGAGCAGGACGCGCACGTGCATTTTGTAGGCCTTCGATTCGAGCCAGCGAAAGTAGCCTTTGACGCCATACCAGGCGCGCGGCCATTTGTGCGCTTCGTCTTCCCCGTAGCCCGGCTCGCCTTCGATAACCAGGTTCTGCCATTTCTTCGCCAACTGGTTGAAGGGCACGTCAGTGGGCACGCCAAATTGCCGGCAGGTGCGCAGCAGATCATCCTGGCATTCCGCGCCCAGGCCGGTTTGCCAGGGCCTGACCACGCCTTGTGCCAGTGTTCGGGAGCGGTCGGGCAGCACCAGGTCGTAATCAATGCTGATGATGCGACCAAAGCCACGGCAGGTCGGGCAAGCGCCGACAGGGTGGTTGAAGCTGAATAACGCGGGAGTGGGTTCGCGGTATTCGATGTCACATTCGGCGCAGTGCCGCCGGTTGCTGAAGAGTCGCGGGGGGCGGGTCTTGGGCTGGACGCCATCGTTCTCGGGAGCGATCTCGTGGATTGCCAGCTTGCCTTTGCCAAAGCGGTAGGCTTGTTCGCAGGCCTCGACGAAACGAGCGCGGTTGGCATCGGCGAGGCTCACGCGGTCCTGGACCACGGTGAGAGACGGGAGGCGTGAACCGTGAACCGTGAAACGTGATGGGAGGTCCTCAAGCCGGAGGATTTGCCCGTCGAACAACAGGCGCTGATAGCCTTGCTTGGCGACCAAGGCGAGCGATTCCTCAAGGGAGAGCCTCTCCGATAGCGGCAAATCGAACGTGATCAACACTTCGGACTTCGGACTTCGGACTTCGGATTTTCCGGCAGGCTCTGCCCTGCCGGGACCGAGGGCCTGCCAAATTTGCTGCGCCGAGTCTTTGCGCACAGGCCGGCCGCACTGGCGGCAATGCAGTTGTGCGATGTGCGGCCAGAGCATTTTCATGTAGTCGCAGATCTCGGTCATCGTGCCGACGGTTGAGCGGGTCGTTCGGACGGCGTTGCGCTGCTCGATGGCGATGGCGGGCGGGATGCCCTCAATGCTGTCCACCTGCGGCTTGTCCATGCGGTCAAAGAACTGCCGCGCGTAGGGGGAGAACGTCTCAATGTATCGCCGTTGGCCCTCCGCAAAGAGGGTGTCGAATGCCAACGAACTCTTCCCCGAGCCGCTCAGGCCGGTGATGACCACAAACCGGTTGAGCGGGAGGTCCAGATCGAAATTCTTCAGGTTGTTATGGCGGACACCCCGGAGGCGGATGACCGACGGCGCAGACGATTTCGGCATTGCACGAGGAAGGTAGGGTCGCCGAATCGGGGTTGCAAGTTGCAGCCGGCATCCTGCGGCCAACCCTATAGCGCAAACCTGCCGGTGCCGATCCGACCTCCGCACTTCGGCGGGCCGCCGCGGGTAGTTAACCCTGGCCAGCCCTCGGTTGGCAATGAGGAGGCTGCGGCGAATGATGGCATTTCGTGATGATTAGAGGTTAGATGTCCCAAATTTGGACACATCGCTGAGGTTTCGGTTTCATAAGCCAAAACTGCAGCGGGAGCCCAGGTACATCGTGGGACACTCGCCGGACACTCGCCGGATACTCGCCGTAGCACCTCTAATCCGGGGTTAGAGGTGCTACGGCGAGTATCCGGCGAGTGTCCGGCGAGTGTCCCTGGAGGATACTGCGGCCTTGGCCAGCGGAGTTCTACCCCAAGCCTATGGTCAACGGACGAAATGCAGCTATCCCCTGCCTGGGACTCTTTGGAAGGCGGTGAAGCGACTATTGGCATTCAGCGATGCACCAGGACTGCCCACCCTGCCCTGCAGGAGCGGTTAGCGGCAGAAACGCGAGCTTGGCAGAAACGGCCGCAACGACTAATCTGAAGCAGTTATGGGCCTCACAAACCAGCGTGGGTGGCTGGCTCGACCCTCCAAATGCGGTCTGGCATGAGCGATACATCTTTGAACGTTTTGGCCGTTGTCGGCAGCCTGCAGCGTGATTCGGTGACGCGGGTCGTCGTTCGCCACGTTGCCCAGCAGCTTGAGGCTGCCGGCTGTGCCGTTGACTTGCTCGATTTCGACAAGGTGCCACTCGGGCTTTACAACCCAGACACCGCCCATGACCTGCCCGGCTACGCCGAATTGCAGGCCCGCGTCCACGGCGCTAACGTGATCGTCCTCGGCTCGCCCGATTACCACGGCGGCATGAGCGGTGCAATGAAGAACTTCCTCGATCACTTCTGGCACGAATTTGCAGGAAAGCTTTTCGCCACCATCGTCTCTTCGCATGAAAAGGGGCTCACAGTGATGGATCAACTGCGCACGGTCGCCCGGCAATGCTACGCCTGGACATTGCCTTATGGCGTGTCACTGACGGAGGATGTGGACGTGAAGGACGGTCAGATCGTGAACGAGGCGCTACAGCAGCGGTTGGCGATGATGACCCGCGACCTGCGGGTCTATGGGGAGTTGCTCGCCCGCCAACGGCGCGCCGACCTGTCGGGGACGGAACCGGGCTTCATGGCGCGGCACAGGAAGTGAAACGTGATGCGTGATGCGTGAAACGTGATGCGTGAAACGTAAGCGGGAAGCAACCTGTTCGTGGTTGCTGGCAGGGCTGATGGTTTGGGCTGGCTAGGAGGCATTCACAGGACTCTTTGGCTTGCCAGTTATTGGGATTGCACGTTACCTATGATGCATCACGAATCACGTACCACGGCCTATGGCGAGCCAAGCCCGATCTACCAACGGGTCAAGCACCGGATTCCAACCCTACGTCCCGCACGGCGCGAACATGCGGGAATGCACGCTGCGGGCAATCATCCTCGGTGCCCTGCTGGGGATGGTGTTCGGCGCTTCGTCGCTCTACCTCGTGCTTAAGGTGGGCCTCACGGTAAGCGCGTCAATCCCCGTCGCAGTGATTTCGCTGGCGCTCTTCCGGCTGTGGTCGAAGGCGGGCGGGCGCGACGCGACCATCCTAGAAAATAACATTGTCCAGACCGCCGGGTCGGCAGGCGAGTCTATCGCGTTCGGCCTCGGGGTGACCATGCCGGCAATCATGATTCTCGGCTTCGATCTTGAGATCAGCCGGGTGATGCTGGTCGGGCTGCTCGGCGGCCTGCTGGGCATTCTCATGATGATCCCGCTGCGGCGCGCGTTAATCGTCGCCCAGCACGGGCAGCTAAAGTATCCAGAAGGCACTGCCTGCGCCCAGGTGCTCATCGCAGGGGCGGCTCATGTTGAAACAGGCAGCAAGGCGCTTCATTCCGGGGGCGCCGGCGACAGCACGGACACTGCTCAAATTGGAACCGTCGCGGACATTGAGGACGCCCACGGAGTGACGCGCCCTACCGGAGCCGGGATTCAGGCCTCGACGATCTTCACCGGCTTCGGGCTTGGGCTGGCATACAAGACGCTCATGGCCGCGTTCAGGCTGTGGAAAGATGTGCCGGAGAAGGTGTTTGGCGCCCCGCTCAAAGGCGGCTCAATTTCCGCAGAAATCTCGCCGGAGTTGCTTGGCGTGGGCTACATCATTGGTCCGAAGATTGGCTCGATCATGATGGCAGGGGGCGTGCTTAGTTGCCTGGTGCTGACGCCGCTTATCAAGTTCTTCGGCGAGGGCCTGAATGTCGCGCTAGCACCCGGGACCAAGCCGATTGCCGATATGACTCCCGGCGACATTCGCAGCGCCTACATCCTCTATATCGGGGCAGGCGCGGTCGCAGCCGGCGGAATCATTAGCCTGATGCGGTCGCTACCTATCATCCTCCATGGGGTCCGGTCCGGGCTGTCCGATTTCAAGGCTGCGGCCGTCACCCATGCCTCGGTCCTCCGTACCGACCGCGATCTTTCGATGAAGTGGGTTGCGGCGGGCATCGTCGCGCTCATCCTTGCCATCCTGGCTGCGCCTTCGCTGCACATGAATATTCTGGGCGCACTATTGATCGTGGTGTTCGGTTTCCTCTTCGTCACGGTGTCATCCCGGCTTACCGGGGAAATCGGCTCGTCGTCCAACCCCATCTCCGGCATGACCGTTGCCACGCTGCTGCTCACCTGCCTGGCTTTCCTTCTCGTTGGCTGGACGGGCGGCACGTACTACGTGACGGCGCTTTCGGTGGGCGGCATCGTTTGTGTCGCCGCCTCGAACGGGGGCTCCACATCGCAGGACTTGAAGACAGGCTTCCTGGTGGGCGCTACGCCCAGGTACCAGCAGATTGCGATTCTGATTGGTGCCGCGGTGAGCGCGCTGGTGCTCGGGCCGATACTGCTGGGCTTGAACAATAGCGCCACGGTCTATGTGCCTGCCGTGCAGGTGGCCGCCGGCCTGCATGCCCCGGCAGGGACAACGCTTGGCGGTCCGGAATCGTTGCGTGGTTCCCAAGCCCAGGCGGACCGCAATGTCTATCGTGTTTGGCAGAAGACCGACGGCGTCGGTGGCCCAACGGGCAAGTACCTCGTGAACGATTCCGGCGCAGCGGTATGGTTCGTGGACCCGGGCATTAACGGCGCTTTCAAAACGCGGCCAGATGGCACCCGAGTGCAGAAGTTCGACGCTCCCAAAGCGACCCTGATGAGTTATATCATTAAGGGCATGCTCGACCGCAAGCTGCCCTGGGGCCTGGTGTTGTTCGGCGTTATGATTGCAGTTGTGCTGGAGTTGTGCGGCGTGTCGTCGCTCGCTTTTGCAGTGGGCGTCTATCTGCCGGTCGCTTCCTCGGCGCCCATTTTTGTCGGCGGATTGGTGCGCTGGCTGGTGGACCACCGAATGCGGCACGCCTTGCGCGAGCACAATTTGGATGAAGCCACACTGGTGGCCGAAAGCGACAAGAGCCCCGGCGTGCTGCTGGCGAGCGGCTATATCGCGGGCGGCGCCATTGCGGGCATTGTCATCGCGTTCGTGCAAGGTGTAACTACCAAGCTCGACTCCAGGATTGAGACGTGGGCCAGCCAACATAACCCCTTTTTCGCGGGGCCAAATGCCGATTGGCTGGCCCTGATCCCATTCGTAATGCTTGCCGGTTTGCTCTACGTGACCGGCAGGCAAATATTTGTGGCACAGAAAAGCGAGGCTTAGGAGCTCAGGCGAGTGTGGACTCGAATTGACGCCGGTTGGAGCGGACGTTACGTTTTAACTAATGACTGAGTTAGCCGCAATTACCCCGCCCGGCGTGGACCGCTTCCCGGTGCGCAAGCCGATGCCACGAGCGCAGTTTGACCCGCTCGCGCGCGAAATCCTTGTGCTCAAGAAGCAGCTTAATGCGGTCATCCTCGCCCATAACTACCAGGTGCCCGAAATCCAGGACATCGCCGATTATGTGGGCGACTCGCTTGGCCTATCCCAGCAAGCCGCGCAGACGAAGGCGGACGTGATAGTCTTCAGTGGCGTTCATTTCATGGCGGAAACGGCAAAGATATTGAGCCCCAACAAGATCGTCGTCCTGCCGGACAAAGACGCCGGCTGCTCGCTGGAGGAAAGCTGCCCTGCGGACAAGCTGGCCGCATTCCAAAAGACGAACCCCAACTTCTACACCATCACTTACATCAACTGCAGCGCGGCCGTTAAGGCGCTCAGCGACGTGATTTGCACCAGCGGCAACGCGGTCAAAATCGTCAACGCCTCGCCGAAGGACAAGGACCTGCTATTCGTGCCGGACGAGAATCTCGGCGAATGGGTGCGAGAGCAGACCGGCCGGCCGATGACGCTGTGGCGGGGCAATTGTTACGCGCACGTCGAGTTCCGCCGGGAAAGCCTGCTGCGCGTGAAAGAGTCTCACCCGCAAGCGAAGGTGGTCGTGCACCCCGAGAGCCTGCACGAGGTGCGCGAGCTGGCTGATGCGGTGTGCTCGACCGAGAAGATGATCTCCTATTGTAAGTCCAGCCCGGCGAAGCAATTCGTCGTGGTGACTGAGTCCGGGATCATCCACCGGCTCCAGAAGGAGTGCCCGGGCAAGGAATTTGTCTGCGCGCCGACCTTCGACGTGATGCGCGCCCCAACGGACCCGTGCCGCTGCAGCGAGTGCAAATACATGAAGATGAACACGCTGGAAAAGGTGCGCGACTGCATGAAGAACCTCTCGCCGCGCATCGAGTTGCCCGACGAAATCATCCGCCGCGCGCGGTTGCCCATTCAGCGGATGCTGGAGATCTCCGCCAGCTAAGCCGGAGCGGCACTCGATAAGGGATTGCCTCCGCCTTGCTCGCGGGCTTCGTCGGCCCAATCAGTGCGCTCAGAATTACCGCACGCTCGCATCTATCTTGATGCGGAGTCGGGCGTCGGTCTTGGCACCCGGAGTGCCGGCAACCGCTGTCTTGAGGAACTCACCCAGCTCTGGAGCCTTGGCGCTGAGTTGTTCCTGGGAGAGGTTGTCGAACAGGAGCTTACCATCGGCCGCTTTGACGGAATAGACCGGCCCCTTCGGTCCGGCCTTGATCGTAATAGTACGGTCGCGCTTTTCAATGTAGCCGACAACGGGAAAATCGGCAGCGGCCTTGACGTTTGCGCTGGGGGAAGGCGCCTGCACCTCGCGCGAGACATTGAGCCTGGCCGGGGTGCGTGGGGGAGATTTATCCTGTGACAGCCCGAGCCCGGCCACGGCAACCAAAACGACCGCACTAAAGAGGAGCGTCTGAGTCGTTCTCATAAGCTACATTGCAACCTACCATCTTAACCAGGCACCGTCGAGTCTGCGCTCGTTCAATAAGGAACCTTGTTCGGCTTACGCTGCCACTCGGCAAAAGCCACCAGGGCTTCTTCGCGCAGAAGCTGCTTCATCCTGAGCTTACGCCGCCGGATAGGCAGCGCCACTTCGCGGTAGATGAAGTCATCATCGAAGTCAATTCTAGCGGCGTCCTTGCGCGTGTTGGCGTAATACACATTCCCAACGCGCGCCCAGTAAATTGCGGATAGGCACATCGGGCACGGCTCACAACTGGTGTAGAGAACACAGCCATCGAGCCGAAACATTCCCAGCCGCTTGCAAGCCGCGCGGATTGCGACAATCTCCGCGTGAGCAGTCGGGTCGTTAGCCGAAGTGACCTGGTTGCGGCCGCGTCCGACTACCTTGCCGTCCCGAACGACGACGGCACCGAAAGGTCCCCCCTGGCCGCGGCGGACCTCCCGGAGCGAGAGGCGGATAGCCTCCCGCATGAACTTCTCGTTCATGCGAAGAGGTCAGCGACGTTCATGGAGAGAGGAACCATCTTGCCGCCCTCGAAGAATTTCGCCGCGTGGCCCTGGCTCCATTTGCGCAGGCGGTAAAGCACCGCAAACGTGTAATCGGGCGCGGCGGCGCCCTGCCCTCCGACCACCTCTCCGCCCCGGCGCACGTTGTCCATCATCCAGGGAGGCAACAGCAAATGGTAGGGATTGCGCCCCACCTCGCCCACGTGGAAGGTCGTCGCCGCCATCATGTCGGCGAGGTCTTCGGCACTCATTTCTACCATGAGGTTAGGGTCGGTCATCGCACCCCAGAACTCGGTCTCGACGACATAGCACGAAAAGCTCGCGGGCATTTGTTTCAGTGCGTCCATCACCAGATAGTGCGTGCCGATGTGCGTGCCGTTCCAGTCACGATCGTGCGGGCACAGCACCACCTTCGGCTGGTGCTTCGCGATGATGTCCGAGATCACCTTGACGCAGGCGGCCCAGTGCTTCGGGTCCTGTTCGCGGGTCTTAGGACTGACCTTTTCGAGGCCATTCGGGGTCGTAGGCAACAAGGTGAAGCCAATGTAATTACAGGCGTTCTGCAGCTCCCTCAGACGCTCCTGCTGGCGCTCCTTCTTGCTGCCGAGAGTGACGGCGACGTTGATGAGGTTCATCCGCGCCTGGCGCATCAGCCTTACCGCCATGCCCCCGACGATGCACTCATCGTCTGGATGCGGCGCAAAGAGCAGCGCCTTGGGCGCGTTGGGCGGAATTTCGGGCCGCGGGGCGGGCCCGAAGGTTCCGAGCGTATAGGAGCGGCCTTGCTTGAGCAGGCGTGCATAGTCAGATACAAGTTGATGATAGGGAGTCATAAGAGAGTCAGCTACCTGCCGGCCACGGAAGGCAGGCTGGCGGCAGCAACGGCCTGGCCGTGGCGTTTATCTTTCTCATCAGGAATGTGGAAGGCGATCTTGCCGGCCAACTCGGGGAACTCCACTTTCAGGACTTCCTTGGCCCCGGCGATGATGACATCGCCGCCTGGCCCGGAGGTGACCCGGCCCAGGATTAGCACGTTCTCCAGATCGTAGAAATCGGTGAAATGTGCGACGGCGTATCCGAGGTAGGTGCCGATGGTCTGGTAAATCTTCCGAGCGCGGTAATCCCCCTGATCCATAAGCCTCTGCACCCGCTTTAGCTTCTCAGGAAGCGCAAGCTTCGGGTCCACGTCGATGCCCGCGGGCGCGAGCAGCCGTCCGACGCACTGCTGCGAAAAGTACTGCACCCCGCAGCCGTAGTCGCCGGACCATTCGTCCGAGGGCGCCTGGGGACTGTAATCCACAGGCACAAACGCCAGCTCATTGATCCAGGACGTGATGTTCCCCTCGGCGTTCACATAGCCACCGGCCGTGCTCGTGCCGAGGGAAATGCCAAGAATCCGGTTCTTGCCCAGCGACATCGAACCCGCCAGAGCAGTGACCTCACCATCGTTCACAACCTCGAAGGGGACGTTGTTCCATGCCTTCTTGATATCGAGGAACAAATCACGGACGCGCTTGTTGAACACGTCCAGTGGCACCCCGCGGAAAAGCGAGGCCACCTTGACTCGGTTGTGAACATAGATCCCCGCGGCACTGCCGCCAATGGCATCCACGCGCGGCAAATGGGCCGCCGCCTTCTTCAGCGAGTCCATAATGCCGTCGTAATGATACTGGGGATCAGGCTGGAAATAGGGGTCCCACGTCGTTTCCTCGCTGAAAACCACCTTGCCGTCCATGATCGCTGCCACCTTCCGGTCGCTGCCACCGAGGTCAAAGCCAATGCGGCAGCCGTCCAGGTGCCGCCCCAGCGAAGCGGCACTGCGTCGTTCTGGCGGAATGTCCGTCGTATGCACCACCTCGATTGCGTGGTCGAACATCCGCTCACCCACGAGGTTTGAATCAAACTTCCCAGTCGGGGTCTCGCGGTAGTGCGCCGCGAGCTTCGCGGCCAGCGGCGCCGGGCCGTCAAAGTGAATGCGAAAACCGCCTCGCGACCAAAGCAGGAATTTTGCTATGCGCTCCACGTATGTGAAATTGCCCGCCGCATGCGGATGGCCCTCCGGCAGCACCTCCGTCTTGATATGCGAGACATTGCCATCAGTTTGCTCCAGCCCCAACCGGACCGCCACGGCGCCACCCGTAGCTCGCGCCTCTTCGCGGAAGGCGCGGTTGGCAAGCACCGCCGGCCGAAATCCAGGGTCCAGAACCGGAGTGACTCGCGGCGCAATTAATCGCAGACCGTTATTAACATTCATTTCGCGGCGGCTGTTCTAAATTACGCGCGGCCTAAACACAAGCGGGATTAGTCCCTTTAAGCCGTTCACGCTCGGTACTAGCCATTGGTGGCGCCGTGTGCTATTGTTTGACGCATGAGTGCCACGCCCGCGACCCGGTATACCCTGGCCGACCTGCGCAAGGCCGCGCCTGGCCGGAGCCGCGTTGTGCCTCGGCACCCCCACCCGGCCCTCGAAGCCTGGTATCGGCAGTTACATGCCCAGATCCTTGGAGAAAAGAGGCCCGTGAGTGGCCGCGCCGGCCGCTATGTTTATTATTGGGCCTATGGCCGGCTGTGCTGGCGCGTGTATGTCATGCCCAAAGACCCCCGCACGGCGCTGCAGCGGCGCTCCCGGGCCGCTTTCGGCGCTGCCTCAAAGGCCTGGAGCGAAAGCCGGCTGCTGACCCAAGAGCGGCGGGCTGCCTGGCGCGCCGCCGCCGCAAACACCAAGTCCGCCCCCCGCCTGGCCCAGTCTGGTCGTCTCTCCGCGCAGCAGAGTTATGTAGCCCACAACTCGCTGAAAGAGCGGTGGAACCTCCCGCTCCTGCTGGAACCACCGCCCGGAGGAAGGAAGAAGGCAGAAGGAAGAAGGCAGAAGCCGGAATCCACCGCACAAGCT
>Ga0224558_1004513_pt1 | contig 10788 bp, 12 predicted proteins | sample 714S32024metaG_FD_180682 | JGI IMG/M metagenome (GOLD analysis project Ga0224558, IMG submission 180682) | Peat soil microbial communities from Stordalen Mire, Sweden - 717 S3 20-24 | ecosystem: Environmental > Terrestrial > Soil > Wetlands > Peat | place: Sweden: Norrbotten County, Stordalen... | reverse complement strand
CCTTGCCAAGGACCCGACGCCCGCAGACTATCTGAGGTCGCTGAACAACTTCCTGAGGGACAACAGGGCCGGCGACCTCATGCACTGGTACGGGAAGATGAGGGAAGTGACGAAGACGCCGCTCTTCGGATCGGCTGACATAGTCAACGTATGCAATCTCAAGTGCGTCCACTGCTACTGGTGGACCAACAGAGAGGCGACGGCCGGGGAGCTTACCCCGGAGCAGTGGAGGACGGTCATCCAGAACTCCTTCAAGAAGATGAAGATAGCCAACGTGACGGTCGTGGGCGGCGAGCCCATGCTGCGAAAGGACGTCATCAAGGTCTTCTCGGACGAGCTGAAGAACCGGATCAGCGTGGTCACGAACGGCATGTTCCCGATGATGGACATCAACGGATTCTATTTCGTGTCCATCGACGGTACCGAAGAGACCCACAATCGCATCCGCGGCCCGAACACCTACGCGAGGATAAAGAAGAACGTGCAAGAATTCGTGGGATCCGGCGGCAGCGTCGCCATCAACATGACCCTGAACACGCTGAACTACAAGACGATAGTCGACGTCCTTCACGAGTGGGACGATATCGCGGGGAGGATCAGCATCCAGTTCCACACGCCCTTCATCGATAACGACCCGCTCTGGCTGCCATTCGGCGACGAGAGGAACAAGACCATCGACAGCATCATGGAGTTCAGCCGCACCGAGAACAAGCACTTCGTGATAAACTCCAAGGAACAGTTCGAGCTCATGCGCGGCAACTGGGGGTACAAGTGCCCCAACTGGATGATCCTGCCGCTGGACTACAAGGGCAACATCAAGACGCCGTGCTGCATGGGCAGCGCGAGCGAGAACGCGCTGCAACCCCACTGCGACAAGTGCGGGCTCGCCCCGTACTCCGGCCTGCTCGCCAGCATGTTCCCCATAGAGAAAGCAATGACCAATTGAGCCTGGATTGGGCCACGGAATTCCCATCGGCCGGCTCCAGCCCCTCCTTGCGGCCTCACTCCACGCAGCCGTAACTCTAGGTGCCACACAAACGTCGGAGTTTACGGATTACTTCGACCCGAGCTTTCGACGCGGCTGAGGCCACGAGCAGGTTGCCGTCTCCCATGCCACGGGGTGTAGGCTCGCTACAGAACTCTCGGTGATAACCCAGTTAAGTCCTGACCTGGAAATGTACTAGATCAAGATGGAACATTTGCCGCCAGAGGGGATAAGATGTGATAGGTGCTCTACGGGCTTCAAGGACGTCGAGGAGTTAGCGAGGCACAACCAGACCCACGAGACAGGCACAGTTGAGGATGTTTTGGTTCGACCAGATGGTCTGCACGCAGGGAATGGGACGCCCCGACAGGGCCTGAAGGACATCATGGGGCCAGTGCCTTCGATCAGGCTAGATGGGTCTGAGGAGGACGCTCGATCTGAGAGGGACTTGATTGAGGCACAGAGGAATGACCTCTCGAACGCCGAGGCTAATCGGGCGGTCGCAGACGACTATCGGGAAGGTTCCGAGTTCGAAGTGAATCCAGACCAGACCCCAAAGGGAGAGAAGACGATTCGCCCCATAGATTCGGTCTGAACGAGCCAGCGACAAAGTGATCCAGTTGAGCAGCAAAAACCAAACTGAAGCAGAGGAGGAGTCCCATGCGACCGAACAGGAGCGGAAGGTAGCGGCAGAACCCGGCATCGAGTCGAAAAGCCAAGTGGAATCAGAAGAGATGGAGTCTGAGACCGAAGAGGAATCGGAAGAACACGAGTCCGAAGAGATCGAAGACAGGGAAGACGGAATGCTCAGCGACAAGAACTGATGAGGGATGAGTACAGCGGCCAAGCGGTCGGCGTGAGAATTACGGAAGACGAACGGGCATGAACTTCCCCACTCACGTCATGTTTGGGTTGGCCGTCGGGGCGCTCTTCTTCGGCAAACCAGAGATCATACTGCTGGTCGGGATCGGATCGGCGATTCCCGACCTGGACAGGGAGTATGGCTTCATGAGCAAGGAGTCCTTCCGCAACCGACAGCCGCACCGCGCGCTGTGCCACAACCTCCTATTTCTCGGACTGGTCTACCTGGTGAACCCCTTCGTAGCCCTCGGAGCCTTCCTCCACACGTTCCTCGACGCGCTCACTACCGCCAGGGACCGGGGCGTCGAGTGGCTCTACCCATTCACCCGGCTCGTCAAGCGGGCCGTGTACGACAACGACGGCAAGAGGCTGCCCCTTGACCCCAAGCAGAAGATCTATCTGCTCCAGAACGAGCTGCCTGTGCTGACCGAGAAGACCACCAAGGACATTAAGCCGGAGGAGCAGGCGCTCCCTTGGCGCAGGACTTACGGACCAGCGCTCTCCGGACGGCTGTTCGACCAAGGACTATTCATTGGATCGCTCACCCTCCTCCTATTGCTCCTCGCCTTCTCGGCTCTCGGCTTCCACCAGTTCATCGACCTGACCATCCGCCCGCTCAGTGTTTCGTTCTACCTGCCTTTCGTCCTAGGCGCGGTGGGCATTGTCATGAACTTCCTCGTCGGCGAGGTCGACAGGAAGAAGCTGAGGAAGAGCTTCAAGCCTGACAGGGAGTACAAGGCCCTGTTCTTCCTCTCTGTCGGGATCATCATCTTGTCGGTGATTCTTGGGGGCGCAATGAACACACAGGCCGTGATTTCGACGGCAGGGGAGATGCCTTACATCGCGATAGGCGCCGCGGCGGTGGCTTTGGTCGCGATCGTGTTCGTGAAGATAAAGTCGTCCGCGCCTCTTCCAACGGACGACAAGACAGAGCCGGTCATCGTCTGAGGATTCATTACGAGTACAATTGGTGAGATGCTCCGGCTTACCAGACCGCTCGTGACGACCCTCGTCGTCGTCCCGCTGCCGAGTCGGCTGCTTTCGGGAAGGTAACGAATATTAGCTGACGGCTCGGTCCGAAAGACCGATGTCTCCCTGGAGCGTGGCCTCACCCAAAGACGACCGCGAGTACTTCGAGAGGATGACGATGCGCATGTTCTCCGCAGGGTTGAACTGGAAGGTGGTGGAGAACAAGAGGCTTGGCTTCGAGAATGCCTTTGCGGGCTTCTACCCGACCAAGGTGGCGAAGTTCTCAAACAGCGACGTGAAGAGACTGATGGGCGATTCTGGGATCGTCCGCAACGAGAAGAAGATCCTGGCTACCATCTTCAACGCGGCCCAGTTCCTCGAGGTGACCAAGGAGTATGGGTCCTTCAAGCAATACCTGGACCACTTCGGAAAGGGTCAGGAGAAGGTGCAGACGGACCTACAGGAGCGGTTTCATCACATGGGCCCGTCCACGGCCCGGATGTTCCTCTGGGCGGTGGGCTATCCCCTGACTCCGAACAAAGAGGAGAAGGAGTGGATGGCCAGCAGAGACATGCCTGACTGATGCCGTCTCAGACAGTCTTCTTGATTATGAGGTAACCGTCGGCTCCTATCAGCGCCTTCGCCGCCATGGTCAGGCGATGGCCGCGGATCTTTGCCCCCCAGTTCGACCGGATGGCGGAGAGCACGTCGTCGCCGGAGCCCTGGAGCCTCACGCCTAGGACGTCGGCCCTCAGGATGATCATGGAGACCGCTTCGAAGATTGACGTGCCGCTGGGTATCAGCACCTCTCCCGAGGCGTCGGGCATCTTAAGAGCCTCCAGGGTTGCCTTCGCCGCGTTTATCTTCAGGCGAGCCCGGTGCTCTATCTCGTTCACGTTCTCCCTTGAGGTCTTCAATTTCTTGGCCACCTGGGCCTGGGTGAGCCCCTGGGCCCTGTAGTGGATGACCTCCCACTGGCGCGATGTCAGGCTAGTGCTGTGTAAGGCCTCCTTCTTGACCAAGCCGAGTTCGAGGGGATGCGCGTCGATATGAGTGTTTTGGCCCGACCTGGACTGGGGCATCGTTACTGCTGAGAACTCCGCGAACGAGAGACCGCAGACGGGTAGAGCCGAAGTTTGAGCCAAAAGGCGTTAATATCGTTCAGGGGCCGCACGGGCCAATACGGTGAGATGATTATGGACCTGCCCGTCTTATGGTTGATAGCCGGCGCCATGGCGGTGTTCACCGCATGGCTGCTGAAGAAGGGCTCGACCATGAAGACCCTGACGGACGCTGGCGTGGTCCTCTTCCTCTTCGTGATGATGGCGTCGATGTTCGTCAGCGCCGTGGTCTATCTCTACGTCCCCACATTCGTGACGATCTTCGAACTGGTGGCCCTGAACATGATCTCGATGAGCCTGGGGCTCATCCCCATTCTCACCGTCCTGATCAGGGGCGACAGGCAGCTGGACGAGACACGCAAGGGCAGCACGGTCTCCGGGAGATCGATCGTCATTGCAACGGTGATCGTCCTCGCGATACTATCCGAGGTCTTCATGGGCTGGACCTTCGCCATAATCTCAGGGGCGGCCTCGGTCTCCGGCCAGGGCGTCTTCTCCGCACTCGTCGACTCGATGAGCACGTACTGGTTCATCTTCACGATGGCCTCAGAGATGGCGGTCACTCTCTACCTCGTGGGTAGGAACTTCCCGAGCAGCTTCCGATGGCTCGTTGCCATCCAGACCGCGATAATGGTCCTTTCGCCCACAGCCATCGCCAACACCACGTGGTCGAACTTCACCGTCGCGGGCAACAGCGCCGTCATGATCGTCGCAATAATCTTCATCTTCGAGTACATCTTCAAGAACCGCGCCCTTACCGACGGCGCGTCGAAGTACCTCATCCGCCTTCTGGGCGCCTACGGCCTGATGATGGCCGGCCTCTTCGTCTGGATGCTCTACGGCGACGTCCTGCTCTTCGTACTCTCGATAGTCGCCGAGATGACAATCTACTTCGGCATCGTCCTCGACGAGAAGAAGCTCGTCGCCCCTCCCCTGGTCACTTGGCAGTCGAGGCCGTTCTGGGTGCTCGCGCTCCTCGGGGGAGTCTTCGTGGCAGAGTATTTCATGGGGGGCGTCCTCGATGATCTGGCGCTGGGCAACAGCTACTTCGCCATGCTGCCCTTCGCTTCACTGACGGGCCCGGCGCTGACGGTGGTTGGGGCGGCATTCTACGACTTCATCATCGCAGTTGCCAGCATCACCGCATCGTTCTGGTTCCTCCTGATGATGGGGATAGAGATGGGGACCCTCGTCATCTTCAAGATCAAGTACGCCAGGGAGATGGAGACGAAGGTCAGGCTCCTCCTCGTGGTGGTGGCCTACGCCCTCTACAGCCTTTACGTGCCGACGTACGTCCTTGGGATGTCTGGCATGTCGAGCGTCCCGTGGGTCGGGTGGAGCATGGGGCTCGGGACTGCGGGCGCCGTGGCTCCGTCCGTCATACTCGTCATCCTCGCGACCTACCTGATTTCCGGCGGTCTCTCTTTCTTCTTCGGCTCGAGGCAGGTCTGCTCGCTATTCTGCACGGCCGCCCTAATGTACCAGGGTACGGCCTACGACGCGATGAGCTCGTTCAACAGGACATCCAAGGTCGGCCGTCATCTCCTCACCAGTCGAGTCACTAACGCCTACAGGGCCGTGATCTCTTTGGTCTGGATCTCGCTACTCGGGAGTGCGGTGCTGTCGTACCTCAACTCGGTCGGGACGATCAGCTTCTCGCTATTCGGAACCGACGTCAGCTACTTCTTCTTCGCCTTCTACTTCTCCTTCCTCTGGTACCTCGTATGGATCATGATCCCGTTCATCGGGACCTACGGCTGCGTGACGACTGGGGTCTGCGGCTGGGGCTCCTTCAACCAGATCGTCTCGAGGTTCGGGATCTTCAGGCTCAAGGTCAAGGACAGCAACGCGTGCATAAGCTGCAAGACCAAGGACTGCGCCAAGGTCTGTCCGGTCGGACTGACCGACATGCCTGGCGCCTTCATAGACAAGGGGGAGTTCAGGAGCTTCAAGTGCATAGGGGTCGGCGACTGCGTCTCCGCCTGCCCCTACGAGAATGTATTCTTCTTCGATGCGAGGAACTGGGTGAGGACGAAACTGAACCGGCCGCTGCCGCCCCTCGCGAAGCCCGTTAGGACGGAGCCACTTGAGAGCCCGATCGACTTCGGCGCTCTGGCCAAGACCGAGTGATGGGTCGCTCCGAGGGTAAAGCTATGAGCCGCGGTCGGAACGACTGACGGGAGCGGAGAGCCCACTTGTCCTACCTGATCTACTACCTCGTGCCCGTCGCGTTCCTGATGGTGGCCTTCATCAGCTGGCTCATCACGAGGTGCGCTAGGGCGCGGACCGGGATCGACAACCTCATTCTGCTCCTGCTGCTCGCCATGATGGTTGCCATGCTCGTGGGCCCTGCCTACCTCTACCTGGCCACGCTGAACTTCACCATAGGCGACGTGGCTATCTGGGAGATCGCGGTCTTCATGAGCGTCGGGATGATGCCAGGGGGCGTCCTGCTCTTCGCGCAGTACTGGATGGAGGGGGACCCTGAAAGGAAGGGGCCGCTCCCCTTCTCGAACCTGCTGCGCCACGTCACGAGGCTCAGGGCGGCATACATCCTCCTTCTCCTACTCAGTGAAATCCTGATGGGCTGGACCTTCGACCTCGCATCGGGGCTCATCTCGCTCTCGGAGGGCTACACGGCCGCCGCTGTCGTGCGCGAGGTCAGCTACAGCCTCATCACCTACTGGTTCGTCTTCACGATGGTTGGAGAGATGACCCTGACCCTCCTGGCGTTCCGCAAGTCGATACGCCGAGACCTCCTGGCCCTGCTGGGCCTTCAGACGGTCATCATGTTCTTGACGCCCACCGCACTGGCCTCTCAGCTCTGGCAGACGTACGCCCTCTACCTCGAGGCTGCTGTCATGACCGGTGTCATGGTTTTCGCCATCGATTATCTCAGGAGGAAGAAGGAGCGGGACCATGCCCTCCTGAACTACCTCGGACTCTTCATCGCCGCGAACGCAGTCATGATGGCGGGCTACTTGTTGTGGCTCGTCTCGGGCGACACCCTCCTCTTGGCCCTCTCCCTCGCGGCAGAGACGGTAGTCTACTTTGACGCGGTCCTCACAGGTGCCGGACTTGGAAGGAGCTTCGTCCTAGGCCCGGTCGTTGTAGGACCGCCCGATCTTCACCCCCTCCCTCAGGTCATCGACTCCCTGGCCAATGCGAGCTAGGTCCCATCTCAGCTGACGACGCTCGGAATCGCCGGCCCCTTTCCCTCGTTGGACATCTCCATGTTCGCGGTTATCTTGCCGACGGAGTAGAGGTTCAGGTAGAGGAGGGCAACTGCGAACGGCGGGAAGAGGAAGTAGGTCACGTCGTAGACCCAGAGCAGGGACGCGAGGGCAGCCGCCGAAGGGACGACCACGGTGAACAGAAGGGGGACGCTTAGGCAGCAGGAGGCACCGAATGCGATCCCGAGAGCCGGAAACAGGACCATCGACCTAGACCTGGCGCCGGTCGAGCAGGCCTTGCCGAGCTCTCTGGTCTTCCCTATGTTCGCGACTATCAGGACGTCGATTATCACGGCGATCACCAGGCTGTAGAGGCTGAGCGTCGTGCTGAAGATGGGCGGGATCGTGATCGCGATCCACGGGTTGTACCAGAGCGCGAGGACGGCGTTGACCACCGAGGGCGGGGTGAAGACGGTGGTGGTGAGGGTGGCCCCGGCCGCCGTCGAGACGAGATCCTTCCCCAGGAACGAGGTCAGTATTCCCTCGAGCAGAAGCCCATAGAGGAGGATGTGGATGATCAGATAGACTGCGAAGACCGCGGCGCCAGAGGCCGTGCGGATGTACCGCGTGAACTCTCTCGCGGCCGCGCGGAGCGGGTAGGCCAGGAGCAGAAATGCTACGCCGTACCAGAATAGCAGTGGCGCGAGTATCTCCACCGGATTCACGATCGCAGACCCCCACACGTAGGCGAAGTAGGAGGACACGACTGCCAGAGCCACGACCGAGAGTCCGTGGACGGGGACTGCAAGGCTCCTGCGCGTCTGGGGCTCGGCCGTGGCCTTCATGATCGGCTCGAGAGCAAGAACTGGCATAAGTCCTTGTCGGACGGTTCCGGTATCAGCGGCCGTCACCATACCGGACCATCCCGTACTAGGCCGATACCTTGAGCTGTCCGAACTGCATGAAGAAGTGGATCGAGCAGGGTATGGCGCAGTAGATCAGGAAAGACCCGGACTGGCTCGCGACAAACGAGACCTTGTAGACCTGTCCCGGCTCGACGACGTTGATGCTGCTGTCGACGTAGTTGGAGATCTGGAAGCCATGAGCCTGGACGTCGACGTTGCACACCACGATATTGACAGTCTGACCCTCGTTCGCGGTCAGTACGGGCCACGGTTTCGACAGCCCCGCTCCCTGGCTTATGCTGTCGTTGTAGCCGTCGTTGCTCTGGATTATCAGAAAGCCGCCTGCCGGCCTGACGCACCCGGCCGGAAAGGCGACGCTGCTGGTGGTTCCCCCCGTCCTAACGACTCCACCGCCTAGGATGACGCCGAGCCCGAGGACCGCGGCCACCGCGACGAAGGCCACGACCGTCGCGACGGTGAGGACCAACGTGGTCCTTTTCGACGGGTTCACACCTCTCTCCCCTGATTCCGTGTCGCATAAGTGGTTCGGCCTCCATCGTGTTGGTGGTCCGGGGGCGACACGCGACACCCGAGCTGGGGACGCTGTGAATCCGACAATCGCAACAGAAGATCCAAGGGTTCGCGAGCCATAGCCGAACGGCGAGAATACGCTTGCCGTTCGACACTAGTGCTTTGTGGCTCAAATTGCCGTGGCGCGTACCTGCGAGAAATCATCACCGCAAAGAATCCTCGGGGCCTGCCTCTCGCCCTGTTCCCGGTCTCTGAGGCCGCGTCGCACAAGAGGCAGCGTATCTCGACACAGCCCAATTCTCGAAAGTGAAGTGGGGCCTTTCACCGAAGACCCCTCCAGAATCATAGCATATTCAATTTTTGGGTGACGATTTCTCATGCGTTTACTGAAAAAAGTGCGGACAACAGAGTCGCACAAGCAAATAATATTAACCTTGATAACTTACGTTGTTCCGTGGGTAGCCCCTTGACCCGACGGAATTCACTAGACTCTAACGAAAAAAATCTGGCAAATAATGACGCCAGCGATTTCATCCGTCTCTTGCTAAGGCGACAGATTGCACTCTCAAAAAGGAGGGGGTCCTGGTTCAGACTGAATCTCCAGGAGCGCTCCATCATTAACCTGTCCCTAAGCCTCAAGGTCAAGTTCAGAAGCATCGAACTCCTGAGAGCCGTGGTCTCCGTCCTCAAGAAGCTCAGGGACGCCGGCCGGTCCTTCAACCGCGGCCTGCTTCGCGGCAGCAAGATTGCGCGAATATTCTCCGAAGCTGCCGTTAGCTGGGGTAACCAGACGGCGAGGAGTTGGAGATCGGACAAGCAGTACATAGCCTTCCTAGGCAACGTCTTCCAGTCTTGAAGGCGAGCTAAGAGAAAGGAAAGAGAGGTCATCGCAGGCTGAAAGCAGTCATACTGGCAGGCGGAGCCGGCACAAGGCTTCGGCCGCTGACGTACGTCATTCCAAAGGTCATGCTGCCGATAGCAGGCAAGCCGCTCCTCGAAAGGACGATTACCTATTTGAGCTCCTATGGGGTTACGGAGTTCATCGTCTGCGTCGCTTATCTGAAGAAGCAGATAATCGATGCGTTCGGAGACGGCACCGAACTCGGCGTCAAGATAGAGTACGCAGAGGCTGACTCACCCCTCGGGACTGCCGGCCAGTTGAAGACGGCCGAGAGGTTCATCGACGGGACCTTCATAGCCATGAACGGGGACATAGTAACTTCTCTGAACATTCGAAACCTTCTCGATACACACAGCAGACTGGGAGGGCTCGGAACGATTGCCCTCAAGAAGTACGACGTAAAAGTTCCCTACGGCTACATCACAGTCGACGGGGATACCATCAAGAAGTTCGACGAGAAGCCCACGCTCAGTTTCATGGCGAACGCAGGAATCTACGTTCTCCAGCCGCGAATCCTGGAGAGCATCCCCGTAGGACGGACCTGTAGCCTCGAGACAGAGATATTTCCTCTTCTCCTGTCGAAGGGAGAACGCATGAACTCATTCTTCGAAGAAGCCTATTGGGCCGACGTGGGTTCCATGACGGACTTCGAGAGGGTCAACGACGAGGCGCTCGTCAAGGACTCGGAACAAAAGGGATAGGCCGCCTTTGATGAAACAAGCTTACGTGGTTCTCGCGAGCCTCGTCACATTTGTCATCCCAAACGCCGTCGCGCTCGGGGTCTGGTTCCTTGCAGGCGATCTGGATCCGATCATCCGGTCGCTGGGGTCCATCCTAGTGTGGGTCGTGGCGTTCGGTCTCAGCACGCAGCTCTTCTGGAGACTCGTGCGGGGGCTCTTCCGGAGGGACACTCAGTGAATCTACCAGCCGTCGCGGGGGTCGGGCTGCTGGCTGTGGTGCTCTCCTACGTGTCCGCAAGGTACCTTTCGACGAAATTCGTCAAGATGGGGATAACCGGAAATGACATCCACAAGCCGGGCAAGCCAGTGACAGCGGAGATGGGTGGCCTCTCGGTTCTCTTCGCGTTCCTGACCTGTTCCGTCGTCATCATGCTCGCGACCGGCTCCCCAATATCGCCTCTTGTAGCAGGAGTCGCGACCATAGCGGGCGCCGGCGTGGTAGGGATGGCCGACGACTTGACCAACATGAGGCAAAGGTACAAGCCGTTCCTCATCGGTGCGGCTGCGATTCCGCTCATCGCTGTCCTGTGGGGACCGAGCAGCATTGAGATGCCCTTGATAGGCGCGCTGCCGGTGGGGTACGTCTTCCCGCTCGCGGTCGT
>Ga0224558_1004512_pt1 | contig 10788 bp, 11 predicted proteins | sample 714S32024metaG_FD_180682 | JGI IMG/M metagenome (GOLD analysis project Ga0224558, IMG submission 180682) | Peat soil microbial communities from Stordalen Mire, Sweden - 717 S3 20-24 | ecosystem: Environmental > Terrestrial > Soil > Wetlands > Peat | place: Sweden: Norrbotten County, Stordalen... | reverse complement strand
TGCACCGAAGCTGAGATTTCCTACGAAAATATTCTTCACTTAAGTCTTCTTTCTGAAATTTGCAGAGCAGCGAATCGCGGGCAGGCTAGGACGGTTGTGCCGGGCTAAGAGATGCTCGAATTAGCGGAACTGTCAAACTACATCCATATGATCGCACAAGAGGGGCCGGCGATTCAACGATCCCGTCTTGGTGGGCCATGCTTTAGCTTACTCTTTGATTTCGCTTATTGCGCCTCTCTGACACAGCGAAAGCCCAAGGTGCCGGCGCGGTCTTTGGAAGGGGCCATCAGCAGGTACTTTCCATGTTCATCGAGTTTGTAGGCGGAGGGGAAATACCATCGCGATCCCGACGGGCGATAGTAGCCGCCGCCGCGGACCGTGGCTGCGCGCGTGTGTTCATCCTGGAATTCGTCCGTCCATTGCCAGATGTTTCCAGTCAGATCCATCACGCCGAACGGGCTCGCCCCTTTGGGGAACGCATCCACGGGCGCAGGCCCGCCGAGATCCCGCCCATGCTCTTGCCGGGGAGCGCACTCGTCGCACCAGGCGCCGCCCCACGGGTAGGCCCGGCCGTCCAGGCCCTGCGCGGCATACTGCCATTCCCATTCGTGCGGCAGCCGCTTGCCGGCCCAACGGGCGTAGGCGCGCGCATCTTCCAACGATACCCAGGTGACGGGCCTGTTCTCCCAGCCGGCGGGGTACTTGCCGCCGTTCCAATCCTTGAGGAAATTGCGATCGTCCGCGGCGTGATAGTTCGCCGCCTCGAGGAAATCCGCAAACTGCCGGTTGGTCACCGGGTACTTGTCGATGTAAAACGCCGGGATGGAAAGCGTCTGCGCGTGGTAGCGCCGCGGCGAATCTTCACCGGGATACTGAACGTCCACTCCGATGTCATCCCCGCCCTCGATCTCGATGCCGTGCACCTCGAAGCGGAACTCCGCGGTGGTGGGTATCCGGATCATGCCTGGGGGCGTCTGGGATGCCGGCGCGGTGCGCTCGATGGGCACGATTTGCTGCGGCAGAAAGTGCCAGACCTTCGGAAAAGACGAGAGCGGCCGGGCGTTCAGCGCGCGCATCTCGTCCAGAAACGCGGTCAGCCCCGAATCGGCCGGCTCCGGTTGCGCCAGCACCGCTCCGTAACCCGATGCCTCCATGAGGAACGACAGCACCATGCCGCCGCTGGCTGCCGCGGGTTTCAGCTCCACCCCGTGCCAAAGGTCGAAGTAGTGCATCCCGGCGAGCGCCCGAAGCCCCAGTTGCGAGCCGTCGATGTTGTACACCGTGCGGTTCACGATGGTCCACAAAGTCCGTCCGTTCAGAGGAAACTTGCTGGCAAAAACTCCGTACGGAATCGTGGGAGTGTGAGGTTCCCAATCTGGGCTTACGAGATACTTCGCAAAACGCCGCTCTACTTTGGCCACGCGGCGGACAGCTTCGGCGTCGCGCTCGGTGATGCCGTTCCAGATGCCCCAGATGTTCTCCCACGTTTCATAACCAACCCCGTTGAAGAAGGCAGATTGCAGATTGTCGGTCTTGTCTTTGTTCCAGCGGTCGCACACATTCACCATATGCCGCGTTTCCAGCCATTTTCCGCGGCTGACCATGGGGATGAAGGGGTACTTCCAGTAGCCCCAGCTCATGCCGTCCCAGTTCAGCATCTCGTCGCTTTCGGAATAGCCCTCGGGTTCGAAGACCAGGGGATGGCCGGTGGCGTCGGAAGCCGTCCGATAACTTCGCGGCACGCCGCCGAAGGTGTCGCCGTTCACGCCGTCGGCGCCCGTCTCCTTCATGAGGGCGGCGAGGGTCTCGGGGAACCCCAACGGCTCCCGACGGGACCCCACATCCCAGGGCATATGCGGAAACAACACGCGGACGCCGCGCCGGTGAAACTCCGCCACCATCTCCCGCAGCCCCGCGGTCCCGCCGGGCATGTCGCGCAGCAGGTCGAACTGGTTGCGGTTGTCGATTCCGATATTGGGGTAGACGGGCCAAAGCAGAACGCTGTCGATTCCGCCGTAGCGCTGGTCGAGGTCCGCCAGGAACCGATCCACGGTGTAGCGCCGGGCGGCGGGGTCGTACAAGTAGCGGTCTTCGACCATGGACTGAGGCTGCATGAAGCTGCTCTGCGCCCACTCGAACTCGGGCCGCTCGTAGATCTCGCCGCTCAGCCCCGCGCGGATGCGGCGTTCCTCGCGATACTGCTTCATCTCTTTCAGCCAGTCCGCGGTGCCGGTCTTGGCCGGCGGGCCGGGAAACTGCTCTCCCTGCGGAGGGTACCTGATGTCCTGCGCCGGCAGCCACGAAGAAGCGCACAGCGCCACCGCCGCGGCTGCCGCCAGCCATGGGAATCTAATCGCCAATCTACACCACGCCCAGAGCTTTAGCCGCTTTGCGCACGTCGGCCGGCTCGACCGTGACGAGTGCGCCGAAGCGGCCCGCGCCGGCGCACAGGGCATGCAGCGAGGTCACGTTGATGCCCGCTTCCGCCAGTTTGCACATCAACTCGGCCACTGCGCCGGGACGGTCTTCGCCGTTCACCAGGAACGCTTTCTGCTTCTTGCCCAGGGCGAGGGCGGCCTTCTTGCCTGCGGCGCCGACGCCCGGCGTCTTCTCGTCCAGAACCAAGATGATCTCGGCGCTCCGAGCCGTCTTCCGGTATCCCAGGAAGCCCAGCAGGTTCAGTCCCGCGTCTTGGAAAGCCGTCAGGATCCGGGCGCCTTCCCCGGCCTTGTGGGGTATTCTCGCTACGTAATACGCAACTCGTGAAATCTCGTCAGTCATGGTCGTTCTCCTTCCATTAGCTTACGCCAAGACAAAAGGCAGGACACATGTTTCATCTGGCGCTCAGATTGACGTGCGGGCAGGTCAGCCAGCGGAAGGCGGTCGAGGACGATCCTTGAGCCAGATAATGAAGTCCAGGGTCGGGGGAGTACGGCCAAGTGTCCGCAAGCGCGAAAGACATTGGCCGCGGTGATTCTGACTGTGCATTACGACCTGAATGAGCGCCTCGGCGAGCGAAGGGCGCGCGCCGGGAATCCACGGCATCTCGATGACTCGTGCCAGATCCGATTCGCCCAGGCTTGTGACAAAGGACAGTTCCTCGCGATGGGTGTCGATGAAAAGGCGCTCCTCCTCGGCGAGTGAGGCCGGCACTTGCAGCTCCTTTTGCATGTCGAATGGTCGCTCCAAAAAGAGGGACAGGAAAGCCCGCTGGACCGTCACAATGTGGTGGAGCGTCGAGCGGAGCTGTGAGTCTTTCTCCGCATCCACGTGTGCCTGTACCGCCCGCAACAGCGTTGTGTCAGCCCATTCCTGATGATGAAACAGCGATTGGATCATTTCGATCATGGCATCATGTTATCGCGGCTCGCGTCGTTATGATCGGCTGGCCAGGGACGTTCGGTGCGGTACGATGAAGCCGTACGTGATGGAGATTGGGATTGCTGAGGCTGCTCGTCATCGCCGGACTGCTCCTGTTCTTTGGGGCGAAACTCTTACCCCGTTTGGGCTCATGGCTCGGCGGCCGGTCGAGGAAGCCCTTCCGGCAGGCGAAGTGGATGTGGAGTTGGTTCGCCGGAACCGAAGCCGAAGCGATTCAGGCTGAGTACGAATACGGACGCGAGTGTGCCCGGCAGTTCGCCGCGCAGTTCTCAGGCAAAGCCCCGCGCGAGAAGCAGGAAGTGGTGGCCGCGGTTGGGTCCAGACTGGCGGATGCCGTGAAGGACCGCCGCCGCGACTTTCACTTCAGCCTGGTCCGCGCCAGCTTATCGAATGCCTATGCGCTGCCGGGCGGTTTCGTCTTCATCACCGAGCCGCTGCTCGATCTGTGCGCGCCAGACCGGGACGAGCTGGCCTTTCTCCTCGGGCACGAAATGGGGCACGTCTTGCGCGGCCATGCCAAGAGCCAGCTCACGGCCCGCACGTTCCTGCATGCGGTGACGGCGCGGCTCTCGGGTGCGGGCCTGATGCTTCGGCAACTGCTCAATCAAGGGTATTCGAGGGAATTGGAACTGGAGGCGGATCGCGAAGGCGCCCGCCTCGCGGCCGCCGCGGGTTTCGATCCCCGCGCCGCGGCGCGCGCTCTGCGCCGGTTGGCGCGGGTATCGAGCGGCAATGCCGGATTGGCGGAGTACTTTTCGTCCCACCCCCCGTTGGCGGAGCGGGTTCAGAAGCTGGAGCGGGGTTGCTAAACTGACGGCATGCTGAGAAACATTCCAGCGAGCATCCCGCGGCCATGAACCCCGATCCGTATCTCATCGACCTGAACCTGGCGGGCCACGCAGCCGTTGTCACCGGAGGATCGAGAGGCATCGGGCGTGCGACCTGCCTGACGCTGGCGGCCCACGGCGCGGCGGTCGGCGTGCATTACTCTACCAGCCAGGCGCAAGCCGCCGAGGTGGTGGAAGAGATCCGCCGTGGTGGCGGCCGAGCGGCCGCTATTCAGGGTGACCTCCGGGAGGCCGATGCTCCCGGGCGCGTGATCGCCGAGGCCGTCGCGGCCCTGGGCCCCATCGACATCCTCGTCAACAACGCCGGAAAAATGACCGATGTGGCAGTCGAAGTCATGCCGGATGAAATCTGGGAGGCGGCGCTGTCGCTGCACCTGACCGCCGCCTTTCGCTGCTCCAGGGCGGTGATCCCGATGATGAAAATGCGCCGCTGGGGACGTATCGTAAACGTTTCCACGCAGGCTCTCTACACCGGATCGAAGAATCACGCACACTATGCGGCCGCCAAGGCGGGTCTCCTCGGCTTTTCATTTTCGCTGGCCAAGGAGGTGGGCGAACACGGAATCACGGTGAACCTGGTGGCGCCCGGGCGCATCCGGACCGGCATGCTGGCGGAGCGTTCCTCCGGCCGCGAAGCGGAATGGATGCAACAGACGCCCTTGCGGCGCTTCGGCGAGCCCGGGGAGATCGCCAGCGCGATTGTCTTCCTGGCCTCCCCCGCGGCAGGCTACATCACCGGCGCGACGCTGCATGTGAACGGGGGCCTGGTGATGGATTGACGCCGTCCTGTAGTCGGGGCAAGCTAAATCATACCCCACCCGGCTATATTGAATTGTGAGTGAAACGTGGCGGCGCACGCTGGCGGTTGGGCTTGCCTTCGTGGTGGCGATCACGGGCACTTTCGTCTTCGCCTACCGGGCCGGCCGGCAAGTGCGGCATATCCGCACGGTAAATGAGCCCATCCGTGCCTGGATGTCGGTCCCATTTATTGCCCATGCCCACCACCTCCCCGCCTCCATGCTGTTTCAAGCCATTGGGGTTCAGCCGCAGGAGCCGCATGATCGGCGATCCGTTCGCCGCATCGCTCACGATCTGAACCGTCCCGTTCCCGACCTGATGGCCCAACTGCAGCGCGCCATCGATGCCGCCGCGCAACCACCCGGCGGCCACCCGCGATGAACGATCAGCTCCTCGCCGTGGTTTCACAGTACGGCGCGCCGGCCCTTTTCGGAATCGTGAGCATTGCGGCCATCGGAGTGCCGCTGCCCATCACGCTCCTGCTGATTGTCGCGGGCTCCATGATTTCGCAAGGCGCCATGAACCTGTGGTGGGCCATTGGCGCGGCCGGCGCCGGTTCCATCCTCGGCGATCAGGCCGGCTACGCCATCGGCCGATGGGGAGGGCCGGCTGTCGCCGCCAGGATCGGCGGCCTGTTCGGAAAGCGCGCCAGCCTGCCGGCCATGGAAGCCAAAGCCAAAGCCTGGGGCGGCCCCGGCATCTATATCACCCGTTGGGCGCTCAGTCCTCTGGGACCCTGGATCAATCTGGTCAGCGGCACGGCCGGCTACCCGTGGCATCGATTTCTTTTCTGGGACGTGCTAGGTGAGCTCACGGGCGCGGCCCTCTATATCGGGTTGGGGTGGTTCTTCAGCGATCGCGTGATGGCACTGTACGCCGTTCTGGGTGACCTGACTTGGGCGATTGCGGCGCTGCTGGCGGCCGTCATTCTCGGATGGCAACTGGTGGCGCATCTGCGCCGGGCTCGAGTCCAGTAAGGCCGGCGTTGCAGACCCTGGGAATAACACCGTCCGGCTTTACACCGCGTGGAAGAAAGCGGGCGCTCACGAGCCCCGACCGCTCCGCGCGTTGCGATGCAGGGTCTCTTGCACACTCGCCCAAGTTTCGGCCTCGACGATGGCTTCGTGCTCGCCATTGTAGACCTGGCCTTCGAACTCGACGTTGCCAGTGTAAATCGGGTTTGTCAGCAGCCGGTACAACCGTCCCTTGGTGAATAGTTTGCCGCCCTGGATCTCGCCTCTCTTTGTAACCCATCGCTTGGTATGCCAGCCGCGGCGATCAATCTCGCGTACCACCGGCAGCATGGCGTTGTAGTCGAGATACAGCTTGAACATGGCCCGCACTTGCTGGGCTTCGTCGGCGTTGAGAAGCAGCCGCCCGCCACGCGGATCGATATCGTAGCCGAGCATCGGGTGGCCCCCTGTCCATTTGCCCTTACGCCGCGCCGCCGACATCTTGTCGCGCGTCCGCTCAGCGATGATCTCCCGCTCAAACTGCGCGAACGACAGGAGGATGTTCAGGGTGAGGCGTCCGAGCGAGTTTGTGGTGTTGAACTGCTGTGTTACGGACACGAAGCTGACCCTCTGCCGCTCGAAGATTTCGACGATGCGGGCAAAGTCCAGCAAGGACCTGCTCAGCCGGTCCACCTTGTAGACCACGACACAATCGACCTCGCTGGCGCGGATATCCGCGAGGAGCCGTTGGAGCGCCGGGCGCTCCAGATCGCCGCCCCGAAATCCACCGTCGTCATAGCGCTCTGGCAAGGCGATAAGCCCCTCACCCCGCTGGCTCAGGATGAAAGCTTCGGCCGCCTCGCGTTGCGCGTCGAGCGAATTGAAGTCCCGATCGAGACCCTCGCCGGTCGATTTACGGGTATAGATGGCGCAGCGGACCATCGGGGCGGGAGCCACACAGCTAATGACGAGTGCTATGCTGGCCCCGTTGACGTTCGAATTCTATCGCTTCCGCTTTTATTTCCGCGCGGCGGGCACCCTCTATTTCCCTGTCTACAAATCCGGCAACATCGTGCGCGGAGCGTTCGGCGACATTTTTCGCAAACTGGTCTGCATCCCAAGCTGTCGAGAAGCGATGACGTGCGACATTCGCGCGGACTGCCCGTATGCGCGCGTGTTCGAGCCTCAGGCCGCGCGCGGCGAGGGGCCGAGCGGGTTGGTGGACTGGCCGCGCCCGTTCGTCTTCCGAGCGGCGCACCTGGACGGGCGCACGCTCGTGCCGGAAGAGCCTTTCCACTTCGACGTGCACAATTTCGACGTGCGAGACCCGGCGCTCCCATATTTCGTGCTGGCGTTCGCCCAACTGGCGCGAGAGGGCCTGGGCCCCGGCCGCGGCCGTGCGGACCTGACCTCCGTCGATCAACTGGACCTGAACGAAGCGAGGGTGGCGCAAGTCTTCGACGGCGGCCAGTTCCGGATGCGCGAACTGGCCGCGCCGAACGTAGTAGACCTGAGCGAGACGCCGGAGCGTGTGAGCCGGCTGCGGGTGCGATTCGTAACGCCCACGGAACTGAAGGCAGGTCACCAGTTGGCGGACCGGCCGGAATTCGGCATTCTATTCGGCCGGCTGCGCGACCGCATCAGCAACCTGCGCGCGCTCTACGGCGCAGGCCCGCTGGAGATCGATTTCAGCGCGATGGGCGACCGCGCCGCCGCCGTGCGAATGACGCGGTGCGAGTTGCGGCAGACCGAGGTGGACCGGCTTTCGTCGCGAACGGGGCAAAGGCATCCGCTGGGCGGATCTGTGGGCGAGGCGGAGTATGAAGGAGAGTTGGCGGAGTTCCTGCCGTACTTGAGATTGGGTAAGTGGGTGGGGGTGGGGAGGCAGACGGTTTGGGGGAAGGGGGAAATGGAGGTGGGTTGGTTCAAGTGAAACCTGAATGAAACCTGAAGTTAAACGATTCCTCAGGATCTGAAAGTACTATAATAGCCAAGTCGAGTTTTCCAAATGGAGGCAACACGCCTCCCTCCAAGGACGAAAGCCCGGAAGCCTCTTATGGAGCTCACCGGTAATCCTTTTGTTGACGGTGGCCTCGCGGTCGCGGCCCACCTCGCAGGAAGGTCCGACGTGGATGCGTTGAGCGTCCACGACATCGTGAGAACACTGGGCGACGGCAGCGAACTCTGTAAGGCGAACTTGCGGCTGAAATCGTTCACGATGGTCTTTGGTACGAACGGCCCCCTGACCCAGCCTGCGTACAAGAAGTCGGGCGCGAACGAAATCATTTACAAGGCTGTCCTGCGGAGGTTGGCGGGAGCGATGCTCGACGAGGGGCAAGCCGGCGAACCGTGCGAGCTGACCGGAATTCGCACCCAGTTCGACTTCCACCAGACCTGTGTGGAGGCCCTAAAGGAGGGTGGCCAGAAACTCCCCGAACGAAAGTGGGTGGGTCGCGATTGGGTCCCGCTTGCAGGCAGTCTCGGAAACGACGCTCAGGCGCTGCCTGCGGCGTCGCGCCCGCTGCACGTGAGCGCCTTGGCGCTTCTGGCCGTTCAGTTCCTGCCCCAAGGCTTGTTTCTTTTCCAGGGCCGCCTGGCGTGTTATCAATCCACCTACTCCCCGTTAGTGCAGCATTTGACGGCGGGTGAAGTTGGCGACTACCAGAATCAGCTTGCCGCGGGCGATTACGAGATTCACGGGAAGGGTGAGGGTTCGGCATCCGCGTTGATGCGCCTGCTGAGGGTATTTGGCAGCCTCCGGGAGGCCCGCTCGGTAGCGCGACTACCGGAGCACACCGACCTGTACCTGTGGCTGTTTTCCAATTCGGGGGCCAGCGCGGACTGTCGCATCGTGCCAATTCCCGATCGAGTGCTACGCTTCCTCTGGGAATGCTTGGAAGAGGACTTTTCCGGCGAAGTCGATGCGCTGGTCCGGAATGAGCCGAAGGATCCCCGATTTCAACTCCTGACCGCAATCCGTGAGGAGAGAGATTTCCGTGGATTGTACCCGTACAAGAAATGGCCGGGTGCGTCGCAACGATTCTACGAGTTCTACCAGCGAAAGGTCTGCGGGTGGAAAGGCAAGTCCCTGGAAGTCGCGCGCCGCCTTGCCGGGCTTGCTGTCCAGAACGTGGACGCCAAGAAGCTCCGAGATCTGGGCAAGATCGAGAACCGGAACGCGGTCCGCAAGCTGATTCCCGACGCGCTCACGCTGGAAGAGTACGATTGGCTGTTTCCGAGCAGCCGCCACCCCGTGCGGTCCGACGCTCGCGGCTGGGATTTGCTTCGTTACTACGCGCTGCGGGAGAAGGTTGAAAACATTACCTTGCCGGAGGAGGCCGCCGTGAGAACCACGCATCCCAAAGTACTCGCTATTGCCGACGAGTACTTCCGCACCAAATCGAGAAAACGCATCAAGAGCGTTCTGGAGCGAATGGCTCGCCGTGACGTCGGGTTGAACTGGCTACAGGACGTCTTCTGCGACATGGCGGAAAAGCACCCCGAATTTGAGTTGGGCGAGTGGGACGAATTCGTCTGCAATGAGGAAGGGCGGCCGATGGCTTACGAGTTACTATTCCAGATCAGGTTGAGGCTGGCGAATTTGTACCGAGCTTCGGGCAATGAGACACAGGAGGCGAAATGATGGCTGAGCTAACACACGTAGTGGGCACGTTCGTGATTCACGCTGACGCGAGTTTTCTGAATGGCGCCGGGTTGGGTGAGGGAGAGGACCGCAATGTCACGATTCCTAAGACCCTGCGCGACGGCAAGTACTCGGTTCCGTACGTATCCTCGCAAGCCTGGAAACGGTGGCTGCGTTCCACGCTGATAGCCGAAACGGGCTGGAAGCCTAGCGAATTGCGCTCGATCAAGGAAAACGAAAAGGGTTCGGCCGCGAAGATAGCAGGGGAACTGGACCCGGTTGAATACGCGGAAGACGACCTTTTCGGATACATGCGCTCCCAGGAAGGACAGGGCAAGAAGAAGAAGCCCGCGGAAGACGACGACGATGAAGCTCCCGGCGGGCGGACGAAGGCGCTGATGCGCTCCTCACCGTTCAGCGCTTCTCTCCTCGTCTCCACCCGTAAGACTGGATGGCAGGGGCGCGACGAAGGATTCGTCCATCTGAAAGAAGGAACCCCGCTGCCTTACACGACGGAGTTCTATACTACGCATCTGCAAGGCGTCTTCTGCCTTGCGCATTATCGAGTGGGCCTCTATTGGAATGTGGGCGACCGAATCGAACTGCGCGAGGACCTCGTGAAGAAGTATCTTGCAGAGGGCCGCATTCAGGGAGCCGATGGCACCTACGAGACAGCAAACGCGGCGGAGATCCGGCGTAGCCGTTGCGGCGAACTTCTGAAGGCTCTGGCAGTTCTGCGGGGCGGCGCGAAGCAAGCTGCGTTCGGGACCGATGTTTCGCCGAAGTGCCTGATTGCGGCCGGCTTGACGTGCGGGAATCCGATTTTCAATCATCTGTTCGACGACGATCCGGAAAAGGGTCTGCGTTTCCGCGTCGATGCCTTTCTGGAAGTGCTCTCGGATTTTGCCGACCGGATCGCGACGCCGGTTGCGATCGGGGTGCGAAAGTCCTATCTGGCCAACGAGAGCGAGGTTCGGGCGCTCGCGGGACCGCACGAACTGAAGCGGGGTCGCGTGGAAGTCGTTGTTGGAACGCCGCGCGAGGCCGCCGAACTCATCGCCGAGAGACTCTGACATGAAGGGGTTGCACGTCCGGCTGGAGGCGTTCAGCGCCTCCTATCCCTATCCGTTTCTGAAAAGCGGCACGCAGTTGACAATGACGGCTC
>Ga0224558_1004510_pt1 | contig 10796 bp, 9 predicted proteins | sample 714S32024metaG_FD_180682 | JGI IMG/M metagenome (GOLD analysis project Ga0224558, IMG submission 180682) | Peat soil microbial communities from Stordalen Mire, Sweden - 717 S3 20-24 | ecosystem: Environmental > Terrestrial > Soil > Wetlands > Peat | place: Sweden: Norrbotten County, Stordalen... | reverse complement strand
GGGCCGCGGTGGCCTTCGGCGGCGACCTGGCCGGCCTGGTGCACGCGGCCGGCGTCGCCGGCGGCGGGCCCGTGCACGTTCTGGCCCGGGAGGACTGGGACCGGGTCCTCGCCGTCAATCTGACCGGGACGTATCTCACCGCCAAGCACGTCCTGGCGCAGATGTTGCGGCAACCGTCGGTGGACGGTCGGCGGGGCGCTCTGGTGACGATCGCCAGCGTCGAGGGGTTGGAGGGAACGGCCGGGGGAAGTGCCTACAGCGCGTCGAAGGGCGGTGTGGTCCTGCTCACCAAGAACATGGCCATCGACTACGCCGGACGCGGCATCAGGGTCAACGCCGTGTGCCCCGGGTTCATCGACACCCCGATGCTGGCGGGCATCTTCAAGGCGCCCGGCATGGAGGACACCCTGGCCGATGTCGTCGCGCACCACAAGCTGCACCGGTTGGGTCGCCCCGAGGAGATCGCCGCCGCCGCCGCCTTCCTGCTCTCCGACGATGCCTCGTTCATCACCGGGCACGCCCTGCCGGTCGACGGCGGGTACACCGCGGGCCGCGATCACGGGATCACGGCCAAGCTCGGGCTCTCCGGGCCCGAATAGGCCACACGCTCCCCGCTCAACCGAGGACCAGGCGCCCGCCGTCGTAGTCGAAGATCACCCAGCCGAACCGCTGCAACTGGTCGGAGCCGAGCAGTCCCGCCGTCCCGCCGGCGCCGATCGGTCCGAAGTTCACCGACCCGAGCAGCTGGGGATGGAGCACGACGCCGGGGATGAACCAGCTGCCGCTGTGCACCAAAGGGACGGTGATGGTCGAGCACACCGTGGTCTGGCGCTGGGCCAGGTCGCTGTGGGCCAGACGGGCGCTGTTGGCCAGCGAGTCAGCCACCACGGACTGGGACGAGCCGGTGTCGATGATGAAGTCCTTGTACGTTCCCTTCCCGAACCGCAGGCGGACGTTGAGCGAGATGTCTCCCGGCGTCAGCGCGACGGTGAGCGGCACCGTGGTGCCCGCCTGGCCCTGCGTCAGCACCGCGGCGGGCGGAGGTCCGGTCGGGCCGCGCACCTCCTCGGCACTGTTCGACAACGCTGCTCCCTCCGGGCCCCCGAAGGTGAGCGTCTGCGCGGCGAAGTCGATGCGGACGGCACCGAAGCGGCTCAGCACGTCCGATCCCAGCAGGCCGACCGGCTGCCTCGCCACGCCGAAGTCGGGCAGGGTCGCCGCCGTCAGCGTCTGCGGGCTCAGGGCGACGCCGGCCACCGACCACGACGTCACACCCACGGGCTGCGCCTTCCCCGTACAGCCCACCCCCGCGAACTCGGTCGCCGACCCGGTATGCGACAGCTGCAACGTGGCGGCCAGACGGGCGTCGATGATGGACTCCCCGGCACCGGAGTCGATCACGAACGGGTACGGGCCCCGGCCGTCGATGCAGACGTTGACCATTTCGGCCACCTGGCCCGACACCGTGCTCACGGTGATCGGAAGACGCGTGGCGCCACCGCCCAGCGCTATGGCCCCGCCGCAGCCGGCCGACGCCGGGGGGAGGGCGAAGTTCACCAGAGGTTCGACGTGGACATGGCTGGAGCCGCGCGCCCCCACGAGCGGGGTGGCCGCAGTCATGAGCGCGACGAGCGAGGTGGCCACCCGGTACAACGGCCTAGGCCCGCGTGACGGCCAGGCGCACGGTGGCCAGAACCAGGCGCAACCCCAGGACGGCGGCGGCCAGGGGCAGCGCGGCCCGTCGCCACCCCGACGTGGTCCGCACGGTGAAGCGCAGCGCGGAGCGGTGGTGGGCCACCAGCATCTGGTAGGGATGCCGGGCCGTGCTCACTCCCTGCACATGGGTCACGCTCGCCGCCCCGGTGAACCCGATGCCCCATCCGGCCTGGCGGGCGCGCCAACACAGGTCCATGTCCTCCGCGTACATGAAGTAGGACTCGTCGAAGCCTCCGAGCTCTTCGAGGGCGTCACGCCGGGCCAGGAAGCACGATCCGGAGATCCACCCGGCCTCGACGACGCCGTCACCCTCGGGGGTGCCGGGGTTGTAGCGCCTGGTGAACCGGTTCCGGGGCACGAAGAGCGCCAGCAGGGCGTGGCCGGCGGCGTCGAGAAACGAGGGAAAGCGGCGCACGGACGGGTACACGTCGCCCTCTTCGGTGAAGATCCGGGGACCCACCATGGCCCACGCCGGCCGGGCCTCGAGGACGCGGCGCAGCGCGTCGAGGGCTCCGGGGTGGACGCGCACGTCGGCGTTGGCGACCAGGACCCACTCCGGCGGGGGTGTCATGCCGCCCAGCACCGCCAGTCCCCTGTTCACCCCCGACCCGAATCCGATGTTCATCCGGGGCTGCACCACCACGACGGCCTCTGCCCCACTGTCGGCCACCAGCGGGCCGAGGGCCTGCTGGGCGCTCCCCGGTGCGCCGTTGTCGACGACGACCACCGGTGAGGCGCCGTCGGCGAGGACGGAACGGACGCACTCGGTGAGGAACGGGCCGGCATCGTGGTCGACGATGACGGCACCAACAGGGCTCGGCACCGGGGGCTCAATACTCCTTGGAGAAGCGGAAGCGCACGAGCGCAGCCAGCGCGCTGAAACCGTCGCGCCAGGTGATCTTCTTGCCCTCGTGGGGCTCGCGCCCGGCGTAGGAGATAGGCACCTCGTAAATCCGGTGCCCACGTCGCAGCACCTTGGCCGTGATCTCCGGTTCGAAGTCGAAACGGTTCGACACGATGGTGATGCCCTCGATCGCCCGGGCGTCGAACAGCTTGTAGCAGGTCTCCATGTCCGAGAGGGTCGAGCGGTACAACAGGTTGGTCGTGAACGACAGCACCCGATTGGCGAACCAGTGCAGCGGCAGCATGTTCTTGCGCTCGCCCGTGAAGCGACTCCCGTAGACGACACGGGCCTTGCCCTTGAAAATGGGATCGAGCAGTCGCGGCCAGTCGTCGGGGTCGTACTCGAGGTCGGCGTCTTGGATGAGCACGAGGTCTCCCGTCGCCACCGCCAACCCGGAGCGGATGGCCGCGCCCTTGCCCAGGTTCTGCTTGTGGGTGATGACCCGGACCGTCGAGTCCTCCAGGGCCCCCAGCACCTTTTCGGACCCGTCGCTCGACCCGTCGTCCACCACGATCAGTTGCAGCACCAGGGGGATCTCGACAGCCCGAATGCGCCGCACGATCTCGGCCACGGTGGCCCGTTCGTTGAAGACCGGCATGATGACCGACAGCGTCTTATAGCTGGGCCGGTGCGAGGGTGAGTCGTCGTCCCTCGGCGCGTCCCTCGGCGCGTCCCTCGGCGCGGTCATGGTCTGCCCACCCGCGGGGCGAGATACGCAATGGTGGCCGCCAGGCCGTCCCGCAACTCGGTCGTCGGCTTCCACCCCAGTTCGGATGCGGCGAGGGTGATGTCGGGGCAGCGCCGGGTGGGGTCGTCGATGGGCAGGGGCAGATAGACGAGGGGCGATTGCGAGCCCGTCACCTCGAGCACGAGGGTGGCCAGTTCGGCGACGGTGCGCTCGTCGGGGCTGCCGATGTTGACCGGACCGGTCAGGCTCGAGTCGAGCAGGGCTACCAGCCAGGCCACCTCGTCGTCGACGTAGCACAGGCTCCGGGTCTGCGACCCGTCCCCGTAGACGGTCAAGGGCTCGCCACGCAGGGCCTGGCTGATGAAGTTGGACACCACCCGGCCGTCCCCGGGGGCGAGCCGGGGGCCGTAGGTGTTGAAGATGCGGGCGATGCCGACGTCGACCCCGTAGGTGCGGCGCATGGCCATGGTGATGCTCTCCGCGAACCGCTTGGCCTCGTCGTAGACGCTGCGGGGCCCGGTCGGGTCGACGTTGCCACGGTAGGACTCGACCTGGGGGTGGACCTCGGGGTCGCCGTAGATCTCGCTGGTGCTCGCCATGAGGAACCGTGCCCCGTGGTCCCGGGCCAGCTCGAGCAGGCGCCGGGTGCCCTCGCTGCCCGCGGCCAGGGTCTCGAGCGGGCGGGCGAGGTAGGCCGGCGGCGAGGCCGGGCTGGCCAGGTTGCAGACGCCGTCGATCTGTTGGCCCGCAGCCACCTCGACGGACGCGCTGACATCGGTGCGCACGAAGGTGAAGCGCTCGTGGCCCTCCAGGTGGGCCACGTTTTCGGCGGTACCCGTCGAGAGGTCGTCGAGGCAGATGACCGAGTCGCCCCGGGCGATGAGGAAGTCGCACAGGTGCGAGCCCAAGAAGCCCGCCCCGCCCGCCACCACGATCCGGCTCACCGGCGTCCGATCCCGGTGTAGGCGAAGCCCATGCGCCGCACCGCGGCGGGATCCAACAGGTTGCGGGCGTCGACGATGGACGGGGCGGCCATGGCCGACAGCACGCGGGCGAGGTCGAGCCAACGGAACTCGTCCCATTCGGTCAACACGACCAATACCCTCGCCCCCGTGGCCGCCTCGTAGGGATCGGCGCACAGCGAGAGGCCGGCCAGATCCGAGGGAACCGCATCGGCACCGGCCGCGTCAGGGTCCACGGCCACTGTCGGATCGAAGGCCCGGACCGTGGCGCCGAGGGCGACCAGGCGGTGGGCGACCTGCAGGCTCGGCGAGTCGCGGCGGTCATCGGTGTTGGCCTTGAAGGTGAGGCCCCACACGCCGACCGTCACCCCCTCGAGCGCACCGCCGCACGCCGCCTCGACCTTGGCCACCACGCGGGCCAGCTGCTGCTCGTTGCTGGCGATGGCGCCGGCCAAGAGCGAGAAGTCGTAGCCCGCCGCCTCGGCGATGTGGAGCAGGGCCCGGGTGTCCTTGGGCAGGCACGACCCACCCCAACCCGGTCCGGGGCGCAGGAACTCGAAGCCGATGCGCTTGTCATACCCCATGCCGAGCATGACGTCGCGCACGTCGGCGCCCACCTCCTCGCACAGTCCGGCCACGGCGTTGACGTAGCTCAGCTTGGTGGCCAAGAACGCGTTGGAGGCGTACTTGATAGTCTCCGACGTGGTGGCGTCGGTGACGATGAGCGGTGCTCCGGTCGAGGTGAAGAGGTTGCCCACCAGAGCCGCCGCCTCGGCGTCGTCGGCCCCCACCACGAGGCGGTCGGGATGCAGGCTGTCGCGCACCGCGCTGCCCTCGCGCAAGAACTCGGGGTTGGAGACGACGCGGATGTCGGGCCGGCCGATGACCTGCTCGACCAGGGTGGCCGAGCCCACCGGCACGGTCGACTTGTTGACGACGATGGCCCGGTGCTCCAGGTGGGGACCGACCTCTTTGGCCGCCTCCTCGACGTAGGACAGGTCGGCCGACCCGTCATCGCCCTGGGGGGTCGGCACACACAAGAAGACGAACTCGGCGCCGAGCACGGCCTCGGTGGCCGAGGCGGTGAAGCGGAGATGGCCGGCATCGACGCCCTCGGCCACCAGCTCGTTCAACCCCACCTCGACAATGGGCATCACGCCGCTGCGCAGCGCGGCCAGGCGCGGTGCGTCCCGCTCGGCCAGCACCACCCGGTGCCCGAAGTGGGCCAGCGTGGCGGCGGTGGGGAGGCCGACGTAGCCGGCGCCGATCACGGCCACCGCGGACGATGCCGGGTCGTTCGCCCTCTTGTTCCTGCGCTGGCTCACGAGTTCCTGCGTCGGGTCACGCCTGCACCTCCTCTGTCGCCAGGGCGTTGACGAGCCGCACGAGCCCATCTTTCCAGTCCGGCAGGGACGGCAGGTGGCTCAGGCGCAGGGCCATGTTGTCGAGCACGGAGTTGGCCGGACGCGGTGCCGGGTACTGGAGCGGGTCGAGGTCGGCCGAGGTGATGGGGTGCACCCGCTCGGGATCGCCGCCCGCGGCCTCCAGCACGGCGCGGACGAAGCCCCACCAGGTGGTGGCCCCGCGGTTGGTCACGTGGAAGATGCCCGGGCGCCTGTCCGTCCCCAGCGTGACGATCGCCGGAGCCAGGTCGGCCGTGAAGGTGGGTGACCCGTGCTGATCGTCGACGAAGCGCAGGATCCCCTCGCCCCCGGCCAGGCGCAGGGCGGTCTTGACCATGTTCGCCCCGTGGGCCCCGCACACCCACGACGTGCGCACGATGGTCGATCCCGGCGGGCACTCCCGTTCTCCGGCCAGCTTGCTGGCGCCGTAGACCGACTTCGGATTGGGCGCGTCCCACTCCCGGTACGGCCCGTCCGCCGTCCCGTCGAAGACGTAGTCGGTAGAGACGTAGAGCAGGTGAGCCTGCACGGCGGTGGCCGCCTCGGCCACGTTGCGGGTCCCGACGGCGTTGACCGCGTAGGCCGTATCCACCTCGGTCTCGCACAAGTCCACCGCGGTGAGCGCCCCACCATGGAGGACCAGGTCCGGCTTGAACTCGTGGAAGACAGTCAGCACCGCCTCGCGCTCATCGACCCGCATGGTGCCGATGTCGGTCGCCAGCACGTCATAGTCGAGCCCTCGAAGTGGACCCTCGGGCGCCAGCAGGCTGCAGCGCCGGCCGCCGGCCGGGACCCGTCCGGCCAACGAGTCCAGCAGGTCGCGCCCGAGCTGCCCATCGGCACCGGTGACGAGTACGCGCATGGTCGGAACCGGCCTCAGCCGGCCGAGCCCCATCCGGCCTCGACAACCGGCGCTCGGGCCCGCAGCGGCTCCCACCAGGACCGGTTGGCCGCGTACCACTCCACGGTCTGGGCCAACCCCTCCTCCCAGGAGATCTCGGGCGCCCAGCCCAGCTGCTGGCGCAGCTTCGACGAGTCGAGCAGGTAGCGGCGATCGTGCCCGGGGCGATCGGGCACGATCTCCTTGAGCGAGGCGGGCTTGCCCAGCGTCGCCAGCACGAGGTCGGCGATCTCCATGATGGAGGCCTCCACGCCGCTGCCCACGTGGTAGGTCTCGCCGATCTTGCCCCGCAGGAGCACGGCCTCAATGGCGGTGCAGTGGTCGCGGACGTGCAGCCATTCGCGGCGGTTCTCGGTGGTGGCGTACAGGGTCAGGTTCTTGTCGTCCAGCGCGGAGGTGGTGAAGACGGGGATGACCTTCTCGGGGAACTGGTACGGCCCGTAGTTGTTCGAGCAGTTGGTGATGGTGACCGGCAGCTCGTAGGTCTCCCCGTAGGCGCGCACGGCGTGATCGGCCCCGGCCTTGCTGGCGTTGTACGGGGTGCGGGGGCGGTAGGGGGAGGACTCCGTGAAGGCCTCATCCGAATCGAGTGCCAGATCGCCGTAGACCTCGCAGGTGCTGATGTGGTGGAAGCGGGACACGCCGACCTGGCGGGCCGCTTCGAGGAGGGTCTGGGTGCCCAACACGTTGGTGCGGAAGAACAGTCCGGGATCGAGCACGGCCAGGCTGTTGTGGGACTCTGCGGCGAAGTGGACGATGGTGTCGATGTCCTCGTCGCGCAGCGTCTTCTCTGCCTGGAGGCCGTCGCAGATGTCGCCCTGCACAAAGACGATCCGATCCTCGATGTCCGACAGATTCGGGCGGTTGCCGGCGTAGGTCAGCACGTCGTAGGCGACGACGTGGTCCTCGGGGTGCTGTTCGACCCAGTAGTGGACGAAGTTCGACCCGATGAAGCCGGCTCCTCCCGTGACGAGAAGGCGCATAAGGGCGAGAGTGTAGCCCCCATCTCCCGGTCCCCCCGATACGGGGTGGGGCCCCCGGCGTGGATCGGAACCTCACTACCTGCGAGAACGGCACCGGCTGGCCACGCCTAAGCCGGGCGCAGGTGGACGACGTCACCGGCCGACACCGTCCGGGGTCCGGCGGAGGTCCGCACCACCAGGTGGCCGGCGTCGTCGATTTCGGTCGCCACCCCGACGACCGCCTCGGCCGCCAGTTCCACCCGCACCCGTCTTCCCAGGGTGGCACAGCGATTTCGCAGCTCGGTTACCACCTCGCGCCGGCCCGTCACGCTGTCCAGGAGGGCGCGGCGGGCGGAGAGCGCGTCGAGCAGGGCACCGAGGAACGCCGCCCGCTCCACCGGCCCCGCCCCCAATTCCAGCAGGCAGGTGCCCCCGGCCCCGGCGGGACCGGGCCAGTCGATGTTGAGCCCGATACCGACGACCACCGCCACCGCACCGCCCGGACCCCCGTCGAACCCCGGACCCCCGTCGAATACGGCCTCGGCCAGCACGCCGGCCAGCTTCTCCTCGCCCACCAGGACATCGTTGGGCCACTTGAGCACCGGGCCCACACCGGCCACCCGACGGCAGGCCTCGGCCGCGGCGAGAGCCATGGCTGCGGTACAAAGATGCAGCTCAGCGGGGTCGAGTTCGGGACGGAAGAGCACCGAGGCCAGCAGGGAGGCGCCCGGGGGCGACTCCCACCGGCGGTCCAGGCGGCCCCGGCCGGCGCTCTGGTGCTCCGCCACGGCCACCGTCCCCTCCGGCGCGCCGAGACGGGCCTGACGATGCAGATAGGCGTTGGTCGAATCGATCTCGTCGAACCGGCGCACGTCCCAGGTCCCACCCCACATGGCAGACACCATACGGTCCGTGCAATTGTGATGGCCCCTGTGGAATCGAAAGGTCCTTTGTGCTGAAGAAGATCCTCATCGCCAACCGCGGCGAGATTGCCGTCCGTGTCATTCGGACCTGCCGCGAGATGGGCATCGCCACGGTCGCCGTCTACTCCGAGCTCGACCGTGAAGCCCTGCACGTCAGAATGGCCGACGAGGCGTACGCCCTCGGCGGCGAGACGGCGGCCGAGAGCTACCTGAACACCGCGGCCATCCTCGACGCCATCGAGAAGAGCGGCGCCGACGGTGTCCACCCCGGCTACGGGTTCTTCTCGGAGAACACCGACTTCGCCCGCGCCATCACCGACCGCGGCGTGACCTTCATCGGCCCGCCGCCCGAGGCGATCGAGGTGATGGGCGACAAGATCAGCTCGCGCATCGCGGCGGAGGCGGCCGGCGTGGCCGGCGTGCCGGGCCGATCGGAGCCGTTGACCTCACCGGACGAGGTCGTCGCCTTCGGCACCGAGGTCGGATGGCCGCTGGCCATCAAGGCGGCGTACGGCGGGGGCGGGCGGGGCATGAAGGTGGTGGCGTCCGCCTCCGAAGCCGCAGAGGCGATGGAGTCGGCCGCCCGCGAAGCCCAGGCGTACTTCGGGCGACCGGAGATCTACGTGGAGCGGTATCTCGGCTGGCCCCGCCACGTGGAGATGCAGGTGCTCGGGGACAAACACGGCACCGTGCTGTGGCTGGGCGAGCGTGACTGCTCGGCCCAACGGCGCCACCAGAAGCTGATCGAGGAGAGCCCGGCACCCGCGTTTCCCGACGAGGTGCGCCGGGCCATGGGCGAGGCCGCGGTCAAGGTGTCCAAGGCGTGCGGCTACTACAACGCCGGCACGGTCGAGTTCCTCTTCCAGGACGGTGAGTTCTACTTCCTCGAGATGAACACCCGGCTCCAGGTGGAGCACCCGGTGACTGAGCTGGTGACCGGGCTCGACCTGGTCGCCTGGCAGATCCGCATCGCCTCGGGTGAGGAGCTCACCTTCGGTCAGGACGACGTCGCGCGCAACGGGCACGCCATCGAGGTGCGTCTCAACGCCGAGGACCCGAGCGGGGGGAGGTTCTCCCCCTCTCCGGGCATCATCACCAAGTTCACCGCGCCCTCGGGTCCGGGCGTGCGCCTGGACTCGGGCTACGAGGCCGGCGACACGGTCAGCCAGTTCTACGACAACCTGGTGGCCAAGCTCATCGTGTGGGCGCCGGACCGCGAGGCGGCGCGGCGCCGTATGTTGCGCGCGCTCGATGAGACCGAGATCACCGGGATCGCCACCACCATCCCGGCCGATGTCGCCATCCTCAGCCACCCCGACTTCGCCGAGGCGACGCACTCGACCAAGTGGGTGGAGGACGTCCTCGACCTCAGCGCGCTGACGGTCGCCGCACCCGAGGCGGCAGCCCCCGCCGACGGTGCCGTCCCGACCGTGCAGCGCGATGTCACGGCCGAGGTGGACGGGCGGCGCTTCTCCGTCAAGCTCTGGGTACCCGACCTGGTGGGGGTGGCAGCCCCCCAGGGCGTCGTGCGCCCCAAGCGGGCGGCGCAGGCCGCGGCCGGCGCGTCCGGTTCGGGCGACGTGATCGTGCCGATGCAGGGGACGATCGTCAAGGTGCTGGTCGCCGTGGGCGACACGGTGGAGGTGGGCCAGACCATCTGCCTCCTGGAGGCGATGAAGATGGAGAACGCGGTGAACGCCGAGAAGGATGGCGTGATCAAGGAGGTCAGGGTCAGCGCCGGCGCATCCGTCGGCGCGGGCGACATCGTGGCCGTGATCGAATAGAGCCGTGGACACGCAAGCGGCCAAGGACGCTGCGGCAGCGGTCATAGCGGAGCGCCTGCCCGAGTTGGTCGCCCTCAGCCACTCGGTCCACTCGACGCCCGAGCTGTGCTTCAACGAGACCCGGTCGGCCCACGCCGTGGCCGAGGCGCTCCGTGCGGGCGGGCTCACGGTCACCGAAGGCGTCTACGACATCCCCACGGCACTGGAGTCCCGGTCGGGTCACGGCGACCTGGTCGTCGCCGTGTGCGCCGAATACGACGCGCTGCCCGACGTGGGCCACGCCTGCGGCCACAACATCATCGCGGCGAGCGCCGTGGGGGCCGGGTTGGCCCTGGCCGCGGTGGCCGACGACATAGGCCTGCAGGTGCGGGTGCTCGGCACGCCCGCCGAGGAGGGGGGCGGCGGCAAAATCCTCATGCTGGACCGCGGCGCCTTCGAGGACGTCCACGCCGCCATGATGATCCACCCCTGGCCGGTCGAGCGCCTGACCGGCGCCTGCCTCGCCGTGGCCCACTTCGACGTCTTCTTCGAAGGCAAGGAGGCCCATGCCTCG
>Ga0224558_1004509_pt1 | contig 10796 bp, 7 predicted proteins | sample 714S32024metaG_FD_180682 | JGI IMG/M metagenome (GOLD analysis project Ga0224558, IMG submission 180682) | Peat soil microbial communities from Stordalen Mire, Sweden - 717 S3 20-24 | ecosystem: Environmental > Terrestrial > Soil > Wetlands > Peat | place: Sweden: Norrbotten County, Stordalen... | reverse complement strand
GTTCCTCGTGGCAGTCTACCCCCTCATGGCTATTTCGAGAGTTCGCCGCCTGGCCTTTCGGTTTGCCCGGGAAGGCCTGCGACACCAGATTCCGATTGTCCCACTGGCGAAGGTCGTAAATGCTTCTCTGACGGATGACGCCCAGATCACACTCCAAGCAGTACCCGAGCGCGTGCATAACTGCACAATGTTTGAACTCTTTACGCTGGCGGCGCTCACCCGCGCGGTCAATCCTTTGCTTTGCCTGGAGATAGGCACGTACGACGGCCGAAGCGCTTTGGCCATCGCGGCCAATTGTCGGCCGCAAACGAAGGTAACCGCTCTGAACCTCCCGCCGGATTATGTTAAGAATCATCCTGAGCAAAACGGCGTGGTGGATGTGCAGTTGTCGGTGAAGGTCCAGAGCGGAGAGCGCTGGGTAGGACGCGAGGGCAACCAGAAAATCCAGCAGGTCTTTGCAAACTCGCTGGATTTCGACTTCGCCTCCATCGGCAAGCCCCAGTTGATATTCATTGACGGGGCGCATGACGAGCCGGCGGTGGCCTCGGATACCAGGAATGCCATGCAGATCGTTGATCGGAACAACGGGCTGGTTCTGTGGCATGACGCCCGTGACTTCGGCGTCCGCCCGGTCCTACGCGATCTCTTTCAGCAGGGCCTGCCGGTAAGCATTATTGAACACACGAACATCGCCATTCTCCAATTCCGGAACGGCCAGCCCGTCAACTGGCTCCAGCGTCAGACCAATGGGGTCGCTTGACATCCTGGCGGTCATCCGCGCCCCGCTGGAGCAATATCCGCCCAGTGTAAACCAAGTAGCCCTGCTGGCGGAAGCTGGCCTGAGGGTTGGCGTGGTGGATTGCCATCATGAGGATTTCGTTCCGCAAGTGTTCCGAGGCCCAGGCGCGGTTGAGCGGTTTCGGCCCTGCGGGCACACGCAGCTCTATAAGGAGAAGCTGCCGCACCCGCTCATTCGATTATGGCGCCACTGGGCCTTTCAACGGCGCATTTCACGAGTTTTCCGCCAAAGACAACCAAAGGTGGTTATCGCCTATGACCCCAATGCAATGGTTGGGGCGGGGGGGCTCTGGAACACGCCCTTCCCGCCCAAGCTGATTTGGCATTTCCACGAGCTGTGCGCGCGCGCGGCCAGGCCCGCGAGGGGGCTGAGCGGGCGCGCCGTGGAGTTTGCCTGCCAGCACGCAGCGGAAGTGGACCTTGTCACACACCCTGACGAGGGCCGGGCCGAGGTCTTCGCCAGGCAGGCCGGGCTAGCGAAGCATCCCACCGTCGTGATGAACTGCCCTCGACGGCTGGCCAAAGTGCCGGCGGACCACCTGGCAGCGAAGTTGGCCGCGCACGAACTGGCGGGCTTCAGTGCGGTTTACTTTCATGGGTGGATTGGACCAAGCCGCTGCCTGGAAACGGTTATCCAGTCTATGCGCTGGTGGCCAGCGCGGACGCTGTTTGTCATGGTTGGTCCAGTCATGGCAACCTACCGGGATTCGCTTCTTGCCCTGGCAAGGCAGCGGGGAAGCGAGAGTCGTTTGGTGTTCCTGGGCAGCGTTCCGTATGACGAGGTCTTTCATCTTGCGGCTGGTGCGGCAGTCGGCTGCTCGCTGGTGGCGGACCAAAATGATCCGAACTGGACCTACTCCGCAGGCGCCATTAACAAGCGATTCGAGTATATGGCCGTCGGGCTGCCTCAGGTAGCGAATGGGGGGGCAGGAATGAGAGAACTCATTGAAGAGTCGGATTGCGGAGTATTGGCGGACCCAACATCGCCTGAAGACGTGGGTCGGGCTCTTGCAAGATTGCTCGAAGACCGCACCGTGCGGGCCGGGATGAGCGAGAATTCTCGCAAGGCCCACCTTTCAAACTTTAACTATGAGTACCAGTTCGCCCCGGTCCTGAGTCAAATCCTTGGCTGGTGTGGCAAGGGAAAAGCAGTAACGGATGTCGCGTAGCAACTTGATTTTGTATCTCGGCGCCGATTGGTGGGGTTCCGATGCTCGGGCCTTGGCCGTGGCCTTCCGAAAAACGGGAAACGCCTTGATCGAGGTAATTGACGAGGATTTCTTCCCGCTGCAATGGTCCACAGTGCCCCTGCGCGCCCTGCGCCGGTTGGCCCGGCCCTGGTTCGTCCAGAATTACAACCGGGCCGTCCTCCGCCATGCCGGCAATCCGGCCATTGATTTCGTGCTCGTATTCAAGGGCAAGCTGCTTCAGGCCGCCACGCTGGAGCGTTTCCGCGAGCAGGGCATGCCCATCTATTGCTTCTATCCTGATGTGAGCTTCCTGGACCACGGACCAGAGATTTGGAACTGCCTGCCGCTCTATGATTGCCTGTTCACGACCAAATCCTATCACTTGGAGGACGCGGCCCTGCGGAGCCGGGTCAAGCAGATGAAGTTGGTTGCGCACGGGTTTGATCCCGAGGTCCATCGCTCCGTTGCGCTCAGCGAAGGGGTGAAGCGCCAATATGGTTGCGATGTCTCTTTTGTCGGGTGCTGGTCGCCAAAGAAGGAAGCACTGCTGGCCTGCATCGTGGTCGAATGCCCCGACCTTAACATTCGCATCTGGGGCCCGGGGTGGGGACGTTCGGCGCCCGCAGTACGCAGTTGCTGGCAAGGCCGCGGCGCTTTCGGTGACGAATTGGCCATCATTTACGGTGCCTCAAGAATTAATCTCGGCCTGGTGAGTGAAGCCGGAGGGGGGACCAAAGTTGGTGATCTTGTGACGGCCCGCACCTGGCAGATCCCCGCCGCAGGGGGATTCATGCTCCACGAGGACACGCCGGAACTGGCCCAATATTTTCAGCCGGGCCGGGAGGTTGGAGTGTTTCAGTCGGCGACTGACTTGCCGAGTCGAGTGCGGGATTATCTCAGTAATGAGCCAACACGCATTCGAACTCTAGAGGCCGGCCACCGGCGCTGCCTCGAGTCAGGCTATACGTATGATGCCGCCGCACGGACTATTCTTGAGTTTCATGCGCAGCGGAATGCTCGATCTGGTGCTTCAAAGCCGTGAGATTCATCTTTTGGCTGGTGGTATGGATTGGCCGGCCCTTCGGGGGCATCCGGCCACGCCGGATAGTCCATTGGCTGGCACGTAAGGCATACGGCAACGCCAGACCGGATCCGAAGGACTTCCGGCCATTTCGCGATCGCGATGGCAATCGGCTGTTGCTGCATCCGCATTATTTCATCGACTATCAGGTCATAGCCTTCGGCGTCTATGATGCGAAACTGCACCGTTTTCTTAGCCGTGTGGTGAGGCCGGCCATGACGTGTCTGGACGTGGGGGCAAACATAGGCTGTGTGACGACCCACCTCGCAAAGTTGGTGGGACCTTCGGGTCGCGTGTTCGCGTTCGAGCCAGTTCCCCACCTGTTTATACGACTGAAGGAGAATATTGCCCTGAACGCGCAAGATCGAGTCGCTTCCCTGCACCAAATGGCGCTGTCCAATGAGACGGGGCGCGCAACCATTAAGGTGGCTCAGGCGGATTGTGACAACCAGGGGATGGCCTCCCTTCGCAACACGGATCACCCGCACCTAACAAGGGCACTTGAGATTCAAACGAAAACGTTGGACCAGTTCGTCAGGGAGCAACAACTCGACCGTATAGACCTCATCAAGATGGATGTTCAGGGCGCCGAACCCTGGGTGATCGAGGGAGGCCTTGAGATCCTTCGCCGTCTGCGTCCCGACCTGTTGCTGGAGGTTTCCCCATACGATCTCAAGTCCTTCGGCAAAACGAGCGCTGATCTCCTGCAATTGCTCGAATCCTTAGGCTATGAGTGCTATCGATTGGATGATGGAGGGAGGGTTGGTGACCGTATTCGCGCTGGGAATGCCGGCAGCAATTTTGCGGCGGATGACCTCTATTGTCGGCCCAGCAATCTCGACAATTGCAAGGAAACCAGCGAGTGAGAGGGCGCTGAAACCATTTACATCAGAGTAATAACTCCTCAAGCGACTAAGACGGCTCGGCCTCCACAGCCAAGCCTCAACGGACCTGGTAAGGACGAGCTCCACCGCGTCCCTCGAAGGGCTGGCAGAGATAAGTGGGAAGCGGTGGAACGCGTCCTTACCACTTCAGGCGCATGGAAGCGGATCAGGCTGCTATGCTCCGTGATCTCCTTGGTACTCAGCTGCGACGCAAATGCATGGCAACACCTGTGCCTGACCGAAGCGCAGAGCCGCGAGGAATGGCAAGTGGCTCACTGCACCAACTATGCGCTCAAATCGGAGGGTGCAATATGCCGCACCCAGACCAACCCCGGCGCGAACTGGAGAGACTGCCCGCAGATTGCCGAAGGCAGTTCCGACATCGCCTGGGATGTCACGAACTACCCGGCGCGCCTGGAAATTCGCTTTTTCTGCGAACGGACTATCTCCGCACTCGCGTGGTGGCGATTTCTGGACCGGAGCACAGATGCTTATGGCCCCGGCACTTATTCCATCGAGGTCTCGCCCGATGGCGAACGGTGGGAGCCGGTGGTGGAGAAAGCCAGGAACCCCTGGCTGGGCCGGAACCTTAATGGTTTTCCGGAAGTTAAGGCCAGGGCGATTGCCCTGGTGCTGCTCGAACCGCTAATGCCAGCCTATCCACGGACGATCCTGGTGAAGGCCGGTGTCTATAACCTGGCCGAAGCGAGAGCCGGCAGCAGCCTCGATGATCCCCCCTGGTTCAGCGATCGCTATGGCTATCGCGCGCGTATAGCGGGGCGGGCGTCTCGCCTGCCATTAGGGCGTATCGCCCTAGAAGCCTCCACTGCGAGCGAGATGCCCGGTTCGGCAGGCGAGACGCCCGTCCCACTACTTGGGACGCCCGGACTGGCAGGCGGGACGCCCGCCCCACTATTATCGCCGTCCGGTTCAGGGGCGCAAGGCGCGCAGGAAGTTCGGGAGAACCAATGCCGGCGTTGGGCCGATCTTACCGCTCTGGTCGGTGAGCGGTATCGCCAGGTGCCGGACCCCAACAGCATCACCGTGGTGGATTGTATCGCGGGGCCAGCCCAATTGCTCCAGCAGGAATGCCCGACCGCATTCATGCCCGACGCGCGGTTCGACCCTGCAAAAGAGGCGGTCGGCACCGTGGAGTGGCGGAATCTCCCGGGCGCGCAAACTGGTCAATGGTCCGGGTGGGTGTATTTGAATGCGGGAACAAATCAAACGGCTGCCGGACAAGGCGTTTCCCCGGCCGTAAGCGGCAAAGTATCCTTGCCGCTCTATAACTACCGCCGTGGCATGATTCTCCCCTGTCGGATCACCGTGCAGAACAGCCTGGATGTGCCGGTCGTTGGGCAGGTGGTCGCGGCGGTCAGGGATGAGAATCGGGAGGTGCGGGGGGAAGTGTTTGAGATCAGCCTGGGCGCGAAGGCCGGGCAGGAATTGAAATGGGCGGTTGACACAGGTTCCCTGGCTTCAAAGCCGTATCGCCTGGAGTGCCGGATGGTCTCTGGGACCAATGTACACTGGGCGTCCTCTGCGGCTTTCGAAATCATTCCCCCGCGGAACCCCGGCCTTCTTTTCGGGCTGTATGGGCTGCCGCGTGCCACCAGGATGCAAGTGATTCGCTATCTTGAGGACGCCCAGCAGCACAATGTTACCCTGGACAACGGGCACTATAACGGGGGGAACAATGCGTTTTACTTCGATATGGCAGCGGCTTGCGGGGTGAATCTCGCGCCATGTGCCCACGAGAACCTCTGGCCTTATGGCCTGCCCAAAGGAGCGATTCCACAGCAGGCGGACAACGGCGCCGTGTCAGATTGGCCCTGCTTTCGCGATCCGGTGTCACGGGAATGGGCAAAGGAGCGCCTCGTGAGCGTGCTGACGAATTTGAGCCAGTATCCGGCGTTTTGCGATCGGATTGGCTTTCACGACGATGTGGCCCTGCGCACGGTGTCCGTCGGCAAAGAGAAGTTTTTGACCTGCTATTGCCCGCTCTGCCGTGAGGCGTTCAAACAGGAAACCGGCCTCGAACCGCCCATGCGAACAAAGGTGCAGTGGGCTGAGGCCGTCATTGATGATAATGATCCCTGGCTGCGGTGGAACATCTTCCGCGTGCATGATTGTTATGCGGACTATACGAAGAGCCTGTCTGAGGTGATAGATCACACAGCGTCACAAGTGAAACTGGGCTCGTTCGTGGTGAAGAACCTGAATCCCGAAGCCGGGCTCTATGCCTACTACCACATGGCGCCCTGCGGGGCCGTATCTTGCTACGACTACCCGCGCGCCACCGGCATGGATGCGAATGCCTTCTTCATGCGCCAGAGCGGCATGATGGGCAATCGGCAGAAGGAAAGCTGGATGCTCAACTGGATCGGGGGCGATCCCTCGCTGGCGATGGGCACAGATACCGCCTCGCCCGGCGAGGTGCGCTGCCAGTTCTGGAACATGCTGGCGGCCGGCAACCATCTCATCAGTTTCTTTCGCTACGGCGAGCCTGGCACCAAGTGGTGCATCGAGGATACCGAGGCGCTGGAAGAGCTTGGCCGCGTGGGTGGGATTGCCAAGAAGGTGGGACCGTTATTTGGAGTCGCGCATCCGGCCGCCGCCAAGGTGTCGGTCCTCTGCTCGTTCACGGACTATTGCGGTTCCATGTTGCGGAATATTGATGGCTGGTGGAATGTGCGGGCTGCCTTGCGCAACGCTTTCTTTGCGGCCTTCGAAGAAAACCTGGCTCCGGAGATTCTGGCAGAGGAGGAATTGATAGCCGGCCAGACGGGCCATTACCAGGTGATCATCGTGCCAAATATGCGGTTCATCCGCAAGGCAGCGCTGGCGGAACTGGAGAAGCTCGCGGCCCAGGGGAAGCTCGTCCTGATCAATGCAAACTCGCCCGTCAGCATTCGCGGAGCCGTCCAGTGCCGGACCAGCCGCGAACTGGCTGAGCGCGCCAGACAGGCGATTGGGGCGCTCGCGTTGGATCCACATTCGTCGCAGGTCACCGTGCAGCAGTTCCTAGCGCCCGGCCTGGCGATGTATGTGCTGGTCAACCAGGTTCCCGGGGCGGATCGGATTAAGACACGATATGCCAAGGCGATGCCGGCGGCGCTGGCAGCCACGGTCAGCAACGCAAAAGCGGCCTACTATGACCTGCTCGAAGCCAAGGCGCTCCCGGTCGGACCTGATGTAACTGTGGCCATCCATCTGCCCGCGGCTGGCGGCGGGATCGTCGTCGCCTACGATGAGGCAGTCGGGGCCGTTGAAGTCGAGCCCGAAGGAACTGGTGCCCTTGGCGAAGGGGAGCAGATCACCTTCACGGTGCGGACCAAGGCAGGCGGGATTTCCTCGGGTACTCACCTGTTGGAGGTGGTGGTCTCGAATGCGTACGGCCAGAGCGCCGAGTACTCACAGACGCTGGTGGCGGAGGCCGGCCGGCGGACGGTTTCAATTCCTATTGCAGACAATGACCCGATGGGCCCCTGGAAGGTGTCGGTGCGTGAGGTGGCCAGCTCGGTGAGCGCGGCGGCTTCATTTAACGTCCTGGAGAGGAACACGGGACGATGAGCCACACTCGAACTGGTAAGGACGCGTTCCACCGCGTCCCAATTCTCTCTGTAAGCCCTTCGAGGGACGCGGTGGAACGCGTCCTTACCAATCATGGACTCGAGTAACAACTCAAAGCCAGTGATGCCGGGGCGCCCCTCAAACGGGGTGCGTTCAGGAACCCGTGAAGTTGCAGCCGCCGACGGCAGTCGGCACATTATTCGTTGGCCGGCCAAGTCAGCGCCGACTGCCGTCGGCGGCAACGATGCCTTGAACCCGCCGCGTCCCAAAAAGGTTCCGGTTCGGGTGACGCGGGCGCGTGGCCCTTTTGTTTTCGCCTTGGCCTCAGTCGGCGTGTGCGCTGCTGGGTTGACATTGAACATCGGCGAGTGGCAGGTGTGGATGGGAGTGGCGCTGCTCCTGGTAACCGTAATCGCTTTCCAGAGCATACCCGCTGCCATTGCCATTTTGATTGCCATCAGTCCATATAACAGCGCCATTCGTTGGGTCGCAGGGGACAGCTCGCTGGTGCGGGGGCTGCGCGACTTGATGTCGTATATTATCTTCGCGGTTTTCTTCCTTCGATACTCGGGCAAGGGCCAAACCAAAAAGCATTCGTGGGTCGTTCTGTATTTTGTCGGCTGGTGCGTCTTGGTTCAGTTGATTAACAGCAGCAGCATCCTGATAGGGGTGTTGGGCCTGCGGCAGCTCGTCCAGTTTTTCCTGCTCTTTCCAGTGATCGTCGCGGTTCTCGGGGGCTCCGGAGGTTCTGGCGCGGAAGACTTGCTCGAGGTGATTGTGCTTACGGCCGGTGCCTTGTCCGTAGTCCAATTTGTCCAACACTTTGGCTACATCCAACTCCCGCTGCCTGAAAGCGAGCAAATTCTGCGCCGGCTTGGGGACATCGATGTCCCGCGCATGATTCCGATTTGGGATGTTTCCCCCAGCGGCCTCGCCATCTACATGGTCTCCGCTGGCATGATCGTGATCGCCCGGTTTATGGAAACCGGGCGCGCCCCGCTGCTGTGGTGGCCTTGCCTGGCCGGAGCCCTCTCATGTGCGGGGCTGAGCTTGTCTCATAGCGGAGTTTTGGCCATGTTAGCCGGTCTGGGCGTTATCGCGCTTTGTGGCAAGAGGAAAGCGCTGGGTGCCGTGGTCGTGGGGGTGGCGCTCCTGGCCTTCCTGCCGATTCTGTTCGGGAAATCTTCTTTTACTGACGAGACCACCACCGAGTACAGCACGACCTTCACTAAACTATGGGCAGATAGTCTCCATACTGCGCTGGCACATCCGATTTTCGGGACCGGGGCCGCCCCGGCCGGCTATCTGGCCGAGCTCGTCAAAGGCGAAGCCCAAAGCATCGGCGACGGGGGCTGGCCTCTGTTCGCTTGCCAGGTAGGGATTCCTGCGGCTGCGGTCATGCTCGTCTGGGCCCTGAGCATCCTGTTCAATGCGGCGCAGGAACTGCGGGTCGGCACCACCTCGCCCGCGAGCACTCCGCGTTGGGTTCCCCTGGCGGCTTTGGCGGCCGCCAGCGTCTATTTTGTTAACGCTCATGGTGTTCCCTGGTACCGAGTAGGTGCGGATGTGAATTTCATCGTGCTGGTCGGCATCCTGGCGGCTTTGGCTCGACCGGCAGCAGGAAGTGTGCGGTCGCTCGTTGGAAAACTCCGCCGCCCTGCTCGCAAAACAGGCGCCGGGGTGTCTGCGGCGCCGGCTGGTGCTCGAACCGCCCCGGTAGCCGGTAAGTGATCCGGCGTATAGTTATCTCGCCAAAGTGCGAATCGCGCATCTTATTCCATACCTGGGCCGGGCGCAGGGCGGGCCCGTCTTTGGCTTGGCCTCGTGCGTCAAGGCCCTGGCCGACGCTGGTTGCGACGTGGAAGTCTTTACGGTCCGGCGGCCGGCGGACGGTGAGCAGGTGGCCATCCCCCCAAACGTGCAGGTCAGGGTGTTTGACGAGAGCGGGTGGGGCTCGTTTCGCCGGTGCCCGGCTTTGGGTCGGGCGCTTTCGCAAGCCGGCTGCGAAGTAGTCCATTCTCATGGCCTCTGGACTGATGTCCATCGGTCGGCTGCTGCGCAGGCCCGCAAGCACGGCCTGCCACACCTGCTGGCGCCTTGCGGCATGTTGATGCCCGGGGCGCTCCGCCATCACTGGTGGAAGAAAGTCCCGGTCCGCCTTTGGTTTCAGGGGCGGGCACTGCGCGAGGCGCAATGCCTCCACGCGAAATCCGAGCTGGAATACGAGCATATCCGGCGGTTCGGCCTCCGCAATTCAGTCGCGATCATCCCTAATCCGGTCGGAGGACCAGTGGTCAGTAATCAGTGGCCAGTGATCAGTGATCAGGGGGCAGGGGTCAGAGGTCAGAAGTCAGTAGTCTGTGGTCCGTGGTCCGTAGTCCCTCCGCGCCGAACGGTCCTGTTCTTGGGGCGGCTGCACCCGGTCAAGGGGGTGGCGCGGTTGGTGGAAGCGTGGGGGGAGATTCAAAGGGAGAAAGCAGAAAGCAGAAAGCAGAAAGCAGAGGGCAGAGGGCAGCCCAGTGAAGTGGAGGGCAGACTTCACGGGCCAAGGAGGACGGAGGTCGGTGGTCCGTGGTCCCGTGATCCGTTGTCCTGTAATTGGCAACTGGTGCTGGCGGGACCGGATGAGGCGGGAATGCGGCCCGGGTTGGAAGCGGCGCTTCGGGCGCGGGGCTGCGCGGATTCGGTCATCTTCACTGGCCAGCTTGACGAGGCGCAAAAATGGGCCGCCTACGAGGCCGCCGACCTGTTTGTGATGCCCAGCGATTTCGAGAACTTCGGCAATTCAATCGTCGAGGCCATGCTGTCTGGCCTGCCGGTGGTCACGACCACCGGCACGCCTTGGAAGGAACTGCCGGTTAAAGGAGCAGGCTGGTGCGTTGAGCCCACGGTTGAGGCGGTGCGCGATGCACTGGGCGCGGCAATGGCCATGGCCGATGGTGCCCGGCAGGAGATGGGGCGGCGGGCGGCGGCCCTGGCGGCCAGGTTCAGCCCGGAACAGGCCGGGGCGGATTTGGTCGAGGTATATCAGTGGTTGCTTGGACAGGGGGCGAGGCCGGGGTGTGTTGTCTAAAACGCTGAAAACTGAAATTAGCCAAGCAAAAGCTGAAATGATTGTCCTCTGCCGCTCTTCCCATCCGTCACTTTTCAAGAGGCGCCTGACGCGTCTCCTGCAAGGCGGCACTTTTGGGAAGGGGAATTGGGATCAGCCAAAGCACACTACCTGTGGGGGTGAGCCGCTTCCGGAGAACCCCACATATAGCGCTTTCT
>Ga0224558_1004508_pt1 | contig 10798 bp, 11 predicted proteins | sample 714S32024metaG_FD_180682 | JGI IMG/M metagenome (GOLD analysis project Ga0224558, IMG submission 180682) | Peat soil microbial communities from Stordalen Mire, Sweden - 717 S3 20-24 | ecosystem: Environmental > Terrestrial > Soil > Wetlands > Peat | place: Sweden: Norrbotten County, Stordalen... | reverse complement strand
CCTTGGGTTCTACCGGCACGGCCTTGTGTTCTAGCGGCGCGGCCTTGGGTTCTACCGGCACGGCCTTGGGTTCTACCGGCACGGCCTTGTGTTCTAGCGGCGCGGCCTTGTGTTCTACCGGCTCGCTCACCTTACGACCGCCTTTTGCGGCGACGACCCCTGCGCCGGAGAACACGCCCGGTTTCGCAGTCGCAGCGATCGGCGGATTGCCGTGGTTCGCGCTGGCTCGTAAGGCAGGATTGCTGCGGGCGGCTTGCACGTGCTGCTGCTGGACCGCTGTGGGAGGTAGGTGATGCGCGTGTGCGGCGCCCAACTCGACTGCTGTCGGTTGGGCTTGAACGCCGCCACTGCCGCCGTTGTAACTCACTCGATTGACGGTGATGTTGTTGACGACCGTTTTGTTGTAGACATTGGTGATGTTTGTATTGCTGATATTGGTCACCGACCGGTTGTAATACAGGTGGTTGCCCTGCCAATAACCCCCTTCGTAACCGCGGCCGCCGTACCCGTAACCGTAATTCACGCCGCCATAGAAGCCGATCTGCGTACCCCAGTAGCCCTCATTCCATACAAAGGCACCGCCATTGCTGCCCCAATACCCGGGAGTCCAAAGGAACCCCGGCTGCGGAACGAGAACCCACGTGCCCGGCACCCAGTAATAACCCTGATAGTCGCCGCTCCAGGCCCAATAGCCCGGTGTCCAAAGGTAGCCCTCAGCGGGAATCGCCGGCTGTTCATAGACTGGAAGTTCCGGGGGCGCCAAATTAACTGAAATATTGATTCCCACTTGCGCCATGCTCATGACCGGTAGGACCAATAACAGCAAAGCCGGTAGTACCGAGACTCGCCAGTTCTTTAACATGGTTTTTCTACTCCGAGGACTGCGCCTAAGCACTGGATCGCAAAACCTAAACGGCTTTGTTCTTGTTATTTATAGCAATATCAAATAAGAGTCGTCTGTACGCGAACGAACATTGGCATGAGACCTGAAGCCGCTCGGCGTGCCTATTGGATTTTGGTGGAACAGCCCACATAAACATAAAAGACTCTAGCGTCGCTGCAGCTGAAAATACCACACTCGGAAAGCGGGTTATAGATTTTGCGACCCGCGCGGGAAGCGTCAAAATTTGACCACTTCCAGCTCTTCTTATCATCGTTGTCGGAAGGCGGGTTAGGATCGAACCCGGCGATGCCGCGCTCGTCTTCCTTGCAGGTCTGCCGGCGGATCGACGGCAACGTCTACTGAAAGACTACCGGTCAAATTCCATCGCGAACGGAAGTCGGCATGGGGTTTATAATTCCTATCCGCACCTATCCGCACCTATCCGCAAGCATTAAGCTCATCTGCGCCATTCAACTCCAAAGGAAAGGCCATGCAATCGATACCGGTCGGGGCCACGGGCTCGTTCAGTCTTGTCGTCATGTCCGACCATCTTGCCAACCGTTTCAAGGATGCGACATTGCCCCCGGTCCTGGCGACGCCGGTCATGATCATGGTCATGGAGAACGCGGCGCTCAACGCGATCAAGCCTTATCTCGACGTCGGCGAAAGCGCGCTCGGTACGCGCGTCGACGTGCGCCATCTGGCGGCGACGCCGGCTGGTCGACGCGTCACCGGCGAAGCGAAAGTGATCAACGTTGATGGGCGGCGTATCGAGTTTTCGATTCGTGCGACCGACGGGACCGAGGAGATTGGAGTCGGCACACACGAACGCATGGTGATACACCTGGCGAAGTTCTCCGAACGGATGAAGGCCAAATTCGGCTAACGATGCGACAATCGCCACAGTGTTCTCCGTCACACCCGAATGCCTCGCCAGATCGCCTGGTCGCGGAAGCACTTCCGTCATCTGCACAATTCATTTTTGGGTTGAATTGGACACTGGTGCGGCCGGCCTATGTCTGCCTGATAGCCGGTCACGAGTGTCTCCACAGTGTCGACACCGGCAATTGACCGCATCGGGCGGCAGGCGGCCAACTCCGGAAGTACGGGCCCGCGAAATCTCAGCCGAAAAGCTGACGTTCCAGCAGGCTCAACCGCGCCTTTGTTGCTAATACACTGACGCGGTCGATCTGAACGTAGGGGCGTGCGGTCGGATCCTGCCAAGGCGCGCCTCTGACAATGGCTCCACCGGAGGTCTTATCGCTCATTGACCCGTCTTGAATTTCTCCCAGACGTGGGTAATGGCGCGAGTCTGATCGTCCGAATCCGCCAATTGCAGCGTGAGTTTCGGCAGCAATTCCGGCGTAGGGTAAATGCCCGGATCATTCTTGACCGACGCCAGCGGTTTCGCCACGGCGTTGGCATTGGCGTAGCCTTTGAAGTTGGTAATTTCGCCGATGACTTCCGGCGTCATGACGAAGTTGATGAATGCATAGGCGCTCTCGGGATGCGGCGCATCCTTGGGGATAGCCAGCATATCGAACCAGAGAATCGAGCCTTCCTTCGGTATGCTGTACTTGATTTCGATGCCCTTATTGGCATCTTGCGCGCGGTCCCGCGCCTGCATGACATCACCGTTGTAGGCCACCGCCACGCACAGATCGCCGTTGGCAAGCGCCTCGATATACTCCGACGAATTGATACTGCGGATGTAGGGCCTGATTTTCAATAGCACCGCTTCGCCTTGAGCCAAATCCTCCGGCTCTTGCGAGTTCGGATCCTTGCCCAAGTAACTGAAGACGGCGCGCATCATCTCCGCCGGCGAGTTGAGTACGCTAATGCCGCATTTGGCCACTTTCGACGCCACATTGGGATCAAACACCATTCGCCAGCTGTCGAGCGGTGCGTCGGGCAGCAGCTCCTTGACCATTTTTTCGTTGTAGCCGATGCCGTTGGTGCCCCACAAATAAATGACGCCGTGAGCATTGCCGGGATCGTGAAAAGCGACCTTTGCCATGAGCTGCGGGTCCATATTCTTGAGGTTTGGCAGCTTTGACTTGTCGAGCGGCAGATACATGCCCGCCTTGATCTGTCTTTCGAAGTACGATGCCGTGGGCATCACGATGTCGTAGCCGCCACTGCCCGCACGCAGCTTGGCGTCCAATGTTTCATTGGTGTCGTAGTAGGCAGCGTTTACCTTGATGCCCGTCTGCTTCTCGAACCTTGGCAGCGTTGTCGGCGCAAGATAATCGGACCAGATATAGAGGTTCAGGACCCTCCCGGCATCGGTGGTACCGCCCGAGTGAGCCGCCGATCCCGATTTGCCGCCACCGCAAGCGCTCAACAGCAGCGCACAACCCAGCGCCGAAATCACCGTCCGACTTACGCTGAACATAAGACGCCTCCCCTGATTATTTTCTGCGAGCGCTCGTTATATCGCAGCCGGCGCCAGACGGACAGAGCCTTGGCTCGCTAAACGTTCAGCAGCAGATGCTCACGCTCCCATGAACTGATGACCTGAGTTGAGGAAGGGCAATTGCGCATTGCGTCATTAGAGGTTTAACCCAAAGGGCAATTTCGCATTGCGCGCTTTAAGCGGCTCTGTTTCTTCAAAAGAACTGCGCGTTGCCAACTCATTCCATTTGGACTCGGCGTTAGAGGGCGTCTACTTGAGCGCCCAATGCCTTAGTATTAGTGCATTCGTCGCTGAGACGAGGTTACTCGCGAGGACTCTCGATGAGACGGCGTAGCTTTCTCCGGATTGTCGGCGGTGGCGCCGTATTGGCCGCCGGTACCGGCACGTTGTCGGGATGTTCAATGTTTGAGGTGCCTGCGTCCGCCAGGGCAGCTTGGCGGGATCCGCCCAAGGATCTGGAAATGCGACATTGGGTGCTGTCCTACGCGCTGCTGGCACCGAATCCGCACAACATGCAGCCTTGGCTAGCTGATATCGCTACGGCTGGCGAGATAACCCTGCATCTCGATCCGCAACGCTTATTGCCGGCATCCGATCCCTACGGCCGGCAGATTCTAATGGGCGCCGGTGCATTCCTCGAGTTGCTTTCGATGGCTGCTGCCAAACGTGGCCAGCGCGCCGAAGTGACCCTCTTTCCGGACGGCGAACCGGGCGACAAGCTTGACGCGAAACCGTTTGCACGGGTTCAGCTGATCCCCAATGTGGATGTATTGAGCGACCCCTTGTTCGCGCACATACTGAATCGGCGCACAGATCGTCGCTCCTACGACGCCATGCGCCTCATCCCTGCCACCGATGTCGAACGTCTGCGGGCCGCTGCAAGCGCGCTGCCCGTTAGATTTGGCCTGGCGGGTGGTTCTGACACCGACGTGGCCGATTCGCGACGGGTCGCATCGATTCGGGAAATTGCGCGTGAAGCGTGGCGAATAGAGATGACTACGAAGGCGCCGATGATGGAGACTATGCGAGTGCTGCGCATTGGTAGCCGCGAGATCGATCAGTACCGCGACGGAGTGGTGATCACGAGCCCCTTAGTTGTGCTAATGACCAAGTTTGGCCTGTTCAATCGAAACCGGTTTCCAGCCCCTGACTCACAGGCGACGCAATCGCAGATCAAACAATTCGACGCTATCACTAATTCGACGCCCGCATATCTGTGGATCGTGACCGAAGGGAATCGGCGTACCCAGCAAATTAACGCTGGTCGTGCTTACGTGCGCGTGAATCTGGCAGGCAGCGCGGCAGGCCTGGCGATGCAGCCCAATGAGCAGTCGCTGCAGGAATATCCAGAGCAGACCAAACTATACCAATCGATCCACGATTTACTCGATGCCCCCACGCCGCGCTACACAGTACAGATGTTGGCGCGGGTCGGTTATCTGGTGGCTGGCACGGAACTCCCGCTGGCAGCACCGCGCCGCGGGTTGGACGCGCAGTTGGCGAGCTGAGATTGGGGAGCTTCGGCTATGTAAACGTACAAAAATAGCCAGTGACAAACATTTGCTATCTAACCGGCCTGCCTCAAAAGCTGACGTTCGTGGCCGGCAGCAGCGGCAGTACTCAGCTCGAAGACCATGAGGCCGGATCGACCGCAGCCGGAAGTGGATTGCCATCCATGCGCAGCCGGTACAGAAGATCGTTCTCGATTGCGCGGCGCACTGCGGAAACGTCGATGTTAAAAAGGCGCGCCGAGTGATCAATTGCGCTCCGTTGTTGGTGAAGAACGCAATTCAAAAAAGTGATTTTTCGAGGCGACTTGGGGTCAATTGGTTGAAGGGATCGGGCAGAGGGCCAGGTGCAAATGACTTGGCATCGTGGGCGAGCGTGATAATGGCCTTCTGCTAAACATGTCGAGCGAGATTGGCTCCTCGATAAATGCTTCCAATGCTATTTACCTGCTATTTACCGCTCCCGGACGCGGTAAACCTTTCGGCGTATTTGGTAGGATTATGCATCGAAATTTATTCGATTTGGATGCTCCGCAAATATTCGGTCAGGCGCGCAATGAGATCATCGGTGCGGCGCTGCGGGTCCGGATACCCGGCATTCTGATTTTCTAGATAGAGCTCGAAACCCCACACCGGCATTTCCCGCGATCCATGGGGCGGCAGAGTCGTGCGCCCGTCGATGATCTTACGGATCTGCTCCGCCGGAAAAACGCCGGCATGACGGTGAGCGATGCGTGTGAGGTCGGGCACCTCGATCCTAAAACTTTTCGCCACGGTCCCATCGCCACGCGCGTAGTCGCCATGGCAGCTGGAGCAAAAGCGCTTGTATAGCTGAACACCCGTGTAATTGGAGAAATCCTGCGCACGTGCAGAGACGGATGCCAGGACGAGCAGGATCATGGCAACGATGATCACCAAGAACATATGTCGGACATGAGCATTCATTTAAACCTCCAATGATCCACACTAGCATCGTCGATGGGTTGCTCAAGTCAATCCGTATTCCTACGCAGTACCCCATCCCCATCTCGCACTCCGTTCGCGTCTTTCTTGTTGATAGATAGTCGAAGGCCGCGCATGCAAAGTCTATTGCCGTATTCACGATTACGTCTACCGGAGGTCGACCGGGTCAGCGACAAGCGCGGTCGTAACTCTCTGAGGTCACGGGTAATTCCTGCTTCAGCGCCGACTATCACCAGAAATATCTGGGTAAGAATCCAATGGGCTGCAAGGAAAGTCCATTGACTCCGCGTTCCGAGAGCCCGCTGGCCTACTCGATTGCTGCCGTTCGCAAAGGACCGCAAGGGGTCGATGCCGGGATTTGACCACGTCGGTCCTTAAGCAGGGGGCGTAGATTCCGGTCTCGGTCCGGTCGGCCCATAGTTCCCAATACTTTTCCACGAGCGCATGATGAACCATGGCTGAAATCATTCCACGCTGGGAGTGGCGTTCGTTTGGTCGACGCTTCGGGGAGGCGGAGACGCGGCTGGCGGCGCTGACGCCGGGTGGGGTGCAGGAAAGCGACGAGATCTATCTGCTTTCCGGCGCAGGCGGCAACGTGAAGGTCCGCGACGCGTTGATGGACATCAAGGTGCTGAGGCAGGTCAATGCAGACGGCCTCGAGCAATGGACGCCGGTCATGAAGGCGGGGTTTCCGTTGCCAGCGACCGAAGCGGCGAAGGTGTTCGAGGCGCTCCGGCTCCCGGTGCCTTCCCTGTCCCGCGCGAGCTACACGCTCGACGAGCTCATCAAAGAGTTCGCCGCGCTGGGTTGTGCGATTCTCGAGGTGAAGGTCCACAAGCGGCGGACCCGCTACACGGTCGGCGGCTGCATGGCTGAGCTCTGCGACGTGGTTGCTAACGGCAAATTCACCCGTACGATCGCCGTCGAGTCGGAGGATGCGGCCAGGGTCATCCGTGCTGTCAAAGAGCTCGGCCTGGGCGGCTACATGAACACCAGCTATCCACGTGGCCTGACGGCCCTGATCGATGATGAACCGGCGCGCTACGCGGTGATCGACGTCGGTACCAATTCGGTCAAGCTCCACATCGGCGAGCGCACCCTTGAAGGAAGGTGGCGCACCGTCGTCGACCGCGCGGAGCTGACCCGCCTCGGTGAAGGACTCGAACAGCATCGCGTGATCGTCGACGCCGCGCTCGAGCGAACAGCCGCCGCGATCGCTAGCATGGCCGATCAAGCGAAGGGGCTCGGCGTGCTGGCAATCGCCGCGGTGGGCACCGCCGGCCTGCGAATTGCGTCCAACCGCAATGAGGTCATCGCCGCAATCGAGGCGCGCACCGGCTTGCACATCGAAGTGATCTCGGGCGAAGAGGAAGGCCGACTTGCCTACGTGGCGGCCAGGTCCGGGCTCGGGATGACCGCGGGCTCGCTCGCGGTGTTCGACACCGGCGGCGGCAGTACGCAGTTCACATTCGGGCACGACTCAAGCGTGGACGAGCGCTTCAGCGTCGACGTCGGCGCCGTGCGTTACACCGAGCGCTACAAGCTTGACGGCGCCGTGTCACCCGCCGTGCTGCACGAGGCCATGGCGGCAATTTCGGCCGACCTGTTGCGTATCGAGGGACGTCCGGTTCCCGCCGCGCTGGTAGGGATGGGTGGCGCGGTGACCAACATCACCGCGGTCAAGCACGGGCTCGCCAACTATGATCCGACGGTCGTCCAAGGCACCGTGCTCGACCGTGCCGAGGTCGATCGCCAGATCGACCTCTACCGGTCGCGGGGCGCCGATGCGCGCCGCACCATCATCGGTCTCCAGTCGAAACGGGCGGAGGTCATTCTCGCGGGTGCGTGCATCGTCCGGACGGTCATGGAGAAGCTGGGCAAGGAGACCCTCACCGTGAGCGATCGCGGCCTGCGCCATGGTGTGCTGGCTGAGCGGTTCGATGCTTGAGCTGAGCGGGGAGTTCCCTGCTTCCGGAAAGATAATGGCTGCGATCCGCGGCGTGTGTCGCGAGTTCATCGTCATGTGCCGGGATCTCAAGCTGTTCTCCGAGGCGATCGTGGCGATCGACTGGAGCAAATTCAAAGCGGTCAACAATCGGGATAAGAACTTCACTGATCAGGCTTTCTGTTTCTCGGCGAGTGCGAGGCGTCGACGGATCAGTGCGGTTCTTATACGCAAGCAACCGGCCCATGACAATGGATCGTGCCAGTTACAAATCGCGCGCAACCTCTGACGGATGCCGTCAATGGCCGCACGCAGGTACCGATGCGGATCTATCCGAAGGCGGCATCCTACTTGCCGGGCGCGCGATACTTTGCGGCCACGGTGGCTGCGGCCTTCATGGCACCGAGGTGCTGTTGTGTCGTAATCAGTTCGATCGTGCTGAGGTCGGCGACCGCGCCGCTTGCCATGACCACAATCTCGGCCGTTGTCCCGGCGACAATGTCGCCCTCGACAATCATGATCGTCTCGAAGGTGCTCGGACTAAACCAAATGTGCTGCAGCTTCATTCCCGCTGCCTCGAACAAAGCCTTTACGGGCGCAGCCCGGTCTTCCGGATTGGCGATCATTCCCTTGAATGCGTCTGAAGTGTAACCTACGCGGCATAGATACAGGCTCATGGCATTTCTCCTGATGCTAATTTTCGAAAGTGGACATTGCGGCGAACAGGTTCTTGGGATCTGGGTTCAGCACGCCCCATGACTCTCGCGTTAGTGAAAAGGACAAAACAAAACAATGCGCGGAATCACCGCCGCCCGGAGTGTATGCTGCCGCGGCCAATTCATAATTGGGGGTTGTACGTAAGCGATGGGAGGCCTCTCGCTAATGCGGTGAACTGGGGGGGGGCGTCGGACCTTGCGCGGCGACGGAGTGAATCTCACACGAAGCGCGATGTGCGATGTGCGATGATGAAGACTCTAATCCGAGCTGGTAATGACCACACAAGGCGGCCCGGGTTTCTTCTCCGGGTAGTGAGAACCTCCTGGCCCTACATCGGGATCACCGATGTGGCGGCATCCAACAAACAGCGTAAGGGTAGCAACCACAATACCTGTTTGGATCAATGTTCTGGCGGCGTCCATCGCAATACTTCCCCGTTATTTGGGACGTGAACACTGACAAGATACGCTCGCTCCAATCGGTAGGTTTTTCCCGATGATTTGGTCCGGCGACATTTCAAGCGCCGTGGGCTCCCCGCGACTCGGGCTCGACTTGGCGAACTCCACCATTAATGATCCGATGGCGAATGCCATGCTCCACTTCCTGATGCTCATCGTATCCCTGTCCCCGTTGAGTTTTCTGAGCCCCGGATCCTAGTTTATTCGCGAGTAATCATGGGGACTATAATCTGGGGACTATAATCGACAAGCACATTTATCCCCACAAACGAAGAGCTCGACAAATCTGCGCTCAGTAACCAGAAGCGCGGTTGCAGCCACTTTTCCCTGATTCTGTTAATTCGTCGCCCGTGTGTGCGCAGCAATTGTGTGATTACCGCCGCATATTCGCGTCTCCACCATATTGAGCGCGACGCTTTTGAGAAGTCTTCGACATTCGACGCCATGCGTCGCCAGCTAAATTCGCACATGAATCCTTTCATACCAAGCGCGCGAAATCACTTCTTGGAGGTTATCAATGCTTACTCGCTTCTTTAAGTCAAATGTCACAGCGTCCTTAGCCATTGGCGTTGCAGTTACAGCATTCTTACCGATATGCAGCCAAGCCGATGAGCCGGCGCGGACTGAGAAGGTGAGCTTCCAAAAAGCAAACCTTCAGTCCGATGAAGGTGCACGTAAGGTTTATATGCTCATCGTGCAAGCTGCCAACGGTGCATGCGAAACATCATCCACTGACACTGATGTGATCATGCGGGGTAGTCCTGGACCGTGTGTCCAAGAGGCTGTGGCGCGTGCCGTGCGTCAGATCGACAGTCAAAAATTGGTGCAGGTGTACGTCGCCCTTAATGGAATAGACCGCGCCCGAGAGTACGGGATTCCCGACGCAGTGCGTACCGCCAGCAATTGATCGACATTATTTCGCGGACCGATCGGGAGTTGTGCGCTCCCGATCGGTCAGTCGTGCTCGAGGAGCCGCCTGAGCACCGCGGAGCGCCATGGCTTGCTCACGTTGCGCCTCCGACAGCTCGGCTCTTGAAACACAACGGCGCCGCCTGGGCGCAGATGTGACGCAAGTGAGCGCATCGTCGCTACCGGGTCTGGCAGGAACATTAGAATGAAACGCCCGACGATCGCGTCGAAGTCGCGTTCGACCTGCAAGTCCGAAAGGTCGCGCTCGACAAAGCGCACGTTAGTCGCGTGAGCCGTAGCGGCCCGAGACCGCGCCTTAGTTAGAGCGACAGTATCCAGATCGACGCCGACCACGCGACCCGTCCCGCCGACCAGAGCGGCCGCCAGCGCCCGGTGCGAAATGATGGCTCCCTTGGGGACGCCGGTAGTGCCGGACGTATAGAGGAGGAGCGCAGGCTCGCTCGGAGCAAGCGTGGCTTCGTCCGCGAGCCACACGGTTAGAGCGTCGCTCTGAACGTCCAGCCAAGCGTAGCTATAGTCAAAGTAGTGCAAGGCCGGGGCATTCGCATTACGATCCACGGAGTCTCGAAAAATTGAAAGTAGATCGGGCGGCGACCGGCTGACCGGCGCGTGACCGCACACGCGCTAGATTAACGACCGAGCAGATCGGTGGCCGGGAGGTCATCAAATGTCCACGCCAGCAGAGAGGAAACCCGCCATGGAACTGAAACGCGCCGGGTCGCAGCCTTCGCAGAAAGGACCCGCAAATTACTTCACCGGAAACGTCCGTATTGATCCGCTGAACACCGCGCCGGAGCCGGCGCGTGTCTCGTGCGCAAGCGTTACCTTTGAGCCGGGCGCACGCACCGCCTGGCACACGCATCCGCTAGGTCAGACCTTGATCGTCACCGCCGGATGCGGCTGGACGCAGTGCGAGGGTGAGCCGATCGTCGAAATCCGCGCGGGCGACGTGATCTGGTGCCCACCGAACCATAAGCA
>Ga0224558_1004504_pt1 | contig 10801 bp, 7 predicted proteins | sample 714S32024metaG_FD_180682 | JGI IMG/M metagenome (GOLD analysis project Ga0224558, IMG submission 180682) | Peat soil microbial communities from Stordalen Mire, Sweden - 717 S3 20-24 | ecosystem: Environmental > Terrestrial > Soil > Wetlands > Peat | place: Sweden: Norrbotten County, Stordalen... | reverse complement strand
AGTTACCCCCGAGCCGTCTGGCCTCGCGGCAGCGCGTTTCCCAGAAAACGCAAGGTGACTGGGGGCACCGATGAGTAACAGCCAGATCAAAATGGCTTCGTGGCGCAAAGTAAGCGGCATTGCGTTGCCAACCTGCGCCACACCTCAAGGCTACGGAGGCGAGGCAGGCGCCTCGTAAGCCACACCAAACTGGTTAGCCAGCGCGGAGAATCGCGGGTCGGCCGTCCATAACTGTAGTCGCCCAACAATCGCGGACGCCAGGAGATGGACGTCGATCCAGCCCACGCCGCGACCATGCAAGTCGCGATCGCGAACGAACACGACGACATCGCGGTGAGGAACCGTGGCCGCTTGATGCATCCTCTCGTAAGCGGCCAGGAGTTTCCTGCGGCCTCCTCGGTCGCCAATCAGGAGTTCGCCATAGACCAACTCGTGCCCCGTCACTTCATCGAGGCCGAGGAGTCTGTCCATCTCAGCCGCGTATGGTGCCCGGTCGGCAAGGAATCGAATCCACACTGAAGTGTCCACCAGGACCATCAGGCCACCCTTCGTTTGGGCGACAAGTTTTCACGACGTCTGGGCACGTCGCGTGCGCGGGGCTCCGTGCCGCGCAGAGTCCGAAGGCGTTCATTAGCCGCGTGGCGTACCAGGGCTTCAAGCCCCAAACGTAAGGTCGCCGTATCCGTTGTTGCACCGCAAGCCACCCTCGCCTCCTTGAAGAGTTGGGCATCGACGTTGAAGGTTTTCTTCATACATTCAATTCTGCCATAAAAGTATGGCTATTGAGGCCATACCGACGGGCGCTCGTGGCGCCGGGGCGTAGCCCGAGTCCAAACGCCAACCGAGCGGGGTTTGGCTGGTATCCGAGGGTGTGCACTGAGCGGAAAACAGCGGCAGATTGGGTTTGGGTAGATTGAGAGCGAGGTTGGAGGAGCTGGGGTCAAAATTATCGCATCGGCGGGCTTCCCTCCGCGAACTCCGCCTGATGTCCGCTCGTCCCGATAGCAGACGCGGGACAACCAGGTTGCCACCAAATTCCGCTTGGATTGGTTCCGTAGGGACGGCTACTCACCCGGAACCCACAATCAGAGAGTGCTTGACTGGCTACCGACCGACTCCATCGGCTGAGCCCTTGGCGGGCGAAGAGTCCTAACATCCGCATGGGCGGCTGGCCGAAGAGCCGGCTGTATTCGCGGTTGAACTGGCTGGCGCTATCGTCTCCGGCCTCAAAGGCCGCAGTTGCGGCATCCGGACCATCCATGCAAGAGGACTCATGGCGGTGAGCCCCCGGAAGTGATGGTGCAGCGTGGACCGCCGAGGGCGCCGGTCCGCGCGCCGGGGGCGCCCGCCCCACGTCATCGTCCATTTGTTAAACTGAAGCTTCAGGTGCTGAAGCGCTTCATTTTTTGGGATTACCCGCGGGCGAGCTGGCAGTACGACGTGATGGTCGGCATCATTGTGATCTTCGTCATGCTGACGCCGCGTTGGTGGTTTCGCGACCAGCCGCGCACCCCGCTGGTCAGTTCCATCGCGGTGCTGCCGGCCGAACACGGCAACAGCGTCTATTGGGTCGAGCCGGAGTTGCTGGCCGATCTCCCGAAGGACCAGCAGACCCAAAAGCTGACCGGTCTCCTCAAGAACTTCACGCACCAGAAGCAAGTGACCGTGACCCGCGTGGAACCGATCGCCGACTCCGACGGGGAAACCAAGGGCTACATGGTCTTCGCCAAGCCCTGAGCGGCCGCCAGATGCAGCGCTCCACCATCGCCGTCGTGGGAATCGTGGGAATTGCCATGAGCGCGTCCGCCCGGCCTAAACCGGCGGGCGATCAGGAAGCCGTGCTGGACCGCGTCGATCGGGCGGGCGCGGCGTTCCGGGGCATGTCGGCCCATTTACGCCGGCTATCGCATACGGCGGTAATCAATGAAGACAACGTGGATTCGGGCACGATCCTGCTGAAACGGGCGCATCGCCGGGACTTGCGCATGCTCATCGACCTGACCGAGCCCGACCCCCGGACGGTTGCGTTTCAAGGCCACACGCTGGAGATTTACTACCCGAAGGCCGCTACCGTGCAGGAGATCGATGTGGGCAACGGCAAGGACCGGGCGCTATTGGAACAGTTCTTCCTGCTCGGATTCGGCACGTCGCGCGCTGAGTTGCAGGCTTCCTACAATCTGCGTTTGGTGGGTCCGGATACACTCGGCGGCCAGAAAACCGAGATCCTGGAACTGATCCCGAAATCTAAAGAGGTTCTGCAGCATCTAACGAAGTTAGAGATGTGGGTGGCCGAGAACGGCTACCCGGTGCAACAGAAGTTCTACCTTAAGGGAGCGGACTACCAACTGGCTACGTATTCGGACATGAAGATCAACCCGGACCTGCCAGACTCGGCGCTGAAACTGAAAACGCCGAAGAACGTGAAACGGGAGTACCCGCAGAGGTAGATCGCAGCAGACGAAGACCGGACGCATGGAATCGATCGGAACCAGAAACAGGCTTACGTATTTGGACTGGCTGAGGGGCGTGGGGGGCATTATCATGCTGCAAGGGCATGCCTTCCATTCTTTCCTGAAGCCGGACCTGCGCGGCGGCGCGGCCTACATGTTCTCGCAGTTTTTCGGGGGCATGCCGCCCGCCATCTTCCTGTTTTTGACCGGCGTGACGCTGGCCTTCCTGATGTACAGTTTCGAGCGCAAGGGCGTGGCGGGCCGGCGCCGGATCACGGGCACACTGCGGCGCGCCGGCTACCTGTTCGGCATCGCCATGCTGTTGCGGGTGCAACTCTGGCTTTTCAGTTGGCCGAGCCCGTGGACCAACCTGCTGAAGGTGGACATCCTCAACTGCATGGGCTTCGGCATCGCGCTGATGGCGGCGATGGCGCTCTTCACCACGGCCCAACGGGTGCGGATCTGCGCGGCGCTGGGATTGCTGATTGCGGGCTTATCGCCGCTGGTCACCCAGATGAGCTGGCTGGGCGTGCCCGGGATCGTGAAGGCTTACATCGCGCCGGACTACAACTCTTTCAGCTTCTTTCCGTGGGCGGCCTACCTGGCCTTTGGGATGAGCGCGGGCAGCCTGATCCGCCTGCTGAAACAGGAGCATTACGATCGCGCCATGCAGTGGGCCGCGCTGCTGGGAGTGGGCATGATTCTCGGGGCGCGCTACTTCGCCAACCTGCCTTTCTCGATCTACCCGAAGTCCGAGTTCTGGCTGGACAGCCCGGCGCAAGTGCTGATTAAGCTGGGCGTGATCCTGGTGATATTGGCGGCCGCGTATGTTTGGACGCAATATGGCGCTGCGGGGGCCGGCTGGAGCTGGGTGCGGCAGTTCGGCACCACTTCGCTGCTGGTCTACTGGGTGCATATCGAACTGGTGTACGGGCGCTGGCTGCCGTGGTGCAAGAACAACCTGGATGAGGGGCAGACGGCGCTGGCGGCGGCCATCCTGATCGCGCTGATGCTGCTGCTGGCCACGGCGAAGACATATCGCAGGGACATTGCGGCCTATGTCTCGAATGTCTGGGGTTGGCGGTGGTCGTGGTCTGGCGCGAAGCCGGATCGCGTGCCCGCGGATTAGACCAGGCGGCAGACCACGAAAGACGATGGTCTGCCCCACCAAAGTGAACAGTATTGGGACTAGACCAGGACGGCGGCGATCTCCCGCAGCAATCCCGGCAGCTTGACCGGCTTGGTCATCACGCCGTCCATTCCCACCGCAAGGCACTGTTGGCGATGCGCTTGGGATGCGTGCGCAGTCAGGGCAAGGATGGGAGTGCGAGCCACGCTGCGCAGCACCTCCTCCGCCCGGATCCGCCGGGTAGCTTCGAGACCGTCCATTTCCGGCATCTGCACATCCATCAACACCAGGTCAAAACGGTTCTCCAGGAAGTATCGGCACGCCTCTACGCCGTTGACCGCCAGGGTGATGCTCCAACCCTGACGGCGCAGCATGGCGCCGATCACCTTCTGGTTGATGATGTTGTCCTCGGCCACCAGAACACGCAGACCCGCGGCCGGCGCTGGGGCCGGCGCCGGGACCGTTTGGTCCTTAGCCGCGGGCGGGTCCGCGCGCGCCAATGCCAGCTCGACAAAGAAACGGCTGCCTTGCCCGGGTTCGCTCTCGGCCCAAACGCGGCCACCCATGAGGTCAACCAGGCGGCGCGTAATCGACAGGCCGAGGCCTGAGCCACCGAAGTGCCGGGTATGCGAGCCATCGGCCTGCGTAAAAGCATCGAAGATCAAGTCGAGTTGGTCCTGCGCGATGCCAATTCCGGTGTCCCGCACCTCCAAGCGAATTAGATCGCCGGCGCCCGGCGCGAGGGTTACCGTGACCGTTCCAGCCGCCGTGAATTTGATCGCGTTACCCACGAGATTCACCAGAATCTGGCGCAGCCGGACCGGATCGGCGTACACCCAGACCGGGCAATCCGGGGCCATGTTCACGCGCAGATCGAGCCTCTTTTCGCGCACGGCGAACTCGAACATGCGAAGGCAGTCCCTAGCCAGGGCCGGCAGATCGCTCGCAATTGGATCGATGGTCAGCTTGCCCGCTTCCATCTTGGAAAGGTCCAGGATGTCGTTGAGCAGGACGATCATCGTTTGGGCTGCGCCTTGTGCCACCAGCAACTGCTCACGGTCTTCTTGATCCTTGGTCCGATCCAGCACCAGGCTGATCATGCCGACCACGCCGTTCATCGGGGTGCGGATCTCATGACTCATATTGGCCAAAAACTCCCCTTTGGAGTGGTTGGCCTGCTCGGCGCGCTCGGTGGCTTCGGCCAGATCCCGGGTCCGGTCCGCAACCGCGGCTTCCAACGCCGCCCGCTCCGCGCGCTGGCGAGTCTCGCGCTGCCGCCACCACCACCAGAAGAGGCCGGCAGACGCCAGCAGCAGACCCGCTTGCGACTGCCAGGCGCGAAACCAGGGCGGACTGATTCGGAACTCCAGGACGGCGGAGCGGGTCCAGATTCCGGGCTCGGCTTCGCCCTGAACCTCGAACCGGTATTTACCCGGTGTGAGATCCGCGAAACGAACCTCACGGATTTCGGTCTGTACCCATGGGCGTGAGCCATTCCCGATACGGTAGCGGAATTTCGCCGCCTGCCTCTTGTAGGACAGCATGGTGAAACGAAGCACCAGGGAGTGGGTAGAGGAATCGAATGCCGTTCCGTGGGCCGGCAGCTCATTACGAAGCACCGAGGTGATCAGCGCTTCCGGCAGAACGGCTTTCGGCAGGGCCGCCGGGTAGAACCGGGCGAGGCCGCCGCTGGTTCCCACCCAGACTGCGCCGTCGGCCTCCGGCAGGTACCCGAAGGTGTTGCAGTCGTTCCAGACCAAGCCGTCGGAGGTATCGTATGGTACCCATCGATCGCCCTCCAGGACCGCGACGCCGCTGTCGGTGCCCAGCCAGTGCCGGCCGCGCGCGTCGAAGAACTGGGAGTAGACGACGTCGCTGGGGAGGCCGTCGTCTTTGGTGAAGTGCCGCAGGCGCGGCTTTCCCCGATTGAGTTCGATGCGTGTGATCCCGGCGGGCGAGAAGTAGGTGATCCAGAGCGCGCCATCCGGGGCGATGGTGACAGACTCGACGAAATTATCCTTTAGCCCATCGGCGACGGTCAGCCAGCAGCGATCCTGCCCGCGCTGAATGTAGAGCCCCTTTTTGCCGGCCACGAACAAGCCTTGCTTTGTGGATCGGACGTCGGAGACCAATGCGCCGGCGACCGGCAGGGGCACGCGTTCAAGCTGCATGGCCCCCGGCAGGAGCCGCATAAGGCCACCCGGCGTCGCAACCCAGATGGCGCCGGTGTCATCGCGGTCGATCTCGCTGACCGAGAAGTTCGCGACGGGTTGGGAAGGAGGATAAACCGACCGCTGGCGGGTCCTGGGATCGTAGCGCACCAGCCCGTTCGCCCCGCGCTGGAAAGTCCCCACCCAGAGCGAGCCATCGGCTTCCTCAGCCAAACCATGTACGGTTAATTCGCCCACCGCATCCGACCGCCGAAACCGCCAGCGCCCGCCTTCCTGGGAGCCTCGATACAGACCGCGGCTGGTGCCAACCCATAAGTCGCCGGCGGCGTCGCGCAGGATGCGCCATATTCCTGGATTGTCGAGCCCTTCCTGTTCGGCGAAGCTTTGCCATTGGGCGCGTCCCAGCCAGCGAGCCAGCCCGTGACCGCTGTAACCGAGCCAAAGCGAACCCTCGCGGTCTTCCATGGCCGAGAGCACTTCCGCGCGCCGCAGACCGCTTTCGGCGCCGTAATTCCGGCAATGGCCCCCGTCACATATCATCAGGCCGGCGTTGTGCGGAATCAGTACCTGCCCCTGAAGGTTGGCCACCAGCGGCGAGCCGTGTGTAGAGTCCAGCTTCGGGAGGGCGGGCACTTCATGAAACACCGGCGCCCGCTGGTCGCGCACCAGCACCTTTTCGGTGGAGCGGATCCACAGGCGCCCGGCAGTATCTTCCACGATGCTTTGCCAAGGCCCCCTGGTTACGCCGCGGGCGCCGGCCCACTCCTCTACCCGGCCATCTCTGAGCGAGCAGAGCAGGAGCCCACAACTGAACCAGACCGTTCGATCGGATGCCACGAATACGCTGACGGACGGCTTCGGCGAAACCAGACGCGGTTGCCCGCGGCTATGGAGGGGTAGCGAGCGAAGACCCAAAAGCGTGGCCACATACAGATTTGTGGCATCGCTGCCGATGGGCTGCACGGTGGCCAGTTCGACGTCTTCAAATCCTGGAACCACAACGAAGGCATCGCCGTCCCAGCGGAACAAACCGGCGTAGGAACTGGTCCAGAGCTGGCCATCCCCGGAAGTGTACATGGAGTTGTTGCTGCCCTTCCTGGTGGCGGAATTCGCGGCGAAAGGCCGGAAGCGGTCGCCATCGTATCGGAAAAGGCCGCCCTCCGTGCTAACCCAAAGAAAACCTTGGCGATCCTGGTGCAGTGCGAGGATAGTAGGATTGGTCAATCCCTGGTCCGTTCCATACATCTGGAACGACCAGTGTTGCGCCTGTCCTGGAAGGGGGCAGAGCAGCCACCACAGGGTGGCGAGCCATGCGATCCGCATTGACCGTGACATCCGCAGTATTCATCGGCTGGAACGGTCCGCGGCCCTAGAGGGCTTCGCCGAAATTGAATCGATTCGTGGTGCGAACGGGGAGGGTCGAACTCCCATTCCCTTGCGGGAGCCAGATCCTAAGTCTGGTGCGTCTGCCAATTCCGCCACGTTCGCTTGGGGCAGGCTTCTATCGGATCATATCATTTTCGCGCATCCGCGCTTCGGTGTAAATTCTCCTCATGGTGGTTCGCGGGTCAGGATATGGACGCGGTCGCGAAGCAGTTGTGGGGCAGGCCATCGTTTTTCGTGGCCTGCCGAGTTCGAGAGCGGTGCGAAGACGACAAACAACGATCATCAGCGCCACGCCGGGCAAAGGAACTGTCCAGTTAATTTGCGGACAGTGCCGGCCCGGCTACAGCCCGTGCGCGGAGCCGCACACCGACACGTCCAGTCCCATCTCGCGGAACATGGCCGCCTTGGTGGCCAGCGCCAGATTGGCGGCGTCCGCATCCGGCGCGTAGGCCACCTGCACATGGTTGGATTTGTGCCGCGCCATCATCTGGTCGCGCGTGATGCCGTACGTCACAGCGTGCATGATGGGCCATTGCGGCGTGGTGATGCGCCAGCGCCGCTCGGTTTCTTCGCGCGGCAACTCCACGACCTTGGCGCGGCCGATATCCGCCTTTAGTACGCCGCGGTCCACGAACACGCGGCTCCATACGATCTCGCCCGGCTTGCTGATGCCCTTGAGACTGCCTCCGCCCAACCGGAAGTACATGGGCGGCTGGCGCTCGCTGACTGCGCCCGCATAGCCGCCGATGAAATGCTCTGGCGGCACGGCGCCCGAGATCTCGAAGACCCACACGAATTCCTCGGCGCCGTTCACCGCGTAGGACTCGCCATAGCGCACGTCGTGCAGCGTCGTTTCGGGCGGGTATCCCAGCGCCTTCCAGATGCGATTGGTGACCAGCGCGTCCAGGCCCGCGCATTCGTCCACTTCGTTGAAGTGCGGCAGCGCGTCGTTCTCATACAGCACGCGCCCGTTGCCCCGCGCGCGCACCGGCGGCCGGTCCACGTTGTTCAGCAAGCCTTCGGCCAGATCGGAAGCCGGCGCCAGATCCTTCAGCCCCTGCTGATACTGTATGCCGATGGTGGCGCAGCCAAAGTCGTCGGCGATGCGCAGCGCCGCGATGTACATCTTGCATTGTTCCAGGATCTGCCCGTCGGTCAACTCGGTCTCGGGATCGCTGCCGGTGGCAAACTGCACGCCTTTGCGATCCAGCCAGGCGCGCACCTGGCGCGCTTCGTCGCCGCCGGTCGCGAGCATTTCCGCGTAGAGCGCCGATTGACTGAGGCGCTCCTTGAACACGCCGGTGGGATGCAGCAGCTCATCCGGGATGACGGCGTTGTACATGCCCATGCAGCCTTCGTCGAAGACGCCCAGAATGGCCTTGTTGCGCCGCAATTCGGCGGCCAGGCGGGCGCCGGTCTCTTCCGCGCGCGGCGGCAGCTTGCAGGCGGAAAGCGGGCGCACGTGGCTGGTATCGTGCACCACAGGCTCGCCCGCCAGCCAGCGGCGCAAGCCCGAGAGGAAGAACTCGTCGGTGAAATCCGCGCTCCATAACGAGCTGTACGCCACACCGGCCTTGGTCATCGAGGCGTTCAGGTTCAGCATTCCGACCAGGCCGGGCCACTCGCCGCTCCAGTTGGCTACCGTCAGGATGGGACCGCGATGGCTGTAAAGGCCGTGCAGGATGTGATGGCTATACTGCCACACCGCCTCGACCACCACCAGCGGCGCCTCGGGCGGGATGCCGCGGAACACTTCCATTCCGCGCTTTTGGCTATCGATGAAGCCGTGACCTTTGGCGGCGTCGCAGGCGTGACCGCGTTCGACCGCGCGGCCCAGGCTGCGAATGGCGCCCATAACGGCTTCCTCGGCGCGCGCCTGGGCCGGCCAGCATTTCTGGTTGGCGGCCAGGCGCAGATCGCCGTTCGCAATTAAAATGACATTATCTGGCATGACCACATTCTTGCATCGTGCGCGCCCGGAGTCTACGGGGTGGCGTGGTAAGCTGGATAAAGATTGCGTGCGCGTGAGGGCCGGTAGCTCAGTCGGTAGAGCATTTGCCTTTTAAGCAAAGGGTCGCGGGTTCGAGTCCCGCCCGGCTCACCAGTGTAAGTCGCGTATTTTCCATTAGTTAGGGGCCTGACCCTTTTCGTGTCGCGGATATGTCGCTACCATTCGCAGGCCCACGCGATCCTGCGGCGCCGTGTCGCCGCGGAGCATTTCCGCCTGCGCGATTGGGTCGTTCCGCCAGGCGCGCACCAAATCCGATTCAAGCTGCTCCTGACGCGCACGCACCCAGGGAGCGTAGTGGCGCTCCGTGATTTTCACCGACGAGTGCCCCAGCAGGATGGAGACGCGCTCGATGGGGACCCCTTCGAGGAGCAACTCCACTGCTAGCGTGTCCCGGAACCGGTGTGGGTGGCCGCCTTGCACGCCGGCGATTTCACACAAGCGACGGAAGGTGCGGCGCCAGTTGCCAGCGAGCGTCTCCTTCGAACCGACGCCGGTCCAGAACCAGTAGCGTTCACTGATGCGAGGACACGCTTCGAGCGCCTCAACAACGAACGGCGGAAGTGGGACGTACACGGGCACGCCGGTCTTCTGAGTGTAGAGGAACAAACGATTACCCGACAGCCGATCCACTGCGCAACTCGCTGCATCGCCGATAACACGCCCCGACCGGCTTTTGGAACGATCTGTCATCGCTTCCCAAATAGCTTTGGCTGGCCGCACCAGTGGAATGTTCGCTGCTTCTGTTTTCGTCATCATCCGATCAACCTCGTCATACCTGCGGGCTGCACGCCGCGCCGCAGCCTGGTTGCGAGGGTCAGCGTCGATGAACCGCATCAGACTGCTGCCGACGAAGACCGCGCGACCGGCTCGGACGAACTGGAGCGCGCGCTTACGGCTCGTTATGTTCGAGCCGTTTTCAACCGGATTAATGATCCTGATCTTGTTTGCGACCTTTATCGACACTTCTGCTGTGGGCATTGGAATGGGAATCGCAGATGTCTGCGACGGGCGCGGGCACAAATTGCCGCGTTCAATCCATTGTTTTCCAGAACTGCCGCTTTGTCGATTTGAGATTTTTTCAGAAAGTTCAGAAAAGTTCAGGGTTCGCGCGAACTGTCTGATACTGCGGCGCTTCTACTGTCTCTAAAACCTATTCTGGAACCTCGGTGATCTCGCATTGGAATGCTTTCGCGAAGCCCTTGCGAACTGACAGATCTTGCGTACTGGTGGCCCCACTGCGGTATCGTTGAATCGTGTTGTAACTGGGTCCCCTGTTAGCGGCGATGTCCTTGTCGGAACTCCAGTCTGGATGCTGCGTTAGCTTCGCATTCAGCCATGTGGAGCGTTTCTTGCCGCGATCGGCAATTTGGGATGCAGGTTCGACGGATTTGGAGATTTCGGCGTCGATGGGCACTTCCTCATGTTCACTCTTGTCGGCCGCCAACTTCTGCGTCGAGTTCCATGCCGCCGTCTCCAAATCCGCCTTTCGGTTAAGGAGTGTGTTCCTTAGTTTCGCGAGAAACGGTAGGTAATTGTCTACCGGGGTAAAGTCGTTCATTAACAGTGACTTGCAGTCGGGGAGCAAGGCAAACCCAGAAGGAGCGGAACATTTCCGCGATTTCCGCGAGAAAAAGCTGGACTTTTGTTCGCGCTT
>Ga0224558_1004503_pt1 | contig 10803 bp, 5 predicted proteins | sample 714S32024metaG_FD_180682 | JGI IMG/M metagenome (GOLD analysis project Ga0224558, IMG submission 180682) | Peat soil microbial communities from Stordalen Mire, Sweden - 717 S3 20-24 | ecosystem: Environmental > Terrestrial > Soil > Wetlands > Peat | place: Sweden: Norrbotten County, Stordalen... | reverse complement strand
AGTGCGACAGATATGTAGGCGGCGGGCATGTTCCGAAGCTCCCCACTGGAAGGCTCAAGGCTGGCCGCGGCGCGCGCATCCGAGACTTCGTGTAATCGCATGACGCGGTTTCCAATGCATCGCTCACCGGACACGCGCATAACGAGGACTTCCTAGGGCAGGGCAGAGTTCGCCGTGCGAGGTGGGGAGCGGAAGCCCTAGGCACACTTCTGAATGGCACCTTCCACCTCACTCGTTAGCCCAGCAGGGGTGGCGTACCCATTGATCCCGGGGATCGTGGCTATCAGATCCTGGTAGGTCAGCTGCCAGGAGATGCCCGGAGCCCCAAGTCCAAAGGAGAATCCGACCAATCCGGTGCTGGGGCTGTAGATCTGGTCAATAGCCGCGCCGCCTGCCGCGATGTCGACTTCCGTCGTGTAGCCGGAGATGAAGGCATCGACCGTCGAAGCGGATGGAGAGTTGCCGGAACCGGGCGGACCGACCCATCCCATGCCAGCGATGCTAAATGAGACAAGCGAAGGTGAATACCCGATCCCACCTCCTCCACCCAAGTAGAGGTTCCCGTTGTCGAGATTGAGCACGGCCGTGACACTGTCAGTAATACCGCCGACACCGACGGAGCCTGTCAAGACCACGTAGTCGGGGTGCCGGAGGTCATCCTTTCCGCTCAAGAGTTCTGACCACCCGGCCACCGATTGCTGCGCGGCGCCGGCGAGCGCTTCGGCGCCGTCGGCAGCGCACCAGTCTCCAGATGGCCATATAGTGCAACTGGGGTCCAGACCCGTTGGATCGCCGACATTCAAAGGACTTCCGAACGCGTAGCCGTAAGGTGAACCGGTAGCGGCAACGGCTGGGTCCACGGTGAGGAACTGGGCGGTGGCGGGATCGTAATAGCGGCTCTCCAGATATTGCAGCCCGGTGGCCACATCTGTGTACTGCCCGTCGTACTGAAGCGGAGTGCTGACCCCGGTGTGGCTGGTGACGTTGCCGTAGGGGTCGTAGGAGTACGTTCCCACCACCGCTCCCGTGGAGCTGGTCAGTAGCCGGGTGCTCCCCTGACCGTCCTGATGGAGGTCGACCGCAGTGGCGCCGGTGATCTGCTCGATCGGCAAGCCGCCGGGCCCGTAGACGTAGTCGTTGGTCCCATCGGAGAGCAGCAGCGGCAGGCTCCCGCTCTGGTTCCAGGTGAACTGGCTGGTCACCCCGTCCACCGTCTCGCTCATACGCAGGCCGTCGCCGTCGTAGCTGTAGGAGGCGGTCGTGGTCGGGCTCTGGAGTCCGATCAGCCGCTGGGCCGCGTCATACGTGTACGTCTCCGCTGCCACTGCCGACGAGTCTACGGCCACCGACAACGCCGCGCTGCCGGTGACCTGGGCCCGGTCCACGACCACCACCCCGTCGGTCACCTTGACCGGGGTGCTCCCGCTCAGGCTGAGGGTCCCCGAGGCGGCGTAGAGGGAGCCGGTGATGGTCAGCGCACCGCTGCCCGAGACGGTGAGGGTGGCGGCGTTGCCGCGGTCGGCGAAGACAGCGACCCCCTTGCCCGACCCCAGGGCTCCGCCGGTCAGGTGGACGATGCCGCTGCCGGTGACCGAGAGGGCGGCTCCGTCCTTCCCCGCGGCGCAGGGGGTCGGGTAGCTCGAGCAGGCCAGGTAGAGGGTGACCCCGGATCCGGTGATGCTCCCGGAGCCGCTCACGGTCACCCCGCCCGTGACCACGTAGGTCCCCGGGTTCAGGGTCAGCGTGCCGTTGCCCGACACCGTGATCGTGGAGTAGATGCCGGGGCTCGCCGTCTGGCTCTTGGAGCCGGAGATGGTCAGGGCCGTGGCGGTGCCGCTCAGCGCTGGAGCGGGCAGGGTCGCCAGGGGGTCGGGGGCGATCGCCGCCCCGGTCACCGCGGTCGGGCTGGTCGACGCGGTTCCGCTCTTGGTCACACCTCCCGCGACCAGCACCTGGGTGCCGGTGACCTTGGCGCTGCCCGACAGCTCGATCGCCTGGGTGGACGAGGAGTCGACAGTGACGATCCCGGCCGCATTCACCGTGGCCGCGCCGGAGAGGGTCAGAGCTCCGCTGGCGCTGGGGTCGAGCAGGCAGAGGGCGCAGCTCTGGGCAGCAGTGCCAGGGCCGGTCTCCGAGGTCCGATCGCCGTTCGCGTCATAGCTGAGGCTGGTCGTCCCGGTGCCTGCGGTCACCTTCGTCAGCTCGTCACCGCCGTTGTAGCTGAGCGATTGGGTCGGGGTCGTGACCAGGTCGCCGGCCGCGTTGTACGCGTACGCCTGGCTGTTGGCCGAAGCCAGCTGGTTGAGGGACGTGTACGAGTACTTCTCCGAGCCGCTGACCGCCCCGGTGGTGGTCGCCGAGGTCTGCTGGCCGAGCGGGTCCCGCCCATAGCTGAAGCTGGCCAGCGAGGTCGAGCCCAGGGTGTCGCTGATCGAGGTCAGCTGGCTGGCGTCGTTGTAGGTGGAGCTCTGCTTGACCCCGCTCGGGTCGGCCTCCGTGACCAGGTTGCCATCCGGGTCGTAGTTGAAGCTGATCTTGTTGCCCAGCCAGTCGGTGACCGAGGTGAGCTCCTCCGCCTGGTTATAGGCCTGGGCCACCGCCTTGCCGTTGGGATAGGTGAGGGAGGTGAGGTTACCGGCCAGGTCGTACCCGTACCCGACCGTGGACCCCGCCCCGTCGGTCACCTGGGTCAGCCGCCCCAGCGAGTCGTAGCTGTACGCCGTCGTCCCGGTGCCGTCCACCATCTGGGTCCGCTGTCCCAGCGAGTCGTAGCTGTACCCGACCGATGGGGTCGTGTCCGAGTAGTGGATCGAGGTCAGCTCGTTGTCCGCGTCGTAGCCGTTGGTGGTGGTCTGGCCAGACGAGTCGACCTCGGTGAGCAGATTCCCGTCCGGGTCATAGCTGTAGGTCGTGGTGTGACCCAGCGGGTCGGTGGTCGAGGCCACCCGGTCCAGGGCGTTGTAGGTGTAGGTGGTCACGTCCCCGGCTCCGTCGGCCTGGCTCACCACGTTGCCGTCCTGGTCGTACCCGGTCTTCTCCACGGTGCCGTTGGGCTCGGTGGTCGCGGTCAGCTCGTTGTCCAGGTCATAGCTGTTGGTGGTCACGTTGCCGTCGGCGTCAACTGTCTTGACCACGTTGCCATCCGCGTCGTAGGCGGTCGTGGTTGTGGCCCCCAGCGGATTCGTGGTCGAGGTCAGCTCCCCCAGCGGGTTGTACGCGTACGTGGTCGTGAAGCTGGCCGGGTTGGCCCCGGCGACGCTGCCGTCCGGGCTCACCTGGCTGAGCAGCTCCCCGATCGAGCTGTAGGTGGAGGTGGTGGTATCCCCGTCCGGATCGGTCACCCGGACCTGGTCGCCATCAGCGTCGTACGCCATCGTCCAGGTGTTGCCGTCGGCATCGGTGATGGCGGTGACGTCCCCGGGATGCCCGCTGTTCCGGTAGGTGAGGGTGACCGTCGCCGCTTGGCCGGTCGAGGTGAGCGGCCGGGAGGTGCTGAGCAGGTTGCCGCTCGCGTCATACGTGTAGGTGGTGGTGACCCCCGAGGGGTCGGTCACCGACGTCACGTCGTTGAGCGCGTTGTACGTGTACGTGGTGGTCCGCCCCAGCGGGTCGGTCTGGGTGAGCAGGCTCCCCTGGGCGTCGTAGGTCGAGGTGGTGATGCCGCCGTCCGGGTCGGTCACCGCGGTGAGCCCCAGGGTGACCGGGTCGTACGCGTAGGTGGTGGTCGCCGCCTGGGCCGTCCCGGCGCCCTGCGTCTCCGACTGCAGCTCCAGGTTCTGGTAGTCAAAGACGGTGACGTTGCCGTTCGGGCTGGTCATGGTCGTGGTCCCGCCCGCCGCCGATGTGTTGTCACCGGCGTACGCCCAGGTGGTCGTCCGCCCCATCGGGTCGACCTGCTCGACCACCTGGCCCGAGGAGTTGTACGTGTTGGTGGTCGTTCCCCCATTGGGGTCGGTGAGGGTCAGGAGAAGATGGTTGGGATCGTAGGTGTAGGTCCAGGTCCCCCCCGCCGGGTTCGTCACCGTCACCAGGTTGCCATTGCTGTCGTAGCCGAAGCTCTCCACTCTTCCCGCAGGATCGGTGACGCTCGCGATCTCACCGGCGGAGTTGTACGCGAAGGTCAGGCTCCGCCCTTCGGGGTCGATGACCGCTCCCAGTTGCCCGCTCCCGTTGTACGTCAGCGTGGTCGTGTACCCGTTCAGATCGGACTCGGAGAGGAGCTGGCCCGCCGACGAGAACACATACGTGTCCTGAGTCTGATCTCGGGTGAAGATATACTCGCCACTCGGGTTCTGGGTGAGCGTCGCAAGCACCCACGAGGGCGCGGTGAACTCTCCCGATCCATTCGGGCTGAAGGTCACCGTCGAGCCATCCTCCTGGTTGACGGTGACGTCCCCAGAGCTGTCGGTGGTCTGGTTCATGTCGTAGCTGTCCGTCCAGCCGTAGCCCAGCGGACCATCGTCCGAGGCGAACCCCGACGTGTAGGAGCGGGTGAAGTCCAGCGGGATCCCCCGCCCCGGGACCGACAGGTCGTCGTGCGTCTCAAACAGCTCACCGCTGCTGCAGTTGACCGGATCTCCTGCACAGGGTGTGGTCGGCTTCTCCGAGGGGTTCTTGCCTCCGCCCCCTTCTTTGCGGCTCGGGCCGGATCCGACCGCGTGCCCCGCGGCCGCGTAGTGGGCAGCGACCTCCGCTGCGCTCAGGGGAGAGCCATACACAGCCACGTCCGCGATCTGCCCGGCGAAGCTCGGGTTCTGCCCGTTGTTGGCGTCGCCGTCCTTCGCGATGGCGGCCTGGAAACCGTAAGGGAAGTCCGTTCCAGGAATCCCGGGCCCGCTGGCCGCCTCCTTCCCGTCGATGTACACGGTGCTCGCCGTCGGGCTGGTCGTGGCCACCACGTAGTGCCAGCCGCCATCGGTGATCGTGCCCTGGCCGTCAACCACCCACGCGGATGAACCATCCGGCACATAGCCGGTGAGCCCGACGAGGCCATCCTCGACATAGAGCTCGTAGCCATAGTTCCGCCAGCGGAACAGGTACTGAACGGTGGGGATGCTCCCCGCGGTCTGGATCCACATCTCGACCGTGGGATAGTTGACCGCGAGGGCCGTGGCGGCATTGTCGAGTTCGACGCCGCTGCCGTCGCCCCCGTCGAAGCTCATCGCGGTCGCCCCCTGAATCGGGCCGGGGACGCCCAGGGTCACGCCTCCCTGGATCGTGCCGTCGTAGCCGCCGATGTCCGCGACCGCCGTGGTCCCCGAGGTGTCGTTGAGCGGCCAGTAGCCAGTCGGGTTGCTCGCGGCCACCGCCGCCTCGTACGCCTGCTGGCCGGTGGCGGCGCCCGTCGGCGCCAGGGCACCGGGCGCAATGGTGGCGCTTCGAGCCGTTCCTCCCAGCACCGACGCGGCGAGGACCGCCAGCACCCCCACGCCCAGTGCCCAGGGGCGGCGACGGCGTGGCATGGTGACGCTCGTGATGTCGGCTCCGAAACCAGGAACCCTTCTGGCCTCCGCGACTCGGGGGCTCCTGGGGTCGTGACGGCTATCGGCCTCTCGGGAGTTCTGGGATCGTACCTTCGTGGTCATCTCGCCCCTCGCTGAAGCGCCCTCCGCATGGCCACAGCGGCACCCAGCGGCGAGGGCATCCCCATCCCTCTCAACGGCCCGGCATTGTAACGACTCACGCAGGCAACCGTTGAGGGACCACGCGGTCGGAGCGCTGCGAATTCGCTACGTGGCCACGCACTCCGAAGGACCTCGCGGCTCTGCGGACGCGGAGGTAGCGGGGTGGTCGAGGGCGCGCACATCGCCGTCGACCATCCCGAGCAGCTGAGCCCGCAGCTCGTCTAGGGAGGTGGCGCCCGTCACCTCCAGGAGCTTGGCGGTGGCATGGTAGAGGTGAGCGCGGCTGTCCGTGAGGTCGCGGCCCGTTCGGCGCAGCAGCCCCCACTCCACCAGCTGGGAGACGGTCTCGGCGGAGTCGACGCCCCGGACCTCGTCGATGCGGCGCCGGGTTGCCTGGCGAGCAAAGACCACGATGGAGAGGATCTCGATGTGGCGGTGGGTGAGCCGGGGCATGCGTTCCGCCTCGACAGCACGATCGGCGAGGAGGGTGAGAGTCCGGTGGGGCAGGAGGGCCACGGTCTCGGAGTCCTCGACCACCCGCATCCCCAAAGGGGCCAGGCGATCAGAGAGCTCCGAGACGGCAGCGGAGATGCCGGTGATCGACGCCTCGAGGAGGAGGCTCGCTTCGCCGAGGGGGAGGGCGCGGCGGACGGCGAGGAGCGCCCCCAGTCGGGAGACGAGCCCGTCCTCCGGGGTGGGGCGCGGCAGAGGGACGAGGTGCTCACCGGAGTCGAGGCCAAGCGCCTCGTGGAGCCGGGTGAGCGTCCGGTAGCGGGGGGTCGAGCGGCCGGTCTCGATGCGGGACAGCTGGGCCGCCGAGACCTGGACCTGTTCCGCGAGCTGGGTGAGAGTGAGGCCCACCGCCTTCCGGCGCTGCTTCAGGGTGCGGCCGAGGACCCCGGGATCGGGGCGGGACGGACGGTGGGGGTGATCTCGCGGGGAGGAGGTGATCATCGGCCGGGTTTCAATTGTGCATCAGATGCAAAGTCCAGTGTGCTAGCGCAAAATCCCGGTTTTGCGCTACCATCCGGCCACGATGGCCCTCGCCGAATACCCACACCCCCCCGAGGGGGAGCGCGGATCGCCGCCCAGGGCCGCGGCGGTGGCCAGCATCGCCCTCCCGCTCGCCGCCCTCCCGGATTCCGTTCCCGAGATCCTCCATCTCGCCGCCGAAGCGGCTACGGCCCCCGAGGCCGCGGCGGAGCTGCGCATCCTGGGCAGGTTCCTGCTCCACCACCGGGCCGCCACCGCCTCCGAGTACTGCCGCGATGTGGTGGCCTTCAGCAAGTGGTGCAAGGGACGCGAGGTGGAGCTCCTCCAGGTCGATCGCACCACGGTCGAGCTCTGGGTGCTCTCGATGCAGGCGGAGGGGATCATGCCCCGGACCCTCCGGCGCCGCCTCGCCGCGGTCCAGGGCTTCTACCTCGAGGCCGTCGACGCCGGCGTCATCGGCAAGGTCCCAACCCTCCGGGTCAAGCGGCCTCCGGTCGGCACCTCGGCGAAGAGCGGGATCGGCCGCGAGGAGGCAGCGCTTCTCCTCGAGGCGGCGGAGGACGCCGGGCCCCGGGACGAGCTGCTCATCCGCCTCCTCCTCCTCAACGGCCTGCGCGCCTCCGAGGTGGCCCAGCTCACCATCGGTGACGTGGGCGATGAGCGCGGCCACCGCACCATCAGGGTGCGGCGCAAGGGCGGCAGGGTCAGCGTCGAGGCGCTCTCCCCGGGGACCCGCCACGCTCTCGATCGCCTGCTCCAGCAGCCGGGGCATGCCGACCCCGAGGCTCCCCTCATCGCCGACCCGGAGGGAGATCCGCTCTCCCGCCACGGGGTGGCCCGGATCACGCACCGGCTCGGCCGGGTGGTTGGTATCACCGCCAGCGGCGAACCCCCGCTCAACCCCCACGAGCTCCGCCACAGCTTCATCACCCTCGGCCTCGACGCCGGGGCAAGTCTTCGGGACATGCAGCGGGCAGCGGCCCACGCCGACCCCCGCACCACCGCCGACTACGACCGCCGCCGCAAGGCCCTGGACACCCACCCGAGCTACCTGGTCGAGCGCTACCTCTCCTGATCCTCCTCATGCCCCTCATCGCCCGCAGGCCGGCCGCCGGGCGGCGGCATGGGGAAGAACTCCTGCACCCGGTCCCCCATCCGGGCGACCAGGTTCGCGAACGCCGCCTGGGTGCGTTCCCGGCGTGCCGCCATCTCCTCGGGGCTCGGCTCCGGCGGAGGGAGGATGGAGAGGAACGATCGCTCCGCGTTGCCATCAACGAGGGCCTGGGCGGCGGTGCGGAACCGCTCCCAGATCTCCTTGGGCGCCAGCTCCGACAGCGCGGGACACACCTCAGTCTGCGGGGTCCGAGCCCCGAGCCCGTCGAGGGGCGCTGGGGCGGGCCGTGGGTGCAATGCGCGTGCGAGGGACTTGGGTGCGGGGATCGCGCGATCGTACCCTCGCGGCGCTCGGAGCGACCGTCGGGGGAGCGTCATTCGCTGCGGCACGTCCTGGGATTGGCGCCGGGAGCGAAAGCCGGGCATGGCCCACCAGGGGTGACGGCGCCGGAGCGTCGCGGTGGTCTCCCGAACCCGGCACTCGGCAAGCGCCCGCCTCTGGGGAGCTCGCGGCGGGCGACCACCGACCACCAGGTGCAGAGAGATCGAGGCGGAGCGCGCCAACCTGCAGAACCACTCCCAGGTCCCGGCACTGAGCTGCCCAGCCTGGAGTACGTAGAGGTCGCGGACGCCCCGCTCTACCAGCATGGCGCTGACTTCCTCGAGCCACAGGTCCCGGGCCAAGGCCTGGCTGCGGGCGATCCGCTCGGCCAGCTCCAGCTCGGGAAGGAGCGCCAGCTGGTGCGGCACATCCCTGCTCGTGCCCCCAACCTCTGGGCTGGTGAAGAGCGGCAGCTGGGTGGGGTGATAGCGGCGGTGCGAGAGCTCAGCGCGGCTGGGCCTTGGCGGCTCTTCCAGCGCCTGGTAGACGGCGAGCAGAACCCAGCCTGGAAGAGGGTGTCCGTCCACGCGATCCTCGGGGGGCAGGGCCAGCGCCAGCTGGTCGCGGCGCCTGCGGCACCGGTGTCGGATGGCGTCGTGGAGCCTCCGGTCGTCGGCGGGGTCGTGGAGGATCTCCACCTGCTGCGGCAGCCGCTCCCCCTCCGCCCCGCTACTGGCCACCGCTCACCCCTCCCCCGAGGCCGCGGTACACGTTGCGGATCACCTCGTCGTCGATCACCTCCCGCCCCGACTCGGCGCAGAAGCGGGCGGCGTGGTGGGTGAACTTCGCCCAGTTCCGGAAGTTGCCGTGGGCGCAGCGGCGATCGATCTGGGCCACCACGTCGTCGCTGACGCCGCCGTAGATCGAGTGGTACACGGGGATGACGGTGAGCACCTGGTCCAGGCTGAGCGGCTCGAAGCGGATGTGGGCGTAGAGGCGGGAATCCAGCATGGGCTCGCGGCGCAGCACCTCGTAGCAGCCGGCACCGCCGACGAACAGCAGGCTGAACTGGGTGTCGAGGTCGTCATGAAGGTGGCGGAGATATTCGAAGCACTCGCGGTTCAGCCACTGCGCCTCATCGATGACGACCAGACGGGGACGGTCCGCGAGCGCGGCCTTGAGCGCCATGTCGACGCCGAAGGCATCGGCCGCCAAGATGGAGCCGAGCCCGGTCGCGCGATGCAGGGCGTGACGCACGTCACGAAGCGTTGGACGGCAGCGGAAGTCCATCCAGACCCAGCTGCGGGCCGGGAGGTCGATCAGAGCCTGCTCGACGGCGAAGCTCTTGCCCGTCCCGGCAGCGCCGTGGATCGCCACCATCGCCTGCGCCTCCACCGCCTCGCTGATCATGGCCTGGGCGTCAAGGAGCTGCTCGGTGGCAACGATCGCTGCCTCCTTCAGGTTCAGGAAGTGCCCGCTCATGCTGCACCCCCTCTGATGACCCGCGGCCGGGTCATCCGCGCTGGAACCGCCGGAGGCCTGGCCAGGCTGCGGCTCGCCAGCTGGCGCTGTACGGCGTCGGACTGAGCCGCGCTCTGCGACGCGGTCACCTCCTCGGTCAGAGCGGAGACCACCACTGCAGGGCCGGGCGCGGTCATGGCCGCATAGACGGTGCGTCGCCGCTTCTCTCCCGACCGAAGCACGCGAGACAGCCAGCGCTCTCCCTCGGCCCGACCGTCAAGGAATCGCCTCCTCTCGGCCGGGGTCATCTGCTCGACCAGATACGCGGTCCCCAGGTGGTGACCGTCCAGGAGGAAGACCTCCACCTCCTGCTCATGGTGGGGCATGTGGCGCACCTCCACCTCGTCGCCCACGTGCCCGCAGAGCTCGGGGCCGTTGTATCGCCGACCGCCGAGTCGCACCCCCTTCTTGGTCACGGTGCGCTTGACCCCAGCCAGCATCAGGTGGCGCAGCCGCTGCGGCTCGATGGTGGAGAGAGGCGTGGGGTCAGCGTTCCACACCTGCAGCGGTGTCCGCCCATCCAGGCTCTGGTGCGGACGCTCGGCGTGGTACCAGCGGATGAACTCGTCGAACAGCTTGACGAAAGCCTCCAGCGAGAGCAGCGGGTCACCCGCGCCGATCAGCTTCCCCGCCCGATCCCGGGCACCGTGGAGAAAGCCCGGCAGCTCGCCGAGCAGCAGCGTCTCGATCGAGCCGTTGGCCCGCTCGATCGCCCCCTTCAGGTGGGGTGTGTACGCGGCCACCGGGCGGATGTCGATGACCAGGGCTCCCGCGGCAACCCTGATCGCCTCGGCCAGGAAGTCGCGCCCGCGGTCGAACCGGATCGCGAGTGGCACTCCCCCGATCGGGCCGTATGGGGGCTCGACCATGATCGCCGACCGCAGGGCGGCGAGAATGCTCTCCCGGCTCGGTGTCACGGTGATGGCGTATCCGGCGATCGCGCGGGAGAAGCAGTCGAGGAAGAGGGTCGCCCACGGCTTGACCACTCGACCGTCGGGCAGACCCACCGCGATGGCCAGCTGTGTGTGGTCCGCCTCCCACTGCTCATTGCGGAATTGGGGGGTCCGGGTCAGGTACGTGTCGTAATCGCGCCGCACCCGCTCCCCGTGAACCAGGCCCGCTCGCTGCCCGGGGGAAAGCCTCCTCCGGAATGCCTGACGCCAAGCATCGATCCCCGGCGTCGGACCCGCCTCCCCCCGGGCTCGGTGGAAAGCCGCCACGTTGCCCCGG
>Ga0224558_1004502_pt1 | contig 10805 bp, 5 predicted proteins | sample 714S32024metaG_FD_180682 | JGI IMG/M metagenome (GOLD analysis project Ga0224558, IMG submission 180682) | Peat soil microbial communities from Stordalen Mire, Sweden - 717 S3 20-24 | ecosystem: Environmental > Terrestrial > Soil > Wetlands > Peat | place: Sweden: Norrbotten County, Stordalen... | reverse complement strand
GGATTGCCTCGAAGAGCGCGCCACCGAGGGCCATGACCATCGCCCCCTCGATCTGGCTCACCACTGTCGCGGGATTTACCACGGCTCCGCACTCGTAGGCGGTGACGAGACGAGTTACCCGAAGGGCCCCGTCGACCAACTCGACCTCAGCCACCGTGGCCACTCGTCCACCCTTTTCGAAGCCCAGCGCGATGCCCTGACCGGCGCCGGCGCCGTCAGCCCAACCGAACCGATCGGCTGCGGCTCGAAGGACCGTCGCCAGCCGCTCGTCGTCGAGATTGCGCAGGCGGAATTCGATTGGATCCATGCCCAACTGGTGCGCGAGCTCGTCCATCTGCGACTCTCGCGCGAAGTTGTTGGCGGTGGCGGCGAGGGCCCGGTAGGAAGCCTGCAGGAGAGGGCTGCTCGCAGGTTGGTACTCGACGAGCTGATTCGCCACGCGGTACGGCGTCGCGAGCGCGGCCGGACCCGAATTGATGTTGGTGAAGGTCCAGGCGGTCAACGAGCCGTCCAGCGTGGCTGAACCCGCCACGTCGATGACCGCCGCCGGACGCAGCGTGCCCGACGTGAACTCCTCGTGTCGCGTCCACGAGACCTTGACCGCCGCACCGACCTCTCGGGCCATGATCGCCGCCTCCGTGGCGACGCCGCCTCCGTGCTTGCCGCCGAACCCACCGCCCGTTGGCGGCACAACGACCCGGACCGTGTCCTCGGCGACGTTCAGTTCCGCCGCGACCTGGGCGCGCGTTGCGAACGGCGTCTGGGTTCCGACCCAGACCGTCAAACGACCGTCGTCGTCCCATACCGCCAGCGCACCTCGTGTCTCGAGCGCGGCCGGAGCGATGTAGGCCGTGGTGTAGGTCGCCCGTCCTCGCACCGGCGCATCGCTCAATGCCGCGTCCGGGTCACCGCGCTCGTCGCGCACCGCCTGGCCCCAGCCTCCGGTCGCGGCCGCCGGGTGCGCCCGCAGGAACGCCTCGAGGTCGACGTCCGACGGCGCGTCCGGCGCGTCCCACTCGACGCGCAGGGCCGCCAACGCGATGCGCGCCGTCGCCGGATCGCCCGCGACGACACCAGTGAGCTTGTGCGTTGCCACGACCTCAACGTCCGCACGGCCTTCCAACGCCCTGGCGTCGACGTGTCGCAGGGTCGCCCCCACCACCGGTGGGCGCAGCACCGCGCCGTAGCGCAGACCGGGCAACGTGAGGTCCGAGATGAACCGGCGCGTGCCGGTGACGGCGTCCACCATTCCCTCGGGCACGTGAGCCCTGCCCGCGTCTCGCCACAGCGTCGGCGCGGTCAACTCAGGCTCGCCGGTGACCACCTCGACGCGACGGCTCCCGGCGGCCACGGGCAGCAGGCCGCGCGCGAAGGCCGCCACCTTTCGAAGGGCCGCGCCGGCGTCGGGCATCGACCGACTGCCGAAGGTGCCCATGTCGTAGGGGCAGAGATCGGTGTCGCCCATCGCCAGGTGAACCTTCGCCAAGGGAACCCGAAGTTCCTCGGCGACCAGGAGTCGCAGCGCGGTGCAGTTGTCCTGGCCGACGTCGACCTTGCCGGTGAAGGCGGTCACCACTCCGTCGTCGCCGACGTGCAGCCAGGCGCCACCGCCGGTGGTCCAACTGCCCGGTTCGAGCGGCGGCGGCCGCATCGCCACCACGAGTCCGTCGCCCAGCATCTCGAACCAGTCGCAGTCCTCCGGCTCGGTCATGTCCCACGGCCGAGCCGGACGCCGCCCGGGCGAACGCGGGTCGGGAATCTCCCGACGATCCGTCGCGGGAGTGTCCGGCAACGAGGCCTCGGCGGCTCCCTTCGAGCCCAACTCGACCGCCCGGCGCACCGCGCGGCGTATCTGTGGATAGCAGCCGCAGCGACAGATATTGCCCGCCAGGGCGGTGTCGACGGTGTCGTCGTCCGGGCTCGGGTCACGCTGCAAGAGGGAGACCACCGCGAGCACCATCGCCGGTGTGCAGTAGCCGCACTGGGCGGCGCCCACCTCGACGAACGCCTGTTGGACGTAATGCAATGCTCCGGCGCTGGCGAGCCCTTCGACCGTCGTGACACCCTGTCCGGCTATGCCGCCAACTTGCTCCTGGCACGCCTTTACCGGTCGGCCGTTGACGAGAACGGTGCACGATCCGCACGCGCCCTCCCCGCAGCCGGGCTTCGCTCCCGTGAGACCCAGGTCCCCGCGCAGCACCGACAGCAGCGTCGCATTCGATGGCACATGGCGAGCCGTTCCATTGACGAAGAGAGTGACGCGCAGCGGCGCTTCAGCGAGGTTGGCACCCTCGTCAGTCGACTCTCCACCAGCGTCCATAACGGGATGCTAGCCCTCGGTCGCGAAGGGGCGAAGGTGTCCCGCCGTCGCGAACGCCCCTCACGAGGAGATTCCTCGGCACTTGAGTCTCGCGCGCTGCCCATGTCGAAACACGGCTCCGCGACGCCACAGAGGACACGGCTCCCGTCGAGGGATCGGGGTGAAGTACCGATGGACCCAAGTGGAGCGTCAGTCGCGCCCGCGAACCACGATTGAGTCGTCCAGCGGCCGCCGATCCTGGTGCAGGGACGATCCTCTCCTACTTGGGACCAAGTGGAGGAGAACCCTTCCGAAGTTGTGCGAGCCCCTTTCCACGCGCTGGTAACGAGCATTGATCTCCTGCTGATCAAGGGAGCGATGGACACCGCTTCTCCAGCCGACCGCTTCCCTTGCCCGGAATGATCTCGACCAGGCGCACCATCTTCTCGATCATCGCCCACGACGCTCGATCAATGTCCTCGCCACGGTTGTAGATCCCGGGTGGATCGAGCTTCCGCGTCACAGGCCTTGGTCCACGCCAGTGCGTGCTCGCAACGGCGCCCCTCGGCGGTAACTCCTGCTACGAACACGGCATGGGCAATAGCGGACTGATCCGTGAGTCCCTTCAGAGGAGTCCGCGCACCGTCATGACCGCGGTCATGAGACCGAAGACGATCACGAGAACCGTCAGCGCGTAGGTGACCGCCTTGCGTGCGCCGCGCATTCGCAGTTCCGGTGGCAACGCTCGGCGCTCGAGTGCGAGCAGGAAGCCCAGCACGATGGGCAGGATGCATGCGTTCAAGACCTCGACGTCCACCGACAGCTTGATCAGGTTGGGGGCGACCAGCACGAGGACGGCTCCCACGACGGTGCCCGCCACGGCCAGTGCATAGAAGCCCGCGGCGCGGGCCGGAGAATCGTTCAGGCTATGGTGCCAACCGAAGACCTCCGAAATGCCCCATGCGCCGGCGAGAGTTACCACCAACGCCGCGACGACGGACGCCCCGATCATTCCGAGTCCGAAGAAGATGATCGCTTCGCGCCGGCCCAGGAAGGGCGTCAGCGCTGAAGCTATCTCGCCAATGTCGTTGAGTGATCGACCCCGATGGGTCACTCCGAGGGTTGCCGCCGACGCCACCACTATCGCCACCATGATCACCTGAGTGACCACCGCACCGGTCGCGGTGTCGAGTCGAGCGGACCGGAGCGCGGATCTCGCATCGAGACCGCGCCGTCCCTTGTCGATGACGGCCTCCTGCTGATAGAAGATCATCCACGGCATGATGACCGCGCCGACATTGGCGGCGAGCAGCGTCATGAATCCGACATTCATCATCAACGGGTGCGCAGCGTCATGCGCGATCATGCTGAAGTGCGGATGCGACACCAGAGCGGCCGGCAAGAAAAGCAGTTCCAAGGCGCCGACAGCGATGCCCACGTGTTCGACCCGTCGGTAGCGCCCGAGGAGGACCAGTGTGATGAGGGCGATTGCCGACACACTGATCGAGATCCACTTCGAGATGCCAATCAGCGAACCGACGCCGGCGACGCCCGCGAACTCGGTGACCAAGGCGCCGACACAGGCTACGAAGAGCGTCCCTGCGGAGAGCGCCGCCCAACGCGCGCCGAAAGTCTGACGAATAAGCGCACCGTGACCCTTTTGAGTGGTCAGGCCCAGACGGACCGTCATCTCCTGAACGAGGTAGAGAACGGGGATGAGTAGCAGTTGGGGCAGCACCAGCATGTACCGGTACTTGGCGCCGGACTGTGCCGCGGTCACCACACTTCCTGCGTCCGTGTCGGCGAGCATCACCATGAGGCCGGGTCCAACCAACGCAAGGAGCACCACGACTCCCCTGCGCCGCTGGCGGGCTGGCGCAATTCCTGCGCTAGCCGGCGGTAGTGCCATTATCCAATGGGCGCACGATTTCGGCCCTCACGCGAGGTGGCGCGGCGGCGGCTCACGCTTGATCGACGGGCGCACAAACTGCCCTGACACCGCGAATCTGAGGAGGACCGACGACCGAGCTCGCATGCGAGTCAATGCTACGCACTCGGTATCCTGACGTCTCCAGTCCGGGTTGACGAACATGTCGTCGGCGGCCCGCACGCTCAACGCACCGGCTGACCCCAAGGAGTGATCGGAGTGAGGGTTCCGAATGAAGCTTCGAGGTCCGACGCCGCCGCAAGGCAGCGACCCTCATCGAAGCGGTTTCCGATCACCTGGACACCGAGAGGAAGTCCCCCGTGCAGTCCGACGGGCACACAGACCGCCGGAAGGCCGAGCACGTTCATCGGAGCCACGAAACGGGTTAGCTCGGTCACCTCGATACGACCGGCTTCGTCGCGGACATCGAGGTCATTCACGAAAGGAGGCTGAGTCCACGTGGGACCGACCAGCAGCGGGTAGTCCTGGAAGAAATCAGCCCAGGCGCGTTGAATCGCGTGACGTCGCTGATGCAGTTCGTAGACGCTTTCGAGCGTCGGCGTGGGAACTCGTTCGATTGCCGCGCTGAGAAGCGAGAAGGCCTCGTCGGACATCACGCCTCGAAAACTCGGAAGCGCGACGTAGAGGTCGGCGAGCAGGAGTTGACCCCAGACCCGTACGGAGTCCTCCAGCATCGGCGGGGACGTCTCGACCACGTCATACCCAGAGGCTTCGAGCGCTCGGCCGGCCGCGCGAACACCATCGGCCACCGAGGCAGCGGTGGTTCCGCCGGCCGGTTCGGGCAGAAGGGCCACCCGGACACGTTTCACGTTCCTTGGCGTCGTTGGCGTCGGAGCCACCAGGGGATCGCGTGGGTCGGGCCCCGCGAGCAGATCGAACAGCAGTCGAAGATCACCCACCCTCCGCGCCATGGGACCGGTGACCGACATCATCTGGCTGGCGAGATTGGGCGGTACCTTCGCCGTGGTCGAGGCGACCGCGATGCGGTGCACCGTTGGCTTGAGCGACGTGATGCCGCAGCAGTAGGCCGGGTTACGAAGCGAGCCGCCGATGTCGTTGCCAAGGCCGAACGGACTCATGCCCGAAGCGATCGCCGAAGCCTCCCCTCCCGATGAACCACCGGCGGTGTGCTCTGGCGAGAATGGATTGCGCGTCAAGCCGTAGAGCGTGGAGCGGGTGTGGACACGAAGTCCGAGGTCGGGAAGATTCGTTCGTCCAAAAGGGATCGCGCCGGCGCGACGAAGCCGCTCGACGGTTGGGGCGTCCCTCGTCGCTACTGCCCCCAGCAAGGCGGGCACGCCTGAGGTCGTGGGATAACCAGCGACATCGATGTTCTCCTTCACCGTGAACGGCACGCCGTGCAGCGGACCCAAGACGTCGCCTCGCACGACGGCAGCGTCGGCCGCGGTGGCTTGTTCGCGCGCCTCGCCGATCATCCGCACGACCGCGTTGAGGTCATCGTTCACGCTCTCGACGCGGAGCAGTTGGGATTCGAGAAGCTCGCTCGAACTGAACGAGGAGTTCGCCACCCCCGACGCCATCTCCTCGACGGTCAGTTCCCAGAGTTCTCCCACGGTGAGGCTCCCTTCGTCAACGGGATATTACTTCGGCGAGTGGAATCGCCAGGGAGCGGACGTTCGTGCTCCCTGCGAGAGTTCCTGCATTGCATTGCTCAGCACGACCACGGCGACCCTCGCCTCGCACAGCGACGGGGACAACACCCCTTACCCGACACCGGGCAACAACGACGGCGGCGATCAGTAGGCATCCGCGAGGGGAGTGACACGCACGGCATTTCTCGCCATATGAGAGGCCGTTTTCACTTGAGAGTACTGACTTGACCAGACGAAGGAAGAGAATCTCGCCAGGGACCGCTTCCCGATAGTACGTTCAGGCAATGGCAACACATAACAACCCCGACGTCGGACTCGGCCGGATGATCGCTCGACGGGCCGCGCTTTCTCCGAATGACCGAGCCCTGACCTTCGAGGGTTCGACGTGGTCCTACGCCGATCTGCTCGAACAGATCGATCGCCTCGCATCCTCACTGCGAGACGGCGGCGTCTCCGTCGGCGATCGCGTCGCCTATCTCGGTTTCAACCACCCGGCATTCCTCATCTCGATGTTCGCCACATCGCGCCTCGGTGCAATCTTCGTGCCGTTGAACTTCCGGCTCACCTCGGGCGAGCTCGACTTCATCGTCAATGACGCCGGAGTGCACACGATCCTCGCCGACGACCTACACAAGGCCGCGCTCGATGCGATCCGGGCCAAGCTGCCCTGCGAGCGCTACATCGGCGCCGAGACCGCGAGCGAAGGCTGGGAGAGCCTGGAGCAGACCATCGAAAGCAGCGCCCCTCTCCCCGAGGGGGTGAAGGTGGAGGCCGACGACGTCGTACTGATCATGTACACGTCGGGAACCACGGGACGACCGAAGGGCGCGATGCTGACCCACGGGAACATCGCGTGGAACAACGTCAACTCGCTGCACGGCATGGCGATGGGCAACGACGAGATCTGTCTCGTCGTCGCGCCGCTCTTTCACATCGGGGGGCTCAACGTCACGACCATCGTGACGTTGCAGAAGGGGGGCGAGGTCGTCCTTCACCGTAATTTCAATCCCGAGGCCGCGCTCGAGGCGATCGAACACCACGGAATCACCACGATGTTCGGCGTCCCCGCGATGTACCTCTTCATGAGCCAACTCCCCCAGTTCGAGACGACCGACTTCACCAGTGTGCGACTCTTCACCGTGGGAGGCGCACCGGTCCCCGAACCGCTGCTGCACTTGTACAACGCCAGGGGCATTCCCTTCGCCCAGGGCTATGGCCTCACCGAGACGTCGCCCTTCGTCGCGCTGCTGGAGCCGCGTTACGCCGCCGACAAGTTGGGTTCAGCTGGCAAATCGCCCCTCTACAGCGAAGTCGCCGTACTGGACCTCTCCGGCGATCCGTGCCCGGTCCGAGTAAGCGGCGAGGTCTGCACGCGCGGACCCAACGTCATGGCCGGCTACTGGAACCGGCCTGAGGCCACGGCGGACGCCATCGACGCAAAGGGCTGGTTCCATACGGGTGACCTGGGCTACGTGGACGCCGACGGCTTCCTCTTCGTCGTGGATCGGATCAAGGACATGATCATCACCGGCGGCGAGAACGTCTATCCCGCTGAGGTGGAGTCGGTCCTCTACAACCACCCCAAGGTGGTCGAGGTCGCGATCATTGGGATGCCCGACGAGCGCTGGGGCGAAGCGGTGACCGCGGTGGTATCGCTCAAGGCCGGCGAGGAGCTCTCGCTCGAAGAGCTCCGAACGTTCGGCGGCGAGAACCTCGCCAGGTACAAGTTGCCGAGCCGCCTCGAAACGATCGACGTCCTCCCAAGGAATCCAGCGGGCAAGGTTCTCAAGTACAAGTTGCGCGAACAGTACCGCTAACGATCCGCGCCGCGATCCGCGTCGAACCCACCGACTGGCGTTCAACCGGCCTGCTGACGATGTCCCCTCGTCCGCATCGACGCCCTGGCCCCGATGGGATGCGCCATGCTAGAACCTCTCCAAGGGTTACGCGGGGGGCAACATGGAAGCGTTCGAGAAGAAACTGGCCGTGGTGACCGGCGGCGGATCCGGGATGGGACGTGAACTGGTGCGCCAGTTGGCCGCGCAGGGATGCTCGATCGCCGCGTGCGACGTGAACGATGAGAGCATCGCCGAGACGGTAGGGCTCGCACTCGCCGGCGCCCCGAGCGGGACCCCGGTGACGGGTCACCACTGCGACGTGAGCGATGAGGATCAGGTGCTGCGCTTTCGCGATGAGGTCATCGATCAGCACGCCAGCGACCACGTCGACCTGCTCTTCAACAACGCCGGCATCGGCGGCGGCGGGAGCTTCGTGACCGATCCCCGCGCGGCGTGGGAGCGCACGTTCGGCGTCGACTGGTGGGGCGTCTACTACTGCTCGCGCGCGTTCCTGCCGCTTCTCATCAAGAGCGATGACGCAATGCTCGTGAACACCAGCAGCGTCAACGGCTTCTGGGCGTCGCTCGGTCCGGGGGTCCCCCACACTGCGTACAGCACGGCGAAGTTCGCCGTAAAGGGATTCTCGGAGGCGCTCATCGAGGATCTCCGCCTGCACGCCCCCCACGTCAAGGTCGCCGTCGTCATGCCCGGACACATCGGCACCGACATCGTCATCAACAGCCGTCGCGCCCACGATGGCGTCGATCCGGCCGCACTGAGCGATGCCGACCTCGAAGGGCGCCGCGCCGATCTGGAGCACGCGGGAGTCCTCCAAGAAGGCGCCTCGACTGACGAGATACGGCAACTGATCATCGACCTCCACCTCATGATCGACGAGTTCGGGAAGAGCTTTCGCGACAGCGCGCCGCTCGACGCGGCCGGCGCCGCCGAGATCATCCTCGCGGGCGTACGTTCGGGCAAATGGAGGATCCTCGTCGGCGAGGATGCCAAACTTCTCGATGAACAGGTACGCGCGAACCCCGAGGCGGCGTACGACTACGACGGCGTCGGCAACGGCATCGTGAATACATTCCAATCGGAATAACAAAGGGTCGCAGCCACCGGCAATCCCGAGAGAACTGCTGGTGAGCGCAGGCCCCTCGTTTCTATTCTCTCCAAGTGCGGACGGCCACGCTCGAGGGGTGGCGAGGGTCACTGCGTTACCTGTACGGAGGAGTGTTCCCAAGTTCGACAAGGTCCTGGTCGGAGCCGACGACTCACCGACGGCGAAGCGTGGGATCGAGGCCGCGACGGAGATGGTCCTCATGTCCGGGGGCTCTCAAACGTCGCCGGCGCCGTAGTCAAGATCCGCTCGAAGGAGTCGTCGACCACCGACGCCGCGAATTGGTCGTCGTCACTCAAGTGACCGGCAATCGCCGTCGAATGCTGGTTCAAAGTGGGCCAGCCCGTGCAGTCCACGGGCGGGGCGGGCGAGAGAAATTGGGCACGTGCTGTTGGAATCCGATTCGCGGTAATTATCTGAGCCATTCGGACAAAGATAGGAGTATGGGCACAATTGACGACGATGGGTTTCGCCGACTTGTTGGCGACCACAGTTCGGCAATTGGCAGCTATCTGCGACGACGCCTGTACCCCCTAACAGCCAGCGACCTCGATGACCTCGTGGAAGAAACCCTGATCATCGTGTGGCGGCGGCGCGCCGACATCCCCGCTGGCGCCGAGTTGCCGTGGATGATCGGGGTGGCCCGCAACGTGCTTCGAAACGCCCGCCGGTCGCGCCAGCGAAGGACCTCCCTCGAGTCCTCGCTCAAGGTTGCGCCCACCGATGCGTCGGCCGAGGACTACGTCGTCGCGGACGCGACGGTGCGCGAAGCACTCGCGAGGCTCTCCGACGACGACCGCGAGATCGTGATGCTGAGCGCGTGGGACGGACTCGATGTCCACGCGATCGCCACCGCCCTGTCGATCACGACCAATGTCGCCGCCGTGCGACTCACCAGGGCCCAGTCACGCTTCAGAGAATTCTTCGCCGCGGTCGAAGTCGCCTGAAAGTTTGGGCGCGCCCGCTACAGAAACAAGGAGGAGGAGGTCCATGAGCAACATTGAAGACCGTTTGCGCGCAGCAGACCCAGTCGCCGGGCGCATGTACGAGCACCCCGACCTTGACGCCATGGTCTCGCGCATCACTTCGACCTCCGCCGTCCGGCTCAACGACCAGTGGCGACTCTTCAAGGTGAAGATGGCCTCCGCCGTCGCCGTGACGTCGGTCGTGATGGTCGGAGCCGTTGCGGCGCTCCAGGGAGCCGGACCCAGCCTGCCAATCCTCCAGCTCGGCCTCGCCAAATCGGGCGCGGCGACGAGCCCGTCGAATTTCGGGAGTTCGGCGATGATGATCTACGAGAAGTTCGTCTTCACGGCGGGAGCCGGATTGAGCGGTGTTCCCTCGCTCGCGACCACCTATCAACTCCAAGCGCCGCAGGACAGTTCCAGCGAGGCCGCGCGACTGGCCTCGATCTTCACGGTGAACGGGACCCCGCTCGACGCCAACGGTGACGGCACCGACTGGTCGGTCACCGATGCTGCGGGCAACAACCTCGACTACCAGTTCTACGGTGGCGTCGCGAACTGGTACTACACGTCGGCGTCGGAGAACTCGTCGTCGGTGGCGAGCGGCCCTCCCCCGAGTACACCTGGATTCACAGCGGGAGCCGGGGCCAGTGGGCCCGTCCCGTCCCACTCGACACTCGACAGCGACGTGAGTGCTCTCATGAAGAGGATGGACTACGGGTACGCGCTCGCCAATCCAAGCTTCTCCAGCGAAGCGGTGTCGTCGGGCTCGGGCACGCTCAGCGAGGAGACCGTGAGTTACGACGTCGTCGTTGACGGTGTCACGACGGACCAGTCGGCGCAGTTCACTGTCGACTCCTCCAACAATCTCATGGACGCCTCGGGTCCGGCCTTCACGGTGGGTTCGTCTGCCAACTACCCGCTGCAGAGCCCCGTCGACGGCGTCGCGGCCCTCAACACCGAGCAGCAGGACCGGTTCAGTGGCGCGAACGGCACGACCGTGGCGCCGGGTTCGGGAG
>Ga0224558_1004500_pt1 | contig 10805 bp, 4 predicted proteins | sample 714S32024metaG_FD_180682 | JGI IMG/M metagenome (GOLD analysis project Ga0224558, IMG submission 180682) | Peat soil microbial communities from Stordalen Mire, Sweden - 717 S3 20-24 | ecosystem: Environmental > Terrestrial > Soil > Wetlands > Peat | place: Sweden: Norrbotten County, Stordalen... | reverse complement strand
GTCCCCACGGTTCATGACGTGATACATGGCCCCGGGATACTCAATGCGCAGCTTGCGCGACATGCGCAACCCTTACCAACACGCCCCGGAGGTGTCAATAGTGAGGACTGACACTTGTACGAGCGAGCCCCAGAGGACAAGATGGATTTTGCCGGCGTGAAAGGGCAGGAATCGGTCAAGCGCGCGCTGGAGATCGCGGCCAGTGGTGGCTACAACCTGCTGTTTTTGTGCGGGATCACCCGGTCTTTGTAAATCCCTTTCCTGCACTGGGCTGCGTTTCGGGTTTTCGGGCCATCGCCATCCGGGGCGGCTTCCAAACCCTGCCCACGAGTGTCCAGCCCATGTTCGAGCTTATTGACAGCCTTAATTATTTTATATTGAATATCAGCATGTTTAGCCAATGCTTGCTCATGACGCCGGCAGTTCCAGCAGGCGCCGACATTCTCAAGAAGGTCAGTTTGTGCGTACGGCCTCAACCCCCGGCCGCCAAGCGTGCCAAAGGTAACCCATTCCCCATGAAGACAGGCGTCTTTCTGCTGCTGACCCTGGCGCTGGCCGCCATCCAATGCGCCGCCCAATCCACTATCGTACCCTACACTTTCACCACCATCGCCGGTGAGCTCGAGGGTGGCTATGCGAACGGGCGGAATGGTCAGGCCCAGTTTAATTCTCCCGAAGGGGTGGCGGTGGACAGCACGGGCAACCTTTACGTGGCAGACAAGAACAACAACGTGATCCGCAAAATGACGCAGGTCGGAACCGATTGGGTGGTGATGCCCCTGGCCGGACAGCCGGGCACTGGCGCCTGGGCGGATGCACCGACCGGGAGCGGCGCGCGCTTTAATGGGCCCCGCGGCGTGGCAGTGGACCTCCAGGGCAATGTCTATGTCGCGGACTCCGGCAACAACGCGATCCGGCTAATCAAGCCGAGCGGCGCGGTATCGACCCTGGCCGGGAATCCTTTGCTGACAGAATACGGCGCTCAAATAGGCGGCTACCAGGAGGGGGTGGGCACAAACGCGCTATTCAATCTTCCAACCAGCGTGGCAGTGGACAGTTCGGGCAACCTCTACGTGGCGGATTACAACAACAACGTCATCCGCAAATTGACGAAGTCGGGCTCCCTTGACATCTGGGGGTCGTCCCTCTTGGCCGGGTTGCCAACCTCTGCTGGTATTGGCAGCGCCGACGGGGTGGGCACCAAGGCGCAGTTTAATTACCCCAGGGCCGTCGCCGTGGATGCCGCGGGCAACGTCTATGTGGCGGATACTGAGAACAACGAGATCCGGAAGGTGACGCCCGCTGGAGTGGTGTCCACCCTGGCCGGTTCGCCGCCCACAAATGAGCAAATCAACAATTATTTCAGTGGCATTGCCTTTCCAAACCGGGACGGGACTGGGAAGAACGCGGGGTTTTTCTTCCCCTACGGCCTGGCAGTGGACAACGCGGCCAACGTCTATGTGGCGGATTCTTACAACTGCGAGATCCGCAAAGTGACGCCGCAGGGGATGGTGACGACCCTGGGCGGACAGCCGGCCTTCGACCCGCTGATACCTACTATTACCTACCCTACGAACGCCTTTAAGAACGGGGCCGGCAGCGACGCGCGGTTTTTCTTTCCCATCGGCGTGGCGGTGGACAGCGAGGGCAACCTCTATGTGGGGGATTGCAACAACAACGTGATTCGCAAGGGAGTGGCGCCGGTGATCCAGGTGGTTGCGTTGGAGGTGACCCAGGTGATTCAGGACTGGAGCAACAGTATCCCGCTGGTGCAAGACGAGGAGACCTATGTGCGGGCCCACCTGCAGTTGTCGCCCGGCAATCACGATCCGGTCACGGTTTCGGGCGCGCTGCTTTATGGTTATGGGCCGGGCGGTCCGCTGCCCAAATCTCCGGTTCACCCGATCAACGACGGCGGCTCGCTCAGCGTGGGGTGGGCCGATGCTTCGAAGTCAAGCAACCGGGAAACCTTCGCCAAAAGCTTGAACTTTCGCCTGCCCCCGGAATGGTTGAGCGGGTCAATCTTTGTGCAGTTGGTCTGGCCCGGCGGCCTGGAACCTGTCAACGTGGTTTCCAACAACTGCGCGGTGCCGGTGACGTTTGTTCCGGCCGCTGTCCCACAAATTCTATTCATCCCCCTCTCCTGGACGGATAACAACAGCGTGCAGCACGTCTGCGACCAGAATCTCTTCACGGACTTGCCCAATCGCGTCCTGTCTTGCTTTCCCGTGGCGAGCGTGCCGCCTCTTTTTGGCCCCGCAGGACAGATCAGCAGTTATTTGTACAAGGGGCTTCGCTCCGCCGGTCAGCCGGCGGGCCAGCCGCCGCCTGTGGCCGTGGAAGATTATCTAAAGTGGCTGCGCAGCACGGATACCAGTGGTCAACTCATAGCCGCACTCGGCGGCAAATGGAACCTGATTTACCATGGTGTCCTTCCCGTTTCAAAAGGCTCCTTGCAGCCAAGGACCGGCAACACCCCCGACATTCCGGGAGTCCGTTCTTGGTCGCTGCTGTACGGATCCTCCGCATACGGCACTGGCAGGCAGACCGTTTCCCATGAGATTGGCCACAACCTGGGTCTCTGGCATGACGTGGACGCGAAACTTTTTTACACGGACTCCAGCGGGTCTGCCCTCGGCGCAGCTAAACCATATCCTGAAACAGGCCCGTTTGGGTACGCGTATCCATTGTTCCAGCCCTTCAACGGCTATCCCAAGGGGGCGCCGACCCTCGGTCCCATGACCAAGGGCGACAACTCCCTCATCTATGGCTTGGACACGTTCACGTTGAGGACCGCCCGGAAGATGGAACCCGTGGTGGCTGGCACTGACGACGGCGACCCGAATTGTTACTTCGATTTGATGAGTTACTGCCGCAACGCAGGTCCCGACGACGAGGACGCCTGGCCCTCCTCCGTCACTTATGCGTCGTTGCTCAGCAGCAACAATACCTATTTTGGTTCGGCCCCGCTCCGGCTGCCTCATGCGCAGCTTCACCGGCGGATTGCGCCGCCGCCTCATGGGCAGAATCCAGTGCCGATGGATCTCCAAGAGGATTATCTGCTCGTAGGGGCCACGGTGGATTTTGACGCGGGAACCGCCCAATTTCGGCCCTGCCTGCCGTTGACTACCACCAACGCGCCGCCTGGAGAGCCGCCGGGCACTAACTTCCTGCTCGAGGCCCTTAACGGCTCGGGGACCACGCTCCAGTCGATTGAGTTTGCGCTCGCTCCAAACCCCTTCGGGGAAGAGGGTACGAACCAGAGCGCGAGTTTCATCGTCGCCCTGGCCTCCGACGCCGCCATCCGGACGCTGATGCTCTGGCATAATGGCAGCCTGATGGCGACGCTGATCGCGAGCCCCCACGCGCCCACGCTCACGCTCCTGACGCCCAACGGCGGCCAAGACTTCGGCACCGGCACGGTCAGCGTCGCCTGGTCCGGGACCGATGCGGACGGAGACACGCTGGCCTACACCGTTCAATGCAGCGCGGATAACGGGGCGAGTTGGAAGACGCTCGCGGTGGACGTGCCCGACGAAAGCCTGGAGTTCGACAGCTCGCAATTGCCGGCGACCACCAAGGGGCTGATACGCGTCATCGCCAGCGATGGTTTGAACACGGCCACCGCCCAATCCGCCGCCAACTTCACCGTTCGACCCCATGCCCCCGTGGTGAGCATCAATTCACCGGCGGACGGCTCGATTTTCATCGGGCACCAACAGTTGTTTCTCGACGCGAGCGCCAACGATCTGCAGGACGGCGCCCTAGGCGGCACAAGTGTGCAATGGCATTCCGACCTTGACGGGGCCCTGGGCACCGGCCCCATCGTGACGTTCGATCCCACGGTTTTGAGCGAAGGCTACCATACCATCACGGCCATGGCGGTGGACAGCGCCGGGTTGACAAACAGTGTCGTAACCCATTTCCTCGAGCTGCACTACCCGCCCCCGCAACTGAATCTTCAGGTGACTCCTGGGACTATGATGTTGGGGAGGTGGTATCCCCCCTATGGGACGCTCTCCTGGCCGTCGTATTACACGAACTACGTGCTCCAAGCCAGCGCCAGCCTGACGTCCGGCTGGGCCGCCATGACCAACCCATCTCCGTGGCTGGTCGGGAATCTTCACACTCTCAACGTGGGTGTTACCAATAAAGCATCATTCTTCCGCCTGATGATGCAGCCATAAGCCGGAATTGCGCCGCTTTTCACCGGATCATAGACCCTTATGAAACCATTCAGTCTCCTGAACGCCAAATTGGCAGGGTCCGCCCTGATGCTGGCCCTGGCGCGCGCGGTGTGCGCGCAGGATTTCACCCTCACGCTCCAACCGAGCGCGCTGACGCTCATTCCCAATGAAGGGGCGTCGTTCGTGGTCTCGATGACTCCACTAAACGGATTCACTTCCCAAGTCGAGCTGGCGGTGGGCGCGCTGCCCTCCGGAGTGACCGCGCAATTCTCGCCGCCGGAGCTGACTCTGCCGGGCACGTCCATCCTCACCCTCACCGCCGCCACAAACGCAACGTTGGGTTCGTTCACGCTCAACCTCAGCGCCAGCGGCGGCGGCATTACCAACACGACCTCCAGCAGCGTGACGGTCAACTTCGGCTTGTTGCCCATTTGCACCGGCGCATTTGCCGGCCAGGTGACAGACGCGCAAACCGGACTGCCCGTGACGAATGCTGTAGTTTCCACTCCTTTTTCTGGGATTTTCGCTCGGGCTGGCACTAATGGCACGTACACTCTGACGAATGTGCCGCTGGGCAACAATAACGCTCCTTATCTATGTTATCTTCAAGCCACCGCCCCGGGTTACTGGTATTCGGTGGAGGTGGCTGGCTATGCCGTCTGCGATGCCACCAACACGGTCAACCTGCAGATGGTTCTCAAGCAATACGGCTCCATCAGTGGCAGGGTCTCGATCCAGGGCGGGGGGCCTGCCGTCGGCGCGCCTGTGACGCAGTCGCTTGAGGCGAGTAATGGCGGTGAGTCTTATTCGCTTACCGACAGCAATGGTTACTATCAGATCACCGGCATCACCGTGGGTTATACCAACTCGCCGGCCGTGGACGTTGTTCAATGCTGGCTCCAGCCTGCTTTCTGGCGGTCTCAGACCAACGGTCTGGTCCAAGCCAACAGCAACACGGTTGTCAATCTGATCATTGTGCCGGTCTGCCACGGAACGGTGACTGGCAGCGTGTTCTATGCCGACACACGGTCGCCGGCGACCAATGCGAGTGTGAGCATATATGATGCTTTAGGCGCCAATTACGTGCGTACGGATGCGAACGGCAATTATTCGCTCACAAATATCGCTTTGGATGAAAATGGGACCCTGACGGCCACAGTGAGTGCGTCAGCGCCCGGCTATAATTCCGCCGCCACGAACGTGTCAGTCGCCGATTGCGGGGCGACGGCAAGCGTGCCGCCGCTCTACCTGCCCGCCATTCCCCATACCACTTATTATTATGGATCTGCGAGCGGACACATATATGACCTGCAGACGGGATTGCCAATCGCCCAAGCTACAGCTCAAATTTACAGCATTCTCGGCAACAGCTACATAGTGTATGCGGATACGAACGGGGCCTTTTTGTGCACGAACATCCTGGTTGGCACTGGCGCCGCCACCAATGCCGGCTACAGTGTCTCCGCCAGCGCCGCGGGCTATTTTGAGAATTCCAGCAATATCGTAGTGTATGCGGGCCTGACGACCACTCAGGATGTTTACTTGCTCCGGATTGGCTACGGGGGCGTGATGGGGACAGTGCGGGATTCCGCAACGACGCTGCCGCTCGCCGGTGTTACAATCAGCGTCAGAAGTGCCGGTTCCAGCTATCCCGTGAACGTCCAAACGGATGTCAATGGCCATTACTTCAGCGGCCCCCTGCCGTTAGGCTCCCCAACAAATGGGCCGACTGCTACGACGATTTCGGCGGACCGGCCCGGCTATTATGAGGTCGATAAGAACACCACGATCACTCTAGGCGCGACGAATGTCGTTAATCTAGACCTCCTCAGGGTTTGCACCGGGGCCACTATCATCGGCAGTGTTGTCAACGCCCTCACGCAGCAACCCATTACCAACGCCACTTTGTCCGTTACTGGAAGCCCTTATTACTTCCATACCGATACCAACGGCGGTTTCATTCTGACCAACATCACGGTTGGCAATGACAACTCCCCGATTCAGGTAACCGTTGCCGCGAGCGCTCCCGGCTTCATCTCGCAGTACAAAACGGTTACGATTTTTTGCAGTGCGACCATCACCACCGAATTCGGCGCGCCGCAAACCGCCTTCAGCAGCATTCAGGGCGTGGTCACCAACGTGGTGACCGGGCGGCCATTGGCCGGTGTTTTTATAGGCAGTCAATTCGGCGAGGCCACGCTGACGGACACGAATGGCCTTTACCAGTTAACCCAAGCGCCCCTGGGGGCCAATAATTCCAGCCGGACATGGAATATCACGGCCATCCCAACCGACTTTCCTGCGCAGACCCTGCCCGTAACCGTGTCCTCCAATGCGGTCTCGACCCTGAACTTCGGCTTCGGCGAACCGCCAACGGCCTTGATCGTCAACGCCACCGGTGCGCCTGATCCCGTCACCGTAGGCGGCGAACTCGTTTATGTCGTGACCCTGACCAACACCGTGGCCGATGCCCGGCAGGTGCAGTTGTCGGACACACTGCCGCCAGGTGTGACTCTCCTCAGCGCCGCCATCACCAATTCGCCCGGCACGGCGTTTAGCGCGCCGGTTTATTCGAACAACGTCGTTACGACCACCGCCGCCGATTTCGGCTCCGCCTCCGCCGTCGCCCTGGCGATCACGGTCACGCCCACCGTCGCGGGCATGTTGACCAACGTGGCCACCGTGAGCAGTACCACGACGGACCTTGATCCCACCGGCAGCAACCATACCGCCACGGTTGTCAGCCGCGCCCTCGCCCCTGCGGTGCCCACGGCGCTCATCGTCACGGTTCAGGCCACACCCCCCGCCACGGTCCTGGTTGGCAGCAACCTGCTTTACACTGTCACACTGACCAATACCATCGCCAACGCCGCCGATGTTCAGTTGGTGGACACTCTGCCGCCATCGGTTGAGTTCGTCAGCGCCAGCCTCTCGATGTCTCCCGGCGGGCACTTCAGCCAGCCCGTCTTTTCAAACGGCGCGGTCACCACGAGCGCGGGCAGCTTTGGCTCGAATTCCGCCGTCGTGCTCTTCATCACCGTAACCCCCTCCGCCGCCGGCACGTTGACCAACGTGGCCAACGTGACCACCAGCACGACAAACCTCGCGGCGGGCACCACTCTCAGCGCCTCGGTCACCAACACTGCCGTCCCCCCTGGAGTGACGGCGCTCTACGCCGATGTCGGTCTGTGGATGAATGGCGCGCCCAATCCGGTGTTGGTCAGCAACCAGATAACCTACACCCTGGTCGTTACCAACACGGGTCCCTCCGACGCGCCCATCGTGACGCTCGATGACACACTGCCAGTCAGCGCCAGCTTCCGCAGTGCGGTGACAAGTCAGGGCAGCACGACGCAGAGCGGCGCCGGCCTCCATTGGGATCTCGGCGCTCTGGCCAACGGCGCCAGCGCAACGGCCACGGTGATTGTCGTGCCTGCCATAGCCGGCCTCATCACTAACAGCGCCACCGTTGCGCTCGCCAATTCGGTCGGCACACTGGTGATGGATACAAACCTGGCAAACAATTCCACCACCGTAATTACCACTGTCAACGCGCCGGCGGTGACGAACCTCTCCGTCCAGGTTCTGGGTCCGATCGTTTTCAACCGGCAGACCGGTTTGTTCGAACAGCCGATTCGCTTCAACAACCTCAGTGCCACGCCCATTACCGGTGTCCGAATCTCCTTGGGCGGACTGCCTTCTGACCTGGTCCTCTACAACGCGAGTGGCTCCAGCAACGGTGTGCCTTTCGTCGAATACGACCAAATCGTCTCGGCCGGCGGGAGCGTCGGTTTTGTATTGGAGTATTACCGACCTAACCGGCTGAATTTCGTCTCCACCAACTTCACCGCGGTCGCCGTCCTCGCCACGACGCCCGCGGCGCCAAGCGGCACGACACTGCAACTCGATCGCGGCCCGTTCCTGAGCGAAGGGGAACTGGTCATAGAGTTTGCCAGCAGGCCCGGCGCGACCTACTGCGTGGAATACAGCGCCGACATGCAGATCTGGAAGACAGCCGTGCCGCCCATCGTCGCCGCGGGCACGCGCGTCCAGTGGGCAGATACTGGCCCGCCCAAGACCGACAGTCGCCCTGGCCCGCCGGGCCAGCGGTTCTACCGGATCGTGCAATTGCCGTGAACGCCGTTGAACGCCCTCTTAATTATGCATCCACACGTTTCATCATTGCGCTTCGTCCTGCTAGTTGCCGTTCTCGGGCTGGCGTCTCTTTCGGCGCTTGCCCAAAGCAACAGCGACTCGGAATGGAACCACTTCGGGCTGAATTTCAGCGTCGGTTTAAACATAGACGCCAAGTTCAATAGCATCGGCGCCTCCACTTCCGCCGCCCAAACGGGAGCCGCTGCCGGTGGCGGGTTAGGTCGCAGCTACGACGATGGCTTCGTCCGCGTGGACTCCAGCGGCAACCAGGGCGGCATGACCTGGAACTGGGGTTACCAGAATGCCTCCCAGGTGTCGGGCAACGGCACGTTGCTGATGCACGCGTCGAGCACCGCGGTCGTCGCCTCCCAGTACGGCTCCGACGGCGCCGATCCGAATTTGGGATTTGAACTGAATTATGAGCGCGACCTCGGTCACCACGACTGGGGACGGTGGGGTATCAAGCTCGCCTTTGGTTATACCGACGTTGACATTCACGACAGCAGGACGCTCGCCACCAGCTCGACCCTCATCACCGACGCCTATCCGCTGGGAGGCATTACGCCGCCACTGGCGCCGTACGCGGGCACTTTCAACGGGCCGGGGCCCGTCATCGGCGACACGCCGACCCGCACGATCTCCGTAGGGCCCGGCGGCCCAGTCGCCACTGGTAGTCGCCGATTGGATGCGGCGCTTTACGATCTGCGGCTGGGGCCGTTCATCGAATTGCCGTTATGGGGCCGGCTCACGTGGCAAGTTGGTGGCGGCTTGGCGCTAGGCATCGTGGACAGCACCTTTACATTCGCCGATACAACCACGACCACCGTCGGCGCGGTGCAGGCGTCGGGCAGTAACAGCCGCAGCAGCGGTCTGGTTGGCGCGTACGCCGAAGCTGGCCTAGTGTATCGCGTTTCGCGCCCAATCTCCGTGTTCGCGGGCGCACAGTTTCAATACCTGGGCGACTTCGCTCAAAGTGCGGCTGGTCGCACCGCCCAATTGGACTTGAGCCAATCGGTTTTCTTCCTCGCCGGCGTTCAGTGGCATTTTTGACTCTTCACCGTCGGGCCCAGGTTCTTAACTGTGTGCCCTAGCCTTGAGCTCTATAAGCGCACGTGGGAAGGCCCGGTGCCCGAGGTGGCGATCACAAGTGTTGACCGCATCGCGTCCTCTGCTATAGCCAGCCCGTTCCTGATCGCCATCACCGCGGAATAGGCGCGCCCTGCGCCCCCCGCTTCGGCGGCAGGGTGTCCAATGATCGTTCAGGTCCCTGAACCTCACCCATCTCGGCCAAAGTCGCCAATTGGCGAGACACCTCCGGACACCGTGCCAGTCACGGTTCTGCACAAACTGGGGGTATTCCGCCTCCTTCGTCTTTGGTGCATAGGGGAAGACCTCGCAAATCACCTACTTTGTCGTAGACCCTCTTGATCGCCGCCGAGTGTTTCACAACCAAGTACGCCGCTCAACCAGAAAGAGATAACATAGGGTGGTCAGACCGGAGGTTGGGACTGGAGACATCCGTATCGGATGCGGCACGGGGTCAAGATAACAAGCACCTCCGGAACGTCAAACGCCCCAGTCGCCGAAAGCAGCGATGGACTAACCTCCTGTTGACCCCTTTCAGCATCAATGCATCAAGCAAACCTTTTGACGCAGCAACCATCGAAGCCGTATGGAACAAGGCCGCGCCCAGCCCCCGGCATCCGCCACTGAGACTGGATGCACGTGGAGCACTCATTTGGAAAGAGAGCTATTCGAACACCAACAGCAGATTCGACTGGGTAATCGGGCGCCTGCGGCCTTTGAATCAAGGTGGTGGAGACGAACTGGAAAACTTGGAGCCGCTGCAATGGGAGAATTACCGGCTCAACGGTGGCAGTCAGGCCCGCGCCGGATGACTGGGTGCGGGGCCGGGGCTGCATCAAGCTCGCGGAAGCCGTTCGTACATAGCAGCGTCATCGGGCGATCAAGGGCGGGGGTTTCGCGGCCTTGCCGCAAAGCCATTTGTTACATGCCAGGCCAGGTTTTATTTTGCCTCGGCGGAGCAAACGGGTCGCGCCGGGCGCATTCTACGGCGAAAGCGAGGCTTCCCTGCGGCACTCGTGACCTGGCTCCTGGAGGGCGCTGATCCACCCGCCAAGCTTTCCAACTATCCAGTCGAGTGCCAGCGAGAGTGCGCGGTCGTACAAGTGTCAGTCCTCACTATTGACACAACGGTAACACCTCCTGAGCTTGAGGCTGGCTTTCTGGGAGTTCATTAAGCAAGTTGGAAACGTAGGTCCAAGTGCCCATCTGCAAGCGCCCGGCGACCCACTTCAAACTCATGGTCGTTTCCCGGCGAAGGCGGCGCGCCAGCAGGACCTTCGACCGGTGCCCCTTAGGGCGCGCCCGCAGTTGGACCTCATCCCAGCCAAGCCGCTCAAGTTCTTCCTTCACCACTCGCTCGGCTTTCTGCAGGCCCGT
>Ga0224558_1004499_pt1 | contig 10805 bp, 9 predicted proteins | sample 714S32024metaG_FD_180682 | JGI IMG/M metagenome (GOLD analysis project Ga0224558, IMG submission 180682) | Peat soil microbial communities from Stordalen Mire, Sweden - 717 S3 20-24 | ecosystem: Environmental > Terrestrial > Soil > Wetlands > Peat | place: Sweden: Norrbotten County, Stordalen... | reverse complement strand
AGAGGTTTTTCCCTTAGCCGCCTGTCTTCGGTTAGCCGAAAACTCGCGTCTGGGCTTCGGACCTGTTGCCAGCACTTCGCAGTGGGGTTCCGGCTTCTCTATCTCCAGCAGCACGCTGGGCTTATCGGCATCGTTGTACGATGGCCGCGTCAGACCACGTAGTACCGGCAAAGAACGGGATACCGAATCAGGAAACGACTACTTCGAGGCGCGCTACTACAGCAGCCAGATGGGACGCTTTATGAGCCCAGATTTAGGCGGCCCGGTGCCTAATATGCCGGATGCTGTACCGTGGGCCGATTTCGATAATCCACAATCTTTGAACCTATACAGCTATGTCTTGAATAATCCGTTGACTAATGCAGATTCAGACGGGCATGACGTGAACGTCTGTGATATCGACCGGCACTGCCATGAAATGAGCAACGATCAATACAAGGCAGCGCAGCAAACAAACAATCAGGGAGGATTGAATGCTCCGACGCTTGACCAGGTCGGGATGAACGGCAATGGTAGTGGGCAATTCTACGCGACGAACATCACGGATACCAGTGGAAAAGTGGTTGGAACGGCGACGTATATCTCGGACGGTGGGGCTGACTACTATGCAAATAGAAACGGAATAGACTTCATAAACACTAAAACGGCTCCCGTTGTGAATGCGATAGGCTGGGGAACAGTCGGTTTGATGGGCGTATTGACGGGAGCTGAGTTTGTTGGCGGAGCTGGTGAACTAACGACACTTGGCGATATTACTGCGACTCCGACAGCGGGGGAACTGTCGGCAGCGGAGAACACGCTTGCAACCGGTGGTCGCAAAGGAGTGGAGAAGGCAATCCAAACTTTAAGCAGACGGATTGCCGAACATCAAGAGAAGCTCAAAACCATCTCGGGCAATCCTGGCTCAATAGAGCGGGAACTCGCCACTTGGCGGAGGGCCATCGTAGCATTACAACAGGTGCTAAAGTAATTTATGAGCGAATTTCTTTTGCAGAATCGAGAACTGATCGACAACCTCCGGAAGCGGCTAGAAAATTGCGCTATGGTTGCAAGGCTTGGCCCAGAGGAAGCGAGTACCCTTGCCCATGCCTTCTTGGACTTGGAGGAGTCGTTGCGGTTGTTCCTTGACGAGCAGTTGCCAAAGCTTTCCGATCCGTCCGTCCAGGGTGAGCAACTGGAAGACTTGCTGCTCGAGATCCGGGAAGAGTTCAGACATGTCCTTTATCACCTCCATGATCCGGTGTTCTTCCGCGCGATGGAGCCAACTCACAAGTGATTGGTTCTGGCCGAGACAGCCAAGAAATAAGTCCAATGCGATGCAGGCCACTTTTCGAGACGACGTGAATCAGTATCTCTACAACGGCGAGGGTCAGGTCTGTGCCATGGGTCCCGCGCCCCTCAACAGCATCACCGCCGTCACTCAATACATCTATGACGCCGAAGGTTCTCGCGTTGCCAAGGGATCGGCGCATACCGTGCAACTCGACCCTCCAAACGGGTCATACGTCCTCTCCTGCGACACCTCGGTCAATGGATTTACTGTGACCAACGCCTATGTGCTGGGGCCAGGTAATGAGCAATTGACGGAGACCGACGGCAACGGTGTCTGGAAGCACACCAATGTCTACGCCGCAGGTGCGCTCATCGCCACCTACGACTCTCAACCAGGCAATACATCAAACCCCAGTCCGCTACACTTCCAGCTTGCGGATTGGCTCGGCACCCGCCGCGTGCAGACCGACTACGCCGGCAACACTGAGGTGAGCTTCACTAGCCTGCCCTTCGGCGATCAGCTCAGTAGTTTGCCCACCGCGCTGGCCACCGCCGAAGACGCCACCGAACACCACTTCACCGGCAAAGAACGAGACACCGAATCTGGCAACGACTACTTCGGGGCCAGGTACTATGCAAGCAGCATGGGTAGGTTCTTGTCGCCAGACTGGAGCGCGAAAGAAGAGCCGGTACCATACGCAAAGCTGGATAACCCACAGACGCTGAATCTCTACGCATACGTCCTGAACAATCCGTTGAGTAAGGTCGATCCGGATGGGCACGACTTCTGGGATAAGGTGGGCAATTTGTTGCATGGCAAGGGATGGGTAGACACACCGAGACCGCCTCTTGCACAGCCGCCAGCGCCGCCGCCGGTGCCACCGCCACCGCCATTAAAGTTCAAGCCGAATGTCCCTGCTCCTGCTCCGAATACGGGGTTGGGAAAGCTGATGCAATGTACCAACAATTGCATGAACCCGATACCGATAAAGGTCACTTCAACGAACGAGAAAACACCCGTTCACCCTGAAGGCACTCCACACGCAAAAGGGGAGGCTTGGGACTTCCAGCCAGGTTCAGGTAAACCTGATTCGAGCGCAGGGATGATGTGCAGCGCTCAATGTGGAGCTGGGTTTGGACAGAACGAGTACACTCACCCATCGCCACACGCGACGGGCGGGCACGATCATGCTCAGACCGGGCCGGGTTTGGGCGGCTCACGGGGAGACCTGCCTCCTGTCAATGATCCGAAACAGTAGGAATAGGAGACACACTGATGCGAAATGCTTTCGGAATTGCGTTATTTCTGTTGTTCGGATGTGCGACAACATGGGCGAAGCCTTGCGATTTGAAAATGCTGCCTCAGGCAATACAAACCTCCTTGGCAACCGACTATGCAGGATGGAGGACGGTGACTCCTAATATGCTTGAGTCCTCTGACCGCCAAACGTGGATCGAGAACTACTCGAGAGAGTGTCCCGGGATAATCAAAGGGAGATTTACGGACACAGGAGAGGGATACGTATTTAATCTTCTTAATGTGAAAGGAGGAAAGACCCGCCAGCAGGTTGTCTATTTTCAGGAACACGAAAACGAATACACTCAGCGCGTGATCCTAAAGCCGCAAGCGACGAGCATCGTCTTAGTTCTCAGGTTGTTTGCTCCGGGAAAATACCGGGACCTGATCACTGGAAAGTCCCTTACGATTGCGACCGACACAATTGGTCTTTCACAGATCGACGCAGGGACCGTAGTCTACTACTGGGATGGCGCGGCTTTCCGTCGCATAGTCACATCTGAATAGGGGCCGGCGTTGATGTACGATGACGGGGCAGATGGTTATGACGCAATCCGCCATTTGTCCCTCTAACGTGTGTTTTACGCCATCCTGTTTCCCCGGCAAAGAAAGAGATACCGAATCAGGCAATGACTACTTCGGGGCTAGGTACTACGCCAGCAGCATGGGCCGCTTCATGTCGCCCGACTGGTCAGCCAAATATGAGCCTGTGCCGTACGCGAAGCTGGGCGACCCACAGACACTCAATCTCTACGCATATGTTGGGAACAATCCCCTCACGCGCAGAGACCTGGATGGGCATAGTGTGGGTTGTAATCCGCAGGCTGGTCAGAATTGTTCACAAAGTTTGTGCTTACAGTCTGGGCACTGTATGGCCGCAGCGGCGAACTCTGTGAATAACTCTCCGGTGAGTGCACAGGCGGTCAACGACGACCTGTACATTCAAGCCACGCCGGCTGCCGTGGCCGCTTACGGAAGCGCGGGAACAAATTTCTCCTATTCATTAAGCTTCGCCTCCAACGATCCCACGGACTTCGGAGACACCGGCTCCTTCGGCGCAAAGCAAAGCAGCGGCGTTCTCGACGGCAGTGCTAGCCAGAACGCCCCCGGATCGCTGGTTTACCAGTACACCGTCCCCCAGGGCGGCAACGATCCCGTTGGCAATCTCACCAGCTATACTGATTCCGTCATGGGTACGTTCAACTTCACCACGAGTGGCACCGGCAGCGGCCCTTCGGGTTACGACACGTTGAACCGTCTCGCGGCGGGCACTCTGACGCCGCCATCCACCAGCTCGAATCCAACGCCTCAGTCCTTCTGCTGGTCCTATGACGCCTTCGGCAACCGCACCGCTCAGTCCATATCGAGCCAGCCTTTCACCAATGCCGCGGGCGCGCGCGTCTGCCAGCCCGCCGGTTCGGCTGCCCTGTTGGCGAACACCGGCGCAAGCTATAACGCCAACAATCAAATAACAGGCAGCCTCATCAACTACGACCAGGCGGGCGACGTAACCAGCGACACCAACACCGGCAACACTTATCTTTACGACGGCGAGGGTCGCCTCTGCGCCGTCAGGAGCGAGCCCGTTGGCGGCACCTATTCCATGACCGGCTACATCTATGACGCCGACGGCGCGCGCGTCTCCAAGGGCAGCATCTCCACCTGGAGTTGCAATCCGGACATCAACGGCTTCCAGGCCGCCAGCGACTACATCCTCGGCCCCGGCGGCGAGCAGGTCACCGAGATGGGCATGGGCGGCACCACGACCACATCCAGCGGCGCCACCAGCACCACCAGCGGCATGGTCTGGCAACACACCAACGTCTACGCCGCCGGCGCGCTCATCGCCACCTACGACAACGACGGCCTGCACTTCTACTTCAACGACCCGCTGGGCAGCCGCCGCGCCCAAACCGACTACGCCGGCGTGCTGGAACAGACCTGCTCCAGCCTGCCCTTCGGCGACGGACTCACCTGCACCGGCTCCGTCACCACCCCCACCGAACAACACTTCACCGGCAAAGAACGCGATGCCGAATCAGGCAACGACTACTTCGGGGCTAGGTACTACGCAAGCACAGCGGGAAGATGGCTGTCACCGGATTGGAGCTCGAAAGTGGAGCCGGTGCCATATGTCAAACTAACAGATCCACAAAGCCTCAATCTGTATTCCTATGTGGGGAATAATCCGTTGAGGAGCGCGGATCTTGATGGGCATGACAGCATAGGTGCTGATCACGCATTTGATTTTATGAATTGCCTGGATCCTCAATCATGTCCGGCCACAGAGAATCCAACCGAACAGGCGTTCAAACGGTATTTAGCAGCTCATGCGCAACAGCCGAGCCAAACGCAGAACACAGCAGCAGGCGCAGCGAGTGGAGCGGCAGTAGGCGGCGCAGCAATCGCAGCCATGCCTTCCTCTGAATTCAGAAGACCAGATTTCATTTCCCTGAATTTTAACTATGCTATTGCGAATGAATTGACAGCCACAGTCTTTGGTGTTACGGTAGCAATCAATCTTGATAGAAATGGTCGTTTGTATATTGGGGCAGGCCCTGAGGCGGGCAAGTCCCTAACGCTTGCATCTTATAGCGTGACGGCCAATTGGATGGATCAAAAAACTACCCCTACATCTGATCAACTCGATAATCTTCTGTCGAACTTTTCCTCTAATGGGACAGCTGGCTTTATTACCGGGTATCAACAAACATGGACACCACACTCTGGTGGGTGGGATAAGCAAGGATTTGCTACTGGATTTGGTATCGTTAGTCCGCAAATCGGAGTTAGCGGCACCTACTCATGGCACGTATTCGATTTTCCATTTCATTGGTAACAGAGGAGAATATGAAAATATTGATCTTAGCTGCATCATCGATTTTCCTTATTGCTAAAGGATTGGTGTGCTTGATTAATCCGCGAAAAATTCAATCCCAAGCCATTTCATCATTATCAAGAAGTCGAGTTAGGTGGTTCCCATCGAAGGAATGGATTAAGACATCTCAATACATTTTCTCTATCAGGATGGGCGGAGGTCTTGCATTATTGATGGGGCTAATTTGTGCTTGGGCACTGGTAGTAGTTATCCGAGGCCTGACTATTCCAAAATGAACGGATGGGTGGCCCGGTCATTAGTTCCCAAAGATTACTCGGATCATTGAGAAGCCGGGTACCCCATCGTCAATAAATCACAAATGCTCAGTGCCCCATCCATTCGCGTTCCTTGCGAATGGGTGGGAGACCACGAACCTCAACCGGACTTTCATCAGGGCAGGTGGTCCGGTCATCCCACTAACCGCTGTGCCCCATTCATCCACAGTTTTATCGTGGATGAGTGGGAGGGTGTCTTGGGGACCGATCATGATCGGACTATGATTGAGCCATGCCGTACGGTCTGAAACGGTTTCAGAAAGCAGAAGCTCTCCACTTCATCACCTTCAGCTGCTTTCACCGTCTTCCCTTTCTCGATGCGTCGGACCCCAAGAAGGCGATTGAAGCCATATTAGAGCAGATCCGTGCGCGTCATCAGGCCAGGATTTACGCTTACGTTCTGATGCCCGAGCACGTCCACTTGCTCGTCAACGAGCCGCCATCGATCCTATTGGCCCAGTTTCTTAAAGTTGTTAAACAGATCACTTCGTGCAAGCTGAAAGTACCGCGCGCCGTCTGGATGATGGTACCAGCCGCCGTGGTCGATCCGACGCTGAAGAGCCTCGTTCCGTACCTTGAAGCCGACGACGCGATCATCGATGGGGGCAACTCGCACTACCACGATGATATTCGCCGCGCGACCGAACTAAAGCCGAAGGGCATTCACTATGTGGACGCCGGCACCAGCGGTGGGGTCTGGGGCTCGGAGCGAGGATACTGCCTGATGATCGGCGGCGAAGATGCCGTCGTGCAGCGCCTTGACCCCATCTTTTCCGCTCTTGCCCCCGACATCGATTCCGCGCCTCGCACGCCCGGCCGGGAGAAGGCCGGCGGTACCGCTGAGCACGGCTATCTGCATTGCGGTCCGAGCGGCGCTGGTCACTTTGTCAAGATGGTCCACAACGGCATTGAGTATGGCATGATGGCCGCTTATGCGGAGGGGCTGAATATCCTGCGCCATGCCAACATCGGCAAGCGGCAGCGCGCCGTGGATGCCGAGACTACGCCATTGCGCCACCCCGAGCACTACCTGTATGACCTGAATATTGCAGACATTGCTGAACTCTGGCGTCGTGGCAGCGTCATCTCTTCGTGGCTGCTGGACCTGGCTGCTATCTCCCTCCTTGATAGCCCGGACTTGGCGAAGTTCGCTGGCCGCGTGTCGGATTCGGGGGAAGGGCGTTGGACCATCAACGCCGCCATCGACGAGTCGGTTCCTGCACCCATCCTCAGCGCCGCGCTCTACGAACGCTTCAGTTCGCGCGGCGATGACGACTTCGCCGAAAAGGTGTTGTCGGCTCTGCGTTTTCAGTTCGGCGGCCATGAGGAGAAGGCCGCTGCCGACAAGGCAGGCGCGTGATGGCCAGATCTCAATCAGGGGCGTTGGTGATCTTCGGTGTGACGGGCGATCTGGCCCACAAGATGATCTTCCCGGCGCTCTATGCAATGGTAAAGCGAGGCGCACTCAAAGTTCCGGTGATCGGCGTCGCCTTCCCAAAGTGGAGTATTGAGCGTTTGCACAGGCGTGTGACTGACAGCATAAAGCGATCTGGCGGGATCGATAACAGACGCGCGCTTCAACACCTTCTCTCACTGCTCAAATATGTCAGCGGGGACTACAAAGACAGCAATACCTATTCAGCGATCAAAGAGGCACTCGGTAACGCACTGCGTCCGGCACATTATCTTGCTATTCCGCCCTCGCTCTTCGAAACGGTGATTAGAGGGCTTGGCGCCGCGAAGTTGGCCGAGCACGCGCGTGTCATTGTCGAAAAGCCGTTCGGACGCGACTTGGCCTCCGCACGGGAACTCAACCAGGTCGCGCATACAGTCTTCCCTGAAGACTCAATCTTCCGCATCGATCACTTCCTCGGAAAAGAAGCGATCATGAATATCCTCTACTTCCGCTTTGCGAATTCCTTTCTGGAGCCGATCTGGAACCGCAATTACGTGGCCAGCGTCCAGATAACCTTATCGGAGGATTTCGGTGTGGGGAAACGCGGCGCGTTTTACGAAACAGCCGGCTGTCTGCGCGACGTGATCCAGAACCACATCTTTCAGGTCGTCGCACTTCTTGCCATGGAGCCACCCGCGGGCCGGGACTTCGGAGCCGTGCACAACGAGAAGGCCAAGGTCTTCAAAGCTATGCGCCCACTAAGTCCCGATGACTTGGTGCGCGGCCAGTATGCCGGCTACCGCCTGGAGCCAGATGTGGCGAAGCGCTCCGATGTCGAGACCTTCTGCGCACTTCAGCTTTTCATCGACTCGTGGCGTTGGGATGGAGTGCCATGGTATCTGCGCTCCGGCAAATTCCTGCCGGACACTGCGACCGAGATTCTGGTGGAGCTGAAGCCGCCTCCTCAGAAGCTCTTCGCTGACGCGGAATCGCTGACCGGCCGGTCCAACTACGTTCGCTTCCGGCTCTCGCCGAACTCAGCCGTAGCCCTCGCGGCGCGCGTCAAGCTCGCGGGAAAGGATTTCGTTGGAGAGCAGCGAGAGCTCTACTTGTCAGAAGAACGGCCAGGCGGGGAAACGCCTTACGAGAGGCTCCTGGGTGACGCCATGGCCGGCGACGGCGCACTCTTCACGCGGGAAGACGCAATGGAAGCCGCTTGGGCGGTAGTCGATCCCGTCCTCAAAACCCACCACCGGGTTCGTCCTTACAAGCGACACACTTGGGGTCCGAAAGAGGCTGATGCGATCATCGCTGCGGACGGCGGCTGGCATAACCCAGCAGCACAGACTCATCTGGATGAGGAGCAGGACGCGGCTGTGTTTTGTCCGGCACGATCATAGCCGAACACACCAAACGCAACACCGTTCTATCCAGGACAAATCGAATCACAACGACCTAGAAACTTCATGAGATCGGCCAGAGCCTCTGGCTCGATATCCACCCAAGCGAGGAACCTTGTGCCAAGTCAATGGCGCGGCGTTCCTGTTTACAACCGGCTTCATTCCAGAGTGGAACACGTACCCAGGGGTCCACGTTCCGGTCCCTGTGCGCATATACACCGACCGTGGAGTCGTCCGGATGCGCTCCGCAGTCGAGTTGTTGGGTTTGGCTCGAATGAATTGGAATTCCGCTTTCGATACCACTGGATAACCGATTACATTGCGGTTCGCCCGGGAAGCAAGGGGGATAATGGCCGAACTCCTTGACCGCGAGCCAGAACCGTCGTACCGCTATTACATGTGAGAGTCTAGTCGAAAGCCACCTCCTCGCCGTCATGCTTAGGGATCGGTAGCTACTCTGTAACCTGATCGGTACCGACAAGTCGGCTTCTCTTCACAAATCCGTCAGGAATACTGCTCTCCGTCTTGTGCAACCGTCGTCCCATCCTCTGTTTCACAACCCATACCTTTTGACACGGCCGAATCGAAGAGATCCGGCCGTGTGTTTGTTGGGGTTTTGTTGGGTTCGGCGGGTTGGTTTTCAGACCCCTTTTGTCACGCAGCTTTATCCTGTGCGGTAGGGGCGTGCTCACGCAGTACACGTTGTACGGTGGCTGTCGAGATGCGATGGCCTTTGGCGACCTGGCGCAGGCTTTGGCCATGCTGGCGATCGCGTACGATCGCGGCATGGTCCAGCACCAGCGGATTGCGGCCGATGTGCTGGCCTTCGAGGCGGGCGCGCCGCATGCCGGCGCGCACCCGTTCGATGATCAGGTTGCGTTCTAGTTCCGCGACAGCGCCAACGATGATGATGATGGCCCGGCCCAGCGGGCCGCCGGTGTCGATCTGCTCGCGGAAACTGACGAACTCGACGCCTATCCGGTTCAGGTCATCTAACACATCGAGAAAGTGACGAGTGGAGCGTGCGATGCGATCGCATGCCCATACCAGCACGACGTCGAAGCGGCCGCGGCGGGCATCGGACATCATCGCATCGAGTCCCGGCCGTTTTGCCTTTGTGCCGGAGATCTTGTCTGTAAACTCTGCTACAACTTCGTAGTCTCGCTGTGCTGCCATCTAGTGAAGGTCATAGAGCTGCGTCTCAGGATGCTGATCGACGGTGCTTACGCGCAGGTAAAGGGCGGCGCGCTTCATGCGCGTCTTCCCTTCGGCTTAGGTGCGGTGGTTCCGTGCTTACAGACGTAATTTTCGATGAACTCCAAAAGCACGGTTGTCATATCAGCGCCCTGCGCCGCGGTTGCTGACTTGAAGGCATTGTGGAGGGTGACTTCTACGTTGATATTCATTCTTTTGAACCTTGGCTCTTCCTGTTTTGCGATTGTTCTCACCTCCTTTCTCTCTAGAGGTGAGACTATACGTTTTTGAGTATCTGCCGCAAGTGCCCCGGGATGGCCCGGGGCGGCGGCAAGGCGAGGTTTAGGCTTCCCAGGCGCCCTGGCATAAAAGGACCAATGTTCCCAGCTGCGTGTCGCTGAAATCGAGGGCCCCGGCCATCGAACGCAACTGCTCGGCGCTCTCTGGAACACGGCCAGCCTCGACGGCCAGCCATGCCGACGGGGCCATGCCGGCCAGACGGGCTGCTTCCTCAACCGAATAGGCTTTCTTCTTGCGGCCACTTTGGATAGACAGGCCGAAGATCCGGCCCCAAAATGGGCTGTTGGCTTAGCGGAGGTCGTTTTGACAGTTTATTACCATACTCATATGAGTATTACTCCTGATAGGCGCTCCCTGTCAAGTAAATCCGGGGCCGCGCAGATTTGAATTCCATGATGATCATGCACTCAAGACGGTCCAGGACCAAAGCTCCGGCACAGGACCCTCCCTCTCAGGAACAGAACACTTTGGCTATACAGAACCCTTCAGACGATTTGTACAGCGGGAGAGCTTCTCTTCCCAGGCAAACGAGATACCAACACAGCTCCCAGCTGGCTCCCTGGAGATGACTACTACACCCGCCTTCCATGTTGGTGATCCATATATAAAGGTCGACCAGGGATTTGCCCGCCTGCCCGGCGCCGGCTACGAGGCACTCCATCCCGAACTCAAAGACGTCAACCCAGAAGACTACCCTGACATCCACAAGATGGCTATCCTGGCCGATGTGGCTCCATACTCACGTGAGTACCAGGTGTTTCCGTCCTGCCTGCCCCAAAACCCCTCGCGCGCC
>Ga0224558_1004498_pt1 | contig 10806 bp, 15 predicted proteins | sample 714S32024metaG_FD_180682 | JGI IMG/M metagenome (GOLD analysis project Ga0224558, IMG submission 180682) | Peat soil microbial communities from Stordalen Mire, Sweden - 717 S3 20-24 | ecosystem: Environmental > Terrestrial > Soil > Wetlands > Peat | place: Sweden: Norrbotten County, Stordalen... | reverse complement strand
AAAGGTGACGTTTTGATAGTGAGCGCGGTTGACGCAATCGGCGAAATTGCGCGCTGCCTCCGTGACGCTGATAAAGCTCTCTTTCACAAAATCAGATTATCAGATTTCCTGTAGAGTGTCCAAGAAATGTGGCCACGGCGAGGCCGACTACGCAGCGCCGCAAGTAACCTCACCGACCACCACGGTCACCTTTACCAGAAGGCCACCCAGCCCACGACATCGGGCCATGTACAACCGTGCTTACCTTACCGATTCTGAGCCTACCAAAACCAAGTAAACTGAAATGGAAGTGGAGGGTGACGACATGCGTTCCTGGCGGATTAAGCTCGGCGTGGCTGTGGCTGCCGTGTTATTGTGCGGCGCTGCTTTCGCGGCCCCACTTGTCGTGTTTCCCAAGGCCGGTCAACTAGTGTCTCCCGACGGCCGACTTGTGGTGCGCAATGTGGAACGCGAGGGCGCCGGATCGGATTTTGTCGGTACCTTCCACTCGCTCTGGCTCACGGAGTTGGCCACCGGGCGTTCGCGGAAACTCTGCGACTACCTCAGCTTTGCCGCTGTAGCCTGGTCTAGCAAGGGCTCCCTCGTCGTAACGGAGTATGTAGGCAAAAGGACTTCACGAGCTTGGTTTTTTTCCGCACCTGACCTAGACGATCCTGTCATGTTCGATAAGCTCACGCTGACCCGCCTTGTTCCCGTGGAGCTCCGGCCCGCTCTACGGGGAAATGACCACGTCTTCGTTGAAGCTTCGCGGGTGGAGGAAAACACGCTCCATTTGAGAGTGTGGGGATACGGGCAGCATGATGCCAATGGTTTCCGCTGGCGCTGCGAATACGCCCTTCACGAAGGCGCTGTCGCTTGTGTCGAGGTACACTAAGAACCCCGTTGTTGGTGAAACATCGCCTCTCTGACAATGTCGGCGGTGTCAAGCACTTTTCGAGCGTACTAATCCGTGCACTCGGAAGAGCGCGCCATTTCGTTCTAGTTGAAGAACTGCCATACCAACCAAGGCTCACGGCCTCACCGAGCTTCATCTTGAGGGCCGGTGGGTGAAAGCTACGCCGGCCTTCAACGCCAGCCTCTGCCGGCGTTTCGGTGTGGGCAACACGATTCGCTCTTCCAGGAGTACGACCACGGAGGCCGGCGGTACATGGAGTATGTCGCGCAGCGGGGTCACTACCCTGACGTGCCCTACGACACAATCATCGCCGACTTCAAGAGTACATACCCCCGCTGGCTAGTGTTTGTGGAGGGATGCCGCTCGTGCGATGAAAAACAGGCGGGCACCCTAACGTTGCAAGCTAGCGAACCGAATGGCGCGAAGGGTGTGCAGTGCGCCATTCGTCAATCTCATGTTCGGCCTGGGCGAGTTGCGGGGCTGTGAGCAATTTTCGAAGTTCTTGCGCGGTCGTGGCGCTCTCCTTCACCGCGTCCTGTGCTAGAACTAACCACTTGTAGGCGGATACGAGACTCGTTCCATTGCTGCGCTCGGAGGCGAGCAAGCGTCCCAGGTGGTATTGCGCCTCGGCGATGCCATAATTCGCGGCCGCTTCATAGTATTTCGTGGCGGAAGCGGCATCGACCGGGCCGCCTTCTCCCGCCTCGAACATCTTCGCCAGAAGGAATTGGGCATAGGGGTGGCCTCGGTTTGCCGCCGGGGTCAGCCAACGCCGCGCTTCTTCGAAATTCCGCGGAACCCCCTGTCCGAGCAAATATCGCGCTCCCAATCCAAATTGCCCCTCGCGCTGCCCCTGGTCGGCCGCCTTTCTGTACCAGTCGATGGCTTGGGAATAGTCCAGTCGGCCGAGCTTCTTATCTACGAAGATGTCGCCTAATTCCACTTGCGCGGTTGCATCGCCCAGATCGGCGGCTTTTCTTAACCAGGCGATGGCATCATCGACATTGCTGCCCTGCTCCGCGTGTAAGTCCCACCTTGCCAGTTCGAGCATCGCCGAAAGCGAGCCCTGGTCAGCGGCCTTGGTGAGCCAGAGGGTGGCCCGGGTATCATCCTGTGGCAGGCCTTCACCACGGTGGTATAAGGCGGCGAGATTCAACTGGGCGGTTGCGTCGCCCGCCTCGGCGGCGCTCTGGAACCAAATCGCCGCCTTAGCGGCGTCCTTTTGGACTCCATCGCCCGTGGAGTACATCAGCGCGAGGTCGTTCGCCGCTTCCCTAGATCCATGTTGCGCCGCTTTGGTGTACCAGGAAACGGCTTGTGCTTTGTCCGGCGACATCCCAAAGCCCAACTGACAGAAGATTCCCATGGCTTCCTCAGCCGCGACAAAGCCACGATTCGCGGCGTCCTGCAGTAGGCGAAGCGCTTCCGCATCGTCCATCTTCAGCAACGGGCCGGCATGGTAGGCGAGCCCCAGTGTGGTCTCAGACTCGGGGTCGCCAGCTCGCGCCTTCGCTTCCAACGGCTCCAGATCGGAGACGGTCAAAGCTCGGGCTTTGTCGAGAAGCGCATAAGCGCTGAGCTGGACCGTTGCTGTGCGCGCAATTCGCGGAGGTGGCGGCACGCTCGGCATTGGAGGCTTCACCTCCACGGATTTCGGTGCCGCTCGATCGGATTTGGGGACCAGCGGTGGCACGCTTGGCATCGGCGGCACCACCTCCGCAGACTTGGGCGCCGTTCGATCTGATCCGAGAACAACTGGCGGCACGCTTGGCATTGGCGGCACCACCTCCGCAGACTTGGGCACCGCTCGATCAGATCGGAGAACAACTGGCGGCACGCTCGGCATCGGCGGCGCCACCTCCGCGGATTTGGGGGCGAGTGGCTGGCTGTTCGCCGCAGGTTTGTTTCCACCGCTTGCCAGAGCAGAACGGTCGGTGCCTCCGTTTGCGCCAAGCTCGATGATGAGCTTGTTTCCGATTGACCTGAGATTGACGACCAGCTTTTTTCCGGCAATCGCGCGCTCGCGATTCTGCGCGGATCTGAGATCGATGACCACTCTTGCTTTGGGCGGCGCTACGCTGAATTCGGAAGTCCTCACCGCAAGGACGGAGTCGCCATTCACCATCAGGCGTTGGCCTGGATGGGCCAGCTCACATCCAGGAAAATCGAATACAAGCCGGTCCGGATGCTCGAGCCTGCTCACCTGAGGTTGCACCAGCTTACTGAACGTGACTTCCACATCAGCACCGTCAGCGCGTTCGGCGATCGATATGGCAGTGATTACGGCATGCGAATTGCCCGATCCGGCGCCAGCGGTATCTTGGGAGATAGCGCGGGGCGCAGCCAAGCCGACCAAAAGAAACATAATCAATACTGCTGAATCGATACGCATTGCTGCGGTGAACTCCGCCCTTTCGCTCCGCTGTGTCGGGCACTCCGCGTTCGTGATCTTATCGGTGATGCACTCTAGCGTGCCATGCCGTGCACAGCGTAATCAAGTTCTTCTCGGAGTCCTCCCCCGAATGGCGGCGGAATTCCCTGTGGTGCACTTCAAGATTCGACATTGCGCCGCAGGATTGACACCGCCAGCCGTCGCGACGCAGGATCTGCTGGCGCAGACTTTCATACGACAAAGGGTCCAGCTGCGCGGCCTACCAGATGGTCTGTACTACCTTTGTTTGACGGATTCGCTCATCCGCCGTGACCAGCGGCACGCCTTCGACAATAGCCGTGGCCGCGATCAGCCGGTCTGCCGGGTCTTTTGGAAACCCAGCCGGTAACCGGACAGCGAGAGCAACAATCTCCGGGACCAGCGGTTTAACAATGACCCGCGCTGCGGTTTCCCGAACAAAGGGTTCCACGCTGTCCACAACCTGAATGGGCCATTCTCCGCCAACCACGCCAGCTCCCAAAGGGTGATAGTGGCGATGGCAACCCCCGTCCTCTGCCTTGCGTCCCGGATGGCATCGCGGGCCTTCTTGGACAGCCGCTTTGTGTCGCTCGCCATCCAGATCAGGACGTGGGTGTCGAGAAGGAATCATTTGCACACCCAATCTTCCAGCGGAGTGCCTGGCCCCACGATGTCGCCCACGATCTTCACCTTGCCCGACATGTAGCCGAAAATGTCATCAGCCTGTCGTTCGGCGGGAACCAGCTTTGCCACGGGTTTGCCGTGTTTCGTGATCAAGACAGGCTCCCCGCTTTGGAGAACCTGGTCCATGATCGCCAAGCATTGCGCCTTGAATTTACCGGCTGCCATTTCCTTCACAGCGTCACCTCGGAGCGCGAATAATATAGTCATAATAACTATTCCCATGGGAATTATGCTGAACACGCCACTCGTACGAATCGCCGCGTCCGGCAGCATTGAATATGCCAACAATCGGCGTCAATTCGAAGTGCTTGCACAATATACGTTCTTATCGGATATTTAGCATATGTGGATACCGCGTGATATTGAGCCACGTCTTCTGCGGTCCGCGCGGACCCGTCCAGTGGTGGTGCTGACCGGCGCCCGCCAGACCGGCAAGACTTCTACCTTTCGACGGCTCTTCCCGAACCATGATTTCGTATCCCTCGACCTCCCTACCGAAGCCGAACAGGCCGAAAAAGAGCCGCAAAGCTTCCTTCGCCGCCACCCGCCGCCAGTGATCATCGATGAGGTGCAATACGCGCCTGGCTTATTCCGGTACCTCAAGGGCGCAGTGGATGCTAGCCGGGCCCGCAATGGACAGTTCCTGCTCACCGGCTCCCAGAAGTTCACGCTGATGAAAAGTGTTTCTGAGTCACTGGCCGGACGGGCCGACATTGCAGAATTGGAAACACTATCTTTGAAGGAGATTCGTGCGGCGCTGCCGCAAACCGTACTCGAATCTGCCATCGTGCGGGGTGGTTTTCCGGAACTGCATGCCAACCCGGACATCGACGTAATGGCCTTCTACAACTCTTATCTGGCCACCTATCTGGAACGCGACGTGCGATCGCTCGCCAACGTGGGTAGCCTACGGGCTTTCGAGCGCTTTCTGCGCGCTTGTGCTCTCCGTTCGACAAACTTGTTGAATAAGGCTGATCTGGCGCGAGATGTAGGCATCGCTCCATCCACTGCGAACAACTGGCTGTCCACACTGGAGGCTTCCGGGCAGATCATGTTGCTTGAGCCATGGTTCTCGAACCGCACCAAATCCATCGTTAAAAGTCCCAAACTTTACTTGGCGGATACTGGCCTCCTTTGTGCGCTGCTGAACATCCGCTCCGAGGAAGCTCTCCGTCAAGCGCCAGGGGCAGGCGCCATCTGGGAAACATTTGTCTCTGCCCAATTGCGCGACCGCGAGCGCCGCGCCGGACGCATGGGCAGCCTGTTTTTCTGGCGTGACCGCACGCGGGAGGTGGATTTCGTGGTTGACATCGGCGGACGTTTGGAACTGTTCGAAGCAAAGTGGACCGAAGTACCGGCCGCTGGCGATGCCGTGAACCTCGATTTCGTTCGTAACGTGGTTGGCAAATCGCGGATAGCCAGCCGCGCTATCATCTGTCGCACTTCAAACAGTTTTCCCTTCGCTGACGAACTCCGCGCTTTGCCCGTGACGGAACTGGGATAGACCATTCTGGACCGCGAACAGGCGGCGACGTTCTGCCTAATCGATGCCTTCATTTGACGGTAGACGAACGCTTCTTACGCCTAGCTCCCGGCCAATGAGTTTTGTTTCCGGGTGATCTGCAACGGCGTGGCAAGCAGCGCACATCTCCAGCCGTCTCGACGCAGGATCTGCTGACGCAGACTTTCGTACGACAACGGTCGAGCCGCCGACGGATCGGCATTGGGGCGAAGCATTTCAAGAGGAAAACCCCCGCCGCCTGCCAAGTGGACATATCATGTGCTCCAACAGGGTTGAGACAGACGTCTTGCAATATACAATAATACAGGTTATCGTTCTTGCATTATGAGCAACACCGAGAAAACCATCAGCTTCCGCGCCGTTGCCGAAAAGATCGACATGCTTGATGTGCTGGCCGCCGCGCAGGACCGCTCGCGCAGCTATCTCATCAACGAAGCGATCACCAACTACATCGATCTGCACGCCTACCAGGACGCGCTGGTCCGCAAGGGTATGGAAGAGATGCGGAAAGGCCGTGTCGTAAGCCATGAGGAGATCGTAAAGCGGCTCAAGAGGGCTGGGCGCGCACGCCAATGATCGAATGGACCGAGCAGGCGACCCGGCAACTGGATCAGGCTCATGATTTCATTGCGCTCTCGAACAGCGAGGATGTTGCCGCCCGGATCACGATGCAGATCGTGACCAGCGTTCAACAGCTCGCGACATTCCCCATGTCCGGCAGATCAGGCCGGGTTCGGGGTACTCGTGAGTTGGTTATTTCAAATACGCCCTTTATCGCGGCCTACGCCATCGATCAAGACCGGATCGTGATCCTCGCTGTCTACCACGGTTCACAACAATGGCCGGAGGTCTTCTAAGCACAGAGAACTGCACGGTTCTGACTGCTCATTTCATTCGCCCGCCGCGCAGCGCGATCGAACCGCGCTTTGCCCGCGACAGAACTGGGATAGACCACCCTGAACGGCGAACCGGCGGTGACGTTCTGCCTAATCGAAGCCTTCATTTGCTGGCAGACGAACGCTCCTTACGCCTGGCTCCCGGCCAAATGAGTTTTGTTTCCGGGGTGATGTGCAACGGCGTGGCAAGCAGCGCACAGCGTGATCAAGTTCTCCTCCGAATCGTCGCCGGAGTGACAGCGAAACTGTTTGTGATGCACCTCAAGATTCGACATCGTGCCGCACGACTGACACCGCCAGCCATACACTGACATGACCAACATGGTCAGATTTGTTATAATGTGCGTATGCGTACCGTAAACATTAGCGACTTGAAAGCGCAGCTCAGCGCTCACATCCAGCTCGTAAAGGACGGCGAAGAAGTGCTGATTTGCGACCGCAACAAGCCTGTAGCGCGGATCGTTCCCTGCCGCATGAACGACCACTCCGAGCAAGAGCAGCGGCTGGTTGCCCGAGGCGTTCTCACGCCGCCGTTGAAGAGACGGCGCTCGCCAGTTTCATTGCCGGAACCACCGGGAGACATTTCTGATGACGTCATGGAGCAAGTATGGCGAGAAGAACGGCAAGGCCGGTAAAGCGCGCTTCGGCTTTTTGGGACACGAGCGCATTGGTTCCGCTGTGTGTTCGTCAGGGCACCACGCCGCGGGCGATTGCTCTCTACGAGAACTGTGAGACGGTCGTCTGGTGGACGACCCCGGTGGAGATTGCGAGCGCCCTGGCGCGCCTCGTTCGGATGAAACAACTCAACTCCAGTGACTGGGCCAAGGCGCGTAAGCTCGCGAACGCCCTTGCCGATGGCTGGTCTGTCATTCAGCCGTCGGATGCGGTGCGCGCGAAGGCGATGCAACTTGTGGATCGTTATGATTTGCGGGCAGCCGACGCGCTGCAGTTGGCAGCGGCGCTCGTATGGTGTGAAGACCTTCCGCAAGGCCGCGTGTTTCTGACGGCGGATAAGAAACTGCAAGAAGCGGCTATGCTGAGCGGTTTTGACGCAGCGGAGATATAGCTGCAGGTGGTTCCCGTTCGGCTTCTATATATGAGGTGGTGTACCTCCAGTAACCTCCAGGGTTGTCCTTCCCTTGTTTAACCTCTGAATAATGCATAAAATCGGGCAAAACTACTACTAGCGCCTGCCAGGAGAATCTCGTGAAAGTAGTGATGCTGTGCGGAGGGCTCGGTACCCGTTTGCGCGAGGAAACTGAGTATCGGCCCAAGCCCATGGTGGAAATCGGCGGTCGTCCGATCCTGTGGCATATTATGAAGTTGTATGCGCACAATGGTTTCACTGATTTTGTATTCTGCCTCGGATACCGCGGCAACATGATCAAGGAATATTTCCTGAACTACGAGGCGATGAACAACGATTTCTCCATTTGCCTCGGTCAGAACTCCAAGGTTGAGTACAAAAACGTCCATCGCGAACAAGACTTTCAGGTCACTCTCGTCGATACCGGACAGACCACGATGACGGGCGGACGGGTGAAGAGGATTGAGAAGTACATTGGTGATGATCTATTCATGCTGACCTATGGCGATGGCGTGGGCGATGTGAAGATCCGAGAGTTGCTGGAGTTCCACAAGAGCCATGGCAAACTGGCCACGGTCACGACCATCACACCGAGCTCGCGCTTCGGAGTCATCGACACAGACGCGACAGGTCGCGTAACCAGGTTTAAGGAAAAGGCAAAGATCAGCGGGCGCGCAAGCGCAGGCTTTTTTGTGCTCGATCGCCGTGTGTTCGATTATCTCAGCGGTGACGATTGCATCTTCGAGAAGGAGCCGCTGGAGCGTCTGGCCGACGACGGGCAGTTGATGGCCTATCAGCATGACGGCTTCTTCTACGCGATGGATACGTATCGCGAATACGAGTACTTGAACCAGTTATGGAGCGCGAAGCAGGCGCCATGGAAGGTTTGGCAGGACTAATAATGAAGAACGGCTTCTGGCGTGACCGTGCCGTCTTTATCACTGGCGCCACTGGACTGGTGGGCGGATGGCTGACGAAACACCTGCTGGAGCAGGGCGCGTCCGTGACGGCGCTGGTTCGCGACTGGGTTCCCGCCAGCGAATTTGTGCACCAGGGTCTCGCCGACCGCGTCAACGTTGTGCGCGGCGGTCTGAGCAGCCCTTATCTGCTGGAACGTGTGCTGGGCGAGTACGAGATCGAAGTCGTCTTTCATCTTGCCGCACAGACGATCGTAGGCATCGCCAACCGCAATCCACTTTCGACTTTCGAGAGCAACATCCGCGGAACGTGGAATCTTCTGGAGGCTTGCCGGCGGTCGCCGATGGTGAAGTCGATCATCCTCGCTTCTTCGGACAAGGCTTACGGCGATCAGACGGCACTTCCCTACAAGGAAGATATGCCGTTGCAAGGGAAGCATCCCTACGACGTAAGCAAGTCGTGCGCGGACCTGATTGCACAGTCCTACGCGCGCACGTTCGGCGTCCCGCTGGCGATCACGCGCTGCGGCAATTTTTACGGCGGCGGAGACCTGAACTGGAATCGCGTGGTGCCCGGCACGATCCGTTCCGTGATTCGTGGCGAGCGGCCCATTATTCGCTCCGACGGCAAATTCGTGCGCGACTACTTCTACGTGGAAGACGGCGCCGCCGCCTACATGCTGCTAGCAGAGCGGCTCATGCAGAATTCGAAGCTTTGCGGCGCAGCCTATAACTTTTCGAATGAAGCGCAGATCAGCGTGCTCGAGTTGGTGAATGCGATCCTCGGGAAAATGGGATCGAAGTTGAAACCCGAGATTCAGAACCAGGCTTCGAATGAGATCCGCCACCAGTTCCTGAGCGCCGAGCGCGCACGCACTGAATTGAACTGGAAGCCCATGTTCACTCTGGATGAAGGGTTGGAAAAGACCATCGCATGGTACCGGGAGGCGCTGAAGTAGTGTCACGAGCAGACGAGTTACGAGCTAACGACTTGCGCGACCGCATCCGCGGCCTGGTGGTAGAGTACTACCGTGAGGCCTTCCCTTCCCCAGCATTCGTGCCGGGATCGTCCCCTGTGCCCATTTCCGGACGGGTCTTCGACGAACAAGAACTCGAACTGCTGGTCGAGTCCTCGCTCGACTTCTGGCTGACCACCGGGCGCTTCGCCGAGCAGTTCGAACGTGCGTTCGCCAAATTCGTCGGTGTGCGCGAGGCCGTGCTGGTGAACTCGGGCTCGTCAGCCAACCTGCTGGCGGTCGCAGCCCTGACTTCACAGAAATTGGGCGATCGCCGGCTGCGCCCCGGCGACGAGGTCATCACCCTGGCTGCGGGATTCCCCACTACCGTCAATCCGATCCTTCAAAACGGACTGGTTCCCGTTTTCGTCGATGTTCAAATTCCCACGTTCAACGTCGATGTCAGTTATCTGGAAACGGCGTTATCCGAGCGCACGCGGGCCGTAATCTTTGCGCACACGCTGGGGAATCCGTTCGATCTCGATGCCGTAACCGCCTTCGCGAAGAAGCACGGCTTGTGGCTGATCGAAGACTGCTGTGACGCGCTCGGCTCGACGTACCGCGGACAGAAAGTCGGAACCTTCGGCGATCTCGCGACTGTCAGCTTTTATCCCGCACACCACATCACCATGGGCGAGGGCGGATGCGTCTTGACCGACAAGCCCCTGCTGCGCACGCTCGTCGAATCCTTTCGCGATTGGGGCCGGGATTGCTGGTGTGACCCGGGTAAAGAGAACACCTGCGGCAAGCGTTTCGACTGGCAGTTGGGTGAATTGCCGCACGGCTACGATCACAAATATATCTATTCGCATGTGGGCTATAATCTCAAAGCCACTGACATGCAAGCTGCCGTGGGAGTCGCGCAGCTGAAAAAGCTGCCGGCATTCATTGAGGCGAGAAAGCGAAATTTTGCGTATTTGAAGTCAGGACTCAAAGACAAAAGCGTCGAGGAGCACTTCGTCCTGCCTGAAGCAACTCCGAGTTCCGACCCGAGTTGGTTTGGGTTCCCGCTGCTGGTAAGGGAGACAGCTCCATTCTCGCGTAACGCGCTAATTGACTTCCTGTATGAGAGAAAGATCGGCACTCGCCAGCTGTTCGGTGGCAATCTGGTCCGGCAACCTGCCTATGCCGATCTCAACTATCGAGTAGTGGGCGATCTCCGAACAAGTGACCGCGTGATGAATCAAACTTTCTGGATTGGCGTATATCCCGGACTCACGCAGGCGATGTTGGATTACGTTCTGCAATCGATAAGCGAAATCGCTTCAAAGGGGGTACTTTCCGATGCAGCACGAAAATGATATCCATTCCTCCGGCCAGCTTCCAGAGGTTCGGCTGGGCTCCAAGGTTGTCGGACCTGGACGACCTTGTTACGTGGT
>Ga0224558_1004496_pt1 | contig 10812 bp, 5 predicted proteins | sample 714S32024metaG_FD_180682 | JGI IMG/M metagenome (GOLD analysis project Ga0224558, IMG submission 180682) | Peat soil microbial communities from Stordalen Mire, Sweden - 717 S3 20-24 | ecosystem: Environmental > Terrestrial > Soil > Wetlands > Peat | place: Sweden: Norrbotten County, Stordalen... | reverse complement strand
TGCGTGAGCCGAAGATCGACTTCCTGGTCACACCGCGCATTGGCAACGGAACCAATGCCTGGTGTAGTCGCACTACTTCGGAATTCCTGACCGAGTTCAAATGCCAGGTGGCGCTTAACGGGTCAGTTTTTGATTTGCTTGCCACGAAACGGGGTGACCCTGTGCATGTCGAGGGCCTATCGTTGTCGCGGGGCGATTTCTACCTTTCAACCAACCGCTGGGATGCGTTGCTGATCAGCACCAATCACCAGGCCTGGATCGCCCGTTCGGCTATGGACGCCCGCGAGGCTTACAACGGCTTAAGCGGGTTTTACGCCCTTCTGATTGACGGCAGGAACAACGGCGGCATGAAGGATCGTCATCCGCGCTCGGCGGCGGGGATCAGCCGCAATGGCCGGTATCTCATTCTCATGGCGATCGACGGGCGGCAGCCCGGCTATAGCGAGAGCGCCAGCACGGGCGAAACGGCGGAATGGATCCGCAAGCTCGGCGCTTACAATGCGCTGAATCTCGACGGCGGCGGCAGCACCGCCCTGGTGATCGAAGGGCCGGACGGCGCGCCGGTGGTGCTGAACCGCCCGTGCGGTCCGCCGCCGGGCGTGGAACGGCGCGTGGCGAATCACCTCGGCGTGTTTGCCCAGAAGCTGGCGGGGGATAAGGCGTCAAGGCGTTGAAACGTGATGCGTGATGCGTGGCGCGTGGTGCGCAGGGCGGGGCAGCCTAACACGCATCTGATGGATGCGGGCAACGGGCGAGGGATTCTCCCTCTCCTCCTTTGGAGGAGAGGGTCGGGGAGAGGAGGCCCATCACCATTCTCGATGCTGCGGTTCGGGACGACCTTCCAGCGGGCTGCCGCACCAATATATTGGCGTGCTGGCTGAAAAGGACGACCTCCTCTCCCTACCCCTCTCCTCCAAAGGAGGAAAGGGAATCAGCGCAACCCCGCACCGAGATGCATGTATGGAGCAGGGCCGGCGGCCGGGAAGGTTTGCCGCTACACTTTGCCGAATTTCCTCAGGGCCTCGTAGCTGCGTTTCACGGCATCCAGCGGATCCTTGGCGCTCTCGTGCTCAAGGACATACCACTGGGTCTTGCCCTTCCCCTCGCAAAAGGCGAAGACCTCCTTCCAGTCAATCTTATCCTCGCCGATGACGGCGTCGGGTCCGCCGCCGTAGGCCTTGATGTGGATGCTGCGCGCGCGGCCGGGATACTTCTTGAGCACTGCCAGCGGGTCGGCGCCACCTTCGCAGCAATTGGAGGTATCGAGCTGCATGATGACTTCGGGCTTGGTGTTGCCGAAGAACAGGTCCCAGGCGGAGACGCCGTCGATTTGCTTGAAGTCGTGCGCGTGGGCGTGGTAGCCGACCCACATGCCGTCGGCCTTGACCTTGTCGCCGATGTCGTTAAAGAGCTTGGCCCGGTCGAGCCACTCCTGCTTTGACTGGGTCTCGTTCATCCACGGGACGATGAGGAACTTGTTGCCGATCGTGCGGTTGAAATCGACTGTTTCCTTGAGTTTATCGCCGAGGACGGAGTCGTAGGGGGTGTGGGTGCCGCAGGCGATGAGGCCGTTGTCGTCGAGCAGCTTGCGCAATTCTTTGGCGCTGCGGCCGTGGTAGCCCGCGAACTCGACGCCCTTGTAGCCGATCTTCGACACCGCCACCAGCATGCCCGGCAGGTCGGTCGCGCACTGTTCGCGGAGGGAGTAAAGCTGCAAGCCGACGGGAATCTTCTTGCTGGCGGCGGCCTGGGCCAGGGGCGCGACACCGAGGCCGACCGCGGCTCCCGCGACGCCAACGGCGCCGAGAAACTCGCGCCGGGTAACTGTGGATGATATTGCACGATTCATGATGAGGTCCTTTTGTTTGAGTGGTGTTGAGCGAATGACTGACATTGCGAGCGCCATCTTAAGCCGGGCGGCAGGCGCGCGTCAAGAGCGCCCCCGCGTTGATCGGCGCTCTCTGTCGCGCGGAACCGCCGCTTGCGTTTTCGGCGATTCTGGTGTATAAAAACAGAAGTTCCCCAGCCGATATTCGGAACCCCAGCGTTCCGGGGGCCAAGGCCGGGAGGCTGATACATGGGCGATTCAACGGAACCAGTGACGCAAGTCCTCCAGGCGGTGGGTGCCGGGGATGCCAAAGCGGCGGAGAAGCTGCTGCCGCTGGTTTATGAGGAACTGCGCCGCCTGGCCGCGGCCAAGATGGCCAATGAGGCGCCTGGCCAGACGCTCCAACCCACGGCGCTGGTGCATGAGGCCTGGTTGCAGCTCGCCGGAGCCACCACCCAGGGCTGGAACGACCGGGAGCATTTCTTCCGGGCCGCCGCTGAAGCCATGCGTCGCATCCTGGTGGATCGCGCGCGGCAACGAACCGCGGCGAAGCGCGGGCACAACCCCCAACGCACGGAATGGTCGGATTCCAAACTCCAGGCTGTCTCGCCGGATGACCAGATGCTGGCGATCCACGAGGCGCTCGATCAACTCGCTCTCCGCGATCCCGTGTCTGCTGATCTGGTCAAGTTGCGCTACTTTGTCGGCTTGAGCATGGCGGAAGCCGCCGAGTCGCTGGGCTTGCCCTTGCGCACGGTCGAGCGGATGTGGACCTTCGCCAGGACGTGGCTGCGAGAGGCAATCCAGGCCGGCGGCGACCGCTAAAATACTTGGCGGGAATAGCTCAGGAATTCCGCTTCTCTAAGGGAAGCGACTTTATGGATGGCAAATTAGATCCGTCGTTGGATCGCGAGCGGGAGATTTTCCTGGCGGCGCTGGAAAGGCCGTCTCCCGGCGAACGGGCGGCGTTTCTGGACGGAGCGTGTGGGAAGGATGCGCCGTTGCGCGCCCGTTTGGAGTCGCTGCTCCGGCACCATTCGGAGGATAGGTTCCTTGAGGACCCGGCGGCCGATTTGAAGGGGATTCCGCTTCCTGAACCGTTCGTGGGTGAAAGCATTGGCGCCGTGATTGGCCGCTACAAACTGCTGCAACAGATCGGCGAGGGCGGCATGGGCGTGGTGTATATGGCCCAGCAGGAAGAACCGGTCCGCCGCCGCGTGGCCCTCAAGATCATCAAGCTGGGGATGGACACCAAACAGGTCGTCGCCCGCTTCGAGGCCGAGCGCCAGGCCCTGGCCTTGATGGACCACCCCAACATCGCCAAGGTGCTCGATGGCGGGGCGACCGACACCGGCCGGCCTTACTTCGTGATGGAACTGGTTCGGGGCGTGCCCATCACCGAGTTTTGCGACCGGAACCGCTTTCCGGCCCGGGAGCGGATCAAGCTTTTCATCACCGTTTGCCAAGCGATCCAAAGCGCGCACCAGAAGGGGATCATTCACCGGGACCTCAAGCCCACCAACATCCTGGTCACGCTCGACGGCGGGGTGCCCATGCCCATGGTGATTGACTTCGGCGTGGCCAAAGCCACCCAGCAGAAGCTGACCGAGAAGACGGTCTTCACGAACTACGCCACGATGATTGGCACGCCGGCCTACATGAGCCCGGAGCAGGCCGAGATGAGCCGCCTGGATGTGGATACGCGCAGCGACATTTACGGCCTGGGGGTGCTGCTCTACGAATTGTTGACCGGGACAACGCCCTTCCCGGAGAAGCGGTTGCGGAGCGCGAGCTACCAGGAGATGCAGCGGATCATCCTGGAGGAGGAACCGGAACGGCCTTCCACGCGCCTGAGCACGCTCCAGGGCGAGCAGCGGAGCATCGTGGCCAGGAACCGTGGGGCCAGCGAAATGGCCCTTGGCCGGGTATTCGCCGACGACCTGGATTGGATTGTGATGAAATGCTTGGAGAAGGACCGGGCGCGGCGTTACGAGACGGCCAATGGTCTGGCCGCCGACCTCAAGCGGCATCTCAACAACGAACCGGTCGTGGCCCGACCGCCGAGCACGGCATACCGACTCCAGAAGGCGTGGCGGCGGAACAAGCTCGCCTTCACGGCGGGGGTCGCCGTCGCGGCGGCGCTGGTGATTGGCATTGGCATCAGCACCTGGCAGGCCATCGAGGCCAGCAGGGCCAGGAATGCCGAAGAGCGGCAGCGGCTCGCCGCCCAAGCGGCCCAACAAACCGAGAAGCAACAGCGCCAGCGGGCGGAAAGGCGCGAAGCCGAGGCCAGCCACCTGCTTTACGCGGCCAACATGAACTTGGCCCTGCAAGCCTGGGACCAGAACAATATTGATCGGCTGCGGCATTTGCTGGAAGACACTCAAGACTCTCCGTATCGCGGGTTTGAATGGTATTATTGGCAACGGCAAACTCACCTGGCCTGGAAAACGCTCCGAGGCCATCTGGGTGGAGTAATGTCTGTGGCCTTCTCCCCGGACGGCCAGCGGATTGTCACTGGCAGTTGGGATCTGACGGCTAAGGTGTGGGAGGCCGCAAGCGGTCGGGAACTGCTCACCCTCAAGGGGCACAGCGCTGGGATTTGCTCGGCGGCCTTCTCGCCGGACGGCCAGCGGATTGTCACCGGCAGTGATGATTTTACCGCCAAGGTGTGGGATGCGGGCAGCGGCCAGGAACTACTCACGCTCAGGGGGCACCTCGACACGTTTCGGTCTGTGGCCTTCTCCCCGGACGGTCAGCGGATTCTTACCGGCAGTGATGATAATACGGCCAAGGTGTGGGAAGCAGCCAGCGGCAAGGAACTCCTGACACTCAAGGGACACAGCAATAGTGTTTTTTCTGTGGCCTTTTCCCCGGACGGCCAGCGGATTGTTACCGGTAGTTATGATCAGACGGCCAAGGTCTGGGAGGCAGCCAGCGGCAAGGAACTTCGCACGCTCAAGGGGCATGGCGGCAAGGTTCTTTCTGTGGCCTTCTCCCCGGACGGCCACTGGATTGTTACAGGCAGTGGTGATAAGACGGCCAAGGTGTGGGAAGCAGCCAGCGGCAAGGAACTCCTGACACTCAAGGGACATAGCGATACGATTTGGTCTGTGGCCTTCTCCCCGGACGGTCAACGGATTCTTACCGGCAGTGATGATAATACGGCCAAGGTTTGGGAGGCGGCCAGCGGTCGGGAACTGGTCACGCTCAAGGGGCACGGCTCTGTGATTAGGGCAGTGGCCTTTTCCCCAGACGGCCAGTGGATTGTCACCGGCAGTTGGGATCAGACGGCTAAGGTCTGGGAGGCGGCCAGTGGCCTGTCGGCCGACAGGACAGGTGGAAACCGCCTTACACTCAAGGGGCACAGCGGTCAGATTCGTTCTGTGGCCTTTTCCCCGGACGGCCAGCGGATTGTCACCGGCAGTTATGATAAGACGGCCAAGGTGTGGGAAGCAGCCAGCGGCAAGGAACTCCTGACACTCAAGGGACACAGCGATAGGGTTTTTTCTGTGGCCTTTTCCCCGGACGGCGAGCGGATTGTGACCGGCAGTGATGATAAGACGGCCAAAGTGTGGGAGGCGGCCAGCGGGCGCGAACTGCTTACGCTTAAGGGGCACAGCAGTTGGATTTATTCCGTGGCCTTTTCCCCGGACGGTCAGCGGATTGTTACCGGCAGTGATGATAAGACGGCCAAGGTGTGGGAAACAGCCAGCGGCAAGGAACTTCGCACGCTCAAGGGGCATGGCGACAAGGTTTTTTCGGTGGCCTTTTCCCCGGACGGCCAGCGGATTGTCACTGGCAGTGCTGACAACACGGCCAAGGTGTGGGATGCGGCCAGGGGTCGGGAACTGTTCACGCTCAAGGGGCACAGCTACTCTGTTGATTCTGTGGCCTTCTCCCCGGACGGCCAGCAGATTGTGACTGGCGCCGGTGGGGATGGGACTGCGAGGGTGTGGGAGGCGGCCAGCGGGCGCGAACTGCTCACGCTCAAGCTCAACACTGGGGTGTCATCTGTGGCCTTTTCCCCGGACGGCCAGCGGATTGTCACTGGAAGTTCGGATGGAACCACCAAGCTGTGGGAAACTGCCAGCGGGCGGGAACTGCTCACGCTGAAAGGGCACACCGCTGCGATTAGGTCTGTGGCCTTTTCCCCGGACGGCCAGCAGATTGTGACTGGCAGTGACGATAAGACGGCCAAGGTATGGGAGGCCGCGCAACCCGAGCAGGTCGCTGCCTGGCAGAAAGAAGAATGGGCGGCGGCTCAGTATCTTGCCCGCACGGAGCACGAGCGGAGCGCCGAACGGGAGCGCCAAAGGACTGCTCGCGATCGTGATTCCATCAAGCAGTGGCTGGTCCTTGAGCCGATTGCCTTGGCCACCGGTCAGAGCGGGGCGGAGGGATTGGACGTCGAGCAGATTGAAGGCGAAGCCCGGCTCAAGCCCAAGGCGGGAGAGACGACGGTTACCGAGGGTGGCGAGCTGAAGTGGCGGGAAGTGGCTTTGGCGGACTACGAGGAATGCGTGATCGACATCAACGAGATCTTTGGGCAACGGACAGAACATGGCGTCGCGTACGCGGTCTCCTATATCCGGTCGGAAGCTGAGCAGCGCGGGCTCCAGATGCTCGTGGGCAGCCAGGATGAGTCGAAAGTATATCTGAATGGCAAGCAGGTTTACAAAGCTCCCGTCCCGCACGGAATTGTTGCGGTTCAGGAAAGGGTGCCAGACATCGCTCTGAACGCGGGTCTGAACGTGCTGGTGTTCAAACTCGTTTTCGAATTCTGGGACTGGAAGGGGTCCATCCGGTTTACCGATGCCCAGGGCAATCCGGTCAAGGGGATTAAGGTGACGCTTGACCCGGAGGCGGAGGATTGACCATGAACGCTAATCCTGGCGCCTAGCTGAGGCATTGGGCGGTCTTGCCGCCGGGCAGAGCCGCTCGTATTCCTCCGCTTGCCGAGGCCAATCCATCCTCCTAACAAGTGTCTTCCCCAAGTCCCTTCCCATGAACCGCCCCTGCCCCTGAACCGTCCGAATTGCCGCAAGGTTTTGGAGTGCGGTGGCTGGCGGAGAACGGGGCTGACACCGCTTTGGATGGCCTGCGGAGGGTCGAAGCGAAAGCGGTGTGTGCCCTCACCCCTCACCCACCGCACTCCAAAACGCTGGCGCGCGGGCCGGCGCTGTCGCTGGTTCAGGGGCGCAAGGCGCGTCAAAGTGTCGGGGAGTTCTCTCCCGGCCTTCGGCCACCCTCTCCCCGCGGCGCGGGGAGAGGGCAGGGAGAGGGGCTCGTCGTGGGAGGTTCATGACCGGTGAGCACGGCGTCAGCGCCAAGGGAGCTTTCCAATACGCGCGTGAATTCTGTGTTTTGGGAGGCGCGCCGTAAGATTGAAAACATACTGAAACGAACACATGCGGACCTTCGCCAGGGGGTGGCTGCCAGAGCGGGTCCCGGCCCGCGGCAGCACCCTCCAAAAATAGTTGGCGGGAATGATTCAGGAATTCCGCTTCTCTATATGAAGCAAGTTTATGCAGAAATAAGAATAATAATATATATGAACATTAATACACTCAAAGCAGAAGTCCTGGCTGGCGGGGTGATTCGCAGCCGCACGCCATACGAAGCCGGATTGGGCCCACAACGCACGCTCCTTGGCCGCCGCTGGCGCCATGAAGCAGACTCTTTTCCTGCGGGAGGACCCCCAGGCGACAGGCAGGGGCGGCGATCCACCAGTATGGGAGCCAGCTCTTCGCTCCAGATGACGCGCCACGCGCTGCCTGATTCTTTGCTTGGCGTCTGGCTCTGGGTCCTGGCCGCTTGCTTGCCAGCGGCGGTCCTGGGCCAGGCCAATTACGCCACACCCTACACCTTCACCACCCTGGCCGGGAACAACGGCTATGGCAGCGCGGACGGGACGAACAGCGCTGCGCGGTTCGCCTATCCTTATGGCGTGGTGGTGGACAGCGCGACCAACGTCTATGTGGGGGACACGATCAACCACACGATCCGGAAAATGACGCCGGTCGGAACGAATTGGGTGGTGACGACCCTGGCCGGACTGGCGGGCAGTGCCGGCAGCGCGGACGGCACAGGGAGCGCCGCGCGGTTTAGTGATCCTGCCGGCGTTGCGTTGGACACCGAGGGCAACCTCTACGTGGCGGACACGGGCAACAATACGATCCGGGAAGTAACTCCGGCTGGAACGAATTGGGTGGTGACGACGCTGGCCGGCCGGGCGGGGGTTTTAGGCAGCGCGAACGGAACGGGTACGAACGCGCTGTTTTATAGACCTTTCGGCGCGGCGGTGGATAGCGCGGGCAACGTCTATGTGGCGGACACCTACAACGACACGATCCGGAAAGTGACGCCGGCGGGTCTGGTGACGACGCTGGCCGGACTGGCGGGCAATGCTGGCTTCGTGAACGGGACAGGGAGCGGCGCGCAGTTTAATACCCCTTGGGGCGTGGCGGTGGACGGCGCCACCAACGTCTATGTGGCGGACGCCGTCAACGACGCAATCCGCAAAATAACGCCGGCGGGCGTGGTGACTACCGTGGCCGGGAATGGCACTTCTGGCACGAATGACGGGACGGGCAGCGCCGCGCGATTTGATACTCCTGAGTATGTGGTGGTGGACAGCGCGGGCAACCTCTATGTGGCGGACACCTTCAACTTCACGATCCGGAAAGTGGCGCCGGTCGGAGCGAGTTGGGTCGTGACAACGCTGGCCGGACTGGCGGGCAGTGCTGGCACGAATGACGGGACGGGGAGCGCCGCGCGCTTTTATTATCCTGAGGGTGTGGCGGTGGACAGCGCGACCAACGTCTATGTGGCGGACGGCTTCAACGACGCGATCCGTAAACTAGAACCGGTCGGAACGAATTGCGTGGTGACGACCCTGGCCGGACGGGCGACAGGCGGCCCTGGCAGTGCGGACGGGACTGGGAGCGCCGCGCGGTTTAATTCACCGTTAGGCGTGTCGCTGGACAGCGCGACCAACGTCTATGTGGCGGACTCCTTCAACTCGACGATCCGGAAAGTGACGCCGGCGGGCGTCGTGACGACGCTGGCCGGACTGGCGGGCCATGCTGGCAGTGCGGACGGGGCGAACAGCGCCGCGCGGTTCAATGAAGCTAACGGTGCGGCGGTGGACACCAAGGGCAACGTCTATGTGGCGGACTGGGGCAACCACACGATCCGCAAAGTGACGCCGGTCGGAACGAATTGGGTCGTGACGACGCTGGCCGGACTGGCGGGCAATCCTGGTTTCACGGACGCGACGGGGAGCGCCGCGCGGTTTGATTATCCTAACGGCGTGGCGGTGGACACCAATGGCAACGTCTATGTGGCGGACACTGCAAACGGCAGGATCGCGAAAGTGACACCGGCGGGCGTGGTGAGGACCCTGTCCACGGATTTTAGTGGCCCTACCGGCGTGGCGGTGGACACCAATGGCAACATCTATGTGGCGGACTGGTACAGTTACACAATCCGGAAAGTGACGCCGGCGGGCGCGGTGACGATCATTGCCGGACTGTCGGGCGTTCCTGGCAGCGCGGACGGGACGAACAGCGTCGCGCGGTTTAATGATCCTCGCGGCGTGGCGGTGGACAGCGCGGGCAACGTCTATGTGGCGGACGACTTCAACTCGACGATCCGGAAAGTGACGCCGGTCGGAGCGAATTGGGTGGTGACGACCCTGGCCGGATGGCCGGGCAGCTTTGGCGGCGCGGACGGCACAGGGAGCGCCGCGGGGTTCTATTATCCTGGAGGCGTGGCGGTGGACAGCGCGGGCAACCTCTATGTGGCGTCCGGCTACAACAACACCATCCGGAAAGGATTTCCCGCCAGCTCAGTACCGGCGCCAAACTTACTGCCGCCGAGCCTGAGCGCCGGCCAGTTTGGTTTTGGAATTACCGGTGTTCCCGGTCTGGCGGTGAACATCGAGTCTTCGGGTGATCTTTCCCAGTGGCAAGTCATCGGCACATGCACCCTCGAAGGCGGGACGAACTACTTTGTCAGCCCCAATCCAGCCCTGGGCGCCCAGTTCTACCGCGGCCACGTGCGCTGAGCCGCTGGAGCTTGGGACCGGATGGATGAGTCGCGGAGCCTTTCTGAGCGCCCGGGTTACGCTCAGATCGGCTCCGCGCAAATCTCGCGGATACCACCAAACCGTGGCGGCGGGCTTCCAGCCCGCCAGTAGGGGCGACACCCGTGCCGGCCGTTGCAATCGGACTCGACGCAAGGATTCGTCCGACACTGGCAGACTGGAAGCCCGCCGCCACGTTCGCACCGTCAAGACGCGCTCCAGGGTCGCCGCGACGCGGTGTCAAGCTTGACTAACATCAACGATGAGAGAGAATGGTAGCAGGATGTATGCAAAGTGCGGATGCGACAATCTCCAGAGGTGTAGTGCTGAATCGGGGGCGGGATCCAGCCTGACGAACCCCCCGCTGATGGAGGCCGAGTACTCGGCGTGGCTATCGCGATGCTCAGCCAAACGGCGCAGGTCCCTGGGATTCACTCTGATCGAACTGCTGGTCGTCATCGCGATCATCGCCATCCTCGCCGCGCTGCTCCTGCCAGCTCTGGCTCAGGCCAAGGCCAAAGCCAAGACCGCCAATTGTCTATCGAATCTGCGCCAGATCGGCCTGGCCATGTCCCTCTACACCGCCGATTATCAGGACAGGTTTTTCTACACCAACGAGGCCGACCACCGCATGTTAGGTCTGGTGGACGTCTGGAAGGCGCTACAACCCTACCTGACCACCAACCGCTCATTCCTCGTCTGCCTCGCCGATCAGGGAGGCCCCGCCAATCTCGCCTGGTTGAGATCGTCAGGCGACCCCGCGAACGTGTTTGCCAGTTCTTACTGTTCCGCTTCACGATAATCTGGGAGAGTATGATCGTGATAATTCGGGAGAATCGGGCAGAGGTTATCGAGATAATCTGGGAGCGAGTCGAGCCGAGAGCCGCGTGAAGCC
>Ga0224558_1004495_pt1 | contig 10814 bp, 10 predicted proteins | sample 714S32024metaG_FD_180682 | JGI IMG/M metagenome (GOLD analysis project Ga0224558, IMG submission 180682) | Peat soil microbial communities from Stordalen Mire, Sweden - 717 S3 20-24 | ecosystem: Environmental > Terrestrial > Soil > Wetlands > Peat | place: Sweden: Norrbotten County, Stordalen... | reverse complement strand
TGAGCAAACAGTACGGCCGCAGAATTGCGCGCCTCGACGAGATTCCCGATGAGGAGCTTGCAGCCCTGGCGCGGCGGGGGCTAAATTCGCTGTGGCTGATCGGCGTATGGGAGCGCAGCCGCGCGTCAAAGACCATCAAGCAGCTTTGCGGCAACCGCGACGCCGTCGCTTCGGCCTATTCGCTCTTCGACTACGCGATTGCCGAGGATCTGGGAGGCGAGCCGGCGTATATCAACCTGCGAGACCGCGCCTACAGGCAGGGGGTTCGGCTGGCGAGCGACATGGTGCCCAACCACATGGGCATCGACTCGCCCTGGGTTGTCGAGCATCCCGAGTGGTTCATCTCCCGGCAGGATTCGCCCTATCCGGCCTACAGCTTTGAAGGCCCCGATCTCTCGCCCGATGGTCGCGTGGAGATCAAAATTGAAGATCACTACTTCGAGCAGTCGGACGCCGCTGTGGTCTTCCGCCGTCGAGACACGGCTAGCGGCGACACCCGCTATGTGTACCACGGCAATGACGGCACCAGCTTTCCCTGGAACGACACGGCGCAGCTCGACTACCTGAATCCGGCGGTGCGTGAGCAGGTGATCCAGACCATCCTGCACGTGGCGCGGCTGTTTCCTGTGATTCGCTTCGATGCGGCGATGACTCTGGCCAAGCGGCATTTTCATCGGCTGTGGTTCCCAGGGCCAGGGGCCAGCGGCGCCATTCCTTCGCGGGCGGAATACGGCATGAGCCAAGCCGAATTCGACCGGCACATGCCGCATGAATTCTGGCGCGAGGTTGTGGATCGCGTGGCCGCCGAAGTCCCTGGAACGCTGCTGCTGGCTGAGGCCTTCTGGCTTATGGAGGGCTACTTCGTCCGCACCCTCGGCATGCACCGGGTCTACAACAGCGCCTTCATGAACATGATGCGCGACGAGGAAAATGCCAAGTATCGCTCGGTGATCAAGAACACCCTGGAGTTCGACCCCGACATCATGAAGCGGTACGTCAACTTCATGAGCAATCCCGACGAACGCACGGCCATCGACCAGTTTGGCAAGGGCGACAAATGTTTCGGCGTGGCCGCGCTGATGGCCACACTGCCGGGACTGCCGATGTTCGGGCACGGCCAGATCGAGGGCTTCACCGAGAAATATGGGATGGAGTACCAGCGCCCTCGCTACGATGAAACACTCGATCACTGGCTGGTCGAGCGTCACGAGCGGGAGATCGCTCCACTGCTGCAGCGTCGTTCTCTCTTCGCCGAAAGCAGCAACTTTCTGCTCTACGACTTCTTCGAGGCTTCGGGCCTGGTGGAAGAGAACGTCTTTGCCTACTCGAACCGCAACGGCGGCGAGCGAGCCCTGGTGGTCTACAACAACCGTTACGGCTCCGCGCACGGCACGATCGATTTTTCCGCGGCGTACGCCGACAAGGGCGCAGGCCAACTCAGGCAGCAGCGTCTGCGGGAGGGCCTCGGGCTGAGCGGCGATTCCGGCGCCATTCTGGCATTCCGCGACTCGCTCACCGGGCTGAATTACCTGCGGCGGGCCTCCGATTTGAACGACGGAGGCCTCATGCTCGATCTTCATGCTTACCAGTGCCACGTGTTTCTCGATTGGCGTGAGCTGCGGGCCACGGCGGAACAACCCTGGGACCGGCTTTGCGAACAGCTCAACGGGAGTGGGGTTCCAAACCTGGATGACGCGCTGGTGAACCTGGAACTGCGGCCTGTGCACATTGCGCTCAAGCTGCAACTGGATTCGTCCATCGTGCGGCTGCTCGCCGACCTCGCGGAGCATCCTCGCGCCCTTGCCTCAGGGAAAGACAAGAAAATCGAGCAGGAGCGCAGCGAGTTCTTTGAGCTGGCGTGGACACGCTGCGAGACCTTCCTGCGCGTGGCGCAAAAGGCCTATGCCTCACGCACCGCTCAAGAACTTCACACAGCTAACACTGGTCAGCCGGAGAAAGGCGACAAGCCGGCATCGTTGGCCCCGGTCTTCCGCGAACGTCTTCGGGCCGCCATGCGCATTCCGGCGATCGAGGCGCTGTTTCCGGCTCCCTGGACCGCTGCTGCCCGGCGCGTACTGCCCAGTCCCAGTCCGCAGTTCACGGCGACGGCTATGTGGGGACCGGTGCTCGGCTGGTGCGTGCTTGGGTTGCTGGCCGAATCGATCGACGCTGAGAACCCAGACCATGTGGCGCTAGACCTGTTCGACCGGCTTCGGCTGCGCGAACCGTTCGCTCAGGCCTTCTCAGCTCTCGGATTCGAGGGCGAGGAGGGCTGGCGCGTGGCCGCCCGCATCAAGGTTGTTCTGCTGACTGGCGGCGGCGCAGGCCGACTGGAGGAGTCCGCATCCGCTGGAGGAAAGTCGCCGGCGGTTGCCGATGCTCCTGTTGACGGGTACGAAGCGACGGCTGCTGAAGCTGAACTTGCGTCCTCGGCTTCGGACCCAACTCCGGCTTCAGGCGAGCCGGCAGCGGTTGCGGACGAAAGAGTGGCGCTCTCGCCGGACTTGTGGCTTGATCCCGACGTGCGCTGGCTGACAGGAGTCCATGAAGCAGAGGGCCACGCTTACCTGGTTCGCGAATCGTATGAAGAACTGCTGTGGTGGCTGCTGATGCCGTCTCTTCTCCGTCTGGCAGGCGAGACCGCGCCGAGCCGCGCCGCGGTGGAGCAGATGAGCAAGACGATCGAAGAGGCTCTTGCGACTGCCGAGGCTGCCGGTTATCGGATCGATGCACTGCTGGGAACATCGGCCGATCCCAATGCTGACGAAATGGATGAACCGGAGGTCGAATCTCAGGCTGTCGAGCCGGAAAAGTCTCAAATTGAACAGCAGGAGCCGCATACAGAGGAATTGGAACCGCAGACGGTATCGACGATGAAAGCAGCTGATTCGGCTTAGAAGTGAGTCATACAGAGACGTTGCATGAAACATGCGGGTGGGATAGAATGTTTCATGAAACAGAGGTTCAAAGCGTGAGAACAGCCACAACAGATCGTGTGCGCAAGCACCGCGACTCCCTGCGCGAGTTGGGACTCAAGCCTTTGCAGATTTGGATTCCCGACACCCGATCGGAGAGTTTTCGGCAGCAATGTGAGCGTGAATCGCTTCTGGTCGCGTCCGATCCGCACGAAGCGGAGATACTCGATTGGATTGGTAAGGTTGCGGATACGGATGGCTGGGTATGAAGCGCGGCGATTTTGTGCCGGTGATTCTGGCCGGCGCCTACGGCAAGCCCAGGCCCGCGTTAGTGATTCAGTCGGACCTGTTCGATCTGCATCCGTCCGTCACTGTTCTGCCCGTCACCAGTGAGCTGCGTCCAATTAAGACATTTCGAATTCCCGTGGAGCCGAGCACGCGAAACGGCTTGCATGCACGGTCGCAGATCATGGTGGACAAGGCGCACACCATCCCGCGCGATAAGGCCGGCGATCCATTTGGCGAGCTTGAACCGAGGACGATGACCGCAGTCAACCGGGCGCTGGCAGTGTTTCTGGGGCTTGGTTAGGGTTTATGCATTTGCTAATTTGTCCCAACCGCTTGCGACCCGTAGAATCACAAGAGGCGGCGAAGCAGCCCGGAGCGGCAACCTCAACCGATGAGCGAACAGGAAACAGGGACACCTATACAGACGCCGGCGGTTTCGCCGGCGTGGATCAGGATCGAACGGGCTCGGCATCCGCAGCGGCCCTACCCCATGGACTTTATCGAGCGGGTCTTCACGGATTTCAGCGAGATTCACGGGGATCGCGCCTATGGCGACGACGAGGCGGTGGCATGCGGAATGGCGCGGCTTGGCGATGAAGAAGTGCTGGTGATCGGCAACCGCAAGGGCGGAAGCACCAAGGACCGCGTGCGGCGCAACTTCGGCATGCCGCACCCAGAGGGCTACCGGAAAGCGCTGCGGTGCATGAAAATTGCCGAGAAATTTTCGCGGCCGGTCTTCAGCTTTATCGACCTGCCGGGCGCGTATCCCGGTCTTGGCGCCGAGGAGCGAGGCCAGGCTGAGGCGATCGCGCGGAATCTTCTTGAAATGTCGCGGCTGCGCGTGCCCACGATTTCGGTGATTACCGGCGAAGGCGGATCGGGCGGCGCGCTGGCCCTGGCCGTCAGTGACAGGGTGCTGATCCTGGAAAATGCACTTTACTTTGTGATCACTCCGGAGTCCTGCGCGGCGATTATGTGGCGCGATGCGTCGCAAAAGCAGTTGGCGGCCGAGGCGATGCGGATCTCCGCGCCGGAGGTTGCCGCGCTGGGCTGCGTAGACGAGATTCTTCCCGAGCCTCCAGGGGGCGCGCACGCCGACCATGAGGCGGGGGCCGGTTTGCTGGGCAGCTCGCTCAAGAAGCATCTGGCCGAGCTGAAGGGGATACCGATCGAAGCTTTGGTGGCCGCGCGACAACATAAGTTCCGCAATATTGCGCAGTTCTACACGGAAGGTAGTCCCGGTGGCGCATAGGCTGGCGAAACGGCTTGAGGTGAATAGTATTCAGACGTTGGGCGTTGCGATGAAACCCGGCGACAGGACGGCCATCGCAGGCGTAAGCAGAGCCATGGTTAGGAGATGCGCATGAGCACACCGCAGACTGGCGGCGGCCGGTTCCGCGCCTACCTGGAGTTCATCGTCGCGGTGCTTTACTTCTTCATGGCGCGGGCGCTTGCCCGGCACGGGGCGCAAGGTCTGACCAGCGAGCAGTGGTCTCCGCTGGTGGAACAGGCCATGCTGGTTTTCCTCTTGCTGGCGGGCTACGCAGGGATGGGATTCTGGTTAGACCGGCAGAACCACCCGGTGAGCGCGCAGGGATTGCCGCGACGGCAGGGCTGGCCCGGCGAAGCGGGACTGGGTCTGGCCGTGGGTTGGTCCCTGGCGGTGGTGTGCGCGATTCCGATGGTGGTGGTCGGCGGTATCGCCATTGTTCTGGTGCTCCAGCCTTCGGCCTGGGGCTGGCTGTTGGCCGATGCGGCATTCTTTGCGCTGGCTGCGCTGGCCGAAGAGGTCGCCTTTCGCGGCTACGGATTTCAGCGCTTTGCTCATGCAGTGGGACCAGTTGGGGCGGCGCTGGGATTCGCGGCGTTCTATGCCATTGTGCAGAATTTATTGCCGGGGTCGAGCCACGCCAGCTTCGCTGTTTCCCTGATGCTGAGCCTGGTGCTCTCCACGGCCTATTTGCGGACAAAGGCACTTTGGTTGAGCTGGGGGCTCAACTTTGGCTGGAAGGCTAGCCGGGCCCTGGTGTTTGGACTTGCCGTGAGCGGCGTCAACAGCCATTCGCCCGTGGTGCAGGGCGATCCCATGGGGCCATTCTGGCTCACCGGCGGCGGCTTTGGGCTGGACGGCAGTTGGGTTGCGTTCGCCGTCCTTCTCGCGGCATTCCTGGCGATTTTCAGGGTAACGCGCGATCTGGACTACCGTTATAACGCTCCCGTGATCGTGCCCGGTGGCATTGCTGTGGATCTGGATGCGGCGGCACGGCAGCAGCATGAGGCTGCGATGGGGCCGGCTGAGCCCGCGGCTCCGGCTCTGGTGCAGATTGCTCCAGTTGCCACGCCACCGCCGCCTGTTCGGCCGGAGTAGGCCCTGGCAGACCGGCCGCAAGCTCCCAATCGGGTCAGTCTCCTTGCGTTATAGTTGGGGCGGGGTTTCAGATGAAAGTTCGCTCCTCTAACAAAGAAACAAAAATGCAAGTTCAACAAAACAAGACGTCGTCATGGAGTTCTACGGACTCCCACCCATCGGACAAAAACAAAGACGTCCGATGGATGGGGCACAGTTTCATCCCCTGTGGGTCGGCGAAGCCGGTGGGGAATTAGCTCCGTGACCGGATGAAGATGTTCTATCCAATGAACGAACGTGGGCCGGGAGGCCCACGCTACAGCCGGCCAGGAGGCCGGCGCTACATTTCCAAAAGGAACATTTTCATACGGCCAGAGAGCTAACAAGAAACAAAAATGCAAGTTCAACAAAACAAGACGTCGTCATGGGGTTCTACGGACTCCCACCCATCGGACAAAAACAAAGACGTCCGATGGATGGGGCACAGTTTCATCCCCTGTGGGTCGGCGAAGCCGGTGGACGACTAAAAGGGGGTGCGGAAAAAGTGGGGAGAGCGGACGAAACGCCCGAAGAGCATCCCTCGGGGGCTGAAGCCCGACCTTTATTTTGTTGCATTTGCGGCACGGCTGAAGCCGTGCCCTTGCAAAGCAAAGAGTTTTTCGGCAGCCTTTCCGATTCATTTCACCGATCCTTGAAGCAAGCAATAGCAACGCGGGGGTTGAGGGGCGCGTCCGGGGGCGCGGCCGAAAGGGGGCCCGGGAAGCGGAGCATTTTTGAGCGTCTTCTGGATTTGTTTAACGTCAAATAGGGGGGAGTTTCCTTTTTCTCCGCTTTAGAAGCAGCGAGTTAGCGCCCGCTGACGCGGGGATGGCGAGTTAGCAGGTTAGCGGCGGCATCGCCTGACGCAGTTTCATTTCTTCATGGGGCGATGACGCCGGTGGACGACTGACAAGAAACAAGATTTCGATCAAAGGGTTAGAGCAAGAAGGAGACTTCAGGTTGAAGACGGGATCACTTTCGATACGAAGATTTGCGTGGGGAGTTGTTTTGCTGGGGGCAGCCGGCCTGTGTTGGGCTTCCGATGCGCACACCAATCCCCTGAACCGCGACCCACTGGTCCGCGAAGCCTTCGATCACTTCTACAACCTGGACTATCCCGGGGCCATTGAGCGGTTCGAGCGGTTTCACGCGGCGCATCCGGGCGACCCGCAGGGAAGCGTGCTGCTGCTGGATGCGGTGCTCTTCCAGGAGCTCTACCGGCAGGATCTGCTCGACACGACGTTCTACGCCAACGACGGCTTTCTCACCGGGCGCCACGCCACCGAAGAAGACCCGAAGACGCGGGATCGCATCCTGGCGCTGGCCGACGAAACGGTTAACGAGGCCAACTGGCGGTTAGGCAAGAACGCAAACGACGTGGACGCGCTGTATGCGCGTGGCTGGGCGCGCGCCCTGAAGTGTACTTACCTGGCCATGGTGGAGCGGAGCTATGGCAGCGGGTTTCGGCTGGCCACGAAGGCCAAGGACGACCACATGCGGGTTCTGCAACTGGACCCGGATTATGTGGACGCCAAACTGGTGGTAGGCGTCTACGAATACGTGGTGGGAGCACTGCCATTGCCCTTCAAGCTGCTGGTTGGGTTTGCCGGCATTACCGGGTCAAAATCGAGAGGCCTGGAGATGCTGACCGACGACGGCAACCGGGGTGTTGTGACCAACATTGAGGCGCGGACCACCATTGCGCTGTTTCTGCGGCGCGAGTCTCGCTACAAGGAGGCGATTCAGGTGGTGCGCGGTCTCAAGGCCGCATATCCCCATGACTACCTGTTCTGTCTTGAAGAGGCTAACCTGCGCAAGGATGCGGGCGAGGGGATGGGTGCGGTGGGGGCCTACCGTGAAATTGTGGCCAACAGCGCAAAGCCGGGCTATTTTGCCGAGGCGCGTCTGGAACTGGCCTATTTTGGCCTGGGCGACGCCCTGCGTGGTCAGCACCATTTTGGGGAGGCGGCACAGGCGTATGAACAGGCCGCATGGACCCGGAACGTGGGGCCCGAGTTGAAGATTCGCTCGCTGCTTGCCGCCGGGGAATGCCACGATCTGAACGGCGAGCGTCCGCAGGCTGTAAAGGACTACCAGGCTGCCATCGACAACGGTCCGGCTACGTCGCGGGCCGACACGGCGAGAAAGCATTTGCGCAACGCGTATACGGGAAACTGAGGTCCGAAAGATGGAACCGCCCCCACGTCGTCTCCGTATGTTCACAGTAGTCAGGGTTTCTTGAGGAGGATTCAGTCATGGCCGTCTTTTGCAATCGATGCGGCACTGGGCTGCCGGGGAGTGCGCGGTTCTGCTCAAATTGCGGCGCGGTGATTTCCGTGGCGCAACCGATGCCTGGCAGGCCTCTGGTTCGCCCGCATGTGGGCCGGCAGATTGCCGGTGTCTGCCTGGCGTTGGCACAGGCCAACGGCTGGGATGTCGCCGTCGTCAGGATTTTCGCCGTTATAGGATTCTTCCTCACCAGTGGATTTGTGGGCGTGGCCTATGTGGCCGGGTGGATTGGCATTCCCGAAGAGCCTATTGAGCTGCCGGGAGCGTATCCTCCTGGTATATGAACGGTTCTTACGTGTCAGACGGAGCAAGGCTGAGCTTTCGGGATACCGGAGCGGGCCTGCCACTGGTCTTTTTGCATCCCACACCGCTTGATCGGGATTATTGGCGTCCTCTGACTGAAGACCTGGCTGGGGTGCGGGCCATCGTTCCCGACTTGCGCGGGCATGGCGAGTCGGAGTTGGGCCAGAATCTGCCAGTGGGAGGGTTCGCGAGCGTTCCCGATGCGCCGGTGCTGACGATGGCGCAACTGGCTGCGGATGTTCTTGCCCTGATCGATCACCTGAACGTAAAGGAAGCGGTCTTTGCAGGCTGCTCGATAGGCGGCTATGTGCTGCTGGAGTTGTGGCGCAGGGCCCCGGAGCGGATGCGGGGGCTGGCCTTTGCCTGCTCGAAGCCGCAGCCGGACGCGGCAGGCAACCTTGAAAAGCGGGCCGCCAATATTGCCCAGGCGCGAGCGGGGGGCACTGCCGCGCTATTTGACGGCATGGCCCAGAGCTCGATCGGAGCAACGGCGCGGCAACGCCGCCCGGAGATTGTGGCTGAGTTGAGGGCGCGCATGACGCTGACGCCGCAGGCAACTGTGGCCGTGCAGGCAGGCCTTGCCACGCGGCCCGATTCAATGCCTACTGTGGCCACCATCGGCGTGCCCGTGCTGGCCATTGCCGGCGGCGAGGATTCCGCCGTGACGCCGGCCGAGATGGATGCCTTCAACGCCGCGCCGGGCGGGTGCGAATTCCACTTGCTGCCCGACGCAGGGCACTTTGCCGCGTATGAGCAGCCGCGCAAGGTGGCTAACCTATTGGCCGAGTGGCTGCGGCAACTCGAAGGGTGAGGAATCGGCTGCGGGCTGGGACGGAATCTCGGGGCAAGGTGGCGGCTTCAAAATGCACGAAAATTCGGATCCCAATCCCTGACAGAGTGCTGCATCGAGTGATTTACTTTCTTGAGGAGCAATCAAATGGAAAACTTCGCAATCAAGAATCCTGGCCGGCGTAATTTCTTACGCACGGCGCCAATCGCCGCCGCAGCAGGTTTTGCACTTGCCGATGGATCGCTGTTTGCGTCGCCTGCAGCAGGCCAGAGCGCGGCGCCTGCCGCCGCGGCGACCATTCAACTGTTCACCGCGCAAGCCATTCAGGAAGACATCAAGGCTCTGCAAGCGAAGCCGGGCAATAACAATCTGGTGGACGCAAAGTCTTTGCCCTTCACGATGGTTCTTACCACTGAAACCGCCAAGAGCGCCAAGGAGTTCGAATGGCACGAGGGCCGCGACCATGTGCTGCAGATCATGGACGGAGCAACCGTCTACGAGGTTGGCGGCACGCCAAAGGACGGGCGAAATACCAAGCCGGGCGAGTGGCTTGCGCCTGGTTCAGATGGAGCGGCCACGCTCACGCTCAAGAAGGGCGATATGCTGGTGATCCCGCGGGGAACGCCGCACAAGCGGAGTACCGCGGAGAGCGTAACCTTCCTGCTGATTTCGCCGATGGGAACGGCAAAACCATGAGCAAGCCTGGCTGTTTGGTGGCGTTATTGCTATTCGGTTGGGCCGTTCAAGCCAACTCCCAATCGACCGTATTTCCAGGTGCGGAGTGGAAGCAGCTTTTATCTCCGGAGCAGGCGGGGTGGCCGGCGCAGAAGCTGGCAAGGATCCACGAATTTGTCGAAGAGATTGGTTCCACGTCGGCGCTGATTGTGCAACATGGCGTGGTGGTGGCCGCATGGGGAGATGTCGCGCATAAGTCGAACCTGCACTCCTGCCGCAAGAGCTTGTTGAATTCGCTGATTGGCATTGCGGTAGCCGAGGGCAAGATCAACCCCGACGACACGCTTGAGAAGCTTGGCATCGACGACAACAAGCCGTCGCTCACTGCGGAAGAGAAGCAGGCGACGGTGCGCGATCTGCTTGAGGCGCGCTCGGGGGTCTACCATCCAACCGTTTACGAGACCAAGGGGATGGAGGAAGAGAAGCCGCCGCGCGGTTCCCATGCGCCCGGCACGTTTTGGTACTACAACAACTGGGACTTCAACACGCTTGGCTTCCTCTACGAGAAGGCGACGGGCGAGAAAATATTCGACTCGTTCTACCGGAGAATTGCGCAGCCGATTGGAATGCAGGACTTCAAACCTCGCGACGGCGAATACATCGGCAGCCGGGATTCAAGGTTTCCGGCTTATGTATTCGATATGAGCGCCCGGGATTTTGCACGCTTTGGGCTGCTCTATCTGCATGGGGGCAATTGGAACGGGGTGCAGGTGGTCCCTGAGGACTGGGTGAAAGCGAGTACCCAACCCTATTCCGATACGGAGTCGGGCGGCTATGGGTATCTGTGGTGGACCGGGGACTCGCACAGCGGCAGGGCGCAGCAGATTGCTTTTCCGAAGGGAAGCTTCTGGGCAGAGGGCCATCTTGGGCAGTATGCGGTGGTCGTGCCGTCGTTGGATCTGATCGTTGTGAATCGGGTGGATGAGCGAATGACGAAGCGGATGGTCCACAAGAGAGAGATGGCGCAACTGGTGCGGATGGTGGTGGACGCGGCGCCGAGGAACTAGGACTCTGACCGGATGAAATGGTGCTATGAGGGGTGCGAGCGCGGGCTGGGAAGCCCGCGCTACAGCCGGTCAGGAGACTGATTACATGACAGCGTCGGCTC
>Ga0224558_1004494_pt1 | contig 10814 bp, 9 predicted proteins | sample 714S32024metaG_FD_180682 | JGI IMG/M metagenome (GOLD analysis project Ga0224558, IMG submission 180682) | Peat soil microbial communities from Stordalen Mire, Sweden - 717 S3 20-24 | ecosystem: Environmental > Terrestrial > Soil > Wetlands > Peat | place: Sweden: Norrbotten County, Stordalen... | reverse complement strand
ACTTTGAAGCGACATGAGCAGGAACATCAACCCGCTGTGCTCGCTCGTGCGGGTGGTCGCTTCGCAAAGGTGACCGAGGGCCGCTACACGCGCTTGCTGCCGTCTGTAGGCGTCGAAGGTGGTCGCGAGGCCATCAGGGTCCTCTCCTCAGCTGGAGCCGAGATCGACGCCAGCAATCTGAGCCGAGGTAGCGTCGAACAGCTGTACCTCTGTTTGCGACTCGGGCTCGCGGAGACCTTTGCCGAGCGCTCCGAGGCCCTCCCACTCATCCTCGACGATGTGCTGGTGAACTTCGATCCTGGGCGCGCAGTGTCGGTCGCGGAGGCGATCGCCGAGACTGCCGAGCACCATCAGGTGCTGTTCATGACCTGCCATCCCCACCTCGAGGAGCTCGTTCGCAGCGTGGTGCCTGAAGCCCAGGTACTGCGGCTGGAGAGGATCTGAGGACCGGCAGCCGGTCCGACTGCTGCCTCCGCCGGGCAGTCCCGCCGGGCAGTCCCCCCGGGTAGTCCCGCCGGGTGGTGCGGCCGGGTGGTGCGGCCGCGTGTCTCGCTGAAGCTGACTCGTCTTCTGGGTCAGAAGTTCGTCGTGCAAAATGGCGGGCGCCGAACACTGAACATCCGGTCGGCGCGTCGCGCGGCTCCCTCGGTGCATTCCGCAATCCGGCCGACCTCTGCCATGCCTGCGAACGGGACACCTCCGAGGTACACAGCGCCCAACGCTTCTACCGGGAGGGCAAGGTCGGGCGCGGCATTGACGCGCTCTACCGTCCCAACCCCTCCGCGGTCGACCGAAAGGCGGAAACGACCGTCGTTCCACGGGCAGAACGGATCCTCCACCTCGATGACGAGGGTCGCCTCCTCCTCATATCGACGGCGGGCGAGCGCTTGCGCCACGTCCACCAGACGGACCCAGGTGCGATCCCCCCAACTTGCCATGCGAAGGTGCCGTTGGTCCTCGAGGAGATACCGCAAGGGCTCGTCGACCGGACGGCTGCGGGTGCGCAGCTCCTCGGTGAGGTCGATGCCGAGCAAGTACCGCCACAGGGACGTGTAACTCTCGTCGCCCAGCGAGCACATCTCCTCCAGGAACACAGCGCGGCGCCAGTGGTCGGCAGGGTCGACCGCGGCCACGCGATAGACGGCATAGCCCTCGATGCGACCTGCTTGCTCATAACACACATAGAAACGGTGTCTCGCGTCCTCGCCCGCACCGTTCGGGTTCCCCAGCAACTCTGCCCACTCCCCGTGCGGGCGATCGAGCTCACCAACCCGGGTTGGCACGTAAGCGCCGTAGACGGCGGGGAACGCTTCAGCCGCCTGATCAAGCTCGACGAGCCGGACCGACCCGGAGCCGCAGCCCGGGCTCGAGTCCGTCGGCGCTGCGACCGGTGTCAGCAGTCGGGCAGGTCGCTTGTCGACCACATAGCGTGCGCCGAAGGTCGCGGGGCCGTAGCCGTAGCGTCCGTATATCCCTCCCTCGCTGGCAAAGAGGACCGCCAGGGGCTCATTGGCCGAACGGAGGTCGTCGAGCTGGCGACGCATCATCGAGGTGAGCATCCCGCGGCGGCGATGCGTCGGAGCCACCGAGACGTCCGTGACCGCCGCAACCTTGCACCGGACGAGGCCCGGCAGCGTCATCGGGACCACGTACGAACTGGTCGTGGCGACGAGATCCCCACTGTCGAAGAAGGCGAGCGATCGGTCGAGCTGTAGCTCTTCCGCCAAGCTCTCGAGCTTGTCCGGCGTGTAGCGACCACCGAACGCAGCCGCCTGACAGGACGCGAAGGCGTTGATCTCGTGTATCTCGATGGGTCGAAGCTCGAAGTCCGTCATTCTCTCGCCTCGGGCGCGCCGTCCTGGCGTCGCCATCAGCCGCTGAAGGGGTGGGGTTCCTGCTCGTTCGCGATCGTCTTGCGGATCATCTGAATCCGCTCCGCGGAGTGGTTGACGTCGCTGCCTTTGGCCTCGAAAAGCGCCCTGCGGTCCTCCTCGGCTTCCCGCTCGGCGCCGGCGTCCGCTGCGGCCAGGCGCGCCTCGATGCCCTCGGCGACGAGCTTCTCCGCCTCGGCGACCAGAGCCTCGACCATCTCGTCCTCGGGCACGACCCGCACGATCTTGCCCTTGATGAACAGGTGCCCCTTGTGGCGCCCTGCTGCAATCCCGAGATCGGCCTCGCGGGCCTCTCCGGGCCCGTTGACCACGCAACCCATCACCGCCACCTGAAGCGGCAGCGAGCGGGATTCCAACGCCTCTTGGGCCTGGCGCGCTATCTCGATCACGTCGATCTCGGCACGGCCGCAGGACGGGCACGCGATGAGGTCCAGGCCCTTACGCTCGCGAAGCCCGAGCGCTTCGAGCAGCTGACGACCGGCCCGAGCTTCTTGGACCGGGTCGGCGGTGAGCGAGTACCGGATCGTGTCGCCTATGCCCTCGGCGAGAAGGGTCGCGATCCCTGCGGTCCCCTTTATCAAACCGGCAGGAGGAGGTCCTGCCTCTGTGACACCGAGGTGAAGTGGATGATCGAAGGTCTCCGAGGCCAGCCTGTACGCCTCGATCATGAGCGGGACGTTGGACGCCTTCACGGAGATCTTGACGTCGTCGAAACCGACCTCATCGAAGTAGGCGAGCTCCATCCGTGCGGACTCGACAAGCGCCTCCGGCGTGGCGCCGCCGTACTTCTTGTACAAGCTGGGATGCAGCGAACCGGCATTCACGCCGATGCGGATCGGGACGCCGCGGTCACGCGCCTCGGAGGCGACAAGCTTGATCTCCTCGGGCTTGCGCAGATTCCCCGGGTTCAACCGGAGCCCGTGAACTCCGGCTTCGAGGGCAGCGAGCGCCATCTCATAGTGGAAGTGCACGTCGGCCACGATGGGCACAGGCGAGCGGGGGACGATTACCGCGAGGCCTTCGGCCGCCTCCTGCTCGTTGCACGTGCAACGCACGATGTCGGCCCCGGCCGCGGCAAGCGCGTACACCTGGGCGAGGGTCCCCTCGGTGTCGGCCGTCTTCGTCACCGTCATGGACTGGACCGATACAGGCGCGCCGCCGCCAACTGGAACCTTTCCTACCTTTATCTGGCGGGTTTTGCGCCGTTCGGCCAACGTCGCGCCTGTTCTGGCCATCGATCGCCAGCTTAGCGGCGTGCCGTCGAGGGCCTCGGCCGCTCCGTCTGAACAGCTTGCGAGACCAGCCCGGGCCTCGTCGGTCGAGCCCGTTTCGTCGGCGAGCCCTTAGCCTCCAGGCAGTTGAGCCGGGTTGACGATGTTCATGTAGAGAGCGCCGAGCCCGATGAGCACGACGAAGAGCAGGAAGACGTAAGCGACCGGCATGAGCTTGGCGACGTCCGCGTGATAGCTGCGCCCTTTGCGGGAACGGGCCCGCTCGTAGATTGCGATCGCGACATGACCTCCGTCGAGGGGCAGCATGGGGAACAGGTTCACGATGCCGACAAAGAGGTTGATGGCGGCAAGCAGGTACAGCAGAGCGGCCACGTCTTGCCTGGCTGCTTGGGCACCGATTTGGACGGCCCCGACGATGGACAGGATCGTGCCTCCCCCTGATCCCTGCCCGGACGCTGCCGAGGATCCGGAGGCTTTGCTGTTCCCGGCCACGGCGACCTGGTGGGCGAAATTGCTGAGCCCGTGCAGGGAGAAGACCTGAGCCAGCCCGCTGAATGTCTGAGCGAACATGGAGCCGAGCTGCGAGCCGGCACGGCCGACCGCGGTCAACGGGCCGACCGACACGTTCCGCACATCGGTGAGCACGACGCCGACGACCCCTTTCGGCGGGCCCGAGGGGTTTGCAGCCTGGACACGCTGGCCGCCGATCACCTCGACGACGTGGCGACCGTCGACCGGAGTGACCCGAAGGGTCAAGTCGTGGCCGTTGCGGTCCACGACGAAGGTAAGTGCGTCACCGGGGTGCTTGTTCACGAAAGTGATGAGCGAGTCCAGGCCGGTGACCTTGCGCCCGTCGACGGCCACGATCATGTCGCCGGGCCTCAGCCCCGCGCGTTGCGCAGGGCTGAGGCCCTTCGAGAACTGCCCGAGGCTCGAGATCGTCGGCGAGGTCACCGTCGGTGCCCCCGAGAAGGCGTACAGCGAGAACAACAGCACGAACGCGAGGATCACGTGCATGCCCGACCCGGCGAAGGCGACCAGGAGACGCCGGGGAAAAGATGCCTGGCGGTAGCTGCGCGCCTCGTCGGAGGGATCAACCTCCTCGAGCATCGTCATGCCCACGATCCGGACGTAGCCTCCGGCCGGAATCGCCTTGACACCGTACTCCGTCTCTCCACGCCGTATCGACCAGAGCCTCGGCCCGAAGCCCAGGAAGTACTGCGTGACCTTCATCCCGCTCCACTTCGCGGTGGCGAAGTGGCCGAGCTCGTGGAGCATGATCATGGCCACCAGCGCGAGCACCACGACGAGGACGGGCAACGCGTCGAACGCGATTGCGAGGACAAGGCCGGCAGCCACGACAGCAACCAGCCGCAACAGCGGCCCGAGCCCAGCCGCCCGCGATTGAGGCGCGAGCGGCACGCCAGGGCCCGGAGCGTCGTCCATTAGGACAAGTCTCTCGCTTCTTCGCCCTATCGAGTCGTCACGTCGCGCGCTCACGGAGGCCAACTGCACTCGCGGCCCGCACTCGGGCGAGCGCGTCGGCCTGCAGAACGTCCTCCACCTCAACCAGGTCCGTGGGCTCGTGAACCTCGAGCGTGTCTGCCACGACCTCGGCAATTGCCGCCCACGGAATGTGCCCGTCCAGGAAGGCCGCCACCGCGACCTCGTTGGCCGCATTCAGCCATGCCGGCGCGCTACCGCCCGCGCGCCCCGCCTCGTAGGCGAGCCGGAGGCACGGGAACGTCATGAGGTCCGGTGGCTCGAACTCGAGGTGAACTGGTGCGGCGAAGTCGAGCGAGCCATACGGGTGAGCGAGACGATCCGGATAGCCGAGCGCATAGCCGATCGGGAGGCGCATGTCGGGAGTCGAGAGCTGAGCGATCGTCGTCCCATCGCAGAACTCCACCATGGAGTGCACGATCGACTGGGGGTGAACTACAACCTCGATGCGGTCATAGTCGACGTCGAACAACTCGCGAGCCTCGATGACCTCGAGCCCCTTGTTCATGAGAGTCGAAGAGTCGATCGTGATCTTCGGCCCCATCTGCCAGGTCGGATGGGCGAGGGCGTCGGCCACCGTCACCGATGCGAGATCGGCCGCGGTCCTTCCCCGAAACGGTCCCCCACTTGCTGTGATGACGATTCTGGCCACTGCCTCCGGGCGGCCACAGGCAAGGCACTGGTGTATAGCGCCGTGCTCGGAGTCGACCGGGACGAGCTCGGCCCCCGGACTGGAGCGGGCGCGCTGGACCACAGGCGCGCCGGCCACCAGCGATTCCTTGTTCGCGAGAGCCAGCCGCCGTCCTCCCCGCAGCGCCGCGACCGTCACCCCGAGGCCCGCAAACCCGACGACGGCGTTCAGGACCACGTCGGCAGTCTCCACGAGCGAGGACAGCGCGCCCGGACCGGCGCGTAGCTCGATGCCGGCAGGCAGCAGCTCGGCGAGCCTTTGTTCGAACGCGCTGTCGGCGATCGCGACGACTCCCGGGTGGAACTCCTCCGCCTGGGCCGCGAGAAGATCGACCGATCTAGCCGCCCCGAGCGCGCTGACGACGAAACGGTCAGGGGCCGACCGGAGCACATCGAGGGCCTGGGTACCGATCGAGCCCGTCGAACCGACAACGGCAACCCGCCTCCGCGAGTCGTCGGGGAGCCCGCGAGCGGTGGCCTGGACCGGCGTTGGCCGGTCCATGATCCCCGTCATCCCACGTGAGCCAGGCGAACGAAGCAATAGGCCGCCGGGAGGACAAAGAGCAGAGCGTCGATCCGGTCCAGCATCCCACCGTGGCCGGGCAGGAGAGACCCCATGTCCTTCACACCGAGGTCGCGCTTGATCATCGACTCGACGAGGTCGCCGCAAGGTGCGACCACTGCAACGATGAGGCCCAACACGAATGCCGTGCTGACGCGCCAGGGGTGGATCTGGCTCGTGATGCCTGCCGACGCCCCGATCGCGACGACGCAACCGCCCACCAGGCCCTCCCAGGTCTTGTTCGGGCTCACCGACGGAGCGAGGCTGTGCCGTCCAAAGCGGCTGCCGACCACATAACCTCCGATGTCGTAACCGGCGGCGGCGATGATCGCGCCCAGCATGAACGCGATCCCGTGACGATTCGGGAAGATCCTCGGGTCGACCAGGAGCCCCGCGAATGCGGCCAGCACTCCTGTCCAGCCAAACGCGAGGACGGTCACAGAAAGGTTGGTGAGCGGCGAACGGCGCGTGATCCCGGCGAGGTACCAGACCATCGCGACCACGATGAAGATCACGAAGGCGAGCAAGATCGCGTCAGGCCCTTTGAAGTACGCCGCGACGATCACTCCCGGCACGGCCAGCAGGCCGAGCAAGGTGGCCGGCCGATACCCGGCGAGGCGCAACGAGTTGTAGAGCTCAGCTGCCGCGAGCGTCACGGCCACAACCACCAAAGCGAGAACCGCAGGAGGGCCGGCGAAAAAGCACAGGAGCAAGACGGCGGCGAGCACGACGCCGGTCAGGGTGGCGACGACCGGGTTACGGCCAGCCGCGACGTTGCCGTCCCTCGCAACCACGACGGACCGTTGTGCGCGACGGCGGGCTCGGCGTGCAACGTGTCGCCGCCGCTGGACAGGCGCTGCCGCAGCCTCCTCGGAGTCATCGGGGAGGGTTACTGCCGCGGGGGCGTCCCGTGCTCCACCAGGTGCCTCAGGCACATCAACGAGAAGCGGCACCGGTTCGGCGAGCGGTGAAGGTGTATCCGCGGCTCGTGGCATCTGCGTCGAAGGATCAGGGGCCTCGTTGCGGGCGATCCAGGAAAGCTCGCCGTCGTGGTCGAGGAAGTCGTATGCGAAGGGGTCGTCGGACGACGACTCCTCCGATGCCGTGACACCGAGGCCACCACTGGCGAGGTCGGAAAGGACAGCGTCGCTGTCGTTCCAGTCTTCCTGACGTTCGCGCCACACGGGTCCCCCGGGCGGTGTAGGTGGCGGGCCACCCCGTTCCACCGCTGCCTCCTGCTCGAGGTCCAGGAGTACCCGAGGAACCTGCAAGGTAGGCGGGTCCGTCCAGTCAGGAAGCTCGTAGGAAGCAAGCACTTCCGCCCCCGATGGTGAGTCTGAGGCTTGTGGAGCTACGTCGGAGCTCGCCGACCCCGAAGCGTTCTCGACCGGTTCGGAGCGAGGGCGCGCCACTGCTTCGGTCGACGGCACCAACCCGGCCGCGATCCCGGCCTCGACGCCGGCAATCCGAGCCCGTTCGGTGACCGGCTCGCCAGTCCCTTGAGGCTCTTGTCCCTCCTCCACAGTTCCTCCCTCGCAGGTTCCCCTGGTACCGGCGGCATCGTCTTCACGTGCCACGGCATCAAAGGCTCCCGGCGTGGCGGCGGCTAGCTGCCGGACCGCCGATGCTCAGAGCTCGAGCAACTCCCGTTCCTTGTGGCTCAACAGCCTGTCGATCTCCGCGATCTGCTCGTGGGTCAGGTTCTCCAACTCCTTCTCGGCCCGATCGAGGTCGTCCGAAGAGATGTCGCCCTCTCGCTCCAGCGCCTCGAGGTCGTGCCGAGTCGCACGACGGACGTTGCGCACGGCGACTCGTCCTTCCTCGGCTCGATGCTTCACGATCTTCACGAACTCCTTGCGCCGCTCCTCGTTGAGCTCTGGGAACACCAACCTGAACACCTGCCCGTCGTTGGACGGGTTGATGCCGAGATCGGAGCTGATCAGCGCCCGCTCGACAGCCTTCATCGCGCCCTTGTCATACGGGTTGACCACGAGAACGCGGGGCTCGGGCACGCTGAATCCAGCTATCTGCTGTAAGGGGACTTCACTGCCGTAGTAGTCCACCCTGATCTTCTCGACGAGCGCCGGCGACGCCCGGCCAGTCCGGACCATTGCGAAGTCGGCCTTGGTATGTTCGACCACCTTGTGCATTCGTTCGCCGCTGTCGGCGAGCGCGGCTTCGATGAGCGCTTCGTCAGTCACCTGATCAGCGTACCTATCCGCTCGCCCACCAGGGCAGCTCGAATGTTGCCTTCCTTCATGAGATCAAAGACGAGGATCGGGATCCCGTTGTCACGGCAGAAGGTGACGGCAGTGTGGTCCATGACCCGCAGGTCTCTGGACACGACCTCCAGGAACCCGATCTCGTCGTAGCGGGTGGCGTTCGCGTCGCAGCGAGGGTCGGCACTGTAGACCCCGTCCACTCCGGAATGGGTTCCCTTCAAGATCGCGTCGGCCTCGATCTCGGCAGCTCTCAATGCGGCAGGGGTGTCCGTTGTGAAGTAAGGGTTTCCCATCCCCGCAGCGAAGATCACGACGAGGCCCTTCTCCAGGTGGCGGATGGCGCGACGCCGGATGTAGGGCTCGCAGACCTCGGCCATGTGAATGGCAGACAACACCCGGGTCGGGCAGCCGGCGTGTTCGAGCGCGTCCTGCAACGCAAGGGCGTTGATGACCGTGCCGAGCATGCCCATGATGTCCGAGGTTGCACGGTCCATTCCTTGGCCGGCCCCAGTGGTGCCTCGCCAGATGTTGCCGCCACCTACGACGATCGCGATCTGAATGTCCAGCTCGCTCTGGGCACTGCTGATCTCCTTGGCGAGGCGCCCGACGGTCGACGCGTCAATGGTCTCGTCGGACAACGAGCTTGCCAAGGCCTCGCCGGAGAGCTTCAGCACGACCCGGTGCCATCGAGGCCGAGCTCCTCCAACTTCGTCGAGCGCCACTTCGGTCACAAGTGCCGCGCCTCCCCGCTCACGAGCCGACGACGGCTTGAGCAAAACGGAGCAACTGCGCACCGCCGAGGAGCTGCCCGATCGTGTACTGCTCGTCCCGGACGAACGGTTGCTCGAGCAGGACGCGCTCTTTGTACCAGCCCTGGAGCCGGCCTTCGACGATCTTGTCCAGCGCGGCCGGAGGCTTGCCCTCGTTGCGCGCGATCGCCGCCGCAGTCTGGCGGACGTCCTCGATCTGCTCGGCAGGGACGTCCTCACGCCTCAGGTACTCCGGACGGGCGAAGGCAATGTGGAGAGCGATGTCGTGAGCGAGTGTCTCGTCGGCCCCTGATACCTCCACGAGCACAGCGTTCACGCCGCGACCGTTCTGCAGGTGAAGGTAGCTGCCGATGATCGCAGACTCGGGAGCTTCGAAGCGGACGGTCTGGCCGAGCGCGATGTTCTCCTTCGAGACGAGAGTCAGGTCCTCGATCCGATCCGAGTACTGTGCGAGCCCGTCCGCACCCTTCAAGGCGAGCTCGTTCGCGAGCTCCTCGACGAGCGAGACGAACTCGGGCGACTTCGCGACGAAGTCGGTCTCGCATTCGAGCATCGCGATCGCCCCGACGGGCTTGTGATCGCCATGGACGACGACTGCGACTGCTCCCTCGGTGCGCTCGCGATTCTGACGCTTCGCGGCGCTGATGATGCCCTTCTCGCGGAGGATGCGCTCGGCCTCGTCCATGTCGCCATCGGCCTCCTCGAGCGCACGCCGGCAGTCCAGGATCCCGGCGCTCGTCTTCTTCCGGAGTGCCTGCACCTCCTTCGCGGTGATTGCTTCCATCTCTTTCAATCCTCCGTAACGTGCTCAGTGACTGGGGCGGCCAGGTTCTCTTCCGCCGTCTCGTGGGTGATTGCACCGCTTTGTTCACCCTCCGCCACAACTGCCGGGCCTTCACCGGCGTCCGTGACCGGGGCCTGCTCGGCGAGTTCCTCCGAGGTCTGCGCGGGCTCGACTGGCGGGGCCTCCTCGGCCGCGGGCTCGACTGGCGGGGCCTCCTCGGCCGCGGGCTCGACTGGCGGGGCCTCCTCGGCCGCGGGCTCGCCTGGCGGGGCCTCGATCTCGGAGGCCGTCGAAGATGCTGCCGGTTCGGTCACGACCGGCACTGACATCTGCGCAATGGGCTCCTGGCTCGCGCGGCGGACCCTGTTGGCCGCATCCACGGCGCGCCGCGAAGCGATGAAACGGCCTTCGACGACGGCGTCAGCGATGACTCTGCACATGAGCCGACCGGCCCGAATGGCATCGTCGTTCCCCGGGATCACGTAGTCGATGACATCCGGATCACAATTCGTGTCGACAACCGCCACGACCGGCAGGTGCAGCTTGTTGGCCTCGGTGACGGCGATGTGCTCCTTCTTCGTGTCGATCACGAAGATCGCATCTGGCGGCCGGTCCAACCGGCGCAAGCCACCAAGGTTCCGGTCGAGCTTCTCGAGCTCGCGCTCGTGAGAGAGCGCCTCTTTCTTCGGCATCGCGGCGAAGTCGCCGGCAGCACGCGATGCCTCGAGCTCCACGAGCTTGCGAACGCGGCCCGCAACCGTCTGGAAGTTGGTCAGCATGCCTCCGAGCCAGCGCTGGTTGACATAGGGCATGCCACACGCGACCGCGAACTCCGCCACGGGATCCTGCGTCTGCTTCTTCGTGCCAACGAAGAGGATCACCCCGCCCCCGGCAACGAGATCCCTCACATAGGAGTAGGCGGTGTCGACGCGCTCCAACGTCTGATTGAGGTCGATGATGTAGATGCCGTTGCGCTCACCGAAGATGAAGCGCTTCATCTTCGGGTTCCAACGACGAGTCTGATGGCCGAAATGCACTCCGGCCTCGAGCAGTTGCTTCATCGTGACAACAGCCACGCGATTCTCCTCCCGACGGTTGAGTCAATCCCGGCACCGCGCCCCGAAGGACGACCGCGGGCATGCCAGGACGTACTTTGAAA
>Ga0224558_1004492_pt1 | contig 10818 bp, 3 predicted proteins | sample 714S32024metaG_FD_180682 | JGI IMG/M metagenome (GOLD analysis project Ga0224558, IMG submission 180682) | Peat soil microbial communities from Stordalen Mire, Sweden - 717 S3 20-24 | ecosystem: Environmental > Terrestrial > Soil > Wetlands > Peat | place: Sweden: Norrbotten County, Stordalen... | reverse complement strand
TTGCCCACGGCCGGGGTACCGGCCAGGGTGGCGGTGCCGTCACCGTTGTCGACGAAGGTCACACCGGTGGGCAGGGTGCCCGTCTCCGACAGTGCCGCCGTCGGATACCCAGTCGAGGTCACCGTGAAACTGCCGGCCATGCCCTCGGCGAAGGTGGCGCTGGCACTCGAGGTGATGGCCGGTGCGGCGTCGACGGTCAGGGTGAAGGACTGGGTGGCGTTGGGGCTGATCGTATTATTGGCCGTGATGGTCAACGGATAGGAGCCTCTCGCCGACGGCGTCCCCGAGAGGGTGGCCGTCCCGTCACCGTGGTCGACGAAGGTCACGCCACTCGGAAGCGACCCGGTCTCGGTGATGGCCGGCGTCGGGCTGCCGGAGGTGGTCACGGTGAAGGTCCCGAAAGATCCCGTGGTGAACGTGGTGCTGGCGCCCGAGGTGATGGCCGGGGCCGTGCCCAGCAGGATCGGATTGTTCGAAGCGTTGGCCGCCGGCCCGGTGCCCACGCTGGTGATGGCGGCCACCGACACGTTGTAGGAGGTGCCGTTGGTCAGTCCGGTGAGGGTTTCGGTGGTCGCCGTCGAGTTGAAGGTGTGGGTGACCGGCGTGCCGCTCGGCGTCGGCGTGGCCGTCACCTTGTACCCGGTGATCGACGCCGTGCCCGAGTCGGCCGGTGCCGTCCAGCTGGCGGTGAGCTGGGCGTTGCCCCCGGTGGCGGTCACGCCCGAGGGCGCGCCCGGCAATGCGGTCCAGGTCAGGCTCACGTTGCCCGGGCAGCCGGCCCAGGCACCGGCGATGCCGCTGGCCGTCGAGCTCACGCCGCCGGCACCGGTCTCGTTGGAGGTCGAGGTGCCCTGGGCCGTGCTCTGGCTGCAGGCGTTGGAGGTGCCGCTTCCGGCGGTGAACGTCGGGTTCGAGCCGTTGCTGAAGCTGGTCAGGTGCGAGGTCGACACCCACGAGGAACCCGCCCCGCCGGCGCCGGATCCGAGCGCCGGGAGGAGCGAGCACCCGTTAGCGGCCCCGCTGCCGCCGCCGTAGTAGCCGCCGCCGCCGCCGCCGCCGCCCTGGTGGTTGTTGTCGGCCGTGGCCGTTCCGCCGGCTGCGCCGTTGCCTGAGGTGTCAGGCCCCGAGCCCGCCGCTCCTGCCGGGCCGCTGCCGCCGCTGAGGACCGCTCCGCCGGCGCCGCCGGTGCTGTTGGCCGCGCCGCTACCGCCGGTGGTGGCGGTGACTCCTCCCGTGCCGGTCACGGCTCCGATCCCGCCGCCGCCGCCGCCGCCGGCCGCCTGCTTGTCGGAGTCCGAGCCGCCGCCGCCGCCGCCGAAGCCCTGGCCGTTGGCCGAGCCGCCCGGTGCCGACGGGTTGGACTCGGAGGTCGCGCCCGCACCGGTCGTCGCCCCGGCGTTCCCGTTGCCGCCGTTGCCGCCGTTACCGGTGCAGCCGGCGGCGCCGCCACCGCCGCCGCCGGCGGCGATGCTGAGCAGCGTGGCACACGGAGACCCTGCGGACCCGTAGATGCAGACGGCGGTCGAGCCGCCGCCGGCACCGCCACCCGACTGGTTGGCAGCGGTCGTCTGCTGACCGCCGTTACCGCCGTTCGAGAAGCCGGTCCCGCCGGTGCCGCCGGTGATGGTGGACCCACTCGAGTGGGCACCGCCGCCGCCGCCGCCGCAGCCGATGAAGGCGGCGACGGTCTGGCCCGCGGCAGCGGTGTAGGTGCCGATGACCTTCCCGCCGGCTCCGCCGACGGCGCTGTTGCCCTCGTTGCCCAGGCCGGTGCTGCTTCCACCGCCACCGCCGCCACCGCCGGTGATGGTTATGCTGGCGCTGCCCCCGCCGGTCTGCGACGAGAGGGTTGTGACGTACCAGGTACCGCAGCTCAATGTGGGCGCGGCAGTTCCACCGGTGGTGAACCACGACGGTGTCGGCGAGAACGCGGCCGCCGGCGTCGACTCCGCCACGGCGAGAACCCCGCCGGCCAGCGTCACCGCCAGCACCCCGGCCACTGCCACCCTGGTCACCGATGCGAGCCTCCGCACGGTTTCGCGCACACCGCTCATCGGACCGTTCCCCCTTCTCTCCCTTTGTCGTTCCCCCCGAGCGGTCCGGTGCCGCTCTGGGGGAATGGCATGGTCTGTCGTCATCGGGTGCCTCCTCATGGGGACACCGCCAGGGTCAACGACGCCTGCGCCACCTGATGGGGCTTGGGGCTCGAATCCGTGACCTGGACCGCGATGGTGTACGAGCCGGACGCCACAGTCGTACGCACGGTGCCCGACAATAGGCCGGACTTGGACAGCTTCAGCCCCTTGGGAAGCGCCGCCGTCTTCTTCCACTTGAGGTCGCCAATACCGCCGGTCGCCGTGAGCTGCTGGCTATAGGCCACGCCCTCGGTGAGCGCTGGAAGCGACGTCGTCGTGACCTGGAGTCCGCCGACCGTGAGCGTGAAGTCCTGGACGGCACCGTTCCCAACGCCGTTGGTGGCGATGAAGCCGATGTCGTAGGTGCCACTGGTCTCCGGCTTGCCGGAAAGGACACTGCCGTTGAACGTCACGCCGACGGGCAACGTGCCCCACTCGATGACAGACGGCGTCGGAAAACCGGTCGTGGTCACCGGGAAGCTGCCGTTGGAGGCCAGCTCGAACGTGGTCGCGTCGGCGCTGGTGAAAGCCGGTGCCTGGTCGACGATCAGCGTGAACGGCTGCGAGGCGGGCGTGCCGACGCCGTTGTCGGCCGACAGGTCGATCGAGTAGCTCCCGGCTGTACCCGCCGCTGGGGTGCCAGACAGCGTGGCGGTGCCGTTGCCATGCGCAGCGAAGCTGATCCCGGCCGGCAGAGCGCCGGACTCTGTCAGCGATGCAGTCGGGTAGCCGGTCGTCGACACCGTGAACGTGCCCCTGGCGTGGACCACGAAGGTCGTGGTGGCTGCGGTGGTGATCTGCGGCACAGCGTCCACGGTGAGTACAAAGTGCTGCGTGGACGGCGTCCCCACACCGTTCGAGGCCGTGACGGTCAGCGGGAAGACACCTCCGCTCGACGGCGTACCGGAGAGGGTGCCGGTGCCGTCACCGTTGTCGGTGAAGTTGACACCGGTTGGCAGCGTCCCCGTGACTGCCAGTGCCGGCGTCGGGCTCCCTGTTGACGTCACAGTGAAGCTGCCGGGGGTGCCGGCGGTGAAGGTGTCGGCGGCCGCGCTGGTGATCGCTGGAGCAGCGTTGACCGTCAGCGTCAAGGTCTGCGCCGCGGGGTCCCCTACTCCGTTGTCGGCGGATATCTGGAGGTCGTAGGTGCCACCCGATCCGGCTACGGGGGTCCCAGCCAGCGTCGCCGTACCATCGCCGTTGTCGGTGAAGCTGACCCCGCCCGGCAGCACACCGGACTCCGAGATGTTCGCGACCGGCGTCCCGGTGGTGGTCACCGTGAAGTGTCCGGACGACCCGATGTGGAACGTCGTCGCTGACGGGCTGGTGATGGTCGGCGGCTCGTCCACCGTGAGCGTGAACGACTGGTGCAACGTGCCGTCCACGCCGTTGGACGCGCTCAGAGTCACCGGGTACACGCCGCCGCTCCCCACAGCGGGGGTGCCGGCCAAGGTGGCCGTGCCGTCACCGTTATCGGTGAAGCTGACCCCGGTCGGCAGGTCGCCGGACTCATGGAGGTTCGGCGGCGGGTTGCCGGTCGTCGTGACGGTGAACGAACCCGCGGAGCCCACCAGGAAGGTGGTGCTCGTGCCCGATGTGAACGACGGTGCCACAGCTGTCGTGTTGACCGTGATCGTCAGATCCTGAGTGGCCGCTTCGCCCACACCGTTCGAGGCGGTGACGGCAACCAGATAGGTTCCCGAACTTCCGTCGGCCGGTGTCCCGGACAGCGTCGCCGTGCCATCGCCGTTGTCGTTGAAGGACAACCCACTCGGCAACGAACCGGTCTCGGAGAGCGAAGGCGTGGGCGTTCCCGTAGATACGACTGTGAAACTGCTGTCGACGGACTCAGTGAAGGTAGCCGAACCTCCACTGGTGATCGCCGGCGCCGAGTCGACCGTGAGCGTGAAGGGCTGGCTAGCGTTGGGGCTCACCCCGTTGGATGCGGTGATGGTGATCGGGTACGAACCACCCGCAGTCGGCGTGCCCGCCAGTGTGGCCGTGCCGTCGCCGTTGTCGGTGAAGGTCACGCCGGTCGGCAGCACCCCTGACTCGGACAGCGAGGCCGTGGGGAGACCCTGCGTTGTCACCGTGAGCTCTCCGGAGCTTCCAGCGACGAAGGTGGTCGACGAAGCGCTGGTGATGCTCGGCGCGGTCTCGACCGTGAGCGTGAAGGACTGGCTAGCGTTGGGGCTCACCCCGTTGGATGCGGTGATGGAGAACGGATAGACGCCGGAAGCGGCGGCGGTGCCCGACAGCGTCGCCGTACCGTTGCCGTTGTCGACGAAGCTGACCCCTGCCGGAAGGCTTCCGGTCTCGGACAGCGCCGCGGCTGGAGTGCCCGAGGTCGTGATCGTGAACGAGCCGGAGGATCCGGCAACGAACGTGGTCGATGCCGCACTCGTGATCGCCGGCGCCGAGTCGACCGTCAATGTGAACGACTGGCTGGCGTTTGGGCTCGTTCCGTTGGACGCGGTGATGGTGATCGGGTAGTTGCCGCCGCTGCCTGTTGCCGGGGTGCCGGAAAGGGAGGCGGTTCCGTTGCCGTTGTCCACGAAGGTGACGCCCGAAGGAAGTGCTCCTGATTCGCTCAAGGAGGGCGTCGGGGCTCCTGACGCCGTCACCGTGAACGAGCCGGCGGTACCTGCGGTGAACGTCGTGGTGGCGGAGGAGGTGATCGATGGGGCTTGGTCGGCGACGATCGTCGTTGTCGAGAGCGGGGTGGGTGCGGCGTAGGGCGGAGTCCCGCTGCTGCCAGTCGTCGGGTAGCCGTCGAAGTTGACGTTTCCAGCGGTCGACACGTTGGTGTCGACCTTGAACTCGGTCAGGTCGACCGGTTCGACGGTACCCGGAGCGCCGGTGGCGGTGAACTGCGCCGACAGGGTCGGCATCGACACGTTGTTCCCGCCCGCGACCTGGTCGGAGGATGGCAGCTCTAGCTCGATGTAGGGATACGCCGTCTTGTAGTTCCCGGTGTTGATCTGGGCGTCGCAACCGGTGCCCGCCGCCGTGCAGTACGTGCCAGAGGCCTTGCCAGCAGTGAACGAGTCCCCGCCCGTGACCTTGATCGAGCCGGGAACGTAGGTCAGCCCGGACGGGACTGGGACGACGGCGGCAAACGTGTCGGCATAGTTCACTGTGAAGCCGTCGTCGCTGGCGGGGATGGCAGACGCTACGGGCGCGTTGGTGATGGTGAATGTCTGACCATGCGCGACCGTGGCCGGCTGGACCGAAGCGATGGCGGCATCCTCGTAGATGTCCTCGGTGACGAAGCCGAGGATCTTCAGCTCATCCCCCATGTTCTGGCTGCGGGATGGATCGTAGGTCAGCGTTCCGGTCGAGCAGTTCGGGTCGCCGGTCGAGTAGGTGGCGTCTCCGGGGGCGCAGTAGCCGAAGGTCAGGCTGAACGGTCCCGTGGCGTTGACCGTCCCTCCGGTAGTGGCAAGAGTCGTGGTGATGTACCCGTGGCTGGACGACGCCGAGACCGTGGAGGAGGCGTCGTTGGCCGGTGCCGGGTTCACGATCGCCAGCGAGCTGGTGTCGACGCCGGAGGCCCCACCTTGGACCAGCGTGAGCACGTCGAACGTATTGGGGACGGGTGACGTATCACCGACGGTGAACGCGGCGACACCGTTCGTGATGACCGGGGGGCTGCTAGCCGCCGCTGGCCCAGCGGCTGCTAGGACTCCGGTCGCGCATGTAGCGACGGCTGCTACTGCTGCCAGAAACAGTCGCGTCAGGGCGCGCCCGCGTGCGCGAGAGATTTCGACAGGATTCATTGCACTCCCCCTGCTATCGATTCCAACCAGCTCGAAGTGCCCCAAGGGCAAACCGTGCCCAACCACCATCGTGCCGCCATACGCGATCGCGCACCGTGCCATCCTGCGACGAACGGGCCGTGCCTCATCTTCCCCCCGAAATCCCTCCACCGAGGGACCGCGGCTCTGGCCGCCGGCCGGGTGCCGCGTTCCCGCCTATCCCGATGTGCCCCCGAACCACGGGAGGCTCATCTCTTCCATCACCATAGCGAACGCGCCTCGGTTTGGCTACTGTCATTTTTCGTCGCCCCTCTAATCGCGATGTCGTGGGAATTGACGCGGCTCGGCGACGTTTGTCCTCATCTTGTCTCTGCTCGAAACGCCCCGATGCTCGAGTTAGACCTGGTGTTTCCGTCGCGCACGGATCGCGCACGAAATCACCATGGCGCGAGTCAGCCGGGGTTTCATACCTCGGCTGGCCTGTACTTTCGAGTGGGCGCTAGAGGACTCGAACCTCCGACCTCAGCCGTGTGAAACCGATACAGGGGGTTTGACGGGGTGACTCGGGACGGCGCAACAGGGTCTGACCTGCCCTGATGTAGTCGGGCGACAATTGCCGAAGACGGCAAATGGCGCGATTTGTAGGGCAAGTTGTAGGGCAAAGCGACCTCAGCCGTTACAGAAGAGGCGCGGATGATGTTGCCCTACAACTTGCTTCACTCGGTGGGTCTGAGACCTGAACAGCGTGCGTCCGATCCACGGGTCCAAGGCCGACGCCGAGAGTCCCGCGCGGGCCCCGGGGCGCCTGAATCCTCCCATGCGGGACGGCGGCGGATCGCCCAATCCCAGTCGGCCGGAGCAACACTCCGGAGCGGCGAAGTCGACATTGGCCGCGACCGTCGTCCGTCGGGTGCTACAACGTCACAACCAGTACTGGTACCGTCCACCTTGTACGTAGCTTCCCTACGTTTCCTCGCCGACGATAATGGAGGCAAGCCAGATTGTCCCAGTCCCGAGAACACGCGATGGACCATGTCGTGCTTGTCTTGTTCGAAAACAGATCCTTCGACAACCTCTTGGGCCGTCTCTATGAACCTGGTGAGGTTGACTCCTTCGAAGGGGTCATCGGGAAGGATCTGAGCAACCCAATCCCCGAATGGGCCGAATACGGTGCTGATCGCAACGTGGTGCCCTACCGGATTGCGTCGAACATGGACTCGCCGAACCCGGACTCGGGTGAGGAGTACCCGCACACGAACACTCAATTGTTCAACATTCTGAATGAACACAATCGCTTTCAAATGGCCGATAACATTACCGCCCCTTGGAACGCGCCAGCACATGATCAAGTGCCAACAATGGACGGTTTTGTTACTGACTACATCAGCTTCTTTACCGCTCAACTGGGACGCCAACCGACCTACAACGAGTATGCGCAGATCATGACGGGTTACTCACCTGAGCAGGTTCCGGTTCTCAACGGACTGGCGCGTGGATTCGGAGTGTTCGACCACTGGTTCAGCGAAGTGCCCTCGCAGACCTTCATGAACCGGTCCTTCTGGGTCGCCGGAACCTCGTCAGGCTTTGTGAACAATGCTCCCTCCTCAAACTTCATTGAACACAACAGTGCCGAAACCATCTTCAATCGCCTCGATCAGCACGGAAAGACTTGGAAAGTTTACGTGCTCGAACCCAGTCCCATCTCTTTCACTGGGTTGATCAGCGCCCCGCGACTCAAGGATCGCTTTGCCACCAATATCGTCCCCTTCTCTGAATTCCTCGAAGATGCCGCAAACGGTACGCTGCCCGATTTTTCCCTGATCGAGCCGGCACTCATCTCGGGGCACAACGACTATCACCCAGCAGCCGGAATGGCCATGATCCAAGGGGTGCACCTACCCGTGGACCCCCCATCGTCCGTGCTCGCTGGAGAGGCGTTCCTTGGGCAGATTTACAGTGCAGTTCGGACGGCGTATTCGCAGGAAGGTTCGAACTACCTGAATACGACCCTTCTTGTCAGTTTCGATGAGCCCGGGGGCACCTACGACCACGTACCGCCGCCCCGGGTGCCAGCACCCGAGCCGTCCAAACCGGTAGGTCAGTGCAATTTCCAGTTCGACCGCTCGGGCTACCGGGTTCCAGCTGTAGTCGTATCACCGTGGGTCGCGGAACAGTCGATTTTCACCGAGGAGTATCGACACACTTCACTGTTGGCGACGCTGCGGGAAGTGTGGAGCCTCGGCGCCCCATTCACCGAGCGGGACGCTTCCGCTCGTACGTTCACATCAGTCTTCGCGCTCGACAGCCCGCGGCACCCAGATGAGTGGCCTGACGTCACACCGCTACCGGTCCCAAAGTATCTGCTACATGTGAACGCCCTCGATCAATTCTTCTCCGGACTCGGTAAGGCGATCGTCGCCGGGTGCATCTCCTTTGCCGTTCAACTTGACATTGAATTGGAGTCAGCTCCTGCTGACCCGAACGAGGAGGTCTCTGCTGAACAGGCGATAGCCATCATCCACGAAGTTGCCAATGGTGTCTTCCCTCGACTGCGGGTGGCATAACGGGCTGGTTGAGAAGACGCCCGCCCGACCCGCTCGACCGCCCTCCTGTTGGGGTCCAACCGGATATGTCTGACTTTTGACGGATCAGCCGTCGGACGACGAGTTCGTCCCAACAATTGCGTCCCTAGCCTTTCCCGGGTCGTATCACCCTGTCCCGTGACCTCGAGTCGACGCTCCATCTGAACAGGGAAATCCACAAGCTCAAGCTATCGCTGGCGGGCTCGATCTGTCGGCCCACGACGGGGCGTCGACATTTGTCTTTGGGGGGTGAGTTCCTAACGGGAGTCAAGCCCTTCAGGCGACCTTTTCGGTAGCTTCTCCACCGGGCGGGTCGATGGCCGGAGCGTCCTTCGTGGTCGACTCCTTCTTGCCTCGGCCCGCCCTCTGTTTGAAGGTCTTGGCTGGCGTCGTCCGGCGCCGTGCGGCACGCACAGCCGGGTCGATCTTGTATCGCTCCTCACAGATGGCTCGGCCTTCGTCCTCGGTAATAGAGCTGCCGTTTTCATCTCGGAGCTCGTAGCGCTGGCCGTTGCGCCAGCAGGCGGCAATCCGGGTGATCAGGACGGCGGCCACTGAGCAGAGCGCCGAATTGTGGTGTTTACCCTCGGCGATGACGAGCCGGTGATAGCGGGCAGCGAGGGTGGGGTCGATCCGCCGTGTCTTGTCGGCGGCGAGGAACAGCGCCTGGCGGAGGCCGGCACCTCCTGCCTTGGTGATTCCCTTGTGCCCGGCGACCAGGCCTGACTGGTCGACCTTGGGCACGAATCCGGTGAAGGAGCGGACGCCGGCGAGGTTGTCGAAGCGCCGGAAATCTCCGATGCTGCCGAGGATGGCGGCAGCCGACACGGGTCCGAGCCCTGGGGCCGAGCGCACGACCCCACAGGGATCGGCCTCTGAATAGAGCGCTTCGATGCGCACGTCGATGGCGTCGATCTCGGCATCGAGATTGCGCAGGACCCGGACTTCGGCGGCGATGTCCTCAGCAAGGTGGGAGAAGTTGATGCCGCCCCCGGACCACAGGGAGAGGGTCTCGGTGGCCATGGCCAAGAGCTCGTCGGCTTTGTCCTCACGCCACAGGCCACGACTGGACCTCGCCAGCAGAGCAGCAAGCCGGGTTCTCCCGAGACGCTTGAGGGCCCGGGGATCGGCGTACTTCTCTAACAGGACCAGGGACGTCTTGGGATAGCTGCCCGAGCCCAACGTGTCGGCCCAACCCGGTCCGAGCAGCTCGACGAGGGCGTCGAGTCGGAGGCCGGCGGCGGTGCGCCGCTTGACCATGCTGGCCCGCTGTCGAGTGGCCCGGCGCAGCGATTCTGCGGGACCCAGGTCGTCGATACCGCGCAGTCCTTCGGGTGGAGCATGGGCAGGCGAGCCAGCACCCGGGAGTCGAGCCGGTCGGTCTTGGTGTACTTGTTGTAGTAGTCCCGCAGGTCTGCCGACTGCTCCGGCGGCACCAGCACCACGGTTGCCCCTCGTGCTTCCAGCCACGCAGCCAATGGCACCCAGGCATTGCGGGTGGGCTCCAAGATCACCGTCACCCGGGTCCCCTCGGGGATCTTCGCCCACAGGCGCTCGAGGTCGACCGTGGTCGTGCGGAACCGCCATGACGACCACAAGAACTCACCCCGATCGTCAGCCAGACTCGCCCGATGATCGGCTCGGCACGCCACATCGATTCCCAACCGCACTTCACTCATGAGTTGCTCCCTTTTGCAGGTGTCTGTCTGATTGCCGGTCGGGTCTTCATCGTCGACCTGTGCACGTGGCCGCAGGGCTGTGACCATCCAGACATTCCAGAAGCAGGGGTCCGACACCATGTTCGGCCACCGAGTTCCACAAAAGGGATGCACGTGCGCCGGGAGGCTCGTCTGACCGACGATCACCGTTGAGGAGTCGAGCTCACGCTCGCTCCGACCCCTGATTAGCCAAGCCAGAAGAACCCGACCCGGCGCACCCTACGAAGGGCTCCGTCCAACCGGGTGGATCCCTGGGAACAACGCTAAATGCCCCCGATCAATGGTTCACGGCGTGACCCAAGCGGCCCGACGCCAAGCATTCTTGCCACCAGCGATCACTCCCGACGTGCCGTTCTGCGCTGCGGCCAGGGTGGCGACGGCCGTCGTTCTGGCGCGTCGTTCTGAAGCCGGTCGGAGACGCGAGATCGCCGATTCGAAGTGCGCTGACATCCGTCGCCACTCCCAGTCCCTGTCGTCTCCGGGAGCGTCATTTGAGCCGGAGAAGTCCCTCCGGCGACCTTGTTGTTCGCGAACCTCCTATTGATGTCAAGCCCCGCTTTCGAGGATCTTCGGGAGTGGAAACAGCGGGCGAATCAATCAGGAGCCACACGGGGGCGCACTCTTA
>Ga0224558_1004488_pt1 | contig 10824 bp, 12 predicted proteins | sample 714S32024metaG_FD_180682 | JGI IMG/M metagenome (GOLD analysis project Ga0224558, IMG submission 180682) | Peat soil microbial communities from Stordalen Mire, Sweden - 717 S3 20-24 | ecosystem: Environmental > Terrestrial > Soil > Wetlands > Peat | place: Sweden: Norrbotten County, Stordalen... | reverse complement strand
TCGGGCTGCGTCGGTTCGCCTAGCTCAGCATCCAGCGTAACAGAGGAGTCGAGTTGTGCGTAGTCAATTGTCCGCTTCCACTGAGGGATGAACTCGTCCGCCCCTACCTCGGTGAAGCCTCGTTTCCGAATCAGGTTATATCGCAGAGTCGCATCGGAGGGCAGGTCAGCACCATATTCTGCGAACAGTTCCCGGTGGATGGTCGGGGAAAGAGCCGCTCGTTGGATGGCACCCTGAGGGTCAGGGTCCAAGAGGATGTCCAAGGCAAGATTGGTGAGTTTTACCCGTTGGTCCTCTCCGTGCCCGATGTATTCAAGAAGTCCGAACTTGCGAAGGGCAGCGGCCGTGCTCAGTCCGGGGCCGCTCCGTTTGGTGAACCCCCAATGTCCCATCGCGGTAGAAAGTGGGGTTTCGTGCTGGCGTTCTCGTTCGTAAAGGGCCTTTGCTCGCTCCACAGCAACAGCCAGGGAGATCCCCGGGTAACTCGGGCTGCGCCCCTTCTTGACCGGTCGCTTCGGCGTGGGTTCGCTTGCGCTCATGAGTTAAGGTTACCAGGGGTGGCGATAAATGTCTACCCTGCCGGAGTTGGGCTTGACCGGGCCTAACTCCCACGTGTAATGTCGAGCCTGATAAGGAGGTTCACGTCATGAGGAGGTGAGCTGCCCCCCTGGACCTTTAGTGGGCTGGGCCGGATTGAAGGCTGACCTTCGCCGCGTCCAGGGGGGCACCCCTTGCGGGGTACGTCTCGATACGAATCGTAGCGTGACCTGGTAATTCAGTCAAATATCCCTGATCAGTAACTACCCTTGACCCGCTTGTAGCTCAGCCTGCGACCCGCTGTCTGGCCCATCAGGCGTTGCATCCGTTGCGTGTCGCTGAGTTTGCGGGTGGAGTACCGGAAGTCGAATTCCGCAAGAGTCAGGGATGGGGTCCAATAGTCAAGACTGTGATCTGGCCCCGGTTGGGACCGTAGGCCCACCAGATACGCCAGGCTGAAGGCGTGTTGTTCTCGACGTAGCTCTCCCACACCTTCTGCCCATAGACCTCGTCAAAAGTTTCGTAAGGATGGGACTGGAGACCGGGATATCGAGGGTCCTGCTCCAGCGTGGCCAGGCAATGAGCGATCTTCTTGTACTGCTTCGGATCATGGCCCTGGATCCGCCCAAGCTCCTCGTGAGCCTGAAACGTGAATACCAGCTCAAACTGCACCCCTGTAGTATAGCACACTTACCCCAAATGGGTAACACCCAATACCCCCCTTGACATATTGTGGGTATCACCTATAGTGGAACACATGGGTTGACGATGTACAGGAGGTCGTCGACCAGCAGGAGGATTCGATGAAGATGTCAACGGAAGTGGAGATAGATGGGCGAGGCCGAATCTCGGTCGGACGCCTGGCCAGGGGCCGAGACCGCTTCCGGGTCACACAGTTGGAAGACGGCGAACTATTGCTGACCCCAGTCGTGTCGGTGTCTGAGAGAGAGCTGGCGTTTCTGCGCAACCCATCGGCAGTCGCGACGGTGCGCGGGGCGATCGCCCAAGCTGAGGCTGGGGAACTCAAGTCCTTCGGGCAGGGCTACTTCTCCCGGCTCGCCGCCGAGTTGGGCGACGATGCCTGATCGCCTGAGAAATGACACGCTTGTAACCTAAGATCCCAGCTCAGAGCCAGTTTCAGTGTTACACCCCCCTGGGACAATGGTCCTGACAGAGCACATAAATGGCCCCCGCGAGGCGGCAACCTCCGGGGGCCTGGACCAAGGAGATTCAGCCTCCCATGGCCAAGGCCAACCTACCGCAACACCGTGACGCAGAGGCCCTTTCTAACCTCCTGGCTACGCCTGAGATCACCGCCCTGATCGCCGACCTGGAGGCGACCCGCTGGACCGGACGCCCCGGCTACCCCATCCGGGCCATGGTCGGTATGGCCCTGGTGAAGTCCCTCCACTGCTTGCCCACTTGGACGCGCACCGTGGTCCTGGTGAAGGACCACGCGGGCCTTCGGGCTGTCCTGGGTTGCGCCCCGTCCCTCGACGCTTGCTACCGCTTCACCGCGAAGCTGCGCCAACACCACAACCGACTTGCCGAGTGCATCGAGTCGGTGCTGGCAGCACTCCACGATGAGCACCCCGCCATGGGCGAGATAGTCGCCATCGACGGCTCGGACCTCCCGGCCTACGCCAACGGCCAGAAATACCTCTACAAGAACGGCCCGGAGCGCAAGATCTACTCCGACTCTGACGCGTCCTGGGGCCATCGCTCGGCAATCTCCACCCGCAAGGGTGGCGGCTACTACGGCTACAAGATCCACGCCGTGGTAGACGTGGCTACCGAACTCCCGGTCGCCTGGCACGTAGAGTCGGCCAGCATCGCTGAATCCGCGCAGGTTCCGACCCTCCTCGACATGGCAGCCCTACGTGGATTCCTCACTTCGGTTGCCATTCTCGATAAGGGGTACGACCTGCCTCCGATCTACGAGACGTGTGAGACCAGGGGTATCCACCCGATCATCCCGCTTCGCGAGACCTTCGCCGTGAAGGCAGGCAAAGACAAGCCGCCCAAATGCGAGCATGGCCCTTGGATCTTCGCCGGTTCCGATGCCAAGCGTGGCGCGTCCAAGTGGCGTTGCCCGACTGGCGAGTGCCAGCCCGTCTCGACGTGGGTCAAGGCTGACCGTCTCCACACCCTCGTCCCTCGCAGGACCGACCGCTGGAAGGCGCTCTACCGCCAGCGCGGTTGCGTGGAGCGTGGGTTCGGCAGGCTCAAGAACGAGTGGGCGATGCTCCCGCTCCGGGTGCGCAGGATCGAGCGCGTGCGGTTGCACGTAGACCTGACGATCCTCGCCCAACTGGTCACGGCACTGGCAAAGGCCAGGGCTGCGGCTGTCCCACTCGCCGCGTAGTCATCCCCTGATCCCGAACCTGGGACAACCGGGGTTTCGTCGCGCGCGGAGATGGACCGGAAAGGTCCGCGGCGGGAAAACCACGGTCAATCCAACCCCGGACGCAACCGCAACGATACCCTGGCCTAATGCTGGCGAGTTTCGCCGATCGTTTCGCCGAGCCCTACTAGGCTGCGCCGTTCCCGTACGGGCGGGTCAGGATCTCGAGCAGGTGGCCATTGGGATCCTTGAAGTACACACCGCGCCCACCGTCGTTACGGTTGATCTTGCCCGCTTGGTCCATGCCTGGGTCCGCCCAGTAATTCACCCTCTGCCCGGTGATTCGATCGAAGATCTCGTCGAAGTCGTCCTCGGTGACGAGGAACGCGTAATGCTGGGAGGCGATCGCTCCGTCGGTCTCTTGGAAGTCGAGCGAGACGCCATTTGCGGCCTCGACCACGAGGAACGGCCCGAAGTGGGTGGGGGGTCGCAGTCCCAGTGTGTCGGCAAGGAACGTTGCCGAGAGCCGTTGATCTTGGCACCAGACGATCGTGTGGTTGAGCTGGACGCTCACGGGTTCTCCAGCGGGAAGCGCGTCTAAGCGCCGGCCGCGGCGCTCACCTCGGCAACCGCTCCTGTGCCCCGAGCACCTCCCGGTAGAAATTGATGGTGCTGGTGGCGCCATCGACTGTCGGGTACGCGCTAACGCGGGGATAGCCATCGGGGATCGGCTTCACGACAGGCATGACGTCTTCCTCCTCGATAAACGTATGGACAGGTTCTCAACTTTCACCCTAGCCAGCGCGGCCACGAATGGGAACCGCCCAGACACGAACGTTGTGTTTTCCTGACAGGCGGGTGAGGCCGTCGGCGAGCTAGCAGATCAAGTGAGAGGCTTGCCGGCATGGACCTTCACGTCGTACCGATCGAAAAGCCCGAGGACCTGAACGTCGTCCTCGGACAAGCCCACTTCGTCAAGACGGTCGAGGATCTTCACGAAGCACTCGTGGGTACGAGCCCGCACCTGCGTTTCGGGCTTGCGTTCTGCGAAGCTTCAGGCAAGTGCCTTGTACGGCGCTCGGGCAACGACGAAGAGCTGGTCGAGCTCGCCGTCCGAAACGCTCGGGCCATCGGTGCCGGCCATTGTTTCGTCGCCTTGCTTCGCGAGGGCTACCCGGTGAACGTCTTGAACCAGCTGAAGCTGGTGCCCGAGGTCTGCAGCATCTATTGCGCAACGGCCAATCCTGTGGAGGTCGTGGTCGCCGAGACCGAGCTCGGACGGGGAGTCCTGGGGGTGATCGACGGCTCGGTCCCGGTTGGAGTGGAGAGTGAGGACGACGTGGCTGAGCGCAGGGCACTGCTGAGGTCGATCGGCTACAAGCTCTGAGGAGAAACAACCAGCCGAGCGGAGAAGGGGGTAACTGCATGCATGCGAAGGCCGGAGACCACCTCCGCGTCGAGGGTCGCCACGTCGGCGACCGCCCACTGGTGGCTGAGGTCCTCGAGGTTCATGGCCAAGACGCCCAGCCTCCGTACCTGGTGCGGTGGGAGGACGGACATGAAGGCACGTTCTTTCCCGCTTCCGACGCGGTGGTCGAACAGAGACCCGAGCGTGCGACCAAGCGCGGGGGCTGAGGGTCCCCGGCGGTGGGGCTGAGGGCCCCCCAGTCGGTGGGGCTGAGGGTCTCCCGACTGACGGGGAGCCTGACCCGGGAGCGACGCGCTCCTCAGGTGAGCGCAGTCAGCTGAGGCCGACGATCCACGCGGTCCTCCACCGTGGGGAAGCAGGTCGCTGAGACGCTCAGCTCGGTGCTTCGAGGAGGTGACGCGTGAACCAGCTGCTCGCCATGTCGGCGACAGTCTCGAGGGCACCGGGCTCTTCGAAGAGATGCGTCGCCTCCGGCACGATCGACAGCCGGCTCTCGCATCGCAGCTGAGCCTTTGCCTCTCGGTTCAGCTCGAGCACGAGCTGGTCGCGGCCACCCACGATGAGCAAGGTCGGAGAACGAACCTCGCCGAGCCTCGAAGCGGCTAGGTCGGGACGTCCCCCACGCGAGACGACGGCGCCGATTTGCGCGTTGGGTTCGGCAGCAGCGAGCAGGGCCGCGCCTGCACCGGTACTGGCACCGAAATAGCCGACACGTGCGTGTTTGATTGTCGGCTCGCCTCGAAGCCAGTGGGTGACCCTTGCCAGACGCCTGGCGAGAAGCGAGATGTCGAATACGTTTGCCCTATCGAGCTCCTCCTCTGCGGTGAGCAGGTCGAAAAGCAGCGTGCCGAGCCGGTCTCTGTTCAATACCGATGCCACGAACTGGTTCCGGGGGCTGCGACGACTGCTGCCACTGCCATGCGCGAACACGATCACCGATTGTGCCCCTTCGGGAAGGGTCAGGTGCCCTGAGAGCAAGATAGTCCCGGCGTGGACCTCGACGTCCTCGTCCACTTGCGCTTCTCGCGCCTCGCGTCGCAAGCCCGCTTCCGTCGGCTTCTTTCGGCCGCCTGCGCTTTCGAGCAGGGCTACGACCTCGTCGTCGGGTGTCTGCGAGAAGTCGCCGTACCACTGTCCGATGGCGAAGAAGTGCCCCGGCGTTTCGATGCAGACCACTTCGTCGGCATCGTGGCGGAGGCTCTCGAGCGACTCAGGCGGTGCTACCGGCACTGCCAGCACGACGCGCGCCGCCCCTTGGAAGCGCGCGACCCGGCACGCGGCTCTCGCCGTCGACCCGGTCGCGATTCCGTCGTCGATGATGATCACGGTTCGTCCGGCCACGCTCAAGCGTTCCCTGGTGCCGCGAAAGCGCCGCACCCGCCGTTCGAGCTCAACACGTTCTGTCTGCTCGACCGCGGCGACCTGCTCGCTCGAGACGCCCGCTTCGCGTACCACGGCGGCATTCAGAACTCGGGCACCGTCCTCGCCGATCGCCCCCATCCCCAGCTCGGGCTGGAAGGGCACGCCGAGCTTCCGGACCACGATGACGTCGAAGGGCGCGTCGAGCGCCCGTGCCACCTCGAAAGCGACGGGAACTCCGCCCCGGGGAAGGGCGAGGACCACGGGGTGGGTGCCTCGGAGGTGCTCGAGCCGTGCTGCGAGTTGCCGCCCGGCATCAGCGCGATCGACGAAGGGCATGTCAGTCAGCCTTTCACTACGCCCAGTGGCCGCAGCCGCGCCACGCGCCTCGCGAGTCCTGCCCGCTCACACGTAGCGACCACCTCGTCGACGTCCTTGTAGGCGAAGGGCGCCTCTTCGGCCAACCCCCGGCCCGACGTTGTGCGCACGGCGATCCCCTCGTCCTCGAGCTGTTGACGCAGCACAGAGCCTTTCACCTGGCGCGTTGCTGCGTGACGGCTCATGGTTCGTCCCGCGCCGTGACAGGCGGAGGCGAACGCACCTCCGGGCGAGACGCCAACGAGCACGTGTGAGGCGGTGCCCATGGACCCCGGGACGAGCACGGGCTGGCCGACCGTACGCAGGTCCTCGGGGAGCTCGGGATGACCCGGCGGGAGCGCGCGGGTCGCGCCCTTGCGGTGAACGCACAGCAGGCGGCGCTCGCCGGCTACGTCATGGTGCTCGAGCTTGGCCAGGTTGTGCGAAACGTCGTAGAGCAGATCGAGCTTCGCCGTTCCCACCGCCTCGGCAAACGCCTGTCGCACGACGACCGACAACGCCTGGCGGTTCGCTCGTCCATAGTTTGCAGCGGCCGCCATCGCACCCAGGTACGCACGTCCCTCGGCGGAGTCGACCGGTGCGCAGGCGAGCTGCGGGTCGGGGACCTCGATATCGAAGTGGCCCATCGCCGCGAGCATGACACGAACGTGGTCGGAGCAGATCTGGTGTCCGAGGCCGCGAGAGCCACAGTGGATCATCACGCACACCTGGTCCTCGTGAATCGCGAACGCAGCGGCGACAGCGTGATCGAAGACCTCGTCGACCACTTGGACCTCGAGGAAGTGGTTGCCCGATCCCAGGCTTCCCACCTGGTGCAATCCCCGAGCCCGGGCGCGTTCGCTCACCGACTCGGGCTCCGCCTCTAACACCGCACCGCCGTCTTCGCACCGCTCGAGATCGTCCTCTGTGCCCAGACCCTCCGCCACCGCTCGGCGCGCTCCGCCGAGCAGCACCGCTGTCAGGTCGCGCTCGCTCGCGAGATGCCACACGCCTCCCGCGCCCAGCCCCCTGGGAACATGGGCGTCGAGCGCGTCCATGAGCGTGCCGATCCGAGGTCGGATGCCGGAGGCTTCCAGCGGCGACAGGAGCAGCCGCACTCCACAGGAGATGTCGAACCCGACCCCGCCAGGAGAGACGACCCCCCGATCCTCCACGTCGGTGGCGGCGACGCCTCCGATGGGAAAGCCGTAGCCCCAGTGCACGTCGGGCATCGCGTAGGAGGCCTCGACGATGCCTGGCAAGCTGGCGACGTTCACCACCTGCTGTAGGGCCTCGTCCTGGGCGACTTGGGGGAGGAGCATCTCGGAGGCGAAGACGACCCCGGGCACGCGCATGGCCCCGGCGCGCTCGATTCGCCACCGATCGGGCCCGTCTGGGACAAGACGAACAGGCCTGCTCACACGTCCACGACGACTCGACACCGCCAGGTTCCTCCTTCGTCACCCATCCGAAGGCCGTGGTACGACACCGCCTTCGGGACCGGGCCCACGGCTTCGATCTGGGCCGCAGGGACGACTCCGATGTTGCCGGCGACGCCGCCGCCCTCGCTCTCAGTCAGATCGAACTGGACGGGCACGGCTGCGAATACATCTAGGACGTAGATCGCTTCCTCGAGCAGCGCCACGAGCACTTGCGAGTCGGACGCTGCGTTCACCGACACCACCAACGTGTGTGTCACGGGGGTGTCGGTAGGCTCGGCGAACACCTCGATGAGCGCCGTCAGAGCCTCGACGAGGCACGAGATCCGGTCGGGCCCCCACGCCTCGATGATGCAGTCGGCGGTGTGGGGAGCCAGACGATGTCCGGCTGTTCGGCGCACCCTATCCATTTCTTTTGCTGGCAGTGCCACCGACAAGGTTTCCTTCAGGGGGCGAGGCTTCAGGGACGAGGTGGCGGCTAGGCGCGCGCCAGAGGTCGAACGGATCCCAGAGACAGACACATCCACGGTGGCGGGTCAGCGCGATTGTCACCGTCCGTTCCCTCGGTCAGCTCCCGAGCGAGTAGGCGCTCTCGGCGTGCTGGGTGAGGTCTAGCCCGGCGAATTCGTCCTCAGGGCTCACCCGCAGGCCGATGGTCATATCGATGACCTTCGCGAGCAGCCAGGTCACCGTGAACGAGAACGCGACGGCTACAACGGCGGCGAGGATCTCCACACCGAACAAGTGAAGCCCGCCACCGGTGAAGAGGCCGTTTGCGCCACCCGGATTGACGGTTCGGGTGGCGAACAACCCTAGGAGCACCATGCCGACGAGTCCGCCGACCCCGTGCACGGCGAGTACGTCGAGGGAGTCGTCGTAGCCGATCTTGAACTTGATACGCGCGGCCATTGCGCAGAGCACGCCGGCGACGACGCCGATCAGAATGGCGGCCATCGGCGTCACGAACCCGGCGCACGGCGTGATCGCAACCATGCCGGCAACCGCACCGGAGGCGGCGCCAAGTGTCGTCGGGTAGGACGCCCTGACACGCTCGAAGCACACCCAGCTGAGCAACGCTGCCGCAGCCGCCAGTTGGGTGTTGACGAAGGCATATACCGTCACGCCGTTCATCCCGAGCGCTGAGCCGGCGTTGAACCCGAACCAGCCGAACCACAGGATGCCGACGCCGAGCAGGCTCAACGGGACCGAGTGCGGGGCCATCCCCTCGCGGGGCCATCCGCGGCGTCGCCCCAGTACGAGCACGATGGCCAAGGTGGAGAAGCCCGAGTTGATCTCGACGACCGTGCCGCCGGCGAAATCGAGCACGCCGCGTCGAGCCAGCCAACCCTCAGGGCTGAACACCCAGTGGGCGAGTGGCGCGTACACGAGGATGAGCCACAGGCAGATGAACACCACGAAGGCCGTAAATTTGATCCGGTCCGCCGTCCCACCAGTGATCAAGGCGGCGGTGATGATGGCGAACATCATCTGGAAGGTCACGATGGCAAGCGGCGATGCTCCTGAATGCGCGAAGCCCGGGAGCCCGTGTGCCATGCCCCCCAAACCGGCCAGCGAGAGATTGCCGATCAGGCCGTAACCCGCGTCGTGGCCGAAGGCGAGGCTGGCCGCGACCACCGCCCAGAGAACGCTGACCGCTCCTATCGTGATGTAGTTGTTCATCATGATGGCCAGCACGTTCTTCGAGCGGACCAAGCCGCCGTAGAAGATGGCGAGGCCCGGCGTCATGAACAGCACGAGGGCAGCAGAGACGAGGACCCAGGTTGTGTCGATGGTGTTCATTTGCCTTGCTTGCTCCTATCCGTGGCTCGACTGGGCACGTGGCGCCGACACCCTGAACCGAACAGCATCAATGAGCGGTTGTCCTGAGAGAGCGGGCGACGGGAATCGAACCCGCATTACCAGCTTGGAAGGCTGGGACTCTGCCATTGAGCTACGCCCGCGCGTGGAGATGCACGTTAGTCCCTGACGACAGGGAACTCGAAGCCCGCTTATTCTCCAACACGGAGCCGTGTGACGAGGAGCGTGGAGATCGTATGGGCGCCGCATGCTGCCCCTCACCGTCATCTGCTTCAGGGCGGAGTTACGGCTCATTGCGAACGTACCGATGTACTTGGCACGTCGATTAGCGTCGCGGGAATGGGCAGCGTCGATTACGACGAGTTCGGCCTATTCCACGAGAACGCGCAGGAGTTCGGTCTGCCCTTCGATCGTCCTCCCGTCGTGCGGCGCGAGGCCGTGGAGGTGGAACCGGGCCGGCGGCTGAGCAGCCTGGTGTGGGGTGAAACCGAGCCCGAGCTGGTCCTGCTGCACGGTGGAGCTCAGAACGCGCACACCTGGGACACCGTCGCCTTGGCCCTGAGGCGCCCGTTGGTGGCGGTGGACCTGCCTGGTCACGGCCACTCAGACAATGGTCGCGCTGGTTCGTTGTCGCCGGCTGACAGCGCAGCCGATGTGGCGGTGACGATCCGCGCTCTCGCCCCGCGCGCAAGGGCGGTGGTCGGAATGTCGCTCGGTGGCCTGACCGCCATCGCGCTCGGCCGCCAGGACCCGGATCTCGTGCGCCGCCTCGTCCTCGTCGACATCACTCCCGGTGTCAACGCCGAGAAATCGGCGCCCATCATTGCGTTCGTCCAGGGGCCCGCTAGCTTCACAAGCTTCGAGGAGATCCTGGCACGGACCATAGAGTTCAACCCGACCCGGAGCGAGTCCTCGTTGAGGCGGGGCGTTCTGCACAACGCCGTTCAGCGGGCCGACGGCACGTGGGTATGGCGATACCGTCGGTTCCCGTCTGCCACTGAGTACGGCTTGGTGAACTACCCCGCGCTTTGGGACCATCTCTCGGGGCTCACCGTGCCCGTCATGTTGGTGCGCGGCATGCTCGCGCAGTCCGTCGTCGACGACCTCGACGAGGCAGAGCTCCTGCGTCACCAGCCCAGTGCGCGCGTGGAGCATGTGACGAACGCTGGGCACAGTGTGCAGGGCGACGCTCCGCTCGAGCTTGCCAGGCTCATTGCCGACTTCGTGCGTTCTTGAGCGCGATCTGAAAGCGACCGCCCTGCTTCCAGCCGACACCTGCTCAGCCCGACGGACAGGTTCTCGCGTGGGCGGTCACGGCCCCGCATGAACTTCCCGCGGGCGCCGGTATCCACCCTGCCACTGTGCGGCTAGGGAAACGCCCTATGCCCCGCGGCTCCACGCCGCCGTTAACGCTCTTAGCCTCAATCCACCGATAGACCACCGCTGAGGTCCTACGCGCATCCGCGTAAAAGGCCTCCCGTGCTGGGAAAATGACGGTGCTCTACTCCGACATCACCCCAGCCACAGGAGGCACTTTCAGT
>Ga0224558_1004487_pt1 | contig 10827 bp, 10 predicted proteins | sample 714S32024metaG_FD_180682 | JGI IMG/M metagenome (GOLD analysis project Ga0224558, IMG submission 180682) | Peat soil microbial communities from Stordalen Mire, Sweden - 717 S3 20-24 | ecosystem: Environmental > Terrestrial > Soil > Wetlands > Peat | place: Sweden: Norrbotten County, Stordalen... | reverse complement strand
CGGTGGAAGCTGATTCTCAGCGCCGCGTTTCGTCACTTCCTCGGTGGCAGGGTCATTGGAAGCACTGGTCGGCTCGCCGATGCCCCCGCCTAACTGCCGTTTTTAGGTTCATCCACGCCCGCAGCTTCCGCCAGCGCGACCCACTCCTTTGATTTGTCCAAGGCACTTTCCGCGGCGCAGGCGAGACAATAGCGTATGAGGACCCTTGCTGAATAATCCAGACCTTTGGCGATATTGAGCCATCGCCCGGCCTCGGCGCCCTCCCGATTTTCGTCAATCATCTCTCTCTGGGAGCGGTAATATCGCAGCGTGTCAGCGTTGAGATCTAGGCCCTCCAAGGTCCGCAAGATCGGGTCGAGTTCCTCAAACGGACGCATCCCGTTCGGGAACCGTCCACGATGCTCCCAAAGATCCAGGATCGCGCTGGCGCATGCGGCCATCTTTGCCTGCCGCTCCTCGCCGTTTGCCGCTTCGGCTGCCTGGATTAATTCAGCGATATGGTGCGCCATCCATCGCGCAAGCGTATCCACTGATTGGTCGGGCCCGAGTTCCTCGACAATTTTCTTGCCCAATTCGAAGATGGCCTCAGATCGTATAGAGACCGCCGTCAGGCCTAAAGAGGAAGAATCGTGCGCTTGGTTCTGGATATTTGAACTCATCGTTTTCGCCGCCCTCATAACGAGTATGCCGCCGCAACCGCTGCATTTGAACCTTCACGATCAGGTCCATCTGGGTCTTACGCAGAAATTCCGCGACGAAGCCCAATGAAGCCTGCAGCCGCCGTCCGCTCTCGCGGCCATCTTCATCGTCCTTTTCGCGATAGGATCCCCAGATTTGCGACCACAAGGCAATGCTCCTTGTTGGATCGCCCGGGACGACCCACTGGCGATGCTCGGAATCGGAACCAATCCCCATGAGGTCGACCACAAACTGCGCGGGCACGTGTGGCGGGTAACCGATATCAGCCGCCCACGGATCACGCTTATCTAAACCGCCCGTGCCATCCCATTTGGTAACCCACCCCTTAAGCTGGAATCCACTGTCGGCGATCTCAAAATCATCGTCGTCCGCAGCCGGAAGGCCGCACCGAAAAGGCTCGGCGGACTGCAGCGCTCTGAGCAGTGCTTCAGACCGTCCCGGCGACGCAAGAGCGCTCCGAACTGAAATCGACTCCTCCCTGCTCTCCGAAACCACCGTCCAGTCTCCCCAGACATTCACGCGCTGATCCGGTAGAACCAGCAACCTGTCAAAGTCGCTTCGGCAGGTCGACCATCGCCAGTCATCATTCGCCTTTTCGTCCTTCCACTCTGGCCATTCGAGGGGAGCCGGATCCCTTCGGTCTGCCAGCCAACGTCCATCGGGCCTTGACAGCCCGATCCCCGCCAGCCAGTGCTCGAAATCGTGCCAGGTATGCTCGGGATCGCTGCGTGTCGGATACCTCGCAAGCAATTCCCCGGCAACTACCATCACGGCATGGTAGGAAAGATAGAACTGCAAGTCATGCGTTCGCGGATCCGATCGGGAATCCCAGGTTTCATGGTCGTCGAATATTCTTCGCTTGTGACGCTCGTCCTCATCCCAGCCGTTCTTGCCGGCATATTGCCATTCGACCCTGATGACGCGCTTGGCTGCCCGCTCAACGTCCTTCTCAGAGAGCGCAAAACACTCCCCTAGAGGAGCAAACCAGTACGTGCCGGTGTCGATACCAAAATAGAACATATCCTCTCCGTCCTTCCGGTCTTCGCCCCTACTCGCTCGCCGAGAGCGGTCGTAGTAGTTGGAAGTGACCGTCGGGAAAGGGGACACATTGACATTGGCCAGACGCCGCTCCAAGTCCGGGTTCCGGTGCACTACACCACTCCCAAACAATTCCAGAACTGTCTTCGCAGCGAACCCTCTGATCAGTACGTGAGGCGCGCTGTTCAGTGCCACATCGGTCAGGAAATCCGCATGGGGAGCAAGGATGCGCGGATGATCCTTAGCTGCACGTGCCAAAGCAATCAGCAACGACTGCCTTGCGTGCATGTCATAGAAATGAAGTTCGGCGTCGGCAAAGGGCCCGCCTGCAGATCCCTTAGCCAGAGTGAGGAGATGCCCCACTGCTTTCTCGCGTTCCAACGTGCACAATCCGCGGACAACGTGTGCCGCCTCCCATCGCACGCTCGCCCTCGGTGCCGCCAACCCTGCCCACACATATCCGGCAACCGCACCCTCCATATCTGCCGGCGGCGCAAGCCGCGCCGACCAAGGACCATCGCCGTCCTTCTCTTCCAGCACGTCATCGAACAGGTCCAGACCGAAAGTGAGCGCCTCCAGGGCTTCTTTCCTCGACAGTTTTAGGGCCAGCAATCCGACCAGCGTGAACAAACGTTTGGCATACAGGGGTTCCGTCCCCTCTCCCAGCGCCGACAAAACCTGATCGGCCACATCGACCTGAGTAAAGCCGCAAAGTTCGGAAGCCAACTCGAATGGAAAGACCTCATAGTAGCGATCTCTCGCAATTTCCAAACAGAAAGCGCGGCAAAAGGCCTTCAGCGTATCGACCAGCGCGCGCTTCACAGACAACTGGTTTCTCCACTCTCCGGGAAAGCGCTCCAGAAAATGCCGCAACTCATACAGAGTGATATCCTTCAAGTCAGGAAGCGTGCGAATGAACTCCGCCTCCCGTCCCACGGGAACGCGCCAGCACGCTTCCGCAAAAAACACTTCCGAATACAACGGCGGCGGTCCACTTCGAAATCGGTTGTACGCGAGCGAAACACCGTTATCTGCGACGAGATCGGCCCCTTCAAAGACAACGTCCCAGTCCGTTCCGTCGCTGCCTCTCGTCGGCAGTGCGCCACCATCGGCAGCGCGTCCGGTGCGAGCCGATCCGTCCGTCCGTTCGTTGAAGGCAACGAATTCATCAATACCGGGCACCGCCAGCCTGTGAGAAGCCAACAGGTCTTTCAGCGCTCGCCAAGTCCGGCCGCTGTAACCGCGCAAGGTCATGTATCGAAACGCGAAACTGGCCGAGGTCTCTTTTTCGGCTTTGGTGGTGCACGCTGCCAAAGCGAACTTGAGTAACTCCACCGGATCCCACTCGGCGCGGAACCCAATGAGTGCCAGCGCAGTTCGACCGTCAAGATCCCCACGCCCCAGAAGGAAGGTGACAGCCTCAGGTAAGAGCTTCGCAGCCCATCCAAAGCTCCGGTCCCGCCATCGGCTGAGGATCGCCAAGGATGAGGAGGCACAGAGCCCAGCAATCGCTTTTACTGTTCCCCGCCAGTTGAAGTGCTTGTCCCTTGCGACGTATTCATACGTTAATTCGGCACACCGCGCAAGCCTGTAGGCAGCTTCAGGAACAGGCGTTTCCTGATCACCTGCGCAATCCGCCAAATCCAGCATGGCCGTCCAACGGACCAGGTTTTCATCGCCAACCTTGCCGGCGACTTCAACCGCTTCGTCGAAATAAGCCTTGGCCTCCGACACACTGGTTGGCAGCACCGCACGGGCCAGATCGACATACTCCACCTTCGTCTGCGCATCCTCCCGTTCGCCAATCGTGGTGCGGACGGCCCGATTGGCGTACTCCGGTGCGTACCGGCGTAGCGATTCGGTACGGGCGGCCAACCGAGCAAGGCAGGTCAAGGTCGGCGTGAAGAGCGGTCGCTCGCGCGAGTCAATCCATCGGTCAAGCTTCTCCACGGATGCGGCATCTGTGGTACCCGCTCCAATCAGGACGTCCAACCAGATTCGGGCAATCTCATTGGGCACGTGCCAGTCTTGCCGGTAGTCCATGCCTCTCGCCTGTGCCGACGCTGATTCGGCACTGTCAATCGCAGCCGAAATAGCAGTGCCCGCCGAGCGCCCAAGGAACGCGTCAGCCCAGAGCCGATGCCAGGGAAGTAGCGCCCCAACACGCCCCCGAAACTCCCTTTCTTCCTGCGAGTCAGAGTGGAGGCTACGCTCCATCTTCTGCCGCAGCTCCGGATGGGCGAGATCATTCAACGTCAGCGCCTCATTCCTAAACGCGGCGCGCAACGTATAGGCACGCAACAGCGTAAACCTGGACCCTCCGAACTCGGAGGAAAGACCGCGCGGCGGAGAGTCCGGGAGATGTCGAGTAAGAATCTGCGCCAATTCCTCGGACCCGCAAACTGAAAGCCGATGGGCCGCCTCCACAAGAGCAGTAGCGGCGGCCAGAAGCGTCTCGTCAAGCCGCCAACGGTCGGGTTCGCTCAATTTGACGTGAGGACTACGCATCAAGCGTACAGCCCGCTTGACCACATCGAATGGAGGGTTCCTATGGACCTTTCTGAGCTCAAAAGTAACTGCGAGGACGAGACAAACATCGTTGCCAGCGGCGGCGGCGAGTTCATCCAAGTCGCGGTATCTGGCATGATCCACAAACCTGTGTGCCACGATTCGCCCTGCCCGAAAAGAGATCGTCCGGGGCGTCCAAGCGCGAAGACTCTTGGCACATGCGGCCGCCCCGTGAACCTGGAACTGCGCCATCGCTAATTCGGCAACATCCTGGTCTGCGACCTGCTCCTCCCGTCTTTGCTCATCCGAGAGTCGGCTCCAGTTCCAGAGCCACTCCCTAGCCATCCGCAGTCGGCTACGCGCCTCTCCGATGAGTTCAACCTTGCCGGACATCAGCCCAGCTTCGTAGACGTTTTGAGACCCGACCCAACCTGCGCCGAACGTCCTCCTGGAGACGATCTCCTGAACGAGATCTGTATCGAGCAACGTCGCAGCCAAGTCGGTATTGGATTGAAGGAGCGCAGATTCACGTCCATGTCCCGCACTTTCACCGCCCGCCTTCAAAGCCAACTTTGCGGCATCGGTGTGCCGCCCCATCCGCAAGCTCGCCTTTAAGGCGAATTGAAGGCGCTGGAGTTCAACGTCCCGCCGCTCGATCCGGCTCGTTTCCGGCAATCCCTTCGAGGACAGAGCCATATCAACCAACTCCGAGAACTGGCCAGCCTCCAACATCAACTGCGGCAGCGCCGATGCCACGTACGAACTGGACAAGGCGAGAGGCTTCAGCGCTTCAAGGAATGCCGTGAGATCAGAGGGCTTCGCTTTGAATTGCTCCCGGAACCAGGTCTCACCTGGCTCATCGAAGAATTGGATTGTCCCACCCGCAACATGCAGGGGGCGCCCAAGATCGACGGCAAAGCTCCTGATAGCCGCCTCGGTGACGCCGGACATCGAAGCGAGTACCGAGATTGGGATAAGCGGCCGTAGTATCGCCAAGCCCGCACAAATGCGGTCAATCTGCGCCCTTTCCGTCGATCCTGCGGAATCCCGGAGTTTTGCGATAGCCTCGTCGAGCAGACTCTCGATCGTCATTTCAACCGTAGTCGGATTTGGGCCTAACCTGCGCAAGATGTCTGCCAACGGCGCGTCTCGTGAGAGTGCCATTGCTTGTACTCGCGGATTGTGTGAGCTCAACGAATGAAACTCATCCACGTCGCGGTCCGTGGCATCTGGAAAGCGGTGGCGGAGGTGCTCCGCGGTTTCATCCCAGCTAAAAGAGCGCAACTCCAACGGCAGGACTTTGGGAGATGGATCCAATAGAGCTTGCCGCTCCGTTCGGCAGAGAGCAACCAAGCGAACGCCTTCGGGAATCTCTTCGCGAAGCAGGTCACGAACAAAAGAGGGGCCTCGTTGATTTCCTCTGCCGCAATCTGGGCATTGTCAGCCGCATCGACCACGATGCAAAGGAGAGCGGTGGGCTTCTCAGCTCTGATCGATGCGATGCCCTGCTTCAAACGATGGAGAAAGACCGCTAGATAAGCCGAAGAATCGGCACTCGCCGCCGGAATGAGCGGATCACAAAGGCCCTTTCCGGCAAGCTCATTTGCGATTTGGACGAGACCTGTCTTGTGCCGGTGCCGATAACGGCTCGGGCTACGGTATTCACCATTCCCAAAGCAGTCGTACAGAATGCAAACCGAGCCGGGTGGCAGCCGCATTTGGATGCGAGTCGAGAACACCGTCTTGCCGACGCCGGCCGCGGCATGGAGCAAGACCGGCCGCGCTCCTGCGTTGACGATGCTATCGACCAATTCCGCTTCCTGCTCTCGCGGCACGACACCCGGAACCGGCTCGATCAAGCACGGCGCTGGAAACAGCCCCGTCTCATCTGTTCCGAGCGCTCGAAGCACGTCCATCTTGGTAATAGAGGGATTGGCCGCATTTTGGGAGAGAGCCTTCTGAGTTACGAGCTCCTTCAATTGAACCGGCCCATCTACATCGGCTTCCGGGAGATATCCGCGCACATCCTGAAAGAGAAGGTTCCGTTGCGCCCAATATCCTTCTTGCCCGCCCTCCATGCGAAGGAGTTTGCAGAACGCGGCAAGGTCGGGTCCATCCAGACCCGCAAACTCCTCCAACTTCTCGCTTTCGGACGGGTGTCTGGCCGGGGCCCCGCCTGCGGCATCTTCGATGGCTTCCAGGAAATCGGTGCCAATCAGCCGATTCGAAACGAACCGGAACTCCAATTTGCCGACAGGGAAGGCCGACCCCAGGCGCTTTCGAATCTCCGTGTAGCGTTGAGCGAACTTGCCTAATGTCCTCTGGAGGCCGCTGGGCGTCCAAGCATCGCTCGCGTGCAAGGTAGAGTGCTTGAGCTGAATATGTCGTATGAGTGTGGCCTGCGCGACCTCCTGACTTCCGTAGTACTCCCCTACGTCGATCGACTCCTCGCCGGCCACCACCGCTTCGCCGTTTGGAAACTCGATGGACGATGCGCCCTCGATCGTGACGGCAACTAAACCAGAGGATGGCGAGAGCAGGCGAAGGCACCGTCTGGCTGCCCACAAGTAATGGAATTGGTCGCCATCCCGGCTGGCGCGGACCAACATGCTGTCAGACTTCGCAGGTCGGTCGGTTTTCGGAGATCTTTGGCTCTTCTTCGTCGTATCGTGGTTCTCCGATGCGCCCTGGCTTGCCGTAGACCCCACGGCGTTACTTCGTCAATCGGCCCGCGGGCCCCTGTTGCAGTGGATGCACGTGATCTCCAGGCTCGGCGCTGTAGCTCATTCTATTTTATGTCACTGATGAGGACTACATTGAGAATTGTCTACAAGATGATTCTGGAGAAGGGTAGGTCCGCTCTGGAAATGACGGCTGGGCTCGATCCAACTTGAGCGGCGGCACGATCCTACCGCAGTCAACGCGACCGGCGGGACGTCTCCGATGCCGCCGTTTTCCAGAAAAATGAAAGATAGGTTTGGCCCAGTGACGTCAGGCCAGACCTGTCCTGGCGTGCCGCCTTTCAAAGCCATCACCGAACGGATCTTCGGCAATCCGGAAGTTGGGCGGATCAGTCCCTACAGGTGGCATCCCGCCCGGAATCCCAATTCCGCCGGATCCCTCCCCTGACACGCCGTCCACGGCAGGAGCCTCCTCGGGATCACGCAGTTTACCCGATTCGGCGGCGGAGACCCAATTCCCGCTCTCCAGGTTTCCGGCGCCGCGGAACCGAGCAAACCTTTTTGAGTCACAACTTCTTTCTCCCCCATCTTCATCCACTTACCGCCAATCGCTTGGACCTCGCCTGCTATCCTGTAATCGGCAGGACAGAGCGTTGCAACAGGCGCATACCCGCAAACTGGGGGAATTGGCTTCGTTCCGCCGATTCCCCCTTCACCGGATCGCTCAACCGGCGGGTGGCTTGTGGAAATGGCTGATGTGCAAGGTCGCTCCCGGCCCCCTGGTCGGCCGATCCCCACCCGTGATTCCGCCAAGCCCATGCCCGCAAACTGGGGGAATTGGCTTCGTTTCGCCAAAGCGGCGGCGATGGTCGGTCCGGGGTAACCATCAAGCTGGTCTGAAAACATGTTCGGCGAGGCAAGCCTCAACCGGCTCGCCACGAAATTGAGTAATTCGATTTTTCAGTGAACCGAGTAAACCTTTTTCAGTCACAACTTTTTTCTCCTTCAGATTCAATAACTTATCGGGAATTGCTTGCACCAGGCGTTTGCTAAGCTCAAATCAGAGGAGTTGTCGAGACCAACTCCTGTTGCCATGGCTTCCACTTGTCTGGGCGGCCTGGAGCTTGGGCGGCTCCCGGGTCTCCCGGACAGGGTGGGAGTACTCGCTGGGTTTCCGGATTCATTGGATGAAAACATTGCAGCAGATTCTCGTCTGTGCCTTTCTGGCGGCCCTGACGGCGCTGGTGGTGTGTGCCATCCTCCTGCTGCGCGCCGCCACGGCCACTGTGGCGGCCATCCCCGTCGAGATCGAAGCCACTCGCCGGGAACTCATCGGCGTGGTCGAGGCGGTCCGTAAGGACCTCACCGCGCAGGCGGAATCCGCCCGCCAGGATGTGCTCACGCGCGCCGAGCGGCAGTCGGCGGCGCTTCGCACGGACGTAATGACCGAGGTTGCCGAGATCCGAAAGATGGCCGACCGGCGCCTGGGAGACACCCTGGCGCGCGCGGATACGGCCCTTGGCACTGTGGAAGCGCTCAGGCGGGACCTCCAGCCGGTCCTCGACAATTCCGCCGCCATCGCGGCGCAGGTGAATGCTTCGCTCCCCCTCTTTCTCGATTGCGACCACAACGTCGATTGCGTCTTCAACCGGTACGTCGGAGCTTCCAGGGGGATCGAGCGGGCCGCACAGAACTTCGGGCAGGCCTCGACGACTTTCAATAACGCGTTTCCACGTATCCTCGGCAGCGCGGACAGCCTGGTGGCCGACAGCGCCGCCACAGCCGCCAACATCAAGCGGCTGACGACGCCTAGATGGTACGACCGGCTGATCGGGTACGGCCTGAATGGCGTGGTCATCTACCGCAATTTGAACCCGGTGACGAATCTGACGATCAGAGGCGCGCAGATCCTGGCATCGCGCCCATAGGCCATCAAGGAGTCTTTGTGACCGTACCTTCCTATCTTCTGAGCGCGCGTGGCGGCGACCTGATTTTCTTTGGTGGCGCCGATGCCAGTGACGCGGTGCATCTCATAACCGACGCCGTGAGCAACGGCATTGCGGTGCTCACACGCTCGAATCTAACCCATGTCGCCATGGTATTGGAGCCATCGTTGCCGATCGGCGGACGCCCCCAGACCTCTCTCAACCTGATCGAGAGCACGATCCTCGCCGGAAAAAGTGGGCCGCAGATCAATCCGGCCGAGGGACGTATCCAAAACTACCAAGGCTTGGTGTTCCTCGCCCGATTGCGCGAGCGGACGCGGGTCATGCTGGATTGGAACGCGGTTTGGGACTATCTGCTTGGGCGCATAGGCCCGGACCGTTACTCGATCAAAACCATTTTCGATTACCTGGCGCGCGCGGTTCCCCTGCTTGGCAGACTGCCGCTCTTTTGCCGCCCGGAGGCGAAGGCCGAAGTGTGTTCCGAGTATCTGGCGGCCGGCTTCCGCGTCGGTGGATTTCCGGGAATCCACCCGCATGTGGACTGTCCTCAGACATTGGCCGAGTGGGCAATCTACGAGCATTTGGACCAATTGCGCGGGCGCCCGGCCGCGATTCGCAATTTCAACACCGTATGAGGTACCCCGCTTTATGACGAAACTACTTGTGACCGCCGCCCTGCTCGCCTACTCGGCATGGGCACAGACCGCAACACCCGCTACGCTGGTGCCCTCCGCTTCCGCTGCGTCTCCTCCCTTACCCGGCTTGACGGTCGGAGTGGGCCCGAGTTGGATGCGCGGCGCCGCCTATCCGCTGAGCCTCGACACCAACCTCGCCTTTCACCTCGCCGGGAATTTGTACTCATGGACAACGGTGAGCACGCCGGTCGCGCCCACTCCGGCGAACGGCATCCCTGTAGCCTCGACTATCGTCACGGGCGGAGCCTACGTTGCCGCGCAGTCGGGCACAGGATCGGTCTCGCTGGTGCTGATCGTAGAAACCGGATTCTCCACCTCCCAGGTGACGAGCAGTTTAGCCCCAGCCTTCAGCGGGAACGTCGGCGTAGCCTTTCGCTTGGGTAAATCGAACACGTACATCATGCCCTACGCCAAGGCCGCAAACGCCGCCGTGAGTTCCACGGGCGGCAGTCTGGCTACAGCCGTGTTCCAGCCTGGAGTAATGTTTCTATACGGCTTCAAGGGGAAATAAAAGCTATGAATTACATCAACCGTTTCATCTCCAACGCACGAAGCAGTCCCAAGACCACGGCATCGGGTCTTGCCGGCCTAATGGGATCCTTGGCCGCAGTACGTCAGAACCCATCGGTTCTCTCAAGCCCGGAGTGGTGGACTGTGGTGCTGGTCTCCGGCGGCCTGCTCTTCGCCGGCGACGCCAAGAGCTGAGAAATGCTGGCGGATCGAATCCTCTCCGAGGAATCCCTGACCACCTGGATGTACCTGGACACCGCGGATTCCCCGGTGGTGACCTGCGGCATAGGGCATGCCCTGTTCATCCTCGAGGACTGCCTGGCGCTCCCCTGGAACCAGCCAAAAGCCGTGGTACAGCAGGACTACCAGACCATCGCAGGTAAGCCGCCGGGCTACCGGGCCGAGTGGTACGAGCAGTTCACCACTGCGAGGCTGACGGAGATCTTCGTGCGCGAGCTGCTCGAGCGGGACATCGAGCGCCAGGTCAAGATTCTGCGTGGCCACTTCCAGCGGTACAGGGATTATCCAGAACCCGTCCAGGAAGCCTTGGGCGACATGGCGTTCCAGTTGGGCGGCAATTTCCCGCGGACTTGGCCGCAATTCAGCCAGTCGGTGAGAAACGAGGACTGGTCCCGGGCTGCCGCGTGTTGCCACCGCAAGGACATTTCCGACCAGCGGAACCGGGATACGTCTGCGTTGTTCCTTGCGGCTTCAGAGCGGGAATTACCTCCGGCAGCCTAGCCGAGGCGC
>Ga0224558_1004485_pt1 | contig 10835 bp, 10 predicted proteins | sample 714S32024metaG_FD_180682 | JGI IMG/M metagenome (GOLD analysis project Ga0224558, IMG submission 180682) | Peat soil microbial communities from Stordalen Mire, Sweden - 717 S3 20-24 | ecosystem: Environmental > Terrestrial > Soil > Wetlands > Peat | place: Sweden: Norrbotten County, Stordalen... | reverse complement strand
ATGCCATTGGATGCAAGCACGGCGCCGGTGGATCACTTAATCATAGGTTCCCTAAGAAGCAAGACAGCATATAACTCAGCGCAGCCCCATCCATCCCAATTCTATAGCCCGCATAATAACACAAACGAGGTCTTGTCCAGTTACACGGAATTTCAGCAGATTAAGCCATTCAGCCGGGAGAATCTGAATCTGCTGAAATCCAGATAAACCGAGTTAGACAGCCACTTATCCTCATCTGGGGCCTGTTAACACTACCTGGGTGGATGGCGTTGCGGACGAAAATCCGGTCAGACGAAGCCGCATCCGCTGACTCCGTGAAAGTACCGGGGATCATGAGGCTCTGGATGCGTAGTATGGCGATTTTGCAACAACCAAGAATTATCACCACTACTAAACCTCTCCCTAAATGACCTTCGGACTGAATCCATTATCCCAAATCCTGCCGGCCTTGTTAATCGAACGCAGGAGTGAACCGTGGGCGATACCAGCAGAGGCAGGCCATTTATCAATGCCAACTTTTACCCAGTTTGAAACCGGAATCGTCCTCATGTGGCCACCCTTGAAGATAGGATCAGCAATGACCCAGTGTTCTTCTCTCTGCTGTAGGTCCTCAATGCGCAATGCGGTCAATTCTTCCCTCTGGGGTCCGCAACCGAGCAGGATCGCCATCGTAGCATAGTCACGTCTGCCTCGGAGGCTTGCATCCCTTGCCGCCAGCAGCAAGCGCTTGTCTTGTTCCTCAATAAGCCAATTTCCTATATGCGCGCTCAACCGCTTGGCGCCTTTAGCGCGATGGATACCGGCTGCCAAGTCGGCACTCAGCAGACCACAATCAGCGACTTCATAACCGTAGCCGTCCAAAGTGGGTTGAAACAAATGCCAGATGACCTGCGGCGTCATTTGATTGTCCAGAGGATCGGCCGGTTGGCCAGTCGCAACGGCAAAAACTGGCCTGCGGCGCAGATTCCCATAAATGGAAGACTGCCTTTGACTTTCCTAATAGAAGATGCACATTCGAATTGGCGCTTGGATCACTGCACCGGGCAGTAAAGTTCCTCCACAATGGAGTCGATGCAATAAGTACCATGAACTGCGTTCCTGAATGTAACGCCAACCATTAAAGAGTGCAGCGCCTGGCAAATTCTCGAAGTTAGCAGGGAGTGTCAAGATGGAAGCAAAAGTATTGGACTGCTGTGGAATGAAATGCCCGCTCCCGTCGATGAAGATGATGAGCGCCGGCCGTGACATGAAGCCGGGCGAGATTCTGGAAGTGGTTGCCGACTGCCCGACTTTCGAGGCGGATGTCAGAAAGTACTGTGAGGTCATGAAAAAGGCGTTGCTGTTCGTGAAGGTGGAAGGCAACGCCAAACGAGTGCAAGTGCGGATGTAGGACTTTGGGAACTGCGCCCGAAGACGAGGTGCCTACTCAGGTTCTTCTAGTCTCTTAGCGCCGCATCTTGCTGCGATGAATCGACTAGTTACACTCCTGGCGGTGCAGTGAGGTTCGCAACACAGGTCTTTCCCGGCGTTGCCAGCGGAGATGGCAATCATGACCAAAAAGCCTAAATTGGCGATGTATTGGGCATCCTCCTGCGGAGGCTGCGAAATTGCGCTGGTCAATCTTAACGAGAAGATTCTGGCGGTGGATGAGCACTTCGATTTTATTTTTTGCCCCTGCCTGCTGGACACCAAGACGAAGGACATCGAGGCTCTTCCGGATCGCGGCCTGGCCCTCACGCTGTTCAACGGGGCGATACGAACCTCGGAAAACGAGGAGATGGCTCGACTGCTCCGCCGCAAGTCAGAGCTGCTGATTGCCTTCGGTTCCTGCTCCTCGGAAGGCTGTATTCCAGCTTTAAGCAATCTGTCTTCTAAGGCGGATCATTTCCGGGCTGTCTATCTCGACAATCCCTCGATCGACAATCCCCAAGGCATACTTCCACAGACCCGCACCACCGTACCTGAGGGCGAATTGGAACTGCCGGAGTTCTACGAGAGAGTGCGGCACCTGGTGCAGATCGTGGATGTGGACTATTTCATTCCAGGGTGCCCGCCGGAGCCGCACCAGATATGGAACGTGGTGGAGGCTCTGGTCCAGGGGGCTCAACTGCCGCCGAAGGGCAGCGCGCTGGGCGCCGGCAACTCCACGGTTTGCGATGAGTGCGCCCACCGCAAGGAGAACAAGACCATCAAGAAGTTCTACCGCACCTATGAGATCGTCCCGGACCGCGAGCGATGCCTGCTTGAGCAGGGTATTGTCTGCATGGGAATTGCCACGCGCGATGGATGCGGCGCGCTCTGTCCGCAGGTGAATATGCCCTGCACCGGCTGTTATGGGCCGCCCGAAGGGGTTCTCGATCAGGGGGCGAAGATGGTGTCGGCGCTGGGATCGGTGCTCGATATTGGCAACTGCAAGGATCTATCCGACGGCGAGATCGCCGCCAGGATCGATGCGGCCATCGAGGGGTTGCCGGATTTCGGCGGCACCTGTTACAAGTACAGCCTTGCGGGCTCTCTGCTGGGGGGAAGATTACGATGAAGCAAATCACGATCAGCCCGATCACCCGCCTGGAAGGGCACGGAAAGATCGAGATATTTCTCGACGCCGACGGCAACGTCGCCAACGCCTATCTGCAGGTGCCGGAGTTGCGCGGCTTCGAGCAGTTTTGCGTGGGGCGCAGGGCCGAGGATATGCCGGTGATCATGAGCCGGATCTGCGGCGTCTGTCCCGAGGCGCACCATCTGGCCGCCACCAAGGCGCTCGACCAGCTCTTCGTGGTGGAGCCGCCGCCGGCGGCCAAGAAGATTCGCGAACTGCTTTACATGGCGTTTTACGTCACCGACCACACGACACATTTTTACGCCCTGGGAGGGCCGGACTTCATCGTCGGGCCCGATGCGCCGCCCTCGGAGCGCAACATTCTGGGTGTGATCCGTAAGGTCGGACTCGACATCGGCAAGCAGGTGATCGCCTGCCGGGCGCGCAATCATCATGTCATCCAGATGCTGGGCGGCAGGGGAGTTCATCTACCAGCCGGACTGCCCGGCGGCTGGAGCAAGTCCGTCTCCGAAGAGGAGCGCAAGGAGATCGAGAAGATCGCCATCGAGAACCTAGAGTTCGCCAAATTCTCTCTGCAGGTCTTCGGCTCCGTGGTGCTGAAGAACACGGCCTACGCCGACCTGATCCAGTCCGACGTCTTTTACCACGAGACCTATTACATGGGGACCGTGGACGAGAACAATAAAAGCAACTTCTACGACGGCAAGATTCGCGTCGTCGATCCCCAGGGGAAGGAACTACTCAAGTTTCCCGCGGCGGAGTATTTCGAGCACATCGCCGAGCGCGTCGAGCCCTGGACGTATCTGAAGTTTCCCTATCTCAAGAAAGTGGGATGGAAGGGATTTACCGACGGCATTGACAGCGGCGTCTACTGCGCTACGCCGCTCTCGCGGCTGAATGCATCTGACGGGTTAGCCACGCCCCTGGCGCAGGCCGAGTTCGAGCGGTTCTATGCGGCATTTGGCCGCAAGAAGGTGAAAGGCCGCTACCAGCCGGTTCACCACCGGCTGGCAACGCACTGGGCGCGATTGATCGAGGTGCTATACGCGGCCGAGCACATGTTGGAACTGGTGCGCGATCCGGAGATTACCTCGCAAGATGTGCGCAAGATTCCCACAAGCATCGCCGGGGTTGGCGTCGGCTCGGTCGAGGCGCCGCGCGGCACCCTCATCCATCACTACGAGGCGGATGCGCAAGGCATTCTCACCAAGGTGAACCTGATTGTCGGCACCACCAACAACCATGCCGCCATGGCGCTATCGATCAAGCGAGTTGCGCAGAAACTGATTCGGGCCGGCCAGGTCATCGAGGAAGGGCTGCTGAACCGTGTCGAGATGGCGTTCCGCCTCTATGATCCATGCCTCTCCTGTGCCACCCATGCGCTGCCGGGCACCATGCCGCTGATCGTGAATCTCAGGAACGGTGACGGCGAAATCGTGCGTTCCTTCCGGCGGGACGGTTGAACCATGTCTACTGCGATCGTCATTGGCGTTGGCAACCCGGTGATCGCCGACGATGCCCTGGGTCTGGTTGCAGTGCGGTGCGTACGGGATCAATGCCCGAGTGGGGTTGCAGTAGCCGAGGTTTATAACGGTGGCCTCGAACTGATGGAAGCGATGGCCGGATACGACCGTGCATTCCTGGTTGACGCCATCGTCACCGGAGGCCGGCCAGGAACGATTTATCGCCTCGGAATCGACGAGGTGGCCACCACCCGCAACACTTCCACGACGCACAACGGCAGTCTTTCGGCCGCCTTGGAACTGGGCCGGCTCTCCGGCGTCAAGCTTCCTGGCGAGGTGTGGATCTGGGCGGTGGAAGCCGGCGATGTCACCACCTTTCGCGAGGGCCTTACACCGGAAGTGGAAGCGGCGGTCCCGGTCGTGGTCAAGGAGATCATGAGCGAGTTATTCCCGAATCAGCGCTTGTCCTAGGAGATTGGTCCAATGAAGATCGGACTCTACTTTTGCACGTGCGGCACCAACATCACCGCGACCGTCGACTCCGAGAAGGTGATCGCCGAGTTAACGGCGCAGTTTCCCGAGTCGTATGCGGCCACGGTCGAGTTCATCTGCTCAGCCGAAGGCAAATCGTTTCTGAAGGATCATCTCCTCGATAACCGACCCGACCGGGTGGTCATCGCTGCCTGCTCGCCGCGGGAGTATGAGAGCACCTTCATGCAGATTCTGGCCGAAGCGGGAATCAATCCTTACTTCATGCAGATGGTCAACATCCGCGAGCAGGTTGCGTGGGTGACGCCCGACCCGGCGGAGGCCACGCAGAAGGCCACGGTCGCTATCCGCAGCGCGATGGCGCGCGTGTGCCTGCAACTGCCCCTGGAGAAGAAGGAGCTGGAGGCTAATGGCGATGTGCTGGTCATCGGCGCCGGTCCGGCCGGTTTGCAATCCGCGCTGTTCTTGGCCGAGGCTGGCCGCAAAGTCGTGCTGGTCGAGAAGTCTCCGGCGATTGGCGGAATGCCGGTGTTTTTCGAGGAATTATTTCCCACTATGGAATGCGGCCCCTGCCTGCTGGAGCCCTTCGAGGAGGAGGTTCTCCACGGTAACTACGCACATAACATCGAATTGCTCCTGCTCTCCGAGGTCACGGGCGTCACTGGCTACTATGGAAATTTCACCGCCACCATCAAGCAGACGCCGCGGTTTGTCGGGCCTACGTGCATCGGTTGCGGAATGTGCGTCGAGGTTTGTCCAGCGTCGGCCAGCAATGAATTCAATTGTGGAATGGACGAAAAGAAAGCTATTGCCATGCCCTTCCTCGGAGCCTTGCCCAACTTTCCGTACATCGATCAGCGATCTTGCCTGCGCGCCGGCGGCGGCGACTGCCAGCTCTGCCTCGACGCCTGTCCCATGCCGGATACCGTGCTGCTGGACGACAAGGAGCGGATCGTCGAGCGCAAGGTGGGAGCAATCATTCTGGCCATCGGCAGCAAGCTCTATGACTGCCGCAAGGTCAGCGGTCTCGGATACGGCGATATTCCCGGAGTGATGACCAGCCTGGAGTTCGAGCGGCTGGCATCGTCCAACGGGCCGACCGCCGGCGAAATCAAGACTCCGGCGGGAAGCGCGCCCGGCAGTGTCGCCATCGTCCACTGCGTAGGCAGCCTTGATGTCAAACACCAGCCTCACTGTTCCGGCATCTGCTGCGAGTATGCCTTCAAGTTCAATCGCATCCTGGAACACAAGCTGCCAGAGACAAAGGTTTATCACCTCTACAAGGAGCTGGTCGTGCCCGGCAAGGACGACTCTTCGATGCTGGATCATGCGCGGAAGAATCCCAGCGCCACCTTCATCCGCTACCGTGATCTCAAGGAAATTGAAATCTCCGCAGTCTCTGGCGGACAGAAGATTTCCTACCGGTGCGAGGACGGCAAGAACGATTCGTTCACTGTGGAGATGGTTGTGCTTTGCCCAGCGATGGTGGGCAGTGAAGACGCGGCCAAGCTCGGCGACATGATGGACGTGACCTGCGGCAAGGCAGGATTCTTCGAAGAGCTGAACGGGAGGCTGCACGCCTCGCAGAGCAAAGTGAAAGGCGTCTACCTGGCGGGCACATGCCAGGCGCCGATGGACATCGGTCAGGCGACCAGTCGGGCCATGGCCGCCGCCGGATACGTCTTATCGGGACTGGCTGCCGGAAAGAAGCTGGTCATTGAGCCGATTACCGCTGCGGTCGATGAAGAGCGCTGCTCGGGTTGCCGCATTTGCAGCGGCGTTTGCCCCTACAAAGCCATCAGTTTCATGCCTGAAACGGAAACCTCCAGAATCAATGCTCTGCTCTGCCACGGTTGCGGTACATGCGTAGCGGCCTGTCCGGCAGGAGCGATTCAGGGCAACCATTTCACCAACAATCAAATTCTTGCGGAAATCGAGGCCATCCTGCAATGACAAAGCTTGAGCAGCCCAACGCTGAATCCTTTGAACCGAAGATCGTCGGCTTCCTGTGCAACTGGTGTTCGTACGCCGGCGCCGACAAGGCTGGCGCTTCGCAGACGCCCTACCCGCCCAATGTGAGCATCATCCGCGTAATGTGCAGCGGCCGCGTCGATCCCCAGTTTGTCCTGGAGGCGTTCCACAAGGGAGCCGACGGCGTGATCATCCTGGCCTGCCATCCCGGCGACTGTCACTACAAAGTAGGCAATTACCGGGCAGTCCAGCGTCATCGTATCCTGTTGCGCCTGCTGGAACAGTTCGGCATCGAGAAAGAACGATGCAACTTCGACTACGTTTCCGCCGGCGAAGGCGAAAAGTTCGTCCGCGTCATCACCGGAATGGTAAGCACAATCAAGGCTCTTGGGCCTTTGACACTTGCACTCCCAGTCTCTTGACCGGATCCACGCCACGAGAGACCGGTCTTTATGCGCATGGGGTCCGGCATCGACATCCTCCCGTTTCGCTATGCGGACGTTGGGCGGCTGGGCATCCCGGCCGCCCCGAACTGCAATCTCGGCACGGTATTGGGGGAGCGATCGCAGAGGGGCCGTTAAAAGACGCATTCCAGCTGGGCTTGAATCGGCTTTTGCTCCCGCAGATTATCGAGATTCGCCCTGCGTACCTGCTGCTTCAACCGGCATTTTTCCTCGGCTAGCCAGGATTTTCGATGTTTCAACACATTCCTTCCTCGCCGGCCCGGTAGATGGAGGCCCAACGCCATACGATTCCTAGAAACGCAGGGGAGCGGAAATCAGGAATGAGCCTACCCGGCAGGTCTGAAAACATTGAAACAAAAACTGATTAACCGCCGTGATCTGCCGAAAAAAGACTAAGAAATCCGTGCTCCTTCACTATTGAGAATCCCGTACCTGGAGCTGGAAAAAGGACGAACCCGTAATGGCATCGATTGTCGGAAACATGCGCCTTTCAAACAAGTTCAAAGCTGCGTTTGGGATGGTTTGTATTCTGTGCCTCCTGCAAGGAGCAGTCGCGCTGGTCGGCCTGTCCAGGGTTGACAGTTTGATCGATGACTTGACCCGGCGCACCCAGCCGGCCGCACAGGCCACGCAGATAAGCCAGGACTCTACGCGGCAAATCAGCAACGAAGGGGAACAGATCAAAGGCGTCAATCGGTCATTCCGGCGGCTGGTAGCGGGGATCATGGGGTTGGTAACGGTTCTCTGCTTCTGTGTCGGCTTGTTCCTGACGCGTCTGATTGTCCCGCCCATCCTTGCCGCAACCGCGGCCCTTGAAAAAGTGGCGGAAAAAGACCTGACGGTGTCGGTAGAGGTTGTGAGCGAGGATGAGGTCGGCCGGCTTTCTACCTTCCTGAATATAAGTGTGGCCGCAATGCGCACCGTCCTGCAGTCAATAGCCCAGGGCGTTGGAACCCTTTCCGCCGCAGCCCAGGAACTGAGCGTCCGCTCGACCGAAACCAGCAGCAATACTCAAGTCCAGTCCGGCAAGACCGATTCGATAACCGTCGCGGCTCAGGAGATGACGGCGGTAATCGGCGAGATCAGCGGGAATGTCGAGGCCGCCTCGGTCCTTAGCCGCGAGTCGGCCGAAGCGGCCGATCAGGGTGGCGTCGTGCTGCAGGCCGCTGCCGCAGCCATGGAGAAGATTGCGGCGGGCAGTGGCTCGGTGGAAGAGAAGATGAGCTCGCTAGCCCGTCGCTCCGAGGATATCGGCAAGGTGGTCGGCCTGATCCAGGAAATCAGCGAGCAGACCAACCTGCTGGCTCTCAACGCTGCGATTGAAGCTGCCCGCGCCGGGGAGCATGGCCGCGGATTCGCGGTGGTGGCCGGCGAGGTTCGCCGCTTGGCTGAACACACCAAGGGAGCCACCGAGGAGATTGCCGGAACCATCCGCAACATTCAAGATGAGACCAAGGCGACCCTCGATTTGACGCAGAGCAATCGCGCAGCTGTGGAGGCTGGCTTGCACGAGACGGAGCGGGCGCGGAGCAGCCTGACGGCCATCGCCAGCTCTTCCAAACAGGTTGAGCAAATGATTTTTATGATCGCTACGGCCGCTTCCGAGGAGACCATCGCCTCTCGCGAGATCGCCGAGTCTGCCGGCCAAATTTCTCAACTCTCGACGAACAACTTCCAAGCCTCGAATGAAGCTGCCGAGGCATGCAAAGGCCTCTCCGCTTTAGCCAACGACCTGGATGGCATCATCCGCTCCTTCCGCATCGACTAGGGCGCCGGTTTCGGTGAGGCATTGCGAGGGCAATCCCTCGCTGAGGGTTGTCGGGCGTCACTTGATTCCCCACTTCAGCGTCGAAATCGCTGCCGCAACAACAAGGAAGGCTCACGGTTTCGAGATGCAAGTCGCCCAGAGTTCGCGGAGAGCAATCGCCATGCCGGAAATATCAGCCTTCGTTCATGAGGTCGCGCAGTTCCAAATCCGCGACTGGGTGCGCGCCATAAAGGCTAAGCTGAATTGCGATGAGACCAGCGCATTCCGCCCGGCTTCGCCAGATAGCTCTCTTACATTCCTTTTGTAAATTCTGCCTTGAGGTGTGTTCGGTTCTAAGTTGAACGGGGCATGGCATATCCTGAAGCCTTCGGAAGTGAATACCGTCAGTCCGGAGGTTCCCAATCGTCTTCTGACCGCGGCGAGCCTCTGGTTGATCGTTGCGGCGGCTAATCCAAGGCTTTCCAAGTAGAGTCGGAATCTCTGCACAACGGTACGGTTAAGCGCAAGGCACGGCTCTGAGCAGTACCACGCGATGAATTGATCCATTGCAAAGCGATAGTTACGCCGTGACTTCGGAGAACTCAGGCTATTGAGAACCGATGCTTTAGCATGGTCGAGATCCGGCAGACGGAGGACGACCTTGCGATAATTGGGTTTTGATTTCTTTCTGCGCATACAAGCAGCCTCCTTGCCGTAAGTATTGCGCTTCATCTTGGCATTGTAGATAAAGGGCGATCCGCTGATTGGGTGGTCAACTGTTGCCAACAGGTCTTGGCACTCAGCGATGCGCATCACCTCCGCCTACCCAGCCGCGAGCAGCCGGGTACCCGAGGTCTCGTTTTTGAGACCTCGGAACGATCCTCCCCGTCCGGTTCCGCCCCCGCGCCACCGGATGCGCGACCATCTTCGCCAGCCCCGGCACTCGCTGTTCCCTGTTCCCTGGTCCCTATCCCAGCAGCTTGCTCCACTTCCGCCGGTCCGCCATCTCCTCCAGCGTCTTCCCATCGTGCGGAATCACCGCGTAAACCACCTTGCAATTCATGGCATTCGCTACACGAGTCATCGCCCGCAGCGAGATCGTCCCCCGTCCCTCGCTCTGCTTCAGCCGGAAGATCACCGAACGGTTCACCCCCAACTTCCGCGCCACCTCCGCCACCGGAACTCCCAGCACCTGCCGCACCCTCCGCAACAACTCCTGGGTAGGGTGCTTCTCCTTTCCCGCCAGCCGGTAAAACCGCAGTTCCTTATCCAATTTCCTCCGCGCAAAATCCCGCTCTCCATTCCGCATCGTCCCCTCCTCCGCGAAGCCAGTTCGGTTGGCCGCGCCTGCGTCGCTCGCTTCCGTGACGCACCTCAAATAATAGAAAAAGGGCGCCAAATTCTACGCAAATCAAGCTATTTTCGAGATGTTTTGCGTGTTTTGGAAGGCCCCCGGCAGGGCATTCACGGATCTTCCGTGCCCCTGCAAAGCGGCTTTCCCGCAAATCGGCGTTCGCTTTTGCCGTTTATGGGCTTCCAGGCCGGCAAATTTTGTAGGCCCACGGGTGTACGGATTCTCCTCCGGTGATCCTTTTAGCGAGTCCGGCCCGGCTCTACAATGAAGCAGTATGCCTACAGCCGTTCGTTCGCACGCGAAGATCAACCTTGGCCTCGGAATCGGCGCGCCGCGCCCCGATGGCTTCCACGCGCTGGTGACTGTCTACCAGACGCTGGAGCTTTATGACCTGGTCACGGTTTCGGCTCGTCCCGCCGCCGTGACGGCGCTGCGGCTGACCTCGAATGACAGTCGTGTTCCCACCGACACGCGCAACACCGCCTGGAAGATGGTTATGCTGGCGCTGGAGGCGCTCGGGGCTGCGGCTGAGGTCGAGATCCACATCGAAAAGCGTCTGCCGGTGCAGGGCGGATTGGGAGCCGGATCGGCCAATGCCGTTGCCGCGCTGATGGGGCTCGAAATGGAACTGGGAATTGCGAGGTGGCTGGCCAGCGAGTCGGCAAACCGGCAAGTCAGTAAGTCAGCAAGTCAGCCGGGTGCCCCAGGTCCGTGGGGTGGAGATCCCGTTTTTGGGACCTGGGATTGCTGGCCTGTCCGCCGTCTGGAGATTGCCGCCCAGGTCGGC
>Ga0224558_1004484_pt1 | contig 10836 bp, 6 predicted proteins | sample 714S32024metaG_FD_180682 | JGI IMG/M metagenome (GOLD analysis project Ga0224558, IMG submission 180682) | Peat soil microbial communities from Stordalen Mire, Sweden - 717 S3 20-24 | ecosystem: Environmental > Terrestrial > Soil > Wetlands > Peat | place: Sweden: Norrbotten County, Stordalen... | reverse complement strand
CCGACGAAAACGAACTTTGCTTTTTTGCATTCCCCCGCAGGGTAAGAAAGTGGGGGCGGGTTGTCCCGCAAATAGCGCTAACCCTTCAATTGCTAAATGGTTGGGCAGCAGGACGGACGCGCCCTACAGCAGAGCCCCCCGGGAAGCGGGGCGGCTCGCGTGCCCAGCAAAATACTTGGAGTATCAAATAGCGGCGCCACGTCGCCGTCCGCTGCAACGAGCCGGCTGCTGAGACAGTGAAGGCGTGAGGCTGGCGAGCGGGCGGCGGCAGTCGGCCGCGGTGCTGACCTACTCGCGCCCCAGGCAGCCGCCCCGGCGCCGATTGACCGCCGCCGATATCGACAAATCGCGGCGCGGCCCAGCCTAACGGAAACGCGAGCAAACCTGGGCTCTCCCGCGACATCCGGACTTACGAGAGGCATAGGGGGCCAGGCACTCCGTGCACCGCGTGTGCCGTTGACTCATTTGTACTGATGGTGTACGTAGCCATATACAAGCCACCGCAAAGCCACCCCAAAGCCACGCCTGGGCGAATGGAGAATGCAGAATGGAGAGTGCAGAAGGCCACCCAAAGCGACCGCAGGGCCTGCGCTGCTAGGCCGATTGACCTTGAGATCGCTGTTTCCAGTGGATTCTCCGCTACCTGTCACCATTCAGCCTCTCCGGGCCATTCCAATGGCGTGAAGCTCGTTGGGCCGCCAGGCTCACGGGCTGGAGACGCGGTAATACTGGTTTGGAGCGGCGGGAGAGAGCGGAATCGTTAACCGAGCTGGGCTCGGACCGCTCACGAAACTGGTGAGGCCCGACCACGCAGTCAGGTTGGAGGAGATGTGCCAGGAATAAATGCGACCGGGATTGGCCGGGAAGGAGAGCTGGATCTGCCCGTTGGAAGCGGTGGCGGACAGGCTGGGTGTGATCAGGGTTACCGTGGGAGAGCCACTTACGACAAGGGTCGCCGGAAAGCTGGTGATGGAACCCGCGGCATTGGTGACCAGGACGGCGTATTGGCCGGCCTGAAAGGGTTGCACATTGGTCAAGGCGAGCGCCGCGGCGGTGGCGCCGGGGATCGGCAGGTTGGCGAAAAGCCATTGGTAACTTAGAGGCGCGTCGCCTGTGGCGGCGCAAGTGAACTGCGCCTTGGCCCCGGCAGCGACGTTCTTGCCCTGGGGAAGCTGGGTGATGGCGGGCGGAATGGTCCGCGCGGCTAGCTGCCCGTAAAGCGTGCAGACTCCGTAGCCGGGAACGCTGAGAGCGGCGGCTCCGTTAACGATCGGCACGGAATTACTCACCCAAAGGGCGTTGGCGTCCGAAGTGAATGACTGGAAGACGGCCAAGCCCGCAGGTAACGGAGGCGCCAGAACCTGAACGCTGGTGGCGTTGGTGGCGCTGTTCACGAGCACGACCGTCAAGGTGGTGTTACTTTCTCCAAGGTAAGCGCTCGCGTTCAGGTTTGGCGCATTGGAAACGGTCGCGGCCACGGACACCGCATTTGGACGAATGAACCGGAAGAAGTGCTTGGCAGCGATGTATTTCGCGGCGCGGCCTTGCTGGGTGGCGTCGGTCAGAGTCGAGGCGCTGATCGGGTTGCCATCGGTGAACTGCCAGTAAGCCCAGGCACTTTGTTGCCCGGCGGTCAGGGCCTGGTGAATCTTCAGGGCAATGCTCCAGGCGCCCTGGCTGGGGAAGCTGCCTGAGGGAGCCAGCCAGTCGGCGGATTCCCCGGAGGTCTCGGTCATCCAGGATTTCTTGCCATAGGAGGCGGTGCCTTTGACATTGGACGGAATTCCCGCGGCGGGGCTAGTCGTCCAGCCGTTGAGCCACCAATTCCACTGCGTTGGGGTGGCTCCACTGGCGGTAACGCCGTCGTTGGCGTAGCCGTGGATGCAGAAGAAGCTCAAGGCAGAAGCGGCTGCCGGATCAGCGGCGATGTTTTGGAGATACTGCAGGTTCTTGTGAATGGGAGTGCTGCCGCCGCCGTATTGCCACATTCCATAAGGGTCGCCGCCCAGCAGGTCTTCGGGCCCCATGAGGCGGATGGGAGCGAGGTCGGGATAGCGGTCGAACTCGGCCCGGACGGCTTTGAGGGCGGTGATGTATTGCGAGGAGAGGGGGTAGATGCAACTGTTATAAAACTCCTCGAAGTTCAGCTCGTTCTGGATGCACAACGAATAGAACTGAACGTGGAAGGTGTTTTGAAAGCCGCGGACATAAGCGGCGGTGGCCCGGGCGAACTGGGTCAAGGCACTGGTCGGTCCGGAGCCGCCCAGAGCGGAATCATCGAAGGCCGCCAGCGGCGTTCCCGAGACATCGAGCTTGCCGCCGGCGAAATTGCCGCCCCAGATGAAGGGCCAGGGCGTGCCATTGACCGGGAGAATGCCGCTTTGGCCCGAAATCGTGTTCCCGGAGGTGATCTTCACCCAAGGGGCGCAGGACCACAAAGAACCGAAGAGTTTGAAATCCCCCAGTTGGAGCCGGCGCATGACTGCGGCCTGAGCCACGGCGCCGGGGGTCGCCGGGAAGGTGAAAAAGCCGATGTTGGTGTCAATGTCGGGTCCCATCACCGCGATCGGCGCGCTACGCCCGGCAAAGACGCGTTTGTAGTCCGCAGCGTTGGTGTAAGTGCGGACGTTGTTGCCGTCAGGTCCGGGCAAAGCCGGGCTGTTGTGGAACCAGGGCGAGTTGTAAGTGTAGTCCGAATACGGGGAACGGAAATTCGGGGTCATATCAACCCGCACCATCGAGGCGCCCAGGTCGTCGAAGTAGAGCTGCTGCCACCAGCTTTGCTGCCCCTCGGAGCCGGACAGGCAGGTCCCGAATCCGTCCATAACCTGGCGCCGTCCGGCGAGCGAGGTATCCACCGTGACAACCTGGGCCTGGAGGGATGCGCTCACGGCGAGGAGGAGCAACGGCAGGGCGGAACGAGCGACAAGAGGGAATCGTTTCATCGGGTACGGGCGCGCGATGGCTGCCGGGGTAGATCAATTCGGGGTATTTTGGTCCTGTAGCCCGGAGCGGACAAGAAGAGGATACGCATTCATCGCCCCTGAGGTGCTACCAGAAACCGCTGTTCGATGCAATTCGAAGAAGGCAAACGGGCTTTCTTGGCCGTTTTTCGGTGGAAGGGGCGGAATCTCGGGGCCTGTCCCCAGCCACCCGAAGCCACCCTGAAGCCACCCTGAAGCCACCTGGTAGCCAACCGGTAGGCACCCCGAGGCCACCCTGAGGCCACCCTGAGGCTACCCCGAGGCCACCCTGAGGCTACCCCGAGGCTACCCTGAGGCTACCCCGAGGCTCCCAGGAGGGTCTGGTGCAGGGCGGGAGGAACCGGGGCTGGAGGACCGCCTTGAAGTGGTAATTCCACGAACCAATCCGCCGAAGCGCGGGCAATCACCACGAACTCAAACAGTAACCCGCTCTACGGAATAGCGCGTCAGGTTACACCAGGGCCAGGCGGACAGGCCGATCTTGGTGAGGCTATTGACACTTGGGTGTGGATCGTTTCCACTCTCCGGGACTGAATTATGTCGAACAGTGCTCGCTGTTTCGTGTTTCTTGCCATGCTCAGCGGAAGCGGAGTTCTCGCCGAACCCATCAAGGTGGCCCCCGCCAATCCGCATTACTATTTTTACGAGGGCAAGCCGATCCTCCTGATTACGTCGGCCGAGCATTATGGCGCGGTCATCAACAAGGATTTCGATTACGTGGCTTACCTCGACGCCCTTCAGGCGCATGGGCTCAATTACACGCGGTTCTATCCGGGCGCGATGTTCGAGCCCGTGGGCAAATTCATGGCAGGGAACACGCTGGGGCCGAAACCCGGCAGCCTGGTTGTGCCCTGGGCCAGGAGCGACACGCCCGGCTATCGCCTCGGCGGCAACCGGTTCGACCTGGAGCGCTGGGACCCGGCTTACTTCGCCCGGTTCAAGGACTTCCTGGCGCAGGCAGAGCGACGGGGAGTCATCGTCGAGATCTGCTTCTTCAACTCGCAATACGAGGATACCTGGCCGCTCTCGCCGTTGCAGGCCGGGAACAACGTCCAAGGCGCGGGGCGCTGCGACTGGCGCGCGGCCCAGACGCTCAAGGACTCGGACTTGGTGGCCCGGCAGGACGCCTATGTTCGCAAACTCACGCAGGAGGCGAATTCATTCGACAATGTCATTCTTGAAATCTGCGATGAACCGGGCCACATCGGCACCGGGTTTGAACTATCTGGTCCCTGGGTGGCCCACCTGGCCGACGTTGTCCTGAAGACCGAGCGCAGCCTGGCCAAGAAACACCTGTTGGCCCAGGAGGTGGACGGCCCGCTGGGCGGCCCGGTTGACTTTGCCGCCGATCCGCGCTTCACCGTCATCGTAGGGCAATATATCTGGGGGGACGACCAAGGGGAAATGGGCGGCATGAAGGGGCTGGATTTCAAATACAAGGACAATAAGCCCATCGAGCTCAATGAGACCGGTTACTTCCCCTTGTGGTATGCGGGCGACAAGGTGGGCGATTCGCGGGTCGAGGTCTGGGAGTTCATCGTGGGCGGCGGGGCCGCGTTCAACCATCTGAACGGGCTGTTCACCGTCGAAAACCCGGCGGGCAAGACGCCGGAAAACGAGCGTGTGCTGCGCGCGCTGGGTAACCTGAAGCGCTTCATGGAGGGTTTCGAGTATGTGCGGATGGCACCGGACAAGGGCTTCCTAGTGAGCGGGGCGAGCGCTCCGCAATTTCACCGTGCCATCAGCGAGCCGGGAAAGCAGTATGCGCTTTACATCCATCATAGCAGCGAAAAGGTGGGCGGCTCCTACACGGTAGTGCCGGGCGATTATCGGGAGGAACTGGTGGTGAGGCTCCCTGCCGGCCGTTACCACGCCGAGTGGATTGATCCGGAGACCGGCTCGGTCCTGAGCAGTGAGGAGTTGACCCATGAAGGTGGCAACCGCACCTTGAAGACACCGGCCTATAAGGTTGACATCGCGCTGAAGATTAAACGGGTATAACCTCGCCACCGTGCCTGCCCGTGAACTGATTTGCTTCCTGGTTATTTGCTGATATGCGTCTCGCCGTAGTTCTTGCCTTTGCCGCTTGTAGCATTGCGTTGGCTGGCGATCCCACAAACGAGCCCGTCCACATTGATCATGTGGGGCTGGTTTCCCCGGACGTCATCGGCGTTACCCTATCGGCCCGCCACGTCGAATATGGCCGCCAGATCCCCTATGTAAAACAAGAGGGAGATGTGGTGAGTGATGCTGACATTCATCGCTTCGTAAGACGCAAGGGCAAAGTCATCGGCAACTTGGTCGGCAAGAACGGGGATTTGCTCTGCATGATGGATGAAGTTGTCGGGACTAAGCTCGACACTGTCATGGCCGATGACCGCACCAGCTACCGGATAACGTCGAGGACTGATCCGAATTACCGGTCGGCGCAGATCCCAGTGTCGGTCAACCGCAAGAGCAAACCCGCCGACTTGGGAATGGTGGGCCCTTACCAATTCGAGGCGACCACGCGCGACGTCGTCTATCTGAAGCTTCAAGCGCCTTTGCAGGCCGGCAAGGATTATGCCGTTGTCTTCAGCGACCCGAACCTGCCGGCTCAGAAGTTCACCTTCGATCCAGCTTCCCTCCGGAGCGAAGCCGTCCATGTGAGCCAGGTTGGGTTCCGCCCGGATGATCCCGCCAAGCTCGCTTTCTTGTCCTGCTGGATGGGCAACGGAGGCGGGATGCACTACGAGCCCGGGTTGCCTTTCGAGATCGTTGAAGAATCCACCGGGCGCGTCGTGTTCAAGGGAACGACTGTGCTGTCGAAAGCAGCGGAGGACAAAACCGAGGACGCGTATAAGAAGAACTACAATGGCACGGATGTCTTCCAGATGGACTTTTCCAACTTGAATCGGCCCGGGAAGTACCGTGTCTGCGTTAAAGAAATCGGCTGTTCATACCCTTTTGAAGTCGCGGACAATGTCTGGCGACAGGCCTTTGTCGTCGCCGCCCGGGGGCTTTATCATCAGAGGAGCGGCATCGCGCTCGGCGAACCCTATACGGCGTTTAAACGCCAGCGCCCGTTCCATCCGGACGACGGGCTCAAGGTGTATGCCTCGAAGGCCCCGCTCATGGATACCGGCAACGGCCTCAACAAGAAGGACTCTAATTTTGGGAACCTCGTCAAGGGCAAGACGGACGAGGTGGTTACTAACGCCTGGGGCGGCTACATGGACGCCGGTGACTGGGACCGCCGTGTGCAGCATCTCAAAGCCAGCCTTCTGCTGCTCGAGTTGGCGGAGTTGTTCCCCGACTATTTTGCCTCGCTGCCACTCAATCTGCCGGAATCCGGCAATGGCCTGCCGGATATCTTGAATGAAGCACTGTGGAACATTGACTTCTTCCGGCGGCTGCAACTGCCCGAAGGCGGCGTTCGAGGCGGGATAGAGTCCTCCGAACACCCACGCCGGGGAGAGGCCAGCTACCAGGAATCCCTGACGGTTATGACCTATGCACCGGACCTCCTGGCGAGCTACATGTACGCCGGATCGGCATCGTGCGCCGCGCGCTGGCTGGCGCCGCGCTTCCCGGAACGGGCGGCGGTTTACCAGGAAAGCGCGCTACGCGCCATGAACTGGGCCGAGCGCGACCGGGAACGCGAAGAGCGCGAGTATTTGATGGCCAAACACCCCGCCATCCGAGACGTTCGCAATTTCGCGGCGGCTGAGCTGTTTTGCCTGACCGGCGAGCCGAGATGGAACAACCTCTTTGTGGAAACGACTCCATACAGGAACGCTGCCGGCGCCGTGGAATATACCTGGGATAGCCTGGACCAGGCTGATTGCGCCTGGGTCTATGCGCGAGCGGACAGGTCGGGCGTTGATGAAAAGGTACAGCGGAACTGCCGGGAAGTGGTGCTGAAAGACGCCGACATGCGGCTTGCCAGCGTCGAGCGGACCGGGTTTCGCTGGGCGAAGCACCCGTACGCGCCAGTGGTCTATGGAGCTTTGAGCAGTCCAGAGACCTGCGTCTCGGTTGCGCGCGCGCACGTTCTATCGGCGGCGCCGAAGTATTTACGCGCGCTGGTACTGGCCGCGCAGACGGGCGCGGGAGCAAACCCGCTCAATATGTGTTACACGACCGGCCTGGGACAGAACTCCCCCCAACACCCATTGCAGATTGACCATCGCATCACCCACCAACCGCCTCCGCCGGGCATCACGGTGGGGGGACCGATGGACAATACCATCGATGGGCTCGCCGATCCGTTTATCGGACCGTTTGCGGGGCGCGTCTTTTGTCCGCCATACAAACAATGGCCGGCGCTCGAAGCCTTCTGGGATGTGTTCTGGGATCCCATGGTCTGTGAATACACGGTTCAGAAACCGATGGCCGGCCAGGCGTATGTGTGGGGATACCTTGCCGCACGAGCCAAAATTACCGGGCCGGTGGAGGCCGGGCGAAATCCCTGAAGCGGTATCGGACTGAATTCCCAGCTCACAGAAGGAGGCCGAACCGCTTCGATTGGGGTTGGGGAGGCTTTGGGAACGCATGCAGCTCGCAAGCTGGTGGCTTATGGGTTTCTCACCAATTGGATTTCGTAAACGTTCACTGCGCGCCAGCGATCAGGCGAGGACGCTTCCACCATGAGATGGAAAACGCCGGGCTGGTCGAACTGGAGTTCGCCGAATGAGACAAACTGGGGTTTGAACCAACCGTCGGTCTTGGGCACCTCGACAGAGCGGCTTTGGCCCGCCACGCTTAATTTTAATCCGCTGGCACCATTGGCGGATGAACACTCACCGCGCAGCGCGTAGCGGCCTGGGGCTTTTATCTGCACTAGCCAGTGTAACCGATCTTCGGGCGCGTCCCAGAAGCCGATATTGGGGCGGCCTTCGTTCACCTGCAAATGGAGCTTGCCCTCGCAAGTGGCCTGGGCGGGTTCCAAACGAATGGCGTCTGGTTGCCCAAGGTGCATAATCGGATGCACGGAGGTCTTGAACCCGGTGAGTTTGAATGCGAAAGCGTGTTCGCAAGGCGGCTGCACGGCATTCAGCGCGGGCAGGCTGATCACGATTTGCTTCTCGGCATTGATCCGGTGCGACACTACGCCATGACCGAGTAGTTCCACTCTTGCGTCGGGAGCGGCCGAGTCCGCCTGGACTGCGTGGATGGTGAACTCGCGCTCCGGCCAGCCCAGCGTGATGGCGTAGAGCGCGTCGCCCTTCGTGGTGAAGCGGACGTCCCGCGCGGTGAAGACCTGGTCTTTGCCTTCGCTGAAGCCGCCGCCGCCGCCGCGCGTTGGACCTTCGCCGTACACCAGCCACGGGCGCGTGCCGTAGATGGCCTCGCCGTTCACTTTGAGCCACGCGCCGATTTCGAGCAACATATTCTCCGCGCGTTCCGGGATGGAGCCGTCGGCGTTCGGCCCGACGTTGAGCAGCAGGCAGCCGTTCTTGGAAACGATGTCGGCGAGCACATGGATGAGGTTATCGGTGGAGCGGTACGGGTCGGCCTTGCGGTTGAACCACGGCCCCAGTGCCGTGTCCGTGAGCCACGGATAAGGCACCAGTCTGTCTTCGCGGCCCCGCTCGAAGTCGAGGATGCCCGTATGCGCGTGGATCTCGCGGAACTTGTGCGCGACGGCGGACTGCTTGCCGTGCGCATAGGCCCAGTTGTAGTACTCGGCAAACATGCGTTGCTGATACTCAGGCGTGATGACCTGCTGCAGCTCGAAATCGAACCAGATCATGTCCGGCTCGTACTTGCGCACGACCTCCATCACCATCCCCAGCCACTGCTCCTGAAACCGCTGCGAAGGCGGGTCTTTCGCGCCGTGCGGCTCGGTGTAGAGCATAAAATTCTTGCCGTCGGCAGCATCGAATTCAAACGCCGGTTCAAAGTAACGCCACGCGAAGCCGTGGTGGAAGGTGGTCAGGAATTTCAGTCCGCGCGCTTTGTAGGCTTTGGCCAGCTCGCCGGTGATGTCGCGCTTCGGCCCCATCTTCATCGAGTTCCACGGCGTGACGGCGGAGTCCCACATGGCGAAGTTGTCGTGATGCACAGCGACCGGCCCGGCGAACTTCGCGCCGGCGCGCGCAAACAGATTGGCCCACTTCTCCGGATCGAACTTCGGCGCAGTGAACAGCGGGATGACGTCCTTGTAGCCGAACGTGTGCTGGTCGCCGAATTTCTGCTTGTGGTAGTCGAAGATAGGGCTATTCGTCAGATACATCTCGTTCCCATACCACTCGCCGCCTTGGGGCGCATCCTCGCAGCCCGCCGTGACGGGCCCCCAGTGGGTATAAATGCCGAACTTGGCGTCGCGGAACCACTCGGGATCCCTGTGCGCCCGGAGTGATTGCCACTCCGGCCTGAATGGCTCTTGGGCGGTAGAAACGCCGGCAGTTTGCCTTCCCTCCGCGGACGCGGCAATCGCCACAGCCGCGAAACCTGCCAAAGCCCAGTGTGTTTTCAATTGTCGCTTCATTTCTGACGTCTCGGTTGTCCCACGATGTTGATCTCGCGATACACCCTGAAGCTTAGCGGGCCATCCTGAAACTCAAAGTGGTTTCACGTTCGATGACCCACTGCTCCTTCGCCGCCGCCAAGGCCAGCGGCTCAGCATGTCTGGATCGCCAGTCCTCGTGCTTTCCGGGCATGAAGCAAGCCGTTCATGCTTGATGGTTTGGCGCATGATGCAAGAATTGCGTCCTGAATGAACCACCATCTGCAACTCGTGTGAAACGAATGCTAAATACAGTGCTGTTCGGTGTCTTCGGTGCGAGTGTTGCATGCGTGGCTGAGGTCACCGAACGGCCCCGGTCGGCACAGCCCGTACCCCCGAAGATTGAGATCGCCGAGGGGCCATTCAAGCCGCAGTGGGAATCGCACAAGCCATGAATATTCTCCCCATCCTCTCCCCGATCCTCGCTTTCGGTATTGCTAGCGCCGCCGCGGCTCCGATTGACCGTCAGGCTCTTGTCACGCGCCATAACATCGAGTGGAACGACTTGCCCGGTCAGATTCCGCTCGGCAATGGGGAGTTCTGTTTCAACGCAGACGCCACCGGTCTGCAGACTTTCGGAGGCAATACGATGTCCCACTGGGGCTGGCACTCGGCACCGCTGCCGCCGGACTGCACACCTGCTGATATTCCACCGACGGGAACAGTGGAACAGGGCCGAATCAATGGACCGATGCGCAAGGCGGCTGAACGTAGAGAACTCGATGGCTGGATGTTCCGAAACCCGCATCCTGTGAACCTGGGCCGTCTGCGCTGGCTGCGCTCGACTGGGGCGGCGCTAGAACCGAAGGACATTGGCAACATTTCGCGGCGCTACGATCTATGGACCGAGATGCACACCACCCAATTCGAAGTAGATGGCCAGCTCGTCCGGGTCGAGACCTGTGTTCATCCCACGATGGATATGATCGCAGTCCGCGCTGAATCACCGTTGCTGCGCGATGGAAAACTCGTGGTGACCCTCGACTTCCCGTATCCCAGCGCCAACAGCGACTCGCCGTGGGCCGGCAACTGGAATCGCCCCGGCGCACACACCAGCGAACTTGTGCTGCGGGCCAACCAGGATTCTGCCGACATTCGCCGCAAGGCCGACGCCTCGAACTACAATGTGCTCGTCGCGTGGTCCAAGGGATGCGAATTCAGCCGATGGCCGGAGGCTGCGATCGGGAAGCACACCTTCAGGCTGTCAGGTGACAAGACGGGGCGAATGGAATTCGGGCACTTCAGGTAGTCGTGTGGGTGAATTTTGCCTGGAACAGTGACTTCTAGGGCCTGTTGACGGGCGCAATATGGGTTTGGGCGGGCGCGCAAACCGGTTACGTTTGAGTGATGCCTAAATTGTCA
>Ga0224558_1004483_pt1 | contig 10841 bp, 7 predicted proteins | sample 714S32024metaG_FD_180682 | JGI IMG/M metagenome (GOLD analysis project Ga0224558, IMG submission 180682) | Peat soil microbial communities from Stordalen Mire, Sweden - 717 S3 20-24 | ecosystem: Environmental > Terrestrial > Soil > Wetlands > Peat | place: Sweden: Norrbotten County, Stordalen... | reverse complement strand
CCTGACGGCAGATGCAGATGCCGACGCAGAGTGTTGAGGCCGATCCGTTCGACCGCTTCAACTCGCTCGACGGCAAACGCTCTGTCGTGATGATGCGGGGAGTAGTGGTCGACACCTGACGCTGTCACCCTGTCGAGGATTCGCAAATTCTGGCTCGCTTCCGCGTCCGCCGCAAGTTGCTCCGACACCACGTTCAAGGGAGTGTACGGATTTATTTTCTCAGGGTTCCATAGCGACGGAACGCCCAGGGCCCTTGTCGGCCAGGCCACTGCCGATGGCAAGGGAAACCTCAGCGGAACGGTAACGAAGAGTGAGTACGGAACACCCCTGACGGTCACTTTCACCGGCACGTATTCGGTTGCGAAAAATTGCACCGGCAGCGTGACCTTTGGTGACCAGGACGGCGAGACCAGACACGTCAACTTTGTTTTTGACAACAGCGATAAGGGTTGGCAGGCTATCCAAACCGATAGCGGCCGCATCATGTCCGGTTTTGCCCTCGCAGAGGGAGCTGCAGTGTGCGGGGAAAACGGGAAGAAGCAAACCTTTGCCGCCAATCTGAGCGGGAGCGTCATTGGCGTGGGTCCGGTGGCCTATGTCGAGCAAGTGATTCTGGACGGTAAGGGAAACGTCTCCGGCAGCGGGACTTCCAGCCTGGACGGCACGATTGACACGGCTCCAATTACAGGCACGTACACGGAAAATGCCGACTGCACCGGAAGCGCGCAGATTACGCCTCAGGGATTTAGCACGTTGAATTTCAATTTTGTCGTGGTCAACGTCGGAAAGGAAATCCTGCTGATCGAGACTGACACAAACACCATCGTCTCCGGAACCATGCAGCAGTAGTGCACTGGGATGATCGAAACCGAGGTGCGTGCAAACGCCTGGGCCTGCGGTAATGCCCAAGGCATCCCCTTGGGAGCGCAACATGATTTCAAGCTGGATTGAGACGTAAGACGAATCGCAAACCAACACCGTGCCGCCCGATGTCTGGGCGGCTTCTTTTGCAGCACGCGGAAGTGTTGCTCGGTAACTTCTGTTATCAGGCGTTAGCACAAGCTTGCGGTGCGCCGTGAAAGGCGCTAGTCCTCAGCGGGTGCAAGTCCCGCCCGGGAACTGGTTCGCTCCACCCGGTAGCAATCAGAGCGGCGACGGAGGAAACGAAGTCGTCGGAGCCTCTGATGTAGAGGGTCACTTAGGTGACTTGGCGAGCATGTAGGCCGTAACGCGCAGTGAACGCTGAGCAGGCCCCGAAACGTGCAATGCAGGAGCCATCCTATCCGTATGCTCGGGATGGCCGACGCGGATGGAACAGTACGAGCGAATGAGTTCCACCAGACCTGCCGGGGTAGTGGCGACGGCATGCAGGCACAGGGGAGTAGCAGCAATCACGGGAAGCCCCGGCGGTGATCGCCTCGGCGATCAACTGGCACCTCGTGAGAGGCAGACTGGGCCGTTGTGGGTGACGGAGAGGTCCGTAGGAGCGATGAAGCCGGGTAATGCCGGTCGAGCAAAGGGGTCTCAGTTGAAAGGAAACGCAAAAAGCGACGAAGACGGAGGGATTGGCGATGAGTCTATCAACCCCAGAAAGTGTTCAGAAGTTGCAGACGGCGTTGCACGACAAAGCGAAGGAAGCGCCCAACTCTCGCTTCTATGCGCTGTATGACAAGGTGTACCGCAAGGACGTTTTAACTTTCGCCTACCAATGCTGCAAAGCCAATGGCGGAGCGGCAGGAGTCGACGGCCAAACGTTCGAGGACATCGAGGCATACGGCAAGGAGCGATGGTTGGACGAACTGGCGCAAGAACTGAAGAACCGAACCTATCAACCACTTCCTGTCCGGCGAGTGTACATACCGAAGCCAGATGGGAAACAGCGGCCGTTAGGAGTACCCGCTATCCGCGACAGGGCAGCGGAAATGGCAGCAGTTCTGGTACTCGAACCCATATTCGAAGCTGACCTGCAGCCGGAACAGTACGCCTATCGGAAAGACCGCAGCGCACTGGACGCAGTAAGACACGTCCATAAGCTGATCAACACTGGCCACGGAGAAATCGTAGATGCAGATCTCAGTTCCTACTTTGACACTCTCCCGCATTCCGAGCTTCTAAAGTCGGTAGCTCGCCGGGTCGTAGACGGGAACATGCTCCATCTGATCAAGATGTGGCTGGAAGCTCCAGTCGAGGAAACGGATGAGCGGGGAAACAAGCGTCGAAGCACGCGAAACCGGGATGAAGGTCGGGGGAGTCCACAAGGCTCTCCAATCAGCCCGTTGCTGAGTAATCTGTACATGCGCCGGTTCGTGCTCGGATGGAAGAAACTGGAGCACGAGAAGCGTCTGAAAGCGTACATCGTTAATTATGCCGATGACCTGGTGATCTGCTGTCGCAGTCAGGCCGAAGAGGCCTTAGCTACGATGCGGAACATGATGTCGAAGCTGAAGCTGACGGTGAGCGATACCAAGACGCGGGTCTGCAAGCTGCCGGAAGAAAAGTTCGACTTCTTAGGGTACACGTTCGGGCGATGTTACTCGCCGAAGACGGGACGGGCCTATTTAGGAACGACCCCGTCGAAGAAACGGGTGCAACGCATCTGCAAGGCGATCAGCCAAGAGACCGGACGGAACAAGACTCTTCTGGCCCAAGAAACAGTCATCACGACACTCAATCGAATTATGATTGGGTGGGCGAATTACTTTTGTTTGGGACCAGTCAGTAATGCCTATCGAGCTATAGACCGACATGCTCGTCGACGGCTGCGCCGGTGGCTGTGTGCCAAGCACAAGCTGCGCTGGCCGGCGACCAAACGGTATCCGGAAGCCGCCCTGCATCGCACGCTTGGGCTCGTCCAGCTTAGTCCGCGGACGACCAGCTTTCCGTGGGCGACCTCGTGACACTTTCTCCGAGAGCCGAATGCGTGAAACGCGCCTGTTCGGTTCGATGAGCGGGTTGTGTCAAGAAGACGAGAAATCGTCCTGCTGTACGAAAGATGAAGGAGGGTCCTTCGGAGTCGCCCTGTAGGGGGAGGCTTCAAACTGCCATAAGCTGCTTCAGCCAAAAGCTGCGGTGGTGAACGTTATGGTTAAAAGGCGTGACGATGATCACGTCATGTAGGGATGAGAGAGACGAGTGCAAACGAACCTCTGACCACGCATCGAAATCGAACTCAGACGACATCAAAACCGGAATGTCCCGCTTGTTCCGGGAGCAGCATGGAAGGGACCTACTTACTGGCCATGCGATGTCCGGTGTATAGGAGGCGTGACTCTCATCCGGGCTTTCGTACGGAACTTGAGAACCTGGTCGGTGATGCTAAGGGAGAAGGCCCAAGCGGCAGCCCCGCGAGGCCGACAGTACCGATGCGCCGAGCAGGGGCGGACTGCTCCGTAGTAGCGATGAGACGGGGTAATTCTCGTGGAGCGAAGGGGGCGGGTCACCGAGTCGGGATCGACATGGGTCAACTGGCAACAGGAGGAACCCGATGGTCTTGGCGGAAGGCGCCAGCCTTCCACGGGTGGCACGAGCCGTGTGACCGGAGACGGTCAAGCACGGATCTGTGAGAGGCTCGGGGCGAAATTCCCCGGGCCTACTCGGCAACAGGAAACAGAGCCATGCCAAGCCGGACTGAGGCAACGTGGGCGAAAGCCGCGTCACGAGCCACCGGAAGACTAACGCCACTGCGCCTGTTCTCGACTCCACCCGTTTGTTCGCCGAGAACCCCGGTCATTGAGTGAAATCGCGATTTTGCGACAGTTGAGACTCGTGACTCCTGTTCAGTCGAAATGTCCGGTCCGAAGCTTCCGCTCATAGTGGGCCATCAAACACCGCGCTGCTGGCCCGTTCTGTCACATCGCTATGTGAACTCCGTCACTGACCTTTTCATAAATTTCCATTTAAGCTAACGCCCAGCCAGCTTGTTCCCCCCAGGCTGTCCTGTTCGGCCGAACTCTCGGCCCGCAAGCTCAAGGCCGCCGTCCGGCGATTGGCTTTCCCCCGATTTGCATGTAACAAGGAGATATTTATGCGCGCTTCTATTTCTTTCGTCTCTCTGTCCCGCCGAGCAGTAGTGCTCATGCTCCTGTTGTTCATGGCAGCGGTTACTTATGCTCAGATCACACCCTCCGATGACTCCTACATAAACTCGGCGGCTTCCGCCACCAACTATGGCACCGCTGTCACACTCGATCTCAGCAGCCCTGCCGACACCGCCTTCATTCGTTTCGACCTGACCGCGGTGCCCGCCGGCTATACCGGCGCTTCCATCGCCAAGGCCACGCTGAAACTGTATGTCAACGCCTGCACCAAGGCCGGCAGCTTTAACGTTGATCTGGTCAACGGCGCCTGGACAGAGAAGACGATCGACTACAGCAACGAGCCTGCGCTTGGAACAACGATTGCCCCCAGCGTCCCGCTCGCCACGACGAACAAGGGAACATACGTGGAGATCGACATCACGCCGGCCCTGGTCGAATGGTTGAACGGCACGCAGCCGAACGATGGCATCGCGCTGGTGGCGAACAGTCCGTTGGTCGCGACTTTTGATAGCAAGGAGAACACGGCGACCAGCCACCCGCCCGAGTTGGATATTGTGTATGCCAGCGGCGGCACGATCACGGGCATAACCACCGCGAGCGGCAGCGGCCTGCAAGGTGGCGGCACCAGCGGCACGCTCAATCTGAGCCTCACCAATGCGTGTGCGACCAATCAAGTGTTGCAGTGGAACGGCACGGCATGGGTATGCGCGAATCTCGGCGGAGGTGGGACCGTAACCAGCGTCGGCTTCACCGCGCCTTCGACCGATTTCATCGTGACCGGCTCGCCGGTGACGACCAGCGGCACGTTGGGTCTGGGATGGCTCGTGGCTCCCGACTTCAACAACACGCCGAACGCCATCATAAAGCGCGACAGTAACGGCAACTTCAGCGCCGGAGCCATCAATGCTCAAACTAGCTTCAATCTGGCCGGCAACGTCTTCGACTCCGGCTCTTTCGCAAACTACAACGCATTCTTAGGATTTGCGGGGAGTCCGAACATCCCGCCTACGGGCATCGCCAATACGGCTGGCGGATATCAGGCGCTTTTTTCCGACACGGCCGGACAAGGCAACACCGCCTATGGCACGCAGGCACTTTATAGCAACACCACCGGCAGCGGGAACATCGCGCTGGGCGGGCACACACTTTTCATGAACACGATAGGCGCGTCCAATACGGCCGTCGGAGGATATGCCCTGAAGCTCGCCACCAACGCTTCCCAGAACACGGCCACTGGCAATTCGGCGCTCTTCTCCACCACCACCGGCAGCAACAACACCGCCAGCGGCTACCAGGCGCTCTACTACAACACGACGGGCAGCTACAACACAGCCCTGGGCTACGAGGCAGCCTACGACCAGACCTACACCACCTTGACCAACGCGACTGCTATCGGTGCCAACTCCGACGTAACGGAAAGCAATGCCCTGGTGCTGGGCAGTATCAACGGAGTAAACGGCGCGACTGCCAACACCAGCGTCGGCATCGGCACCACGGCTCCGCAATACGCGCTCGACGTGCATGGAACGGGCAACTTCACCGGCCTGGTGAACTTTGCTTCCGGCCAAACCTTCCCCGGAGCCGGCACGATCACGGGAGTGACGGCGGGTACCGACCTGACTGGAGGAGGCACGGGCGGCAATGTCACTTTGAACGTGGATACCACAAAGGTGGTCACCGGCGTGGTAGCCGGCACTGACCTAACCGGCGGCGGCACGGGCGGCGTGCTGACGCTCAATCTCGACACCACCAAGGTTCCACAGCTCGCGGCGACCAACACGTTCATGGGGAAGCAATACATTAACAACAACGTGGCCATCTCGGCAACGAACAGCACCGCACTGACCGTGATCGGCGGCTACACGGGGGTCTCCGGCGCCGGAACCGGCTACGGCTTGTACGGCACCGCCACAAATGCAACCTCCTACGGCGTGTACGGCTCCGGAAGCTACGGCGTGTACGGCGACGGAACCGGCACTGAGAGCTACGGCGTGTATGGCACCGGAAGCGCCTACGGCTTGTACGGCAACGGAACCGGCACTACGAGCTACGGCGTGTACGGCTCTGGAGGCTACTACGGCGTGTCCGGCAACGGAAGCGGCACTACAAGCTACGGCGTGTACGGCTACTCAAGTAACATCGGCATGTTCGGCTCTGGAGGCTATTACGCCGTCTTCGCCGACGGAAATTTAGGCTACACGGGAAGCCTTACAGGCGCGGTGGCGCTGCCTGACGAGCGCGTCGTCTCACTCTACGCGATGCAGAGCCCGGAGAACTGGTTTGAAGATTTCGGCTCCGGCCAATTGAAGGACGGCGTTGCCACTATCAAGCTCGAAGCCACCTTCGCTCATACCGTAAACACCAGCACTGCGTATCACGTATTCCTCACGCCCAACGGCGACTCCAAGGGGTTGTATGTCAGCCAGAAGACGGCAACGTCCTTTGAGGTGCGTGAACAGGGCGGTGGAACTTCCAATGTGGCCTTCGACTATCGCATCGTTGCCAAGCGGAGAGGTCTGGAAAGCTTGCGGTTGGAGGACCAGCACGCCGACCATGAAACTGCGGAAGCAATCCGACAGTTCATTGCGACGCGCCCGTCCAACACACCGCGGCTGCAACATCCGCCTAAGCCTCCGGAGCATGCCGCGGTTCCCGAGCCGCCGAAGCTGGAGCCGCCCAAGCTTTTGCAGCAGCCCCCTGTGCCAGCGCAGCCGCGCACGAGCCGGCCCGTGCCGCAGCAACACGTCGCGGTTCCCGAGCCGCCGAAATAGCTCCGCAGTTCGCACGGTTAAGGCGGAGGGAACTGTCGTTCATCAGTAATAGCGAAGGGCGGGGTCACCTGACTTAGCCACGGGCGACTCCTGTTTTCGCGTATTCTGCGCATGGTTGATGAAAACAGGCGTGGGTGTTGAAAAAGGGCTGCGTGAAATCGGAAGTTAGTGGGTGTGAGTACCACAGCGAGGAAGAGTTTCTTGCTGTTCTGGGAACTAAGTTGTTGCCGGGAGCGGTGGCTGCGGCCCTTGGCTGAGGAAGCGGACCAATCGCTTGATGTTTTGCGCAGCCGCCGCCAGGAAGAACTGCTCCCGAACAAACTTTAATCTCCGCAGACGCAAACGACGAAGTCCGATCTGATTCTTGAGTTCCGCGAACAGCGCCTCCACCTTTCTTCTTTGTCTTTGCGCCTGGACAAAGGCTGGAGTATTGACCAGGTCCCGCGCGCGTTGCCGGGCCGGCTCATGGATGTGGATGGCGAGATACTTGTACTGGCCCGTGGTGCATTGCGCCTTTTGCGAACACGCACCGCAACGCTTGCGGCTTCCGATGTAGGCGTGGGTTCGATTCCTCACATTCAAACCGACGAAGTTGAGTGCTTGGCCAGCAGGACAGAGGTAGCGGTTGGTTTCGGGAAGATAGGTGAAGCGGTCGGGACCGTAGAGCGGGTTGTTCTTGCGCAGAGCAATGTCGCGAGTGCGCATATACGGTGTGATGCCCCGCTCCATGAGCCATTGCAGAAACTCGCCATTGCCGTACGTGGCATCGGCAGCCACCGACGCGGGCTCTCGTCCTTGCTGTTCGGCAAAGCGAGCGATCATATCTTTCGCGGCCACCGTTTCCTGGCTCATGCGTGCCGCCGTCGCTTGCACTCCCACAATCACACAACTCTGATTGTCGATCAGGTAATTGTCGTAGTAACCCAGCCGCGCCGGAGTTCCTCCCTTGGTCGCGTAGGTTGCATCCGGATCGGTGGCCGACACCAGCTCCTGCTGATGCACCGGCTCTTCGGTCGGGTTCTGCTGCTCCAGTTCCACCAGATACTGGCGCACGGTTTGGTTCACTTGCGCCGCCTCCGCTAACTGCTCGCGTGGGATTCGGCTTCCCTTGTTGGCATTGGCCTCGACGAAACTGCCATCCACCGAAAGGTTTTCTCCTTGCACCAGTCCCGCTTCCAGACAGCGTGCCACGATCTCCTCAAACAGTTGCTCGAACAGCTTCGACTCCTGGAACCTTCCGTGCCGGTTCTTGGAGAACGTGGAGTGGTGCGGAATCTCCTGGTCGAACCCCAGTCCCGTAAACCAGCGCCACGCCAGATGCATGCGCAGTTCCTCCACCAGCTTGCGCTCACTGGTGATGCCGTAGAGATATCCGATCAACAGGATGCGCAGCAGAAGCTCTGGATCGATCGACGGACGGCCAGTCTCGCTATAACTCGCTTTCAGCTTTTCGCGCACAAAGGCCAAGCTGATGTGCTTTTCGATCAGCCGTAGCAGGTGAGTCTCAGGAACCTGATCTTCCAGGCGGAAGTAGTAAAACAACGCTTCGGAACGATCGTGTTGCCCCATCATGATTAGCACGCCTCCGCGAATGGTGATCCAGCAAAGCATGGCAACCTTCTTTTACCACGCTTTTGTTCCCATTCACCCTGCTAATCACAGTGACTTTTTCAACACCCACGCCTGGTTACAACAACCATCGCTCAACAGTAAGAGACAATAAAGGACCTTTTCCGGCCACTGCGACTTCGCGTACTCTGCTTTTCGCTTCTTTCTAGGATGGAAGTATTTTGGGCAAGGGCGCGCGCGGAAGGCATCTCGCTCTGCAAAAGTTGGCCACGCTGGATTGCGCGATCAAGCCTTGCCTTTGCTTGCCGATTTTGCTTTAGGCTGATCGAAGGCCTGAATGGCCGCAGAAAAGACTTCCACCCGATTTCTTCCGTTTTTTTTGGCTTCGTACAACGCGGTATCGGACTGATGAAGGATCTCTGTCACCGAGCGCTGCGGACTGAACGACGTGACCGTAACCCCCATGCTGATCGTGGCTGACGCTGTCCCGGAGGGCGTGAGGAAGGAATCTTTCCCAACCAAGCCACGAATCTCATCGGCGCGCCTCCGACCTGTCGCCAAGTCACAACCCGGCAGGATGAGAAGAAATTCCTCGCCGCCATAACGTCCCACAACGTCATAAGGTCTCAAGTCCGAGGCCAGTCTCCGTCCCACTTCTTTCAGAACTTCGTCGCCGGCAGCGTGACCCAAAGAATCGTTGATGCGTTTGAAGTGATCAATGTCAGCCAGAATGACTGTTGCAGGCTTGCCTTCCCGTTCACTGCGTGAGAATTCTCTTTGTAAGACAGCGAGTATCTCGGAGCGGTTTAGCAGATTAGTTAGAAAATCGTGAGTCGCAGCGAACCGCAGGCACTGCTGGAGTTCCAGTATTCTCTTGCCTGCCAGGATTCGGGCCCGCAGCTCCGAAGGATCAACCGGCTTGGCCAAGTAGTCGTCAGCGCCAGCCTCCATAGCCATGAGCAGGTCCTGCTTCCGGTTTTTTGCCGTGAGCATCACGGTGTAGGTGTACGCTCCATTCTTCGCAAGTTTTCTGATCTGGCGGCATACATCGATGCCATCAAGGCCGGGAAGCAGCCAGTCGAGCAGAACCAGATTGGGCGCGTCAGGAGCTTCCAGCCGTTCGACCGCTTCCGAGCCGTTTCCGACAGCGACGTAGTCGAGTCCCCACTCGCTCAAGTGCCTGCCGATCTGGTGTCTTTCGATGACTGAGTCTTCTACGAGCAGGATCTTCATGGCTTCGCTCTCTCTTGATGTTCGCAGCCTGTTGCTGCCCTCGCAAGATCACGAGCTGTGAACGAAAGGCCATGCACCCCCGCTCAAGTCCCGGTTCAATTGCTTTGCTGGATGGCAAATTGAGTTTGGGCAAGAAAACTGGTTTCGTCAGCGCTGGGCGAGTCTTGACCGTTGCTCCGTCTGTTCCTCGTTGTTTTGTAAATTCACCATTAATTACAATCATTGAAGCGAATCGGCCAATTCTCAATGCGTGTAATCGCCTGGTAGCAACACTTACGACCCAAAACCGCGTCCTCGTAGCGTAGCAAGTGTGAACCAGGCGGCCCCGTTTGATCTACATTCCGCGGAAAATAACTACCCCAAAAATATCGGACCACGCGTGCGCTATCATTCCGGGCCTCAGGCTCTTGCGCCAAACAGCGAGTAGCCCGAACAGGAGGCCGTACAGGATGATTCTCCCTACCGGGCCCACCCCTTCGTAGAGATGGCCAATACCGAATACAACCGCCTGCATAATGACGGCCCATCCAGCGCTGCCTGTGATCGCCTGAAACTGCTTCTGAAGATAGCCGCGAAATGCAAGTTCCTCACAAAATCCAGCTGAGAGTGCAACAGGTATCCATGCGAGGCTCTCGAGAATGCCTTGGGGAAGAAGTCCCTGCGCCGCATTTGTTCCGCCGCCTAAGATGTGAGGATTCATCAACCCGATCCACAGCGCCCAGAGTCCTGCGCCTAGAGCTATGTCCTTCAGTACCGCTTGCGGCGTTGCCCATCGGCCGCCAACAATATCACGCAAACGCACACCGCGCTTGTGCACGCCCATGCGGACATAGAGCACCAATAGCCATTCAAAGACGATCACCGAAATGTAACGGGGCAGGGCGTTGCCGCTCGGCACTGTCGCCTGCGGGTGCTGTTTTACGGCGTGCTGAAAGAAACCGCCAGCGACGGACAACCCGACAAAAATAGCGATAAACACAATCGTATGCCACGCTGGGGCGATGAGCGGGCGGCTCGATAGCCGAGAGCTAAGGTTCGCGTCTGCAGTCATCGTGCCCCCTACACTCTACTGGTCTTCGGAGTCCTTCTGAAGATTCTCAATTCTAAACCGCGTCACTCACGGTTGGTGAAAAATCGCGTTTACACTCAAAACCCCGGTCACAGGGTCAACCAGTGTAATTGCCTGGTTGCAACAACTTGAGATTAGAATTGAACTAGTAAATTCGTTGCT
>Ga0224558_1004481_pt1 | contig 10844 bp, 12 predicted proteins | sample 714S32024metaG_FD_180682 | JGI IMG/M metagenome (GOLD analysis project Ga0224558, IMG submission 180682) | Peat soil microbial communities from Stordalen Mire, Sweden - 717 S3 20-24 | ecosystem: Environmental > Terrestrial > Soil > Wetlands > Peat | place: Sweden: Norrbotten County, Stordalen... | reverse complement strand
GCTGCTTCTTCAGATGGCGGTTCAGCGTGCTCAGTGCCATGCCGTGACTGCGGCAGAACTCATTTCGTCCCATCCCGCTCGTCCCATACAAACCCGCCAGCCGCTCTATCTCCACTCGGCCACGACGACCAACCACTGCTCCAAACTCTCCGCTCATAAACAGAGTTCATCACAAATACTCAGCAGCAAAAAGGTGCGTTCCTCGGACGCTTACGCACGAGCCTTGATTCGCAAGAAAGAGCATGTAAGGACTACGCAGCCAAAAACAAGCTCGACGTTCTCCAAGTCTTTATTGATCGTGGCGAATCGGCAAAATTTGCGGATCGCCCACAGCTACTCGATATGATCGCGTACTGCCGCAAGCGGCAGCCGAGCGTACAGAGGGTGCTCATATGGAAGGTGGACCGGCTGGCGCGCAACGTAGGTGACCATTTCAACATCAAGGCCAGCCTACTCAAGCATGATGTGCGCGTCGTCTCTGTCACTGAACCTATCGACGCCAATCCCGAAGGCAAGTTACTGGAGACGATCCTTGCGGGGTTTGCGCAGTTCGACAATGACATCCGGGCAGCTCGCACTCTACAGGGAATGCGGCACAAGATTCAGGAAGGTCTATTCCCCTGGAAAGCTCCGATAGGGTATCGTTCGGTGACGCTCGGAGCGAAAAAGACCGAACCGGACGCACCCGAACAGCCTTCCTTCAGGCTGCTCCAGCAAGCATGGAGGGAGCTGGCGACGGGTTCCTTTACCAAGGCCGAGATACGCAAAGTGCTCACAAGTCGAGGAATGCGGACAAGGAGCGGCAAGCCGCTATCCCCCCAGAACATTGATTGGATATTCAGTGACCCATTTTATGCGGGGGTTGTTCGCGATCCGTGGTCCGGCGAGGAGCACCAAGGGCGGCACATCCCAATGATCGACCGTGAGACGTACGCGAAGGTACAGCAAATTTTCTCGCGTCGGGGTCGCAAGGTCGCTCACGAGTCTATCCGTCCCGACTTTCCCTTGCGCACGTTTGTGCGGTGCGTCCAGTGCCAACTGGGGCTTACGGGGTCGTTCTCGCGCGGTCGCTCACAATCATATCCGTACTACCACTGTTTCAGAGGGACGTGCAGCAATCGCACTTCATATCCGCAGCGGGAAGTACACAAAGAGTTCACAGACTTCCTCAATTCGACCAGCCCCACCCAGCAATGCATGGAGCGCGTGAAGCAATACATCAAAGAACTATCTGACAACGACAAGAACATGGCTGAGATCCTTGATGAGAAGAGAATCCGGGAGACAAAACGGATCAGAGAGCAAGAACAACAGCTGATTCGCATGAAGATGGATCAACTCATTAGCGACGAGGAATTCCTTGCGCAACGATCCATCCTCACGGTACGGCTCTCCGATCTGGAATCGCAGGGAACTTGCGATGCGATGAGTCCCGAGCAGGCGGAGACGACCCTCGACATAATTACCAAGCCAGCATTGGATTTGGGCGGCTTGTGGCAGGTCGCTTCGGCTCAAGTTCGGCGGCGGTTCCAACAATGGGCGTTTCCGGTCGGGTACGTCTATGGAAGAATTGGAACCGCCCAGAGAGGCCGTCTCTTCTCACTTTTTTCAACTTCTGCGGGGTCAGATACAAGTTTGGTGCACCTCACAGGATATTCTTGGAACCAATTAGCAAAAGAACTTATAGAGTTCGCGACGATTCTCCAAGAATCTACAGAGATCAACTGAGATCAATAAGGGGTTTAGAAAAAGCCTCCGGTGCTGCGAATAATTTGCAGCAGGGGCTTGGAATACGCGGCGGTTACCGGGCGCAGCGGAAGCCAATGTTGAGGCTCAATCCGGTAGGCGTACCGTTCAGACGCAACGACTCCACTCCCGCACCGGCCCAAGTGCCGCCACGGAGGAAGCCGTAGATAGCGCCGTCGGATGCGTCTTCCGAGTAGAGTACGCCGATGTCCTGGGATGAGTTCCACGTCGCGTTTGCGCCACCCACGGTCGATTGGGTCATACTCCCCCAGGTCGTGACCGCACTGACCTCTATCACATTGAATCCCGCCGTACCACCATTCGGCTCGTTAGTACCCGTGATCGTATTGTTGGTCCATTGCCAGATATTGCCTGACATATCCCAAATGACGCTGCCATTCGAGAGCGTAAGGGTGCGGATCTGGCTCGTTGCCGATCCCGTGCCGCCACAGGAGGAAGGACCGTCAGTGCCCACGCAACTTTGGGCGTCACTTGCAGAAGCGACAGATGCTTGGGCGGGGACATTGTCGTTATGGCCGGAGTAGAGATAGCTCGTGCCGACAACGCCTCCGTTCCAGTTCGACGCGACTCCTTCCGCATTCCACGCGATCGTCTGCCACTCGTTGTTCGTTATGAGGTGGGCACCAATCGAGGCGCAATAGCTTGCGACGCTCGTTTGGGAAACGTCAACGATGGGAATGGCGTTCGGAAGGGCGGCGGGAGCAAGGCCGTTCGCGGGGGTGCAGTTATTTCCTGAGTCCTCATACCCGTTATCGCCGGTAGGCGTCGTCTGCGCCGCTCCCGTACCGATGTTTACGCATGCCGCGTCATACTTCATAACGTAGAAGTTGCTGGTGCCGAAGGTCGAGTTGCCGGGGACAAGGACCCAGCTTCCGCCATCGAGCGCTACATTTGATCCCGCGGTAAGCATGACAGGATTCTGCCCGGTCAGCGCGACGTTTTTACTCGCCTCGGGAAAGGCCGTGATCTTGTAGGTGCTTCCGTTCGTCTGGTAGAAATAATAGAGATTGGAAGAGGTGGAATTGGTTGGATCTACGGGGAGACTGCCGAAGGGAGCACCTTCTGACATCGTTGAGAAATTGATGGGGATCCACCCTGTGCCGTTTACGTTGCGGGACGTGGAACTTGCGGGACAATGGAAAAAGGTCGTGCCCGTTGCGATGTTCCCTCCAAGACCCGAGCAATTGGTGCCTGCGGTCGAGGTCGCCGTTGGATCGGAAATGGAGAGATAGGTGACAGAAGAAGAGCCGAGAGAATACCCCGACGCACCTCCTTGATCCGTGTTGTACAGGTTGATCGCGTCGCTCATGGTCGAGAGATCGGAGAGACGGTTCGAATCACGCGATTGGCGAAGAAGTTCGGCCGGATTCAACGTGAGCACGACAACGACAGCAAGGACAGCGATGATAGCTATAACTACTAAGAGCTCAATGAGGGTGAAAGCTCTACGCGAGGATAAGTACATCTAATTAATTGGTATGTATTAATCATAGCAGATTGTAGTCTCTCCGATAAGTAACAGACGGAGACAGCCGAACCAGTTCAAGAGATTGTCCACTACTAATCCCCAAAGCAGATGCTCGGACGACGCAGTTTTTATGTACTCTTTCCCTGAGACCTGTGGGGAACCGCCTATCCCCTTCGATGAATATGACACGTACTGAAAATGTTCCTACCTTGAGGCAATATCTCCGGTTGTTAAGATTAGTACAAACGTCGAAGTAACAAACTGATCTTTGATAATCAACACCATGCAACGACAGAGTCGGGCGCAATATCTACGGTCTCTTCGTAGCCGGTCGGGACTTACGCAGCGTGAACTAGCGAACATCCTCGGATTGGTAGCCGGAGTCACGGTGTCGCGCCATGAGCGCGCGAGCACCATGCCAGTTCTGTTGGTCGCCCTCGGCTATCAAGTTATTTTTCGCGCTCCTATCGAGCAGCTATTTCCTGGAGTCTATGAAGTTGTACGGCAGAACATCGAAGATCGGCTATCGGAATTTGAGGCGGAACTGCAACAGAGCTCGGTCAAAGGTCGCAAGGCAGACACGATTGCACAGAAACTGGAGTGGCTCTGGGCGAGGCGAAACCTTGATGCAGCCGAATTCAGCGAATGAGAAACACAGAGCGCATCATGGCTATTGATCTTCGCCGCAGCCGCTTCGGCTACGCGGTACTCGACGGATCGAACACCGTGCTTGAATGGGGATCAGGAGAAATGTGGGCAGATGGCAAGAGACGGGGTGACTTCAAGAACACTCGTATTCGTTCAGTGTTGCGTGTCTCATCCCCCACGACAGTAGTTGTGCGGAAGTCGCAGTACAGAGGAAGTCTCGACTCCCCGCTCAAAGATCGATTACTCCGACAGATCAAGCGTGATGCGGAAGAGTATTCGACCCCGTTTACGATGATTAGCCAGGCCGAAATCAGGCGGGCATTTCACCTTCCCAAAAGGGGCTCCAAGTATAAGATTGCGTCGGTGATCGCCCAGAGATTTCCGGAGCTCCGTGTGAAGCTTCCCGCTGAACGCAGAGCGTGGGAGCCGGAACTGCACTCCATGATTGTCTTCGACGCGATAGCGGCGGGACTCGCCTATTTGCAGCCCGACGGCATCAGCGAGCCGCCGGAGTGATTTCGCGATTCAGAGCCTTTTCGTCGGCCCCGCCGGTGACGTTATTCGACGATATAAGCGTCCGTCACGCCGTGTGCGGGGCCGACGAAAGGGCACTTCACTTCGACGCTCAATCAGCAGGATTTTCCTTCCACGGATTGTCTCTCCATCGTATAGTTCCATCTGTCCAGCCAGTTTGTGGCGTCCAAACTTTCAACGGTAGAGGTTTGGCGAACTCTGGACAATCGATCCACGGATGAGTGACTTTGGCCGCCCGTTCCAATTCCTCGTGCTGAAACTCATAGTTGCCACTCGGGAACACATATTTTGGCTCCAAGCCAAGTGTGAAATGATACCGAAAATGAGCGCCGGATTCCGCCGCTTCTACCTGCACAAGAATGTTGTCCTCTGACTGCTCTATTGTGTGGGCAGATCCATATGGGCGATCAAGGATGCGTATGAGCTCTGTTCTGGGAAAGAGAATGTACTTCCGCGTGTTTCCTGATGGACCGTTTGCGTAGCGGTAACGTGAACGACCCCCAGGTGCCGAGCCGCATGGCGGATCGTCAAACCCAAGGGCTGCTACGAAAGGTAGGTCGTAGGCATTATTCTCGCCGCACACAATAAGACAATCATGTCCATCTGAGACTGTGTGACAAAGCCATTCCACATACCCGGCATTAGCAAACTGGACCACCGCCTTGCCTTGCGCATTTATACGCAGCACGCACCCAGACCAACCAGCGTGGTTGGCTAAAGCGGCCCAGGCCGTGCTCCCTGCGGAGGTGGACGACACTATGACGTGCATAAACGCCCACGCTTTGGGCAACAACTTTCCGTCGTGATCCAGCAAGTTCGGCTTGGCGTCAACTCGCCACTCCAGATTTCCATTTGACGAGAAATAAAACATCGAATCGGGTATGCGGCGATCAATAAATCGAGCAGTGATAAGTATGCCCCGATCCCCGTTGCCGTGCATGTCGATGCGCTGAGAGCGCCACTCGTCCCTGCCGGATTCAATGAGGTGGACAGGCGACGGAAACTTATACATCCAGAGCGGCGATTTGAATATATCGAGGGCAATGAGATGAGTGTCGGTCAGTTCGACTTTGGACAAAACTTTACTTTGCAGAACGCCGGGAGCCGCGTCACCAGGGTTTTTGGCAGAGATGTATCGGTCCCGCTCGGTATCTTTGCCTTGCCATGCCAATCGGTACCCGCGATCGCGTTTACCCGGCGGTATCCACAGGATATTGCCGTTACCGCAATTGCTGAGCGCCTTGCGAATCTTGGGAATAGATTGGTGCACGCTGCTCTTCTCAACGTACGTTCCCGCCCAGGCCGTAGCAATTATTTCCGGAACCTGCAGGAATGCGGGACTGGACTCATAGAGAGCGCGAAAAACCTTGAAATCCTGTAGATCAAGGTCTATGAGGTTGCCCCCGAAATAGAGACAGTTGTGCTTCAGATCGATTTGAAATCTGCCGTCGTCCGGAAGGGTTGCTGAGTTGCCGGACATGATGATCGCACCCCGCGACGGATTTCAGCCACATTTCAGCGATGGTTAAGTATCGAAAATACAAAAGGACTTAAGCTGTATTCGGAACCGGGAATAGTTTCTTGCACAAAGAATTCCCGGAGCGGTGGTTACACACCGCCCCAGGTACCGCAATCAACCGCGGTAGGTATTCACCTCTACCAAGCAGAGACGAACGCCAAACGCGCCACCACTCTTGCTGCCGCAAAGTGCTGCCGTGCGGGATGTCTCCTATTCTCCACGACATAGCAGCGGTGTCAAGGCCGGATCACTTATCTTATAGGTGAGGTCCGGTCGGCGCGGTTGAGCATCCATCCTGCCACTTGAGTCCAGGGAATCCTCCGCTAACGCATTCAGGTGCGTAGACAGGACTGGAGGGCAGACATGACGCTTACAAGCTCCAAGTGATTAGATTTCACCATCATTCACGACTATACGGAGACTCCCGGTGAATGCACCCCGGGCGAGGAAGTCGTTGCCATCATCCTCATCTATCGCGGGCGCAGGTACTGGATTCCGTGGTCGCCGGGGCACCTGATCTTCGTGGATTATCTCGCACGCCACCGGTGGATTGCCCAGGATGCATGGCGGATCGCCGCCCAAATGCAACTAGACCAATTTGTGTTGCAGCACGCTTCGAATGCTCCGGGTTCCTGCGTGAGAACAGCCCGAACGAGCAGGACGGCTGTACGCAAGAAGGTCGAGCGGATTCGCGGTGTACTGCAACAAGTATTCGACGAAGAGGGGCTGGATCTCAAAGCCTCGGACATCATTCGTTCGGAAGAGACCAGCACACGATCAAAGCGTTACCGCCTCAATGCCAATGTGACTTGGGTTCACTGGCCTTTACCGGAGGGCGAAGACACGACTTCAGGTTTGCCGTTCCCGGAGGTTCCCGGGCCAATCTTGAACTCGACACGGGTGACCGCGCTTCGTATGGGAATGTAATTCGTTAGGTCGTTGAATTGTTAAACCGGGGAGGAGACGCTAGTCATGCGGTTACGGGAACAGACGGAAATTAGCCCCCGATCTGCAAGGCGTGTATCGAGCGACGCACTGCCCATGAACATTCGAATCGGCAGCGGAATCGCGCTTGCCTCATCGGAAGACAGGGGCGTTGCGAAAGACAATCCTCACCACTGGCAGACGCTCATTCTTCTCTTGCCGCTCTTCCGCAATCCCGATTCTCGTGGCCATCGAATGCCGATCTCGTCGTTTCTCTTGAAGCGGACCGTAGATGAGATGCAACGGTTCTTCAGTGGGTACACGGCCACCCGCGCCGCTGGATGGTACTGGAATGACAGCAACCGCACAGGGGTATCTGACGAACTCGTCCGATTCGAGATGGACGGAATCTTTACCGGTGACGATCTTCGTCTGCTGCATGTATGGAAGGAAAGATTGCGGCGGCGCTTCAGGCAAGACTATATCTACATGAGGCTGATTCCGTCGGGCATGGCGATCTAATGAGTTCTTTCGCCGGTCCCTCACCAGTGGTGCATAACCCGATGCGGCTCTCGTCATGCGAGACAGCCCGAGAAGCATAGTGATGGTCCCGGCGTATCCGGAGAATGGCCACTCGTCTTCGCTAGGTCATCTCTAGATGGAAAGCCATTTGGCGTACTCCATCACGTCGATCATTGGGACCGTACCGCTGAACTGAAGTTCAGATATCAGCTTGAGCAGGAACGCCGTTGCTGGTTTGCCCTCTGCGACGAACTGATAGGAATTATTCGAGTTGTCACGAAAGAAATGCCCCTGCGCGGCGATGCACCCCATGTCGACCCTGCCGAGGTCTTGGTCCCTTTGTAAGGCATTCTTAATGGGATCGCCGAAGCAAGGCGTCCAGTCGCTCTCGAAGGTCAAAAGCCCCCCAAGAATCGTTATTGGGTTCTTAGCGGGATATGTCCCGCCTGCATGGGGGATGGGAAGGCTTGTTCGATGCAAGCGCCGCACGCTGCTGATCTTCTCCTGGGCATATCTAACCTGCTCGGCGGATATCGATTGTTTCGCCTCAAAAACCGCATAGACGCTCTCAGCCGGGACAATTACTTGCCCCTCGTAGTGCAAAATGAAGGGGGAATACTGCCTGTCGAAAACGACAATATCAATTTGCTGACTAAAGGCTCCACGGCTATCAACCACATGAGCCGATGCCACCGCGTAACGCTTGGGGAGATAGGTCTCAAGCAATTCAAGCCAGACAGACTCGCTCGCGTCTCCTTTCGTAGTTGTGTGACCGAAGATTGTACGCGATGCTTCTAGCCGTCGATGGATGTCTTCGTGAAGTGTGGCTAGCAGTTGTGAAAGAGACCATTCGCTCATTTAGGCATCCTTGAACGGTGCTGTTGGGAGTATATGTTTTGCTATTTCTAATGCCCGCTTGGGATGTATGCCTGTGTTCGGGTACGCATCTAATACGATTGCCGGCAATAACCGTTGGGTCAGATCGGAAAAGGTGTACCCATAGCTACGATCCTTTGTTGCGCCTGTGCTTACCACTAAGGCATCGATGTCATGCTCGTGAAAGCCCGTACCTTGAAGAGCGTTTTTCAGAATAAACTTGCGCTGTAGGCTCGTTGGGCGCTCAAAAGTCAAAATGTCAGCTGCTCGACGTTGGATTGCTGGATCAAGAGCCCCTAGACGATTCGTGCACATGATTACGGCACCGGGAAGGGCGCCGTTTCCGAACCGATTGATTCCGCGGATGAAAGCATTTACACCGGCGCGGTCCTCATGATGCATTTGGGCCGCTTCGCGCGATTGGGCAAGCGCATCCGCTTCGTCGATAAGCAAGATCACTCCCCCTCTGGCTTTCCCGTGTGCGCTCTTCAAGCTGGTCGCCTCATTGATGGCGTGTTCAAATGCCGCTGAGATGAGTTGCGTCATCTCTCCTACTCTTCCTTGGCCACGAGTGGAAAGGCTTAAAGGGAACAGCGTAATGTCGATGCCTTCTTGTCGAGCGACGGCATCCCCGATTGTCTCAGCTAATTCGGTCTTCCCGGACCCTACGTCGCCAGCGAGAATGACGAGCGGCGGGCGGTTCTGTACGAGCGAGAGGAGTCCCGTAGCGCTCGGATGGTGCTTCGCCGCCCAGTCCCGAAGGCCCTTGGGGTGAATCAGCAGCGAAAGAATCTTTGTCAGCCTCGCCTTTTGGTCGTCCACACCAACGAGACGGGCTAGCCGCTCTTTGGGTTCGAAATCGGGGTATGTAAGTCGGGGCTCAAAAAGATCGTCAATTGGAAGTTTGCTCAAGAAAAGCTCCTGACTGTCGAGCGATTCAGAGCGCGTCCCCCGGACGAATACACACGATCCTCCTGCAAGTAGCCAGTGACGCCTGGCTCACTTGCGTTGCCGCGATAAAAGGGCATTCGCTTCTTGAAGGCATCTCTCTCCGTTGCACTCAATGCATCCCATTTTGTGGAGTAGGTGAGGTAGTTATACAAACCCGCGTTTGCGACATTGGCTCCAGCGCGGATGCGCCCAGGATCGTCATCCGCAGACTGCATACCGTCAAGTTCTCGTGCGGTGTAGCGTAGTGTGGGCTCGATCCAGTTTCCGTCACGCTTAAATCCGATTGTCAGCGTTCCGAAGTACCCGGCTTTCAGGAGCTCAATAGCCTCTTCCTCGTACTGAGCGATTTCGGTATCGGACGGAGATCCGTAGAATCGCTGCAGCCGTTTGAGGTCTGTGGAAACCTTTGCCGCTAGATGCCGTGCATGAGTCACAGTAAATGTTGTGGTCTCCGTTATAGTGAAACTGCCCATAGTCCTCACCCCTGGAATGACGATCCAAAGACCTTCTGCCAGTAATACACGGTTTCCGCCTTTGTCGGCGCTGCCAGAGCAGCATCGATGGCGTCACCGGCCTCCATCGCCGCTTCGACTATGAGCTCGGCCTGGGCCGCGGTGTAAAGGCAGCTTACGTTGTTTTTTGAGTTCACCGGGTCGATGATCTGAATCGGCTCAGTGAAAGTGCCTACATCACTCGCTTTGTAACAATCGGTAAAGATGATTCTTTCGCGTAGGTTAGTTTTGGCAATGAAGGTGAAAAAGTGTTGTAGTGCTTCCGGATAGTCAGAGAAACCATGACCGGTGTCACTCAGATGCGCGAATATTAGCTCGATCATAAAAGACTTCAGGCGGAAATCGGTCCGCTCGCCTTTGACCTTTTTCGACCAAGCTTTTGCAAGTCGAACGACTTGCGCGAAGTCTGTGGGCTGGGCTTGCTTCCGCTTTTTCGCGAAGTCGAGGTGGAGGGGAATGCTCGTTTTCAAAAAGCTCCCGTCGTCCTGGCTAATCAGGTTGCCATACCATTGCGGATCTCCGTCATACAGAATTGGGACGATATCGACATCCAGCCCTGAACCCCGAAATGAGACGCAAACACTGTATGTCTGGGGCTTTACTTGATCAGGGCTGAAATTAGGGAACGCCTTGCGGAGACGTTCGGCAAGATAGTCGAGGAGCGTTTGTATTTCGTGTGGCGCTTCCGCTCCGCTGATGTAACAAGCAACGTCGATGTCGTTCAAGGAACGAAGAGCGGTGCCCTTGGCGAGACTTCCCGACAGGATCATTCGCTTTAGCGTGAAGTCCGGATGTTCCGCGAGATAGTTTTCCAACTTCTCACGGAGGCGCATGGCCTGCGCGCGATACTCATTAGCTTTGTCCCGTGGGAGGTTGATCCTGGCATCGGCGAAAATGCTAATCTCTTTGTGATCTACATGACTGCGGCTCATAGCCCCCCGTGCTGGACGAGTATTTTGAATCTCTAGGAACTTGTTGAAATTGGTTCTGGTCTTCGTATGCGCGCCGGTGCAAAACTAGGCCACAGTGCGCCGCGTAAGCGGTGCTCTGCGGCGGAGTAAAAGTAGTCCACCGCCGGATCTTGGTTTCGTGATCTATTGCGTTGATGGCATGGTTCATGGAA
>Ga0224558_1004480_pt1 | contig 10844 bp, 10 predicted proteins | sample 714S32024metaG_FD_180682 | JGI IMG/M metagenome (GOLD analysis project Ga0224558, IMG submission 180682) | Peat soil microbial communities from Stordalen Mire, Sweden - 717 S3 20-24 | ecosystem: Environmental > Terrestrial > Soil > Wetlands > Peat | place: Sweden: Norrbotten County, Stordalen... | reverse complement strand
CTTCAGAATCTCGTGCAAACCGGGCACCAGCGCCTCGCGGTAGGGCTGGTGAAAACGGTCCTCCAGCGCGGCCGGAAACGCGTTGGTGGCGCCCGCCGCCAGCGCCGCAATCAGCAGCGACGCGCGTTGCACGTTGAAGACGGCGTCTTCGCGGCTGTAGGAGGAGGGCAGCACCGCCCGCGCCTTCACCGTCGGCAGGTCGAAATCCGGCACCACTACGGCCAGCCCGAACCGCCGCGGCAGGTCCAGCCGCACGGCCCGCGTCACCCCGCCGGAATCGATGGCGCTGGCCACAATCGAGCCCAGCGCGCACGGCGCCACGTTATCCGGGTGGCCTTCGAGGCGCGCGGCTTCGTCCAGAATGCGCAGCGGCTTCCATCGCAGGTCCAACAACTGGTCGGCAATGATGACCCCGGTGGTCAGCGCCGCCGCGCTCGACCCCATTCCCTTGCCGAGCGGGATGTCGTTTTGAATGTGCAGCTCGATGGGCGGGATCTCGGCGCCGTGGCTCCGCGCCACCGTCACCGCCGTCTGCCAGATCAGGTTGTCCGGACCCGTCGGAATGCCCTCCGCATCGCGCCCCTCGACCCGGATGGCGAGAGCGTCGCTCCGGCGGAAGCGGCACGTCAGGTACACTCCCAGGGCCACCCCCAGAGAGTCGAACCCCGGCCCCAGGTTAGCGCTCGAGGCGGGTACCCGGACTGTGAACCACGACATTTACTTCCGTTCCGCTGCCGCAATGCGCGCTTGCGCGCGTTCCATGGCCGCCAGCGCGACGGCCGGGTCATAGCCGCCGATCAGTTCCTGGGCGCGCTGGAGGGCCGCCCGGGCGCGCGCCGCATCGATATCTTCGGCGCGCTCCGCCACATCCGCCAGCACGCGCACGTGGCCGGGCAGCACTTCCAGAAATCCGCCGGCCACCGCCAGATACCGCCGCTGGCCGCTCGCCACATAGTTCAGCACGCCGCTTCCCAACTGGCTCAGCAGGGCCGCGTGGCCGGGCAGAATCCCCATGTAGCCGTTTTTGCCGGGCACCTGCACCTCGGTCACGTCCTCGCGCACCAACAGGCGCTCCGGCGTGGCCACTTCCAGTTCGAGAGAGTCCGGCATGGTCAGGCCTTCTTCAGCGCCTCGGCGCTCTCCAGCACTTCCTCGATGGTTCCCACCATGTAGAATGCCTGCTCGGGAACGTCGTCGTGCTTGCCGTCCACTATCTCGCGGAAGCCGCGGATGGTGTCGGCCAGCTTCACGTACCGGCCCGGCACCCCGGTGAACTGCTCGGCCACGTGGAACGGCTGCGAAAGGAACTTCTGAATCTTGCGGGCGCGCGCCACGGTCAGCTTGTCTTCATCCGAAAGTTCGTCGATGCCCAGAATGGCGATGATGTCTTGCAGGTCTTTGTAACGCTGGAGAACGCCTTTCACGGCCGACGCCGTGTTGTAGTGGTCCGGGCCGATCACGCGCGGATCCAGAATGCGCGAAGTCGAGGCCAGCGGATCCACGGCCGGATAGATGCCCAGCTCGGAGATGGCGCGCGACAGGTTGGTGGTGGCGTCCAGGTGCGCGAAGGCGGTGGCCGGCGCCGGGTCCGTGTAGTCGTCCGCGGGCACGTAAATCGCCTGCACCGACGTGATCGAGCCGTTCTTGGTGGAGGTGATGCGCTCCTGCAGTTCGCCCATTTCGGTGGCCAGGTTGGGCTGGTATCCCACCGCCGAGGGCATGCGGCCCAGCAGCGCCGATACTTCCGAGCCGGCCTGCGTGAAACGGAAAATGTTGTCGATGAACAGCAGTACGTCCTGGTGCTCCACGTCGCGGAAATACTCCGCCACGGTCAGACCGGTGAGACCCACCCGCAGGCGCGCTCCGGGCGGCTCGGTCATCTGGCCGTAAATCAGCGCGCACTTGGATTTGGTCCAGTCGTGCGGATCGATGACGCCCGATTCCTGCATCTCGAGCCACAGGTCGTTGCCTTCCCTGGTGCGCTCGCCCACCCCGGAGAAGACCGACACGCCGCCGTGCTTCTGGGCGATGTTGTTGATCAGCTCCATGATGATGACGGTCTTGCCCACGCCCGCCCCGCCGAACAGCCCGATCTTGCCGCCGCGCAGGTAGGGTTCCAGCAGGTCGATCACCTTGACGCCCGTCTCGAACATTTCCAGGCGCGTCGACTGGTCTTCAAACGAGGGCGACGGGCGGTGGATGGGGTACTTCAGCTTGGTGTTCACCGGGCCCATATTGTCCACCGGCTCGCCGATCACGTTGAGCACGCGGCCCAGCGTCTCCTTGCCGACGGGCACTTCCACCGGACGCCCCAGGCTCTCCGCCTTCATGCCGCGCACCAGGCCCTCGGTCGGCTGCAGCGCGATGGTGCGCACCCGCCCTTCGCCGATGTGTTGCTCCACCTCGCAAATGATATCGATCGGAGTGGGTCCTTCGAATCCCTCGCTGGTGATCCGGATGGCGGTGTACACCAGGGGGATGTGTCCCTCGGGGAACTCGCAGTCCACGGCCGGTCCGGACACCTGGACCACCTTGCCGATCAGAGTCGCGTCAGTCGTTGCCATAAGATCCTTATTCCGCGGCCGCCGCCCCGCTCACCACCTCGATGATCTCCTTGGTGATGCTGGCCTGGCGCACGCGGTTCATATACAGTGTCAGCCGCTCGATCATGTCGGCGGCGTTCGAGGTGGCCGCATCCATGGCGGTCATGCGCGCGGCGTGTTCGGCGGCGGCCGATTCCAGCAGCGCGCGGTAGAATTCCATTTCCACGCACTTGGGCAGCAGCTCGTTCAGAATTTCGGCCGCCGGCTGCTCGAGAATATAATCCACTGGAGCCGATTGCTCCGGCATCCCCAGCGGCAGTACGCGCGCCAGCGTGAGCTTCTGCGACACCATGCTCTTGAATTCGTTGTACAGCAGGTAGACCGCGTCCGTCTCGCCGTCGTGGAACATCTCCATGGCCTTGCGCGCGATGGCCGCCGTCTCGCTGTACACCACCTTGGCCGCCAGGCCGATGTGCTCGCCCGCTATGGCGCCGCCGCGCTTGCGGAAGAAATCGCGCCCCTTGCGGCCAATCAGCTCCAGCGTCACCGCAGCTCCGCCGTGCTCCGCCGAGAATCCCAGCGCCCCTTTGATGAGGTTGGTGTTGAACGCGCCGGCGAGCCCTTTGTCGCCGGTAACCAGAACCAGCAGAATGCGCTTTTCCGCGCGCTGCGCCAGGAACGGGTTCTCGCCCGCCCGCTCGTCCGCCCGCTCCTCCGCCTCGGCGGCTGCGGCCGCGGCCACGTCCGCCAGCATCTTGCGCAGCAGGGCCGCATAAGGGCGCGCCGCAATCACCCGGTCCTGCGCCCGCCGCAGCTTGGCCGCCGAGACCATCTTCATGGCCTTGGTGATCTGCTGCGTGTTCTTGACCGAGCGGATGCGCCGCCGGATGTCGATGAGGCTAGGCATGGGCCGGTACCGCAGGGGGGGCTACCGCGGGTGGGGCGCCCTCCGGGCCCGCCGCAAAGCGGGCTTTGAACTCCTCGATGACAGCCTTCAACGTGGCGCGCAGGGCGTCGTCCAGAACTTTCTTGGTCCGGATTTCCTCCCACAGCCCACGGTGCGCGTTGTCCACGAACCGGTATAGCTCCTCTTCGAACTTCCGGCACTGCTCCAGCGGCAGGTCATCCAGGTAACCGTTGGTTCCGGCAAAGATGATCGCAACCTGCTTTTCCACCGGCAACGGCTGGTATTGATCCTGCTTCAGAATCTCCACCATGTGCCTGCCGCGGTTGAGTTGCGCCAGCGAGGCCTTGTCCAGATCCGAGCCGAACTGCGCGAAGGCCGCCAGCTCGCGGTATTGCGCCAGGTCCAGGCGCAGGCGGCCCGCAATCTGTTTCATGGCCTTGATCTGGGCGTTGCCGCCCACGCGGCTCACGGAGATGCCCACGTTGATGGCCGGCCGCACGTTGGAGTTGAACAAATCGGCTTCCAGGTAGATCTGCCCGTCGGTGATGGAAATGACGTTGGTGGGGATGTACGCGGAGACGTCGCCGGCCTGGGTTTCAATGAACGGCAGCGCCGTCAGCGATCCGCCGCCGTTTTCGTCGTTCAGCTTGGCGGCGCGCTCCAGCAGCCGGCTGTGCAGGTAGAACACGTCGCCCGGGTACGCCTCGCGCCCCGGTGGGCGCCGCAGCAGCAGCGAGATTTCGCGGTAGGAAGCGGCGTGTTTGGAAAGGTCGTCGTAGATGCACAGCGCGTGCCGCTTGCGGTCGCGGAAGTACTCGCCCATGGCGCAACCCGCGAACGGCGCGATGTACTGCATGGGGGCCGGGTCCGACGCCGACGCGCAAACCACGATGCTGTATTCCATGGCGCCGGAATCTTCCAGCGTCTTCACCACCTGGGCCACAGTCGAGCGCTTCTGCCCGATGGCCACGTAGATGCAAATTACGTCGCCGCCCTTCTGGTTGATGATGGTGTCGAGCGCGATAGCGGTCTTGCCGGTCTGCCGGTCGCCGATGATCAGCTCGCGCTGGCCGCGGCCGATGGGTATCATCGCATCGATGGCCTTGATGCCCGTCTGCATCGGCTCTTTCACCGGCTGCCGCGCCACCACGCCCGGCGCCTGGCGCTCGATGGGGTTGAACTCGGTGGTTTGTATGGGGCCTTTGTCGTCGATGGGCCGGCCCAGCGCGTCCACCACGCGGCCGATCAGCGCTTCCCCCACCGGGACCGACATGATGCGGCCTGTGCGCCGCACTTCGTCGCCTTCCTTGATTTCCGTGTAGTCGCCCAGCAGCACCGAGCCCACCTGGTCTTCCTCCAGGTTCATGGCGATTCCGGCCACGTCGTGCGGGAATTCGATCAGTTCGCCCGCCATGACTTTTTCGAGACCATGGATTCTGGCGATGCCGTCGCCCAAGGAGATCACCGAGCCGATCTCCGATACATCGATCGCCCCTTCGTAGTTTTCTATCTCCTGGCGGAGAATACTGGTGATTTCGTCCGCTCGAATTTGAGCCATAATTCCTTTCGATTAGCTTTCAGCGCCCAGGCGGCGTCCCAGCGACGCCAGTTGTCCGCGCACCGAACCGTCGTAAACCGTCGAGCCGATCCGCGCCACCACCCCGCCGATCAGCCGCTCGTCCACCGTAAACCGCATGCGGATACGCCTGCCCGTCAGCCGCTCCAGCTCGGAGGTCAGCGCGGCGCGTTGCGGCTCGGCCATTTCACGCGCCGCGGCGACTTCCGCGCGGGCGAAGCCCAGGCGATCGTCCACAATCAGCTCGAAGCTGTGAAGAATGCCGGAAAGCGCGGCGATGCGGCGATGATCGACCAGAACGTACAGGAAATTCCGCGAGATGCGCGAGAGCTTCAGAATCTCCGCGATGCGTCCCACCACCGCCCTTTTCCGGCCGGCCGGCACCGCCGGGGTCGCGAGCGCGTTCTGCAATTCGGTGGACGCCTCAAGCGCCGCCTCGAAAGCGCGCAGCTCGGAGACGGCATCTTGCGGGCGCACCGGAGACCCGCCGGCGGTGACCACGTCCGCCAGCGCATTGGCGTATCGCGCGGCTATGGAGGAGAGTGTCATTTCAGATCCCGCACAAAACCGCGCACCAATGCATCTTGCGTTTCCGGCGTCATGCGGGCGCGGATCTTTTGTTCCGCGAGCCCCACTGCCAGCTCCGCGCAGTAGCGCTTCAATTCCAAGCGGGCGGCTTTGCCGGCGGCCGCGATTTCCTCTTCGGCACGCGCCTGGGTCTTGACGATTTCCGCCGCCGTGTGCCGCCCGAAGCGCCCGGTTTCCGCCTCTTCTTCCTTCCCCGAATCGGCGTGCAGCACGGCGATCTCAGCCTCCAGGTTGGCCAGCCGCCGGTCCACTTCGGCCGCTCGCGCTTCGGCTTCCTTGCGCGCATCGCCGGCTTCGGTCATGTCCTTGCGGATCTTCACGGACCGCGCGGCGAAGAACGGCCCGCCATTCTTGCCAATCAAGTAGCCCAGTCCGCCCGCCAGCACCACGAAATTGGCCCACTTCCAGATTTGCAGGCTGCCGCCTTCCTTGTCTTGGGCGAAGATCGGGGCCACCACGAAACAAACCACCAAAGCCAGCCTGGCGAAGCGCTTCATGCGGCGTTCCGCCGGAGGATGGATTCCGCAATCTGGTCTGCCAGCAGCTCGCTATCGCGCGCCAGTCCGGCCTTGGCTGCTTCCACGTCGCTCGAGAGCTGGCTCTTGGCCTCCTGGACCGCCGCTTCGGCGCTCCGCCGGGCCGCCGTCAGTTCCGCAAACTCGCCTTCCTGCAACCGCTTGTGCGCCTGCTCCTGTGCCTGGTAGATTTCCGCCCGCGCGGCGCGCATGGCGGCTTGGTATTCAGCGGTCTTGGCGGCGGCGCGTTCGAGGCTCTCGGCGGCCAGTTTGCGCGCCCCTTCCGTGGCCTCATACCGCTGGCGCAACACCTTCTGCAACGGCTTGAAAAAGATGCCCTTCAGATAGAAGTGGAGCAGGACTATGAGCAGAAATGTGGGTACTGCTTTCAGCAGTATTCCGCCCAGGGCGTGCAGCGTGGCTTCCATGATTAATCAGGAGAAACGGACAGTCTTATAGCAGAACAGATTAACACCCTGCTAAAAGGCCAGTCAACCGCACGGGGAGGTGGTGCCCGCTGAGGGGCGCGCCACCACGGCATCCGACGGCGAGCCGCTGGCCTGGATGGTTGTGGTTACCGTCTTCGCGCTTATTTGAAAAGCAGCGGAGCGAAATCGTTCAGGCATCGGCGCCACGTCAGCCACTCATGGGCCGTGCCGGCCGACTCGAAGTAGACGTTCTTGATGCCGGCCTTCGTTAGCGCCGCGCTGAAATCCTTGGTGCCGGGGCCTTCCACGGAGCCAATTCCCAAAAAGAGCACCTTGACCTTTTTGTTGAATGCGGCTGCATCCGCAAACACGCCGTTACTGGACGTTTTGGGATCGAATCCGCCCCGGCCGCCTGGGCGCGCGCGCCGCCGGGTCCGCGGCCAAATCCGCCGGAGAGGTTGCCGATGTTGCGGTTCGTCCGGCGCGCGGGTCAATGGTTAGGCGCCCCTGGCGGACGGGGTCAGAAGAATCGCAATTCCGGCATGGGATAGTGCTTCCTGTTTCTGGTCCAGAGTTCAGCCTTGTGCGTGGAAGCGCTGGCGGCGATCAGCGCGTCGCCCAGCTCCAGGTTGTGGCTCTTCGCATATCTCTTGAGGTAGTCGCCGGCCACCCGTCCGACCTCCTGGTCGATGGGCACGCAAAGCAACGACGAAAACAGGGCTTCCAGTTGGCGATGCTCGCTCGGCTTCGCGCCGTGCCAAAGTTCGGCCACGGTCACCGGCGAGCACAGGATGAAGCCATCGAAGTCACTCAAGCGCTGCCACTTTTCGATGATTTCGGCATCCCGGCCGCGGGCCACCTCGATCAGGACATCGGAGTCGACCAGAACCGGCACTACTTAGCGAGCCTTTCCAGCCGGCTGCCCCTCCGGAGCTTGCGGATGTACGCTTCCGTCGAGCCGATGTCGGAGCGGTTCTTACGGCTTCCCACGAAGGCGAGCATGGCCTGTTTGCGCCGAACGGTTGGGCCTGCGTAGCGCTCGCGCACGGCTCGCCGGACCAGTTCGGAGATCGTAAGACCAGACTCTCGTGAATGAAGTTGCAGAGCGGCCCAGTCTTCTACATCGAAATAGAGCTGGGTACGCCTCATGATGTATAGTATACATCGCCGCTCCCCGCAAAATGCGACCTTAAAGAGAGGCCAGCCCTCAGCCGGCGTGACCGAATCAAGCGCCAATCTGCGGCATCATAGATAAGAGAGACTGGATGCCGTCTGCTTTGAAGCCACAACCGCACGTGAACCCGTGGATTGTCGCCACCGCCGTCATGTTCGCCACCTTCATGGAGGTGCTGGACACCACCGTGGTCAACGTCTCCCTGCCGCATATCGCGGGAAGCCTTTCGGCCAGCGTCGAAGAGACGACCTGGGTGCTGACGTCGTACCTGGTGGCCAACGCCATCATCCTTCCCATGACCGGCTGGCTGGCGAATTATTTCGGGCGCAAGCGGATGCTCCAGGCGGCCGTCTTCGGGTTCACGGCGGCGTCGTTTCTATGCGGGATGGCGCAGACGCTGCCCATGCTGATCTTCTTCCGCATCGTCCAGGGGGCCACGGGAGGCGCTCTGCAGCCGCTTTCGCAGGCGGTCATGCTGGAAGTCTTTCCCCCGCAGGACCGCGGCAAGGCCATGGCCTTCTGGAGCCTGGGCATCGTGGTGGCACCCATGCTTGGTCCGGTGATTGGCGGGTACCTCACCGACAATTTCAGTTGGCGCTGGGTCTTCTACATCAACCTGCCGGTGGGGCTGGCCTCCATCATCATGACCCGCCTGTTCATTTTCGATCCGCCCTACATCCGGCGGCAGAGTGGCGGCATCGATTACTGGGGTATGGGCCTGCTGGCCGTCGGGGTGGGCGCGTTACAAATCGTGCTCGACAAGGGGCAGGAAGAAGATTGGTTGGCGTCTTACTGGATCACCGCGCTGGGCGTCGTCGCGGTGGCCGGGATTGCCATCTTCGTCATCCACGAGATTCGCACCCGCGATCCCGTAGTGCATCTCCGCGTCTTCCGGGTGCGTACTTACAGCGCGGGCGTCTTTCTGATGACCGTGCTCGGCTTCGTGCTCTACGGCAGCATGCTGCTGGTGCCCATCTTCCTGCAAACCTTGCTGGGCTATCCGGCTCTCGACGCCGGCGTGGCGATGGCCCCACGCGGCCTCGGGTCGTTCCTCATGATGCCCGTCGTGGGCACCGTGCTGGGCAGATTCGATCCGCGCAAGGTGCTGGCCGTGGGCCTGGTGGGCGCCTCATGGACGCTCTATTCGCTTTCGCAGCTCAACCTCAACGCCGGTTATTGGGATATCTTCTGGCCGCAGTTTATCCAGGGCGCATCGCTGGCCATGCTGTTCGTCCCGCTGACCACCGCCACCATGGACCCCATCCCCAGGGAAGAGATGGGCAACGCCACCAGCATGTTCAACCTGATGCGCAACATCGGCGGCAGCATGGGAATCGCCAGCGCCACCACCTTCCTCTACCGCCGCCAGCAGTTCCACACCCACCTGCTCGCCGTGGACGTCAACCCGTACAACCCGCAGACGCAGGTCTTCCTGAAGGGCGTCCAGTCCGCCATGATTCTGCATGGGTCCGATCCGCACACCGCCGTGAGTCAATCCTACGGTGCTATCTGGGGGATGGTGGAGCGCCAGGCCTCCATGCTTTCCTTCGTGGATACGTTCCGCGCCATGGCCGTGGTTTTTCTGGTGATGTTGCCGCTTCTGTTCGTCATGAAGAGGCCGAAACATGACCGCGGCGGCGCGGCGATGCACTAGCGCGCGGCAATACCGCGTACACGCCCGCCCCGATGATCACGATCGCCAATCCCGGCCAGGTGGTGGCCGGACGGTAAACGAACAACATGACCAGCACCACAGCCGCGCCAAAAATGTAAAGCGCCGGCACAAAGGGATAGCCCGCCACCCGGTACGGCCGTTCCGCGTCCGGACGCGTCCGCCGCAGCCGGAACACGCCCGCGATGGTCAGAATATAGAACAACAGCGCTGCGGAAATCACATAATCCAGCAAGTTGCTGTAGAGGTTGCCGTAGGTGTGCGTGTCCGGATTGTAAGTGCGGGGCAAGACCAGCGCGGCGGACCAGATCCCTTGCGCCATCAGCGACCAACCCGGCACCTTGGCCTGGTTCAGGACGCCCGCGCGCGCGAAAAAGAGGCCGTCCTTGGCCATCGCATAGTAAGCGCGGGCCCCGGCGAGCACCAGGCTGTTGACGCATCCGAACGTGGAAATCATGATCGCCACGGCCATCAACGTGGGACCGTAGCCGGGAAGGATGGCCTGAAGCATGGCCGTGGCCACGCGGTCCGCGGGCGCCTGCTGGATGGCCCTGAGCGGCAGCACCACCAGGTAGGCCACGTTGGCCAGCAGGTACAGCCCGATCACGGCCGTCACTCCCAGGGCCATCGCCAGCGGCAGGTTGCGGCGCGGATTCCTCACTTCGCCCGCGGCGAACGTGATGTCGTGCCACGAGTCGGCCGAAAACAGCGAGCCCGATTGCGCTACGCATAGCGCCACCATCAATCCGAAAGCGCTTCCCGCGGCCACGCCCAGCGCCGGATCGTACGCCCCCAGCTTGAACAGTCCCGTGAAGTTGACCTTCACCGCCGAGGCGCTCCAACCGAGAAAGAGCCCAGCCAGGATGAGCGCCGCCAGCGCCGCCGTCTTGGCGGTGGTGAACAGGTTCTGCACCATCTTGCCGTACTCCAGACCGCGCGAATTGGCCCACGTCAGCAGCGCGATCACGGCGATGCCCACCAGTTGCGCGGTGGAGAGCGAGATGGCGTACCGCGACGAAATGTGAATCGGCTCCACCAGGTAGCGGTTCTCGGCTACCGGAGGAAACACGACCGCCAGAAATCGCGCGAAAGCCACGGCCACGGCCGCGATGGTGCCCGTCTGGATCACGGTGAACAGCGTCCAGCCGTAGAGGAACCCCCACAACGGCGAGAACGCTTCACGCAGGTACACATACATGCCGCCGGCGTGCGGCAGCATCGAGGCCAGCTCGCCGTAGGAGAGCGCGGCGGTGATGGTGAGGACACCTGTAACCCCCCAGGCCACCAGCATCCAGCCAGGGCTTCCGATCAGCCTCGACATATCGGCCGAGACGATGAAAATGCCCGAGCCGATCATGGCGCCGATCACCACCATGGTGGCGTCGAACAGATTCAGGCCGCGGACGAAGCCTTGCTCGCGTGTCGTAGTAGTGGGGGTGGG
>Ga0224558_1004479_pt1 | contig 10846 bp, 14 predicted proteins | sample 714S32024metaG_FD_180682 | JGI IMG/M metagenome (GOLD analysis project Ga0224558, IMG submission 180682) | Peat soil microbial communities from Stordalen Mire, Sweden - 717 S3 20-24 | ecosystem: Environmental > Terrestrial > Soil > Wetlands > Peat | place: Sweden: Norrbotten County, Stordalen... | reverse complement strand
TTCTTGGAAAATATTTTTGATATATTTTTCGTGTCCATGCTCACATAGCCCTGCTTGTATGGCGGCAGGTGGGCGGGGAAGTACCGACGGTTTTTATAGAACAGTCTTACGTGGCTGAGCAGTTACAGCTAAAGAGACTTTTTGCAGTGCAATCATATATAGTTTAGAATTTCTTTTATAATATCGGGAGCAGCGGTTCCGCCTCTCGCCCGATACCGTGGCCACATATCATCTATCAGTTCCATCGCTTCATCAAAAATAAATTGGTTCCAGATCAATAGTAAGACGCCTTCTAGAATGTAGTACAGTATTGGCGTCCTTCTATATAAACTTGGAACCAAGACGTTCGAATCAATTACTATCTTTATCGCGACGGCGTCGCCTTTTGACGTTTTCAAGTGCTATTCTGGCGCTCTCCTCTAACTCCCGATTGGTTATGCCGGCCCGAATTGAACCCTTCGTCACGATATCGGACAGTTCTTTGGCCCGAGCCAACCTACGAGCACGCTCGTCTAACTCCTGTTGTTCAGCTAATGCCGGCATTTTGTACACCTTCTTTCTGCCTCGAAACACATACACCATCGGCAGCCCCCTTCGTGGTTACTGTCTTATAAATATAACCACTTTAGGGACCATATAGACTTGTCCACCCTGTAGAGACTCCATATAACCTTGCCTATTTCAACTTTACCACCAGTTAACTTTTAACGTCAACTAAATTATTACTGTAATTCATAAATAGCACGTATATTCTGATTGAAATAACGGCATAATTAGCCTATTTCATTATCAACGAAAAGTAACATATACCAGGGGCATGGTCGGTCGACACAATGCTGAAGTCCGAGGTTCGCTTTTCTGAATCATTCTTGGCCACCGGTTATCGACAGTATTACTGGCAGGTAATGAAGGAACTTGTAATAATATGACGAACCATCCATAAGAAACATTTTATGGGTGGTTTTTTGTTGGGGGTGCATTCGCTTGCCGACTAAGAAAGAGATTATCGCCCATGATACATTAAGACAGAAGTGGCGTACGCGCTCCTTATCCTGCATTCCTTTTTCGAGATTTATTGGTGCTCATAAATACCTCTTCGGGGTATTTTTTCAAAGAATTTTTTGGCTGGATACACTGTTTCCAGGAACGGCCAGCAAAGCCGGGTCAAGCATACAACCGGACTTGAATTCGGCGTGTATGGTGAACAAGATATCAAAGGATCTTTGGATCCAATCCCTCATTTTCATAAGTACACCCACCGCCTTTCGTCCCTCAGGAATTGAAAACGTAGCTGAGCAGGTGAGACCGGTTGATCATGGTGTCAGTGGCATAAGGCGCTATCCCCAGGTAGAGAGCCGCAATTCCGCCATACTCCCGCAGCACATGCCGGACATTTCTTCCGCTTGTCCACCAGATGCTGCCAGCGAAGAGGGGATCCCTGACCGAGGTAAAGGTAAGGGCATCCCCGGTGTTTTTGAAGAGGCTCAAAAAGGTCAATCTCGACCGCAGCATGTGATAATCGGAGGAGACAACCAGGGCAGAGCGCAGATTGTACTGTGCCATCAGAGCCTTGGAATAGAGGGCGTTTTCATAGGTGCTGTCCGCCCGCGTCTCCAGGATCACGGCCTGAGCCGGCACGCACTGGCCTAAAGCCTCGGCCTCCATCGAGGGGTCGGAGCTGGCCCCCTTGACACAACAGTACCATATGTAGTACCATGTCCTATGGGATGGGAGATGGTTCCTTTGTCCAAACTGGAGAAGCTACTGAAAAAGGTAAAGAACAACCCTAAAACCGTCAGGTTTGAAGAATTAGACAAGTTGCTTATCAGGGCCGGATTCAAAAAGAGACAGTCTAAGAAAGGGTCGAGTCATTTCTATTACACCAAGGATGATAAAGCGCTCTCTGTTCCTTACAATAAACCCTATATTCTCGAAACCTATGTGTTAGAAGCGATAGACTTGATCGGGGAATACTTTGCCGATGACAAGAAAGACTAATTGTTTAGCAAATATCAGGAGGTCACTGTAATGAAAACTTTTGAATATTACATGTCATTGCCCTACACGATAGTTATCAAGCGATCGCCAGAAGGCGGCTATGTTGCAAAAATAGCGGAATTGCCAGGGTGTATAACCCAAGGTGATACCGTGGATGATGTAATAAAAATGATCGATGATGCCAAGGCCGGCTGGATCGACATTGCCTTGCAAGACGGGAGAGAAATAACGGAACCGGTTGATGATCAATTCAGCGGCAAATTTAACGTCCGAATACCTAAGTCATTGCATCGTGAATTGGTTGCCAGGGCACAGGAGGAAAATGTTAGCTTGAACCAATTAGCCGTTTATCTTTTATCCTCTGGCATAATCAAGGGCGGTATTCACCAGGAGTAGTTTAAAGTAATGGGAGAGTAACCCAAAAAATAACACAAATCTGCCTGGAAAAGATATATTTTCGGTGGATCATATGGACCTGTTAATATTTAGCTTACTGGTTTAAGATATTGGGTAGGAAATATAATCCTGCAGTGTCCTGCTTCCCGGAACGGTTATGCCGGCCACGGCGACACCGATAACTTGAGGTGGAAGTTGTTAGGAAAAAAAGATCTTCCGAGGAGGAATGGAGAATGAAAAAACAAAGCAATCGGTTATTTTATCTGTTTATGCCCCTCATGCTTCTGGCTGCCAGTTGGCTTGGATTCTCAGGGCCGGCAGCGGCAATCAGTTCACAGCCTACACACACGGGGCCATCGTCTGAGATATCCACGGCACCGCTGTCAACCCTGGCGCCAGGTGATACGGTGCAGTTTGCCGGTAATACGTGGATCATCCTGAACCCCGGCACGGGTTACCTGCTGATGCAGGGTTCTTATGGCAGTCAGGCGTTTGATTCGAATACAAGCCTTAAAGGCGTGACTTTTGATCCCACCAGTTCCACTAACATTGCCTCTTATCTTAATGACCCTGACGATTCCGGTGGGTTTTACAACGGCTTGTCCCCGGCGGATCAGGCGTTGATCCAGTCCACTAGCTGGACTACCGGGAGCCAAGGAAACGAATCATCGAGTAGTGTGACCTGTAAGATTGGCCTGCTCAGCTATAGTGAATTCAATACCTATGAAGATGTTCCAGGCGTGCAGACAAAGACAACCTTTGTCTGGTGTCTCCGCACTCCATATTCCGACAACTCCGGCGGTGCTTTCGTCTGGTTCGAGGGTAACGACGGCAATCTGCACAACAACTACGCCAGCAACCCCTACGATATTCGCCCCGCTTTGTTTCTGGATCCCGGCATATCGGTATCCGGCATTAATAATGGTTACGGCGTAGGCGCTGTCGTTGTCCCGCTGAACCTGTCCACTCCGACCGCGGCTCTAAACGGTGCAGCGGCTCAACAAGCGGCGAATGTCTTCAATTCGACTCAAACGTCTTCTTCCAATTCAGAGGGGATTCAGGTATACGTCAACGGAACTCTCGTCCAGATGGATGTGGCGCCAATGTTTGTTGACGGGCGCTTCCAGGTCCAGATGCGGCCACTTTTCGAGGCTCTGGGGGCAAACCCCCCGCAGTGGGATTCTACCGACAGGACCATCACCGACACCATGGGCAATACTACAATCAAGCTACAGATTGCCAGCACCACTGCCTACGTGAACGAAACCAAACACACCCTGGACTCGCCGCCATTGCTGATCGAAGGGCACACGTTAATACCGGTGCGCTTCGTCAGTGAGGCCTTCGGGTATAACGTCAAATGGGACGCTGCCAATAAGCAGATAGACATCACAACAAGATAAATATCACTACCAAGTTTTTTGCGGCGACCAGAGCGGTTGCTCTGGCGACAGGGCGGCCAAGGTCTTTCCTGGTGAGGCGGTAGCACCTCCTTGCACATGCCTGGCAGAAGGCATCACCGCCTTCCGACTATATCGTCAAAACCGTTTATACACAGCACCATCATTCCGGGGACCGATCGCCAGGATTTGAATAACATTATCCTGCACATCATAGACAATCCGATATTCACCAATATCCACCCGCCGATACTTGGTAGGCCCTTTTAATTGCTCAGAATCGTTGGGGCAGGGATTACGAAGCAAGGATTAGGCTGGCATAGGTGTGGGTAACGTAGATCATACGGTCTAATGTCCGGCAGCCCTGCCCTTCGCAAGATCGGCTTGAAATGCCGATGATGATTCCTCCCTTAATCATAGTATATTGTGGGAGACGGAGCGATTCCTGCCTCCCGGTCATTGCTCAATTTGTCGTGATCACCAAGGTCGTGCCCACAGTATCAGCAGGGCTGAGAAAAAAAATGGTCGCCAGCGCTTCTTGTGCTTTCAAATTGCTATCTCTTGTCCTTGACATAGAATTTATACCTAATCAAGCTGATAGGTCGCCGGATGTTGCGCTAGTATCGACGCCGGAGACCATGGAATTGATTTTACGAGCTCCCCCGATCTTGATCATTCTCTTGTCCGGCTTAATCAGGATTGCCGATTTCGGAACCTCGAACCACCAGCGGCATGGCTCGCCGTTCTCCCTGCGCCTGTCAACCCTGACCGGCTTCAGCCCCCGGCGCTCCAGCAGAGCGGCAACCCGCTTGCTGGCAGTATAAATGCTGGCCACCGTTTCCTCCTCGTTGAAATTGATGATCGTCTCGCATTCCAACTGCGCTTCGCTCACGTTTCATCTCTCCCCTCAAAAAATGGTCTTGGCAAACAAAAAAGCCCTTTTCGCGAAGGGCCTGCTCAAACTAATTATTTAGGGGACGCCGATCGGCGTCCCCAATATCTCTAAAGCTCACATTTAGCGTTTCGGTTGGGTCAAATCCTCTTCAGATAGATTCATACCTGGTCAAGCATATAGATCGTCAGGTGTTGCGCTAGTAGCGAAGCTGGAAACCATAGAATTGATTTTGTGGGGTACTCACGGCTATATTCAGTATTGCTATACCGGCGGAGGTATGCCTTATTGACATTTGGCTCCGAGCATAACGCCCGCCTGCGCCTCTTTAAAGGCATTTATTTTTAGTTCAACTCTGCCTTAAGTTTCAGAATGGTCTCCTGATCCAGACCGGTAATTTCAACAACCGTCTCTTCAGGGATACCTTTCTTCAAGGCTGCCCTGGCGGTCTCCATTTTCCCTTCCTTGACGCCTTCCTCACGTTCTTCCTTGGCCCACTCCTGGAATATCGTTGATTCCATGATCATATCCCTCCTGATTAGTGATGTGACCAGCCCTTTCGGGAACTTACCACTACCCTCAGCGAATATCGCCATAGCCGCCAGAAGGTCCTGCTTCGTAAGCGATTTGCTCTCGGTACCACGCGCCACGTTGATACTTTCCTTCAGCGCGTCCTCAGGTTTCTCTTCCATCTGTTCACCTCGCATCAAAGGCAATAACGGATACAACCCCACGAGTCTCTTATCGATCACCGATTGCCTGCGTTCCTCCCAGACCTTGATAACTGTGTAGGTATATTCAAACCCTTTATCGCTCAAGTGATGGATACCATTATCGTCCTCTTCATAGAAAAAGATTACCACCTGCCTGATTGAAGGCGTGCCCTTCCCTTTATCCAGAGTTGCTTCCCAGATATCGCTACGATACCGCAGCATCCTGGCCGGCAGTGTCCTGTCGTTGTAGCCCATCGGTTCGAAGTGCAGGAGGTAATGCCCCTCGGGGTCGTTGATCTCCAACACACTATCGAGCCTCGACTCCTTTTTCGGGGTGTAATCCGTCTTAAACTCTTTAATCCAGTCTTCCCGGCAGTCCGGTTGAACGTACCTGGCCCAGTCAGCCGGCCTTTGCTGGAGCAACCTCTTAATCGGAATATCAATCTTAGGCATCTATTCATCCTCTCCGCCTATTTGTTATATTCTAGCATCATTGTTGACAGCTTGAAAGACTTGTTTTTACTCCCGTTGCCGGGTAGCCCGGCTGGTCATATTCCCATCCGTGCTTTCCTGGTAATTCTCGCCTGAGCCTTGTTGTGGTACCAGAGCAATTCCTTCTTGCTACCGTAGTAGGATACGATGTGCATAGAACCATCTTTATCACGAGCGGCGGGCATGTAGTTGCCAGCGAATTGCACCAGCCAGATATGTTTTCCGGGTAAACAGCGCATAAAACTGCATTGCTTTCCCTGGATACCGGCAGTTAATATGGCTTTAATTTCGGTATCAGATAAATCTTGATCCGACGGATCAAAGTAGCGCTGCCGGTATCGATCGCAGGCGTGGTCTTCGATGACGACCCCGGTGTTAGGAGCGCCATCCGGCCACTGAGTCAACTCGGGCATGTCAACCACCTCTCCCATAATCCCTCTTGTTCCTCCAAACGTTTGCCAATCAGCAGTTTTCAGATGTGGCAACAGCCTCGCATTGCTGCATCCAGCCGGGGCAGGCCAGCGCCAGGGCGCGGGCGATACAGTCGGCAAGCTGCGCCACCCGGCCAAGCCGGGTATTTTTGAGCACCTCGAATTCCAGGAAACCTCCGATATTGACCACGCCTGAGATAGAGACCTCGCCCACCCGGGGAAGGCGCTTGTGGACGCCGGTTCCCGGGCTTAGGGCGCCACGCCCGACGGTGACCGTGCCCACGTTCCTTGCCTCTCCAAGGCAGGAGTCTACCGCCACTACAAGCGGATTCCGATATTTCTGGTCGATCTGTCTGATGATGTCAGCCAGATTGACGGCATGCACCGGCGTCTCCAGGGTGCCGTAGACTGGCAGATCCGGCGCCAATTCTCGGAGACGGCTGCCCACCAGCGGCCCCAGACAATCCCCGGTGAGACGGTCTGTGCCGATGGCCAGCAGCACCAGCGGCCTGTAGCGTTCCGGATCAATGTCCTGCAACAAGCACTCCAAATAACCAGCGATATTCTGGCTTGCCTGGTTGTCATGCACGCTTACCCGCGCTCTCATCGTTTCCCATCTCCCTCGTCGCTTTTCTCCGTAGCGCACGTTTTCTCCTGGTGTAGCCAGATAGCTGCTTGGCAACGCTGTAGAGGTGTGGCGTGAGCCAGATCAAAGCGGGTCACCTTTGCCTCTGTTCGTTCTAAGATTTTAGCCAGGTAGTCTGCATATGGCAGCGCAAGCCCCCGTTCTCTGAGATGTTCTTCCATGAGATAAGCCCATCGTATATCATTCGAGAAAGGTTGAGGTTCCCATTCCGGCACATCTCCATGATCATAATAGCAGTAGCATGCCCAGCATTTCTTTGGAGACAGAGGGGCATCGGCGCTCGGAATGACGTTTAGATCCAGATAGTTTTCTGGCACGTAATCGGGTTTGGGCTCACCCATAATCCGTTCTGCTACAAGAGAATCAGTGAACTGATCATCTTTCAGATTGATAATGCTTTGAGCATTCATTGTTCATCCTCCTTCGTCGGGAGATCGAGGCCGCTAGCCGGCGGTCCCATACCCCTCAGACACTTTATGTTGCGTTTTATGCCATAATTTATGCCATAACTTGAAGCTACTCTCTCACTTGCACCGTTATTCCTTCTTCACCTTCTTTCGGCCGCGCAACTTCAGCAGTTTCTTGGTACTCATTGATCGCTTGACACACAATCTTGTAGACCTCTGCCTTGGTTGGGAAATCCCTGATCACTCGCCGTATTTCATCAACCTCTTTTTTGTTCGGCAGGTCCCTAACCATCGTAGGAATAGCCTGGTCGATGGGCCGTCTGACGATGCCCGTCAGAGTTTCCGGATCGATGCCCAGCCACCGCCTTAGGGCGTCCCGCACGCCGTCAGGGTCGTAAAGGTTAAAAACCATGCCCGCCAGCAACAAGACTACGATCTGCAATGAGAACCAGGTGAAACAGACCCTAGGAATCACCGAGATTCCACCGAACAAGCTCAGGCTGTGTAGCCAGATCGCCGGTGCCTGTGGCAGGCCGTGCAGTTGCGCGGTCAACAGAAAAAATAACGCCCAGGGCAGGGCGAACAGGTCTAGCAATATTAGCAGGCCTACAAGAGTCCAGCTTTTTAAAAACCTAATAACCGTCGTTATCGTCCCCCTCCTGCCGTTTCATTTGCATAGCCGCCCATGCCATGGCTTCTTTGATCCGACCCGGACTGGAAGAGGAAGGCGATTTATCGCTGCTTGTTGCAGCAATCCGGAAAGATTCCGTGAGGTATACAGTGGCCCCGGAAAACCCCTTTCTACGTGGAAGATAGTTGGTAAACTGCGATACTTTAACGCAACATAAACGCTCCGATCAAGATAAATAGATGTCCTTGTACTTCTCTTCCTTCTCGGCTATGCGTCTTTCTCGCTCTGCGTTTTTGTTCTTGTTGAAGGTTGCCCCATCGTCAAAATTTATTGCCGACATCAGAAAACCTGCCGGATTCCGTGGGGGTGTGCCACCGGCTGAACGTGCTGCGCGATCTACAGCCTCCTTGGCCTGCTGTATGCCCCCGGCCTTGGTCACTAAGGACATGGCAAGGCCAGCTGTGATCGAAAACCCGCGCGAGGCGGCGTGACTTATTACTTCGTCAAGAATGTTTTTTTCGACGGCAATAGCATCTGGTCGTTGTTGTTCTTTGTCTGTGCTCTGGCAATACCAACATACGGCACGGACTTGCCACCAACGAGATTCTGGAGAGCCGGGGTGTCAAGCTGCCGCTGGAAGGGCAGTCAACAACCTCACCGGAAACGCGCTATGAAAAGGACCTTGCTGAAAAACGGGGAAAGGCAACAAATCAAGAAATAGAAAGTGAGGAACAAGAGATTATGAGTTTTAGCGATACAAAATGCCTGATCGCCTATTTTTCCCGTGAAGGCAACAACTATGTCAGCGGAAGGATCGTGAAACTGCCGGTCGGTAACACAGAAGTCGCAGCAAAAATGATCCGGGAAATAACCAAAGGCGATCTGTTTCGTATTAAAGCAGTGAATGCGTATCCCGATGATTACACGGAAACCACCGAGGTAGCACAGCAGGAACTGCGTGTTAATGCCAGGCCGGAGCTTGCCGACTATCTGGAAACCATGGCTTCCTATGATGTGATTTTCCTCGGCTACCCCAACTGGTGGGGAACGATGCCGATGCCGGTGTTCACTTTTTTGGAGGAACATGATTTTTCCGGAAAAACGATCATTCCTTTTTGCACACATGAAGGAAGCGGACTTGGTCATAGTGAAAAGGACATTGCAAAGCTTTGTCCCAAAGCAACACTGTTGAAGGGGCTGGCTATCCACGGCGCTCTCGTGAATGATGCGAAAAAAGACATTGCGATTTGGCTGGATAAAGTCAGCGCAGCTTTTTGATAGGGACGAAGTCCTCAAACCAGAATGGGTGCCCCTTTCAATTACACCGCCATCCGACGTTATCTGTGGCCACGACAGTGACGGTGTTAGAAAAATATTTTCAAAAAAGGCTTGACGTGGAGTTAACTCTAAGATGTACGCTATTATTGTAAGCGATAACAGCAAAATTACTATCTTAAAAAAGAGGAGTATAAACTATGAATAATTTTGTTTATGACATTCCCACCCGCGTTTACTTCGGTGAAAATCAGCTGGAGAATCTTGGCCCTGAACTGGCCCGTTACGGCAAGCGCGTACTGTTGGTCTACGGCGGTGGCTCTATCAAAAAGAGCGGTCTGTATGACAAGGTCACAGCGGAAATCAAAAAAGCAAGTCTTGAACTGTTTGAACTCTCCGGCATCGACCCCAATCCCCGTGTTTTCTCGGTCAATGCAGGCGCAGACATCTGCAAAAAGGAACGCATCGACGTACTGTTGGCCGTAGGTGGCGGCTCCACCATCGACGCGACCAAGTATATTGGCGCGGCGGCCTATTACGATGGCGATGCGTGGGACATCCTACTGCGCAAAGCACCGGTGGAAAAATGTCTGCCTGTCCTCACTGTACTGACACTTGCCGCTACCGGCTCCGAGATGGATGCGGGCGGTGTCATCAGTAATCCCGAAACCAAGGACAAGATCGGCCTGATCTTCCCGCTGATGCAGCCGAAGGTGTCTTTCCTCGACCCGACCAACACCTATACGGTCAGCGCCTACCAGACAGCCTGCGGCTCGGCGGATATACTTTCCCACATCATTGAAGTCTACTTTAACATGAATCAGGATTTGTATATGCTCGACTGCCTCATGGAGGGGCTTATGAAAACCGTCATCAAATACGCGCCCATTGCCATGAAGGAGCCGGATAACTACGAGGCCCGCGCTAATCTGATGTGGACTGGTTCTTGGGCAATCAATGGCTTCATCAACGGTGGCAAGCGTCAGGCATGGAGCTGCCACCCGATGGAACACGAGCTATCCGCCATCTATGACATCACCCACGGTCTTGGTCTGGCCATTCTGACCCCCCGTTGGATGGAGTACACGCTGGACGAGACGACCGAGTCCAAGTTCTATCAGTTCGGCGTGAACGTATTCGGCATCGGCAAGGATATGGAACCCATGGCCGTTGCCAAAAAGAGCATTGAGATGCTGTCCGATTTTCTGTACAACACCCTCGGCCTGAAGCGCAACTTCACCGAGATTGGCATTGATGATGCGAATTTCAGTATTATGGCGAAAAAAGCGAGCATGAGTTTGGGTGATACAATGTTCGCCTTCAAGCCGCTGAACCCGCAGGATATTGAAAATATCTTCAGAATGTGCCTGTAAGCACAATTCGTTTTGAAAAGAGGTTTCTATCATGGCAATTACGGAAAACGCGAAAGCGTATCATGGTGAACCTCCCCCAGGACAAGCCTGGGGGCTTCTCACCGTTTGAGACCGCTCCGCAGCAGCGGAGTCTTACTATCTCTAGGTGAGCTACAGCACCGTGTTTCCACGGCTCTGGCCCGGTCCATGGGC
>Ga0224558_1004477_pt1 | contig 10849 bp, 10 predicted proteins | sample 714S32024metaG_FD_180682 | JGI IMG/M metagenome (GOLD analysis project Ga0224558, IMG submission 180682) | Peat soil microbial communities from Stordalen Mire, Sweden - 717 S3 20-24 | ecosystem: Environmental > Terrestrial > Soil > Wetlands > Peat | place: Sweden: Norrbotten County, Stordalen... | reverse complement strand
CCCAATGCCGGCCGGGGTCCAGTCGAGTGTGGCGGCCTAAAGTTGACGGGTCACTGATCTCGGGGGGGCGTAGAAACAGAGGGTTCGCACCATGGCAAATGAAGACGAGGCCTTTCCGACGCTGGACGCAGGAGACATGGGGCTGGTCACCCAGCTGGGGGTTCGACGCCAGGTCCACGAGGGGGAGTTCCTCTTCCGGGAGGGCGACGTCACCTACGACTTCTTCGTCCTGGTCAGCGCCGAGGTCGACATCGTGGTGGCGGTCGACGGTGGCGAAAGGCTCATCGTTCACCACGGACCCGGTCGGTTTCTCGGCGAGCTGAACATGCTGAGCGGACTGCGGGTCTTCGTCTCGGCCAGAGTCGTCGCACCAGGCGAGGTTGTGGTGGTCTCCCGGGACCAGCTACGCCAGCTGATGGCGACCAACCCTCGGCTGGGAGACACCATCTTGGCCGCGTTCGTAGCCCGGCGAGGGTTGCTCTTGACGGGAGCCGCCCCGGCGATCCGGATAATCGGGTCCCAGTTCTCGCCGGAATCCCTCAGCATCAGGGAGTTCCTGACCCGGACCCACGTGCCTCACGAGTGGCTCGATGCAGATGGCGACTCCCAGGTCGAAGCGTTGCTGGCGCACTTCGACATCGCGGCGGTGGAGTTGCCCGTCGTCGTCGCCACGGGCACCGTGCTGCGCCGGGCCACTCCCGGGGAGGTGGCGGGCTATCTCGGACTCACGGTGCAGAGCCTGCCGGAGCGCAGCTTCGACCTAGTGGTCGTCGGGGGCGGCCCGGCTGGTCTGGCCGCGGCCGTGTACGGAGCCTCCGAAGGGCTGCGCACCCTCGGCGTGGAGATGACCGCACCCGGCGGGCAGGCCGGGATGAGCTCACGGATCGAGAACTACCTGGGTTTTCCCATGGGTGTCTCTGGAGCGGAGCTCACCGGGCGGGCGGTCATCCAGGCCGAGAAGTTCGGGGCCACGCTCACCGCGCCATGCACGGTCGCCTCGCTGGCCAGCCGGGGCGGGCATCTGGTGGTGCGACTCAGCGACGGAGGCGAGGTCGCAGGACGAGCGGTCATCGCCGCCACCGGCGCTTCCTACCGCCGACTGGAGGCTTCGCGACTGAGCGAGTTCGAAGGCAATGGGGTGTACTACGCCGCTACCGAGACGGAGGCACGTATGTGCGGCGCATCGCCTGTTGTGGTCGTCGGGGGTGGCAACTCGGCCGGCCAAGCGGCCATCTTTCTGAGCCAGGGAGGGTGCGCGGTCACGCTCGTCATCCGGGGCCCAGATCTCGCGAAGGACATGTCGCGCTATCTGGTCGAACGGGTCGAGGCCGACCCCCACATCACGCTGCGGAGCCGCACGACCGTCGTCGCTCTGCACGGGGACGAGACGCTACGGGCCGTGGATCTCAATGACCCCGACGGCACGATCGTCCTCCCCTGCGCCGGACCGTTCTCCTTCATAGGAGCGGATCCTTCATCGGGTTGGCTCAACGGTTGCGCAGCCCTTGACGACAGCGGCTTTGTGCTGACCGACCTCTCGCTGACCCCGGACCAGCTGGGTCAGGGTTGGCAGACGCTCGCCCGGTCGCCGCTGCCGTTCGAGACCAGCCATCCGGGCCTCTTCGCCGTTGGCGACCTGCGATCGGGATCCACCAAGCGAGTGGCGGCTGCGGTGGGTGAGGGGTCTGCTTCGGTGCGATCCGTGCACCAGTACCTCGCCTTCTGACCGACGCCTTCTGACCGCGCCCGGCGGCACTTCCCTTCACTCCACCCGTGCGGCGGAACTCGATTCAGTCCGTGGCAAAACGGACTGCCGTCAGCGCCTCTGAGACGTCCCACATCCTTGCTGCGAGCGCCGGGTCCTGTGCCCGCGCCGCCAGCTTGGCGGGACCCACCCGGCCGCCGATCTCTCCGGGCCCGGACGGTCCGTAATAGCCCGCCCGTGTCACCTGGGTGGAGGTCGCGGCGTGGACGATCGGACGGGCAGCGCTCTCGGCCGTCGGGACCAGTCCGGACACGACCTTGGTGAACCCACGCTTGGCGAGGCTGTCGTCGGGCCGCAAGATGGCCTCGGTACGAGCGAAACCCGGGTGCGCTCCGGTGGAGATCAGTCCCCAGCCGCCGGCATCGCTCCGCCGCTGCAGCTCTCTCATGAACAACAGGTTCGCCAGTTTCGACTGTCCGTAGGCCCTTATCCGCCGATACGAACGTTCAGCTTGGAGGTCGTCGAAGTCAATGTCCGCTCTGCGGTGTGCCAGGCTCCCCACCACCACGACTCGAGGCGCATCGGCGGCTCTGAGGAGCGGTAGCAGCGCAGAGGCGAGCGCAAAGTGGCCGAGGTGGTTGGTACCGAGGTGCAACTCGAACCCGTCTGCCGTGGTCTCACGTTCGAGTGGCATGACGACACCGGCGTTGTTCACCAGCACTTCGAGCCTGTCGTGGCGGGCTCGCATGCGCTCGCCGAATGCGGCGACCGATTTGAGATCCGCCAGGTCGACGAGTTCACACGTCACGTCAGCGTCCTCATATTCCGCGCGAATGGTCTTCGCTGCCTTCTCGCCGAGTTCGAGGTTACGGACACCGAAAATGACGCGCAGTCCGGCACGAGCGAGGCTTCGCCCCACTTCGTATCCAATACCCCTGGCTCCCGTCACCACCGCCGTGCCCATGTCGCCGCCTGATCTTCCCGCATCGATGAGGCCCCGAGTTGGCCTCCTCCCACATCGTAGGTCGAAGTTGCGGGCGGCTCAGGGGGCAGGCAGCGGCCTTCGGCAGTCGGCGAGCCGCTGATGGTAACGGTGGTGCGGAGCCACCCGCCGGCTAGCGGCCTGATGGACTGTTGGCCGGACGGGGAACATGACCACGGCTCACCGACTGCGCGTGTTGTCCGATGATCTCTCGAAGCTCCATGACTCGACCGACTGTCGCGTGGGGCATTTCAGTGTACGCCTCCAGCAGTGTCGCCAGATGCCGACTGATTGACGGGTCGGGACACGGGTGGGCAATGAGCCAATGGTGTGCGTTCTGGACCGCTTCGGCGAGTTCGTCACCCCCCACGGGGTTCGGTAGCGCATCTCGGGAGAGAGCATCTCCCGGATCGCTCCGGCCTCCTCGTACCACGCCGACATCGCTCTGTCTGTCGCCTGTTGAGGAGACATCGACACAGCCACACCGGAGCCATACCCTTTTGCACACCGCGTAAACCCCCCCGTTACCTCCCTCCCGGGCGGTGGAGGCCGTGATGTGACGTTGCCACCGGACGTGCTCCGCGCGCAGCCGGCCTGCCGGCCTCGGCGACCCGAAGGCCTCTCGCGAGTGCGTTCAGCCGCCGGTAACGAGCATCCGCAGCTCGGCGACGGAGTCGCGCATGATCGCGGCGAGGTCCCGCGCGTCGTCCTCGCAGGCCCACCGCCGGATCGCCTCGCGCAGCACGGTCATGCCGCCCTCAGCGGCGAAGGTCGCCCGCGGTTCGCTTACGCCTCGCTGGCGCAGGGCGGCCGCCACCGCAGCGGCGTAATCCGCCAACTTGGCGAGCTCGCGCTCCCGTAGCTCGGGGTTGGCGGCGATGACGGTGTGTCGCTTACGGGACAGGTCCCGGCGGAACTCGCCCAGCATGTCGGCGGCGGCGGCGAGCCCGCAGGCAACGGCATCGAGGGCTCCGCTGTCCGGGGGGGCGCCGGCCACGCCGGCCACGATCCGCTCCCGCAGGAGTGCGGATCCACCGAAGAGCACCTCCCGCTTGTCGGCGAAGTGCCGGAAGAAGGTACGTTCGGTCAGCCCCGCCCGGGCGGCGATCTGCGCGGCTGTGGTCTGGTCGAATCCCCGCTCTGAGTACAGGTCCAGGGCGGCTTCCTGCAGTCGCCCCTGACTGTCCGGCTGCCATCGACCCATGGTGCCCATCCTAAGCGTTGACAGTCACTGACATTGGGTATATGGTTAATGACAGTTACTGACATCATCCAGCCCTGGAGGTACCAACTATGAGAATCTTCGTCACCGGCGCATCGGGCTGGATCGGCTCAGCCGTCGTTCCCGAGCTGCTCAGTGCCGGCCACGAGGTAGTCGGCCTGGCCCGCTCAGAGGCATCGGCACAGCGGCTGGAATCGGCGGGCGCACTCGTCCAGCGGGGCGACCTCGACGACCCCGACAGCCTGGCCAAGGCGGCCTCCGACTCCGACGGGGTGATCCACCTGGCCTTCCAGCACGAGGTGGCCTTCGGCGGCAACTTCGCCGCTGCAGCGACTGCCGACCGTCGAGCCGTGGAGGCCATGGGGGCGGCATTGGCCGACTCCGACCGGCCCCTGGTCCTGGCCTCCGGGATCCTCGGGTTGACCGCTGTCGGGCGGGCGGCCACCGAGGACGACGGGCTCGTGCCCGGAGCCGAAGTCCGGGACAACCCCGCCGGGCTTCGGGCGGCTACCGCACTGCTCACACTGTCCTTGAGGGGCGTCGGCGTCCGTTCGTCTGTTCTTCGCCTCCCTCCGACAGTCCACGGCGATGGCGACAACGGGTTCATGGCCACCTTCGTCGACATCGCCCGCCAAGAGGGTGCGTCCGGATACGTGGGCGAGGGCTCCAACCGCTGGCCCGCCGTGCACCGATCCGACGCCGTCCGCCTGGCGCGCCTGGCCGTCGAGTCCGCTCCCGCCGGATCGGTCCTCCACGCGGTCGGTGACGAGGGCGTCCCGTTCCGCGAGATCGCCGAGGCCATTGCACGACATCTCGGCGTTCCGACGGCGTCAGTAGCGCCCGCCGACGCCGTCGAACATTTCGGACACCTGGGCCACTTCGTGGCTCTGGACAGCCCCGCCACGGCCTCCATAACCCGGGAACTACTCGGATGGCAGCCCACCGGGCCGAGCCTGGTCGAGGACCTCGAGCAGGATCACTACTACCGTCAGACGTAACTCTGGGAAGAGGGGGAGCCCATGTGCACCAACGACACTCCCGTCGCCGGATCAGCCTTGCGACGATCGGCGCGAGGGGGATCGACTATGGCGCACGCCGCGGCAGGTGGCGGCGGTCGATGAGAGAGGACGTGCGTGAGGCGCTGGCTATCGATGCCTCCTCCACTTTGGAGGATCGCACGATCGACATCACCACCACGGGCCGGCGTTCCGGCGAGCCGCGGCGGATCGAGATCGTTTTTTACCGGTTGGGCGACGACATCTACCTGAGCGGGATCCCTGCGTCCAAGCCCCGCGACTGGCTCGTCAACCTGGCAGCCCATCCGCAGTTCGAACTTCACCTCAAGCACCGCGTCATGGCGGACCTGCCGGTAACTGCCACGGTGATCGCCGACCCTGCCGAGCGCCGGCGCGTACTCGCCGTCTTCGTCGAGGAGTTCAACCACCGGCACGACCCGGACAGCCAGTGGCCGGAGGCCGTCCTCGACGAGTGGGTGGAGCACAGCCCGCTGGCCAAGATCACCTTCGACGAGACCGACTGAACTTGCGCGGCACCCGCCGCGCGCTGGTCGTCGCGGTGGCGGCGAACCCGAGCGTGACCGCGCCCGAACCGATCCATGGGTTGACAGGGCTAACACTGTTAGCTACACTGGCTAACGATGTTAGCTACTGGATATCGAGCGATCGGAGAGTCATGGAGAAGAGTTCGCACTATCAAGAGCCGGGGCGACTGACGAAGTCCGTCATGAACCCCGTAGTCCAACTGTTCACACGCCTGGGCATAAGTGTCTGGGGTAGTCGGATTCTGGAAGTTCGTGGGCGAAACAGCGGCGAACCTCGCCGAACACCGGTGAACCTGCTCGAGGTCGATGGATACAACTACCTGGTGTCACCCCGAGGGGAGGGGCAATGGGTTCGCAACGTGCGAGCCGACGGCGGCCGGCTTGCACTGCTGCTCGGCCGACACCGCGACGAGCGGGTCGCTCGTGAGCTGCCCGACAGCGAGAAATCACCGATACTTCGTGCGTATCTCCGGAGATGGAAGATGGAAGTCGGTGTCTTCTTCGACGGCGTGAGCGCCGACTCCAAAGAAGAGGACATCCTGCGGATTGCCCCCGATCATCCGGTGTTCGTCCTATCGGAAGTGGTCAACTAGCGATGGGGGCTGAGCCTCGGGTGACTCAGCTGGGTCTTCTTCCGGGCGAGGTCGAACGTCCCGAGCAACCTCCGGCGCGCTCTCCCCGTGTTGCCGAAATTGTTGAAGCGGCCCGCCACATTTTGGAGGATGAAGGGGCCGGAGCGCTCACCATGAGGCGATTGGCCGAGGACCTTCACATTCAGGCGCCGTCCCTCTATAAGCACTTCTCCGGTAAGGCCGATGTCGAATCGGTCCTCATCGGGGATGCATTATTTGATATTGGCGATGTCATGCACGCGGTGCTTCATGCCACCGGCCCTGAAACTGCCCTACGCCGGCTCCTCGACGTGTACCACTCCTACTGCCTTTCTCATCCGAACCTCTATCGATTGGCCACCAGCGGGCACCTTGACCGAGCGCGTTTGCCCGAAGGTCTCGAGGAATGGGCTGGTAATCCCTGGTTTGTCGTCACCGGAGAGCCTGCACTCGCCCAAGCACTCTGGTCCTTCGCCCACGGGATGCTGATACTCGAGCTCGACGAGCGTTATCCGCCGGGTTCGGATCTCAGCAGCACATGGCACGCCGGGGCCACTGCGTTCGAGTTGGCTGCCCGGTGAGGGCCGAAGGCGTCAAGACGTGGAGTCGAAGTCGACATCCTTGGTTTCGACTGTTCCGGCCGTCCGGCCGGGCGCCGTTTGGTATGTCCAGTACAGGTTGGTATGCGCAATGACCTGCTCCGGTGGCGGTGCACCCCATTGCGTTTGGTCCTCGGTCGTGTGGGCGTCGCCGACAAGCGTGGCGTCGTATCCTCTGACAAGCGCGCCGTGGAGGGTCGAGCGAATGCAGGCGTCGGTCTGTGCACCGGCGATGATGAGTCGTCCGACTCCCAGGCTGGACAGCACGTTTTCGAGGTCGGTGTCCTCGAAGGAATCGCCATAGTTCTTTTCGACCACCGGTTCGGCATCACGCGGAGCCAGTTCGGGGACGATTCTCCAGTCGTCGCTTCCCCTCCCAAGCTGTTCGTCGGAGTGTTGGACCCACACGAGGGGCACACGTTCCCGCCGTGCTCTTTCCACGAGGGTGCCGACGTTCGCGACGACTGCATCGCGCCGATGAGCGCCCTCGACGACGCCGGTTTGCACGTCGACGATCAAGAGTGCGGTGTTCGGTCGGTTCTGCAGGGTGGTCATTGTCTGCCCCTATTCAGTCTGAGCTGCCGAATCCACCCAGGTTAGGCGTGACCCGCCCCTGGTTGGAAAGCCGCCGCCATGAATTTCGGCTGGCAAGGGAGATGAGGACGCCTTCCGCACGCGCCGCCGCTACCGTTGCCAGAGTGCCCCGTAGCCCTGAGCCCGCACGTCGAGAGATCCTCGAGGCCGCCTTCGGATTATTGCGACTCCTGGGCGCCTTGATCGTGCTCGCCCCTGGGGGTTGAAAATCAACTACTTCGTATACTGCCTATGGTTTACTCACACCGGTCCCTCTGCCGGGCGAACATTGGGGGAATGATGACGTTGTTCGAGCGATTTCAAGTTATCGATGTCGACACCCACATCACCGAGCCGGCGGACACGTGGACATCTCGGGTATCGCGTCGCTGGGGTGACGCCGTTCCCCATGTCGAGAGGCTGGACGGGGTGGATGTGTGGGTGCTCAACGGCCAACGCTGGGCCAAGCCCGGCAACACTGCCATGGCCGGTTTCGACGGTACGTTGCCGGAAGGGCCAGCAACGTACGAGGACATGCATCCCGCAGCCTGGAACCCGACCGCCCGGGTGGCGTTCATGGACGAGCAGCAAATCCGAGCGCAGGTCCTCTACCCGAACATCGGGGGCTTCGGTGGCGGGGGCTGGCTCGACCAGGGAGATCCCGCGTTCGCGTTGGAGTGCGTGCAGGCATATAACAACTTCCAGATCGACTTCGCCTCCGTCGCCCCCGACCGGCTACTGCCGATCGTTTCGCTTCCGTTCTGGGACGTCGAGGCATCGGTGGCCGAAATCGAGAGGTGTGTCGGCGCCGGCCACCGGGGCATCAACTTCTGCAATCAGCCCGAGGCCTTCGGCCAACCGAATCTCTGGGATCAGCACTGGGACCCGATTTGGGAAGCAGCAAAAGACACCGGGGTCACCGTCAACTTCCACATCGGCGGCGGCCGAATCGGCGAACAGATCATGGGTGGCCTGGACATGGGATTCCGCGCCAACTTCTCGCGGATCTCCTCTCTGCTGTTCGTCGACAACCTTCGCTGCATAAGCAACTTGATCCATGGTGGGGTCTGCCACCGATTTCCGGATGTGAAATTCGTCTCGGTCGAGAGTGGGGTGGGGATGATCCCCGGCGCGTTGGAGGCGTTCGACTGGCAGTGGCGAAATGGCGGTGTCGTCACCGAGCATCCGGAATATGACCTGCTTCCCTCCGAGTACTTCCGTCGCCAGATTTACGGCTGCTTCTGGTATGAGCGCGACTCCCTCACCTCGGCCCTGCTCGCCTATCCCGACAACATGATGTTCGAGACGGATTTCCCGCACCCCACCTGTCAGCATCCCGGGCCCCAGACGCCGGCGGTCGAGCCGGCGAACTACGCGGAGAGTGCGCTCATCTCTCTCCCTGATGAGGTGCTCCGCAAGGTGCTTGTCTCCAATGCCGCCGAGCTCTACGGAGTTGCGGTTTGAACGACATCGCCGAGCCCCTCGGGCGATGGTTGACATCGGCAGCTCGTCCGTTTCGAGGTTGAGGCGCGGGGTCCCGCAGTCGCCATGGAGGGGCTCGGCTACGGCGGATATGACGAGGGCCTCGGTCTGGGAGTGTGGCGGGCTCGGAGGAAGGAGGTGCCTCTGGCCGAGGAGGGGACGGGATCGTGGAAGGTCCCCTAGTCTGGGCCCGATGGAGGCGTTCCCCGACCCTTCGGTCCGGTTCTGATGGCCGAGACGCGTACTGCGATCCTGACGGTCGATGACGATCCCGAGGTATCCCGCGCCATCGCGCGGGATCTGCGTCGTGCCTACGGCAAGGACTATCGGATCGTCCGGGCCGAGTCGGGCGATCAGGGGTTGGAAGCGCTCCGTGAATTGAAGCTGCGCGGTGATGTGGTGGCGCTGCTGTTGGCGGACTACCGGATGCCGCAAATGAACGGCATCGAATTCCTCGAGCAGGCGATGGACCTCTTCCCGAGCGCCCGGCGCGTTCTGCTGACCGCCTATGCCGACACAAGTGCCGCCATCGACGCAATCAACGTGGTCGACCTGGATCATTACCTGCTCAAGCCGTGGGACCCACCGGAGGAGAAGCTCTATCCGGTGCTCGATGACCTGCTCAGCGCCTGGCACGCCGTCGACCACCGGCCGGTACCCGACACGAAAGTCGTAGGTCACCGGTGGTCGGCGCGCTCGTCAGACGTGCGAGAGTTCCTCGGTCGCAATCAGGTTCCCTACCGCTGGTATCAGTCCGAGGATCCCGAGGGAGAGCGGCTTCTCGTCGCCGCGGGTGTCGACGGAGAGCATCTGCCGGTCGTCATCACGGCCGACGGCGAGGTGCTCGTCGAGCCCACCGACGCCCAGCTGGCCGCGCGCGTCGGACTCGAGACGACGCCGTCCGAGTTGTTCTACGACCTCGTCGTAATAGGGGGCGGGCCAGCCGGTCTCGGTGCCGCGCTCTATGGCGCCTCAGAGGGACTGCGCACAATATTGATCGAGAGAACGGCCACGGGGGGACAGGCCGGTCAGAGTTCACGCATTGAGAACTATCTCGGTTTTCCCGATGGCGTCTCCGGCGCACAACTGACCGATCGGGCGCGGCGGCAGGCCGCCAAATTCGGAGCGGAGATCGTCACGGCCAGAGAAGTCGTGGCCATAGAGGTGAATGGGTCGGCCCGCACGGTGCGGTTCACCGACGGTGCCACAATCGACGCCCACGCCATCATTCTCGCCTCGGGGGTGTCGTACCGGCAGCTCACGGCTCCCGGTTTGGCGGACTTCACGGGGCGGGGGGTGTACTACGGATCGACCATGAGCGAGGCGTCCAACGCGTCCGGCCAGAACGTCTTCATCGTCGGCGGGGCCAACTCCGCCGGCCAGGCAGCCGTGTACTTTTCACGACACGCGGAGTCGGTGACCATTCTCGTTCGGGGCGCGTCCCTGGAAGCATCGATGTCCCACTATCTGATTCAGCAGATCGAGTCGATCTTGAACATTGCGGTTCGCACGTGCACCGAGGTGATTGCCGGGAGCGGGAAAGAGCATTTGGAGACACTCACCCTGCGCGACAACACGTCGGGTGCCACGGAAGTAGTCGATGCCGAGCTCCTGTTCGTGTTCATCGGTGCGTTGCCTCGCACGGAGTGGCTCGAAGGGGTCGTGGTGCGGGACGAGCGGGGTTTCGTGGTGACCGGGCCGGACCTGCCCCTCGTCGGGGACCGCCCGGCAGGTTGGATCGAGGAGCGGGCACCGTATCACCTCGAGAGCAGCATTCCCGGCGTGTTCGTGGCGGGCGACGCGCGAGCCGAATCGGCCAAGCGCGTTGCTTCGGCGGTCGGTGAGGGAGCCATGGCGGTCATGCTCGTGCACCGGTATCTCGAAATGAGGTGACGTGATGAGCAATGACCTCCAATGTGATGTCGATGAGATTCGGACCCTGTTCCTGTTCGATAAACTGAGCGAAAAGCAGCTGGACCGGCTGTGTCGAGAAGGGCACGTCGAGGCGGTGGAGCCGGGCTGGGTCCTTCGGGAAGGAGAACCCGCCCTTTGGTTCTATGTTCTCCTGGAGGGTTCGGTTGCGTTGTTCCGTCGAGTGGGCACCGACGACGTAG
>Ga0224558_1004474_pt1 | contig 10851 bp, 11 predicted proteins | sample 714S32024metaG_FD_180682 | JGI IMG/M metagenome (GOLD analysis project Ga0224558, IMG submission 180682) | Peat soil microbial communities from Stordalen Mire, Sweden - 717 S3 20-24 | ecosystem: Environmental > Terrestrial > Soil > Wetlands > Peat | place: Sweden: Norrbotten County, Stordalen... | reverse complement strand
ACCTTGCAAGATATGGATTATTCGTCGTCCACCTGCACGCGCGAATCCATCCCCGCAGTTGCCGGGACCGCACGACTGCTGCGGGGCACGTTTTCTCGGGCCGGGGAAGAACATAACGAGTTTTTCCTAAAAAGTATCAAAGTTGCACGGTGAAAATTGGAGAGAAGATGTTAGAATTCGCCTATTCTTAGACAACGTCGGTTCGCAGAGGCGCGGACAACGCCGCTCGCGGGATTTCTGGGGTTTGATTAATGGAATTGCAGTCAAAACGCAACAACTCCGGCGAAGCGGAAGCGTTAGTGCCGCTCGAACCGCCAGTGTTTAAAGATCGTCAATCCGTATACCCGTTCTTCGCTCAGGAAGAAAGCCCTCTACTGCACTACTGGCGAATTCTGAGGAAGCGACGATGGGCAGTCCTGGCCACTCTAGCCATTGTTTTTGCACTCTCCGTAATTGCGACCCTCAAAACGACACGGCTGTACCAGGCAACATCGAAGGTTGCGATCTTTCCAGAAACTCCGAATGTTTTGGGATTCAAGGGCATCGAGGATAGCTCCCCTGACTACGAATACGAGGTAACTCTTGAAACCCAAGCCGCGATTCTTCGCAGCGATGGTCTGGCCATGAAGGTGATCGAAACCATGCACCTTGACCAAGACCCGAAGTTTACGGGTGCAACGCGCCCGCGAGCTGAAGACTCCATTCGAGCTTCGAGCATGCAACCTGATCCGGCGAAAGCAGCTGGCTTGCTAGGCGCATTGCGGGGTGGGCTAAGCGTCCAAATAGTCCCAAACTCCCGGCTTCTACAAATCAGCTATACGCACCCAGACCCTCGCCTCGCGACCGAAATCGTCAATGCATTGGTAAGAACGTTCATCGAGGAGAACTTCAAGACAAAATACGAGTCTGTCACCCAAACCTCAGAGTGGCTTTCGACGGAACTCGCCGATCTTCAGTTGAAAGTCCAAACCGCCGAGGAGAAACTTGTCCGCTACCAGAAAGACCACAGCATTCTCGGCGTGGATGAGAAGCAGAACATCGTAACGGCCAAGCTGAACGAACTAAACAACGAGCTAACAGGGGCCCAGACCGATCGCATTCAGAAGGAGTCCAATTACAGGCTCGCAGTGGCTGGTGCCCCTGCAGCATTCGTTAAAACGTTCCACGAAGGGACGGGCGGCATGCTGGAGAAGTTGCGTGAAAAGGAGGCTGACCTCAATACTCAACACGCACAGGCTACAACCCAATTCGGTTCCGGATACCCCAAGGTTGTCGAACTGAACAATCAGCTCAAACAGGTGCGTACGGAAATCGTAGCCGAAGAAACCAGAATGCAGCATGAGCTCCGCGATGAGTATCTGGCCGCAGTTCAACGCGAGACTTTGCTGACGACCGCATTCGAACAGCAGAAGCAGGAGGCTAACCAACTCAACGAAAGCGCGATTGAGTACTCGGTGCTAAAGCGCGATGCGGAATCGAACCGACAGCTCTACCAGGATCTTCTGCAACGACTCAAGGAAGCGGGTGTTAGCGCAGGCCTGAGATCGAGCAATATCCGCGTCGTAGACGTCGCACGGACTCCGACCGCCCCCATCACACCCAACGTGCCCCGGAACCTCGAAATCGGCCTTCTGCTCGGCCTTGCCTGCGGTATTGGACTTGCACTCTTTCTGGAGAGTGTGGACACGAGCATCAGGAATATGGAAGAGCTTAGCGCGATTTCGACACTGCCGGCGCTCGGGACGATACCGCTACAGATTTCAAGCAACGGCTACGTGCGTAAACGGCTGAAAACGATGTCGGCCGAGCCCGAGACGTCTGGATCGTCTGCCCTGGTCACGTATGCACGTCCGAAGTCGGAAGCAGCGGAGGCATACCGAGCGCTCCGCACTTCGATTCTTCTCTCCTCGTTTGGTGCACCGCCCAAAGTGATACTCGTCACGAGTGCCTTGCCGCAAGAGGGGAAAACTACGATCAGTGCGAATTCAGCGCTGGTCTTGGCGCAGCGCGGGAGCCGCGTATTGCTTATAGATGCGGACCTCCGTCGGCCCGGCATTGACAAGCTGTTTGGCTTTCGGTCTCGTGGAGGCCTTAGCACCCTCATAAGCGGAGTCGACAAGATCGAAGATGTGGTGGTTCCGTATCCTCAAGTGCCGAACTTGTGGATTTTGCCAGCAGGCCCAATTCCGCCACAGCCTGTCGAGTTGCTCGGCTCGACCGTCATGAAGGATCACATCGCACGCTGGCGGGATGAGTTCGACCACATAATCATTGACACGCCTCCATGCTTATCCGTGACCGACGCAGTGGTTTTGTCTCTTGAGGCGGACCGAGTCATCCTAGTCGCGCGCTCGGGGAAGACTACAAAACCCGCTTTTCGGCGCGCTTGTGACCTGCTGCTGCAGGTCAACGCCAGGGTTATGGGTACTGTCTTAAACGCGCTTGATCTCCGTTCGAGCGAAGGCTACTACTATGGTCGATACAAGCACTACTACAATGAGGCCTCGCCGCACGATGAGACTACGACCGCCAGCAAAGTTTCGTAACATGGCTGACGGTAATTTGTATGCCGCTACGTAGCCGGCGCAAAAGGTACCCTCACCGGTATGGATCAGATGCGGATTGAATTGCGGTCCCAGCTCCGCGAGTTTTCTTTTGCAGTGGTTTGCTTGGTTTTGGTGGGACTTTATCTGCACTTGGCTCTGCGCCCTTACCGAGCATCTCGTTGGGCAGCGATCCCAGACTTGTCGAATCTTCAGGAAGCAATCCGGCTGGAACCATCGAACGCTGAATATCGCGAACTGCTCGGCCGAAGTCTGGCATTGTCCGGCGCAAATCTCAATGATGCTATTGCTAGCTATCGGACAGCGGTGCATTTGAACCCCTATGTAGCGCGGTACTGGCTGGATTTAGCAGGTGCCTATCAGGTGGCTGGCCACACCAGCGAGCAGGAACAGAGTGTCGAACAGGCTGTGGAAGCCGACCCAACGACGCCGCATGTTGCCTGGGAGGCCGCAAACTTTTTCTTGGTTCAGGGTGATCAGGAAAGGGCACTTCGTAATTTTCGCGTTGTTCTCGCAAACGACCCGGAGGCGGTTGACTCTGCTCTCCAGCTCTGCTGGCGTGCAACCGGAGACGCGAATCGGATTCTTGATCGGGCGCTGCCGCGAAGACCGGATCTGTACCTTTCGTTTCTGCGTTTGCTTGTCTCCAAACAGGAAGTAGCCGCCGCGGAAAACGTCTGGAACCATCTGATCGCATTAAACCAGGAGTTTTCGACGAAGCTTGCATTTCCCTATTTTCGGTTTCTCATCGCGAAGCAGGAAGTAGCAGCCGCACAAACTGCCTGGCAGCAACTGGCCGTCCTCGATCCGTCCCTTCAGCCCTACCTTCCCTCCCGGGAGAACTTGATCGTAAACGGGGGATTCGAGGAGAACTTGCTGAACGGTGGATTTGACTGGTGGTACGAATCGAAACCCCATGTGATCCTGGCCATCGATACCAGTGAGTTCCACAGCGGAACACGATCGCTCTCCGTCACCTTCGACGGGCAAAGTGCCTCGGAAGAAGGAATCTCTCAGTTCATCCCAGTAAAACCAAACACCGACTACGAGTTTAGTGCGGAATACAGGACGGAAGAACTGGAGACTGCCAGCGGTCCGCGGTTTGCGATCGTGGATGCTTACACCAATGCTTCCTACGTTCTCACCGATGATTTACTAGGCACCAATCCCTGGCGTCTGCAAAAAGCACGATTCCAAACCGGCCCGAACACCACTCTAGTATTGTTGAAAATTGTCCGCCAGCCTGCGAACCCTCTGATCCGGGGCAAGCTTTGGATCGACGATCTCAGGCTAGTGGAGAAATAGCATAAGGACCGAATGCTGAACATATCATCGTATGCGATTGTCGATACGACTGATTCTATTGATCTGGAGCGCCAGCTCGTTCGTCCGTCAGGGATCCTGCAATGGGTCCTTGTCCTCGGTCTGTGCGTCCTTCTGATTTTTGCGGTGTTGGCGTTCGGTGCGGTCGATGAGTGGTCGACTTTCACCTTCGAGGCCGGTGCGGCAGTTCTATTCCTTGTTTGGGCGGGAAAGCAGCTTGTTTCCAAGGAACTGAAGCTCTCGCAGAATCCTCTCTACCTGCCGGCATTTCTCTTCTTCGGGCTCATCCTCGCGCAGGTTGCGCTGCGCAGGTCTGCCTACAGGTACGTGACTGAATACGAAGCACTGCAATACGTCTCCTATGGGATTGTGCTGCTGATTGGAGCGGAATGCGTCAGAGAGGAAGGTGCTCGCAAAATATTCGCTCTCGTAATGATTGTTTTCGGGGCCGGTTACGCCTTTTTTGCGCTCGCCCAGGAGCTGACCTCCAACGGCAAAATTTTCTGGGTCCATAGTCCAAAGTTCGGTGGCTCGATCTATGGAAGTTACGTCAACCACGACCACTATGCCGGCCTGATGGAGATGCTGGTACCGATTCCCTTTGTGCTCAGCATGGGTCACCTGCTGAAGGGCGGAAAGCGAGTCCTGGTCGGCTCTTGCGCCGTATTGATGGCCGGCACGATTTTCCTTTCCGGCTCGCGCGGAGGAATGCTTGCTTTCGTTCTCGAAATGGTGCTGTTCGCAGCACTGACTCTCGGGAAGAGGCGAAGCCCCCGCATAGCGCTGGGATCAATGGCAGTGTGCGTTTTTATCCTGACTCTGCTGATTTTCGTAGGCAAAGGGCAGGAGGTGCTGGGACGTCTCGGAGATCTGAGCCCTGGCGCGCGTGTGGAGATGACCAAAGACAGCCTAAAAATGTTCTCCAGACGTCCGGTGTTCGGGTGGGGCTTGGGAACCTTCCCCACGGTCTATCCGAGTTACCGCAGCTTCTATACGAACCTGTTCGTAAATGAAGCGCATAACGACTATGCGCAGCTGCTGGTCGAGACCGGCTTGCTCGGCTTCGGGCTGATGCTGTGGTTTCTCGTGCGCCTGTACCGATACGGATTACCGACCTCTCACCGCTGGGAATTCCACTGGGATAGGGCGGTCTCCCTCGCCGCTGTGCTGGGGTGTACGGGAATTCTGCTCCATAGCTTCGTGGATTTCAATTTGCAGATCCCGGCGAATGCTGCGCTGTTTTATGTGCTTTGCGGGTTGGCTGCTTCCAGGCCTTTGGCTGAGTCATCCAAGCCCAGGCGGTCTCGAGCCACCGGGAATGAAGGAACTGGAAGCGGTCGCACTCGGTCTGACAATGGCGAATCGTTGGCGCGGCCGACATAATTGAATCCAGCATCAACGTATTTGGAAGGACTATAGTGAAGCTGGGCCGTATCGATGGTTCAACGGACAAACCTGTGGTTGGAAAGTACGCGACGGAAAAAACAGGGCCGTGCTAAACTAGGCCAAACTTGCGGCGTAACGAACAAAGACTTCAGGAGGAGAAAATGTCGCTGAAACACCTCGCCATCGGGGCTCTGGTGGCAGCTTGCATCTTCGTGGCCCAGGCGCAAGAGCAAGAGAAAGAACAAAAGAACGAATTGTCGGGGATCATTGGGCGCACCTTCACCAGCGATCAGAGCATCCAAGGCGCGCCCGCTTATGATCCGGACCTGCGCTTCAGCAACGGATTGACCTTCGAAATAAATTATGCCCGGCGCCTGATGGGTATGGGTAGAGGCTTCTTCTCCCTCACCCTGGAGGTCCCGTTCGTAGTGAACCCCGACCAGAATTTGCACGCCGCGCCACCCAACAGAATACCGGAAAAGTACGCATCCTTTTTCGTGACTCCCGCAGTACGGTTGAACGCCTTTCCCGATCATGGAGTTTCTCCTTGGGTCAGTTTTGGTAGCGGGTTCGGCCATTTCGCAGCGAGCTCTACTTTGCTCTTCGGAGGCAATAACCCGGGCACAACAGGGACAAACACCGGCGTAATCCAAGCAGGCCTCGGACTCGATGTGAAGATCTTCCATCGATTCAGCCTGCGCGGTGAAGGTCGAGACTTCTGGTCGGGTGTGCCGCAACTCAATGTGTACACGGGCAAGAGCCGCCAACACAATATTTTCGCCGGCCTCGGCATTGTCTGGCACTTCTGAACGGAAGCGTATACCCGGATTTCCAGCGGACCGCATTGCGTTCTCTGCCCGAAATGAATGGCCCTCTACAACAACACGAGGTTGACGGGCAGACAGCGTCGTACCCTAGGCCACACAGCCGTCTCGCCAATTAAGAGTTGATTTTTCTTTTTTCCTTTAATGGAAAACTGCACCGGGGATCGGTGGAATTCTCAGCGCAGTTAAGACGCGCACGAAACCCACTCTCTAGGGGTTGAGGGGACCCACCATGGTTTATCGGGCTACTGCGCTGGACTCACCGGTGCCGCGTTCTGGACTAACACAAATGCTGCCCCACCGACAATAGCGGCCCCGGCAATTGCAATCGCCACGGGAGAGCTAAGGGCCCCACCCGCCGCGCCAGGAGCGGCTCCAGCTGCTCTTTTCTTTTTCTTTTTCTTATTTTCGTCCTGCGGCTGCGACTCGTCTCGAGTGGTCTGCTGACCTTGTGCCAGTGTGCTGGTCCCGGTGTCATCGCTGATGGTCAGGTCGCCCGTTCGCGCCGCGATCTCGACCGTACCATCCACGTCTCTGACTTCAAATTCGGTCCAAACGCTAGCGGCCGGTGACACGGTGACGTCGCCAGCGCGAGTCGCCAGCAATTTCGAGGTCGATATGGTTACGCGTCCGTGCTCCAACTCGACGATGTTGCCTTGATACTTAACCAGCGAGTCGTTCAGAACCAAGACGATGGAGCCTGCAGCGTTGATGTTGGCAGCCGAGTCCGCGGTGGTCTGTACCAAGTCGCCCGAAAAGATAGCCGACGACCTTGCGATGCTGTCGCCATTGAGCAATGAGGTTCCATGGCTGTAGAGCATGGCAGCAGGCTGGTCCGCAGCAAACAAGGCAGCCGGAAAAATCACGACCATCATGCAGCTCAGGATCTTCAAGTATAGAGCCCTGATCATGGCAACACTTCCATCCTTCGGAGATTGACCTTGAGTGATGGTAATCCGAAAGGGCCTCTTCCGTCAATCGCTAGTCTTTTCGGGTGGTGTCCTAATAGGACACTACCTCTTTTCGGGTAGTGGTGTGTGTTTTCGGCAAGCCTGCGCAACCGAGGGTAGTTCTTCCATCAAAGGCGATCCGTGACTCAAGGACCATCATCCGCAACGCCGCGTGTACTTCGAAAGAAGGAAATCCATGTCATCTCCGACGCCATAGCCAAACTCATGGCTGATGGTCCGCACACGATCTAACCTGGCGACAAGATCGTGGCGGCGGTCGACGGATAGTGCATTGGCGAACTTGAGGGTCTGCTCGAACATACGCACCAGTGCATCGAAGTATCCCTCATCATCATTGCAAACGTCGCTGCAGAACCCAGCGGCCCGCTCGCAGTAGAAAACCATCAACTCTGCCAGTCCTTCGGGATCGCCAACTGCCTTCTTGTAATCAGAGATGGCCCGCTTGGCTTGGGAGACAGAAATGTCCTGCTTCCGAAACAGGTCAGGCCAAAGCCACCGGTCAATACTTTTCTTGTACGGCTCCAGCACGTCCTCGCCCAAGCCAAAGCGGGCATGAAGAAACGTCTGATTATCCTTGTGCGCAGTGTAGAGACTCTGAATCAAGCCCAGCAATGCTGCCCGGTCAAAATCCGCGAGTTTTGCTTTGATATCGGTCCACGTGGGTTGCGATTTTGACTGACGTCTGGTCATACGCATCCTCGATTCTACCCATGCGAGCCCACCGGCGTGGCTCCGACCCAACTCGTCTGCTTCAGAAGCGGTAGCCTTCCGCCACCCAGTAATGCCAGTCGCCGATGGCTTCGGCGGTCGACTCGTCCGCATCCACCGCGGCCAGTTGAGAGAGAGGAACTGCCAGGTTCCGGCCCTGCCAGCGAATCAGCACGAGCATATCGCTGGTACACGCATCTTCGGGCGCCAGGCGTCGGACTTCGACGACCTCTCCCTTTCTGAGTGGCGAGACGACCTTGGCAGCGAGGCACTTGGCTTGGAAGGGGAACCTCATTTTGTTTTCCAGGTAGTAATACCAGCCCAGAGCCTGCTCTTCCATAAGTGTCCACGATGACTTCGTTGTGGATTCGGTCTTCGCGGAGGGGCTCTTTATTGGGCTTTGCCATGACTCTCCAGCGAACCGCCGCTAGGGCTGAAGGAGTTGCCGGATGCGGGAGAAGCGCAACAGTTCCTCTGCGGCTCGGACGGGGTTCGCCGGCCAAGGTTCTTCCTCTTCTTCATCCGCATCATCCATTATTCCCGGCTCCAACGGAGCCAAAAACTTCGTCTGCTCCAGGTGGTTGAGATACTCGCGGATTTCGCCGGGTGCAAACAGCCGCCGGATTGCGGTGACAAACGCCGGCAACTCTGCGGCGAAGTCGGGATCCTGCTCCGATGCCGTCACGAAAGTGAACAGCTTCTCGCCGATCAGATAGTCCAGGGCGTTTTTCAACCCGAAGCGCTCACGGATATCTTCGGTCGCCGCACACTGTTCGATCCAGATCTTGTGGCATTCCGTGGACGGGCTGGTCATGATCGAATCCTTTCCCAGAATACGGCGCACCGAGGTGCGCCCGATATGGAGCGCGCGATCTCGCCTTACTGACGCCATGGCGATAAAGTTCCCGCACCGGGCCGGCTTTTCGCGCCGCGGTACGCGGCCGCCCCAGGCGCTTCCCATTCTGCCGGGCATGAGCCAATCCGGCGCGAACCCGCTCGCGCAGGATCTCGCGCTCGAACTCGGCGAATACGGCCAGCAGACCGGCCATGGCTCGCCCGATGGGCGTCGTTAGATCCAGCGCTTCGGTCAGCGATACGAACCCGACCCCGAGATGGCTGAGTTCCTGGAGCGTCGCCACCAGGTCGGCCACCGATCGGCCCCAGCGGTCCAGGCGCCACACCAGCACCACGTCGATTTCGCGGCGGCGCGCCGCATCCAACATCCAACACTTTCTCGCGCAGCTCACGCTGGGATGCTCCGGAACGACCTCCCTCACCTGCACCACAATGCTCCAGCCTCGCCGTGCTGCGTACTCCCGCATGGCCCGACTCTACCATTCGAACCGCTTCCTGCTTGAACTCGAGCGTGTATTGCGCTCGTGTCGCCTTTGTCATCTCCGTCTCCTTGCTCTATTGAATCACTCAGCAAGGAATACGTTTTGCGCGGGCAAGGTCACAGTGTCACAGAGCATACCTAGATGCTGTCGAAGGCGCATTTGGCATGGACTGCGATTACGCGATGCTCCAGAAAATCTATGGTTCTCCGTCTATCGAAGAACAGCACCGCCATTCTCCTGGTTGCTGCATCGGTTGCGACATGAAAGTTGTGAGTGGCAATCCCGATCCCAAGCACGTGAGTACCAGCTACGTAGAACGCCACAACCTGACCCTGCGAATGAGCATGAGGCGCTTTACTCGCCTGACAAATGCATTTTTCCAAGAAAATTCAGAATCACGCGGCTATGGTGGCGATCCACGCAGTACATTACAACTTTGCCAGAATCCACAAGTCGTTGAGGATCACCCCCAGCATGGCCGCTGGCTTGTCCGATCACGTCTGGGTCGCTTGAGGAAATTGTGCTTCTGGCAGGATAGAATTGCCGCTCTTTATTCCATCGGTTTAGTCTCGGTATGACAGAGCGTCACAAACTCGAAGAAATCCCTTTTGTTTTGGTCTCCCACCTCCCACATGCACCACGCACCATTCGTGAAACCATGCCTTGCTGGGCCAATGCTTTCGATAATCATGTCAGGGCCGCCGGTTTTCAATCGAACAACGTCTCCGGCCTTAAACTCGTAGTTCATTTTCAAATTCTCTTGTGGTTTGCCCCGATAGCAATCAAAAGAGTTAATCTTGTTACGATTTCAGGAATAGTTGGCAGACTAGCGGCTAGATCGAAACTGAGACACTACCTAAAGAGGTTAATTAGCGAATGTTTGACGTGGGGAAGTTCCGGCCAATCACCGGTACGTCTGGGAGCCTGAGTCACACGACGACGGTCAGGCTCAGGGTGCTCGGACCGTAGGCTTGACGTATAGGAAAAACAAAAGTCATTTTCGGCAGAGGAACAGGATTCATCCGCCCTTGAACACCTCTGAATTTCTGAGGAGTGCCCCATGGCGATTCATATTTTATGACACCCCTCGGCTGGGGTTGGGCACAGTTCGTTTGGGGCTATGCTCTGGTTGCCCTGCATGCGACAAGCACCCATCACGTGCCCTGGTACGCCGTCCCGCCGATGATGAGGAGAACGCACGCTTGATTGTTTCCCGCATTGTCCTCGATGCGCTCAAGGATCTCAAGATGGCATATCCCCAGTAAAATAGAAACCGGGAGCTGAGTGATCCTCGGCGACTCCCGGCTTCGGCTACTTGGGGCCTGGAGGCCACTACGGCGGTATGTCGATGGTAATGACAACCTCACCGAAGCGAAGTGTTATTATCAGCTTCTCGAGAGAGCGCTTCCACCTAATCGACATAGCGCAATCTTCTCTCCGTTAGGATCGCCCCGACTCTGACCAAGTCGGGGCTTTCTGCTTTTGCACAGAACCGGCGTCGGATAATCAAAACAGCCCACTACCTCTTTTCACTGGGTGTGAGGGCCTGCCGCGACTGAACCTGCCCAGACTGGACAATGAGGCAGGACAGCACGGCTGTCGGCAAGTCGGCGCTGATCGGGTAGGAGGCGAGGTCACCCTCGCCGTCCTCCCACACCACCGGACGTGCGGTTCCGCATCCGGCGGTTCATGAAGCAGACGAGAAGCGCCGCTGGGTGTCCAGCAGCGAGACCAGTTC
>Ga0224558_1004472_pt1 | contig 10856 bp, 12 predicted proteins | sample 714S32024metaG_FD_180682 | JGI IMG/M metagenome (GOLD analysis project Ga0224558, IMG submission 180682) | Peat soil microbial communities from Stordalen Mire, Sweden - 717 S3 20-24 | ecosystem: Environmental > Terrestrial > Soil > Wetlands > Peat | place: Sweden: Norrbotten County, Stordalen... | reverse complement strand
CCGTCTGGGTCGTCGACGGCCCGGTGGTCGGGACCACCTGGTCGAGCCTCCACCCGGCGTTCGTCGGCCCCGGCACGGCCCCTGCCACTCCGGGGGAGTGGTCGAGGACGGTCATGGCCTTGGCCTCCTCACCCGCGGGCACGATCACTTGGAGGGTGCCCGGTGCCCCGGGGCCGAAGGCGGCGGTCACCTGGTCGTACCCGACCCGGGCGTTTGCGGTCGGTGGCACGATGGTGATCGAGGGCATGTTGGTCCGCATGCCGATGACCGGGGCGGCGGCTAGGAGCAGGAGAACCAGTGCAGCTGCGCCTGCCGGGTAGGGATGCCTCCACAGGAACTTGCCCCACCGGTGGAGCTGTCGGTCGAGCGGCCCCTCGCCCACCTTCGGGCCACCGCGCCCGAGTCGGATCGTGCCCTTGTTGATGTTGGTCCCGAGCTTGCCGAGCACGGCCGGCAGCAGGGTGAGCGTGGCGGCGAGCACGGCGATCACTGACAGCATGATCCCGAAGGCCATGGACCGGAACGCCGGGCTCGGGACGATGAGGATCGCGGCCAGGGACGCCAGCACCGTGAGTGCGCTGAAGGCCACGGCCTTGCCCGCGGTGTCAACCGTCTCGGCCACCGAGGCAACGATCGCCTCGCGGTCACCGGGTTCCGCACCCCGTCGAGCCAGCGCCGACCGGAAGCGCATCACGAGGAAGAGGGCGTAGTCGATGCCGAGGGCCAGGGCGAACATCAGGGCGAAGTTGAGCGCCCAGACCGACACCGGGGTGAACTTGGTGGTGATGACCAGCGCACCGGCGGCAACCAGAAGTCCGGCCATTGTCAGGAGGAGCGGGAGACCGGCGGCCACCAGGCTTCCGAAGGCGATGACCAGGATGATGATGGTCACCGGCCACGACAGCATCTCCGACTTGAGCATGGCGGATCGGTTGGCCGTGTTGAAGTCGGCCCACAGGGCGCTGTCGCCGGTCAGGGTCACGCTGACGTCGGCGGTGGACAGCGCGGCCAGCTTCGGCTCGACGGCGTCGGCGGCCTGCACCATCTTGTTGGAGTCGGCGGCAGAACCGGCGGTGATGATCGCCGTCCGCCCGTCCCTCGAGATCGAGACGCCGGCCTGCGGGGCCACGACGGTGGAGACCCGCGGATCGCTGCGAAGCACGCTGGTCGCCTTGGCCACGGCAGCCTGGGCCCGGGGGTCCGAGGCGATCGGTCCGCGGTGATCCACGATGACCACCTGCAGCCCGGTGGCGCCGAGTCCGGCGAAGTCCTTCTCGATGACCGCCCGGGCGGCGACGGACTGACTGTTCGATGCCTGCCAGCCGGCACCGGCCAGAGCGTTCTCGACGTGGACGGCGAAGATCCCGAACACCAGGAGCACCAGCAGCCACGCGATGAGCACCCTGCGGAAGTGGGTGGCGGCCCACCTACCGAGCCTGGCGAACGGGCTGGGTCGCCCAACGTGAATCGTGTCGTCGGCCCCCCCGAGGCTGTTCCCGACCGGGGTCGGCCCATCATTGACCTCGGTCGGTGCCGCCGCCTGGGGTGAGTCGAGTCCGGTTCCTGGGGTTGCGGCCATGGGAAGCAATCCTTTGATCAGACCGGCACACCCACTCGGAACGAGGGGAGCATGCACGGATACCTGGGTGGGTATCTAGAACCGTAACACGATACCCCCCCTGGTATCAAGCAGATTGTCGAAGCGGCGTACCGTTCCGCGCCGCCAGCCAGCCGGCCGCCAGCTCACGCCAGCTTTGGGCGCACGCACGGAGGGCGGGTAAGCGACGGCCCATCACTGACCTGAAGCGAACGAGTTCGCGCTCCGGATCACTGGATAGCAGGGTGCCGACGAAGCGCAGCCACGGCACAACCGCAGGTGAACACTGCGAGCAATTCCCCCGAGGGTGGGATACCTGGCGAATGCCGACCTCGCAGGGACGGGCCGCCGCCACCTGGCCAGGCGACCCTCAGTCCGAGTCGACCTGCGGCCGGTACCGGTCCGCTACCAGGAGTCCGTGCTCGGTCAGGAAGTCGACCTGCTCCGTGTGCATTGGGTCGGGTGGCGCCGTAAACCACTCTCGTCCGGAACTGGCGTCGGCCCTCGGGTCAACGTCGACGCGGCAGAGGAATGCAATGCCGACGGGTGAGTCCAACCCGTTGAGGTAGTGGCTCGGATACTCGATGTATCCGAGGAGTGGCCCCGCCTCGATCTCCAAGCCAAGTTCCGTCGATGCGACCCGCCTGACTGCGGCGACCAACGCCTCGCCGAACCGCACCGTGCCCCCAGGGATGTGCCACAGTCCGGCACATGGGCCTTCCGAACGCTTCGTCAAGAGAATGCCGAGCGGACTCTGGATGACGACCTCAACAGTGAGGCGTGGAATCTTGGCGTAGATCTCGCGGAACTCCCGCTCCGTGAGTGGAGGCTCCGCACCCTCTTCACGGAGTTGCGGCTCGACTGCCTTCCGATCGGTCACCACGAGCCCTCGTGCGGCTCCGCCATAGTGTCAGCGGACCGAATCACCCTGCCCACTGTGCCGGCGTTTCCGCCCGTGCGGGTGGTGCTGTCGACGGGAAGCGGCGCCCCATCTCTGGCGAGCCGCCCTCGAATCCCGCAGTCCGAGATGGACAGGTATGTGAGTCCTAAAGTCGCAGCCAGCAAGGTCGATGCCCTGTCAGTTCCGCCAGAGTTGGGAGTCACTCGTCGACGTTCACTTTCGATCCGACAGCGACCGTCCTCGTCCGTTCCACGACAGAGAGACCACAACGGGACATCACCGCCAAAGGCTTCGGCAGTTCCTGGCACGACTTCCTATCCAACGCGATGGAGCTCCGCAGCAAGGTGAAGCGCGAGTGGCTGACCGACAGCTGCCATCCGCAGCGAGTACCGGAGCGTGTCACCGCTGATGGTGAAGTCTCGTTCGACGACCGTCACCTCCTTGGCGGTCGAGGTCCGCGCGATTGCTGTCGATCGGAGCAGGATGGCGGAAGTGGAAACGGTGCCCTCGGCAACCTCCGCGATTCCCGTTGGTTGCGCGATGATGACCTCGGCCCGGCCAGGCCTCGCCATGCGCCAGAAGCCACTCTCGCCGTGGAGCAGACGACCGTCAGCAGCGTGTTTCGTCGACTGGGTATAGGCGAGGAACGGCTTGCCGACGTGCGAGAACGTGGCGGTCTCCTCGTAGTCGAACGCAGCGATCGTCGGATACTCTCCGTGACCTGACCCAGTCCAGGTCCCCAAGAGGGCAGCGAGCGGCTCTACGTCCGGGTGCAGTGCGATGGTCACATCCCAAGCATCGCACTCCGGCAGCCGTGCCGGGCCGTCAATCCTGATCTTCGGTCGAAGACGAGACGATCCGGCAATCCGCCTCGGCGAGGTTCACGCCGCGATGGTCATTCGCGTCGTTGGTCCGACGATGGATGGACACTTGGCACTATCCGGGATTGACCGCCACCCCCCGAGTGAACCAACTCCAGGGCTTTGGTCCGACGCCGTAGCGCTGGTCGACGTCGTCGAGGGTGAAGCCGGCGCCCCGAACCAGGGCTACGGGATCACGGGTGAGATGACAGCCATCGGCCACCCGGCGCTGTAGAGGTTCCAGACGGCGCTGCCACGCCGCCACGCCCGCGTCAGGAGCAAGGCCGTGCTCGAGGAAGTGGAATTGGCCTCCTGGACGGAGCACCCGTCGGACCTCCGCCAACGCGGCGTCGACGTCGGGAATCGTGCACAGGGCGAAGGTGCAAAGTGCATCGTCGCAGGTGTCGTCAGGTAGTGGGATCGACTGACCGTCGAGCCCGACGAGCTCCACCGGCACCGATGAGCCGTCAATCCGACGCTGCGCGATCCGAAAGCCCTTGGCTGACGGTTCGACCGCAAGGACCTTCTCAACAGTCGATGGGTAGTGCTCGACATTGAGGCCCGAGCCAAACCCGATCTCGAGGACTCGTCCGGACAATCCACTGGACAGTTCGCTGCGCCACTTCTTCAGTCCGGCGGTCCCACACGCTCGGTCGACCAGGACTGGGAGGATGTGCTCGCGGTAGATACCCATGTCGCCAGAGTACCGACCCGATTCGCCGATGGACCTCGGGCACGCTCGGCTCGAACAATGGGCGATCGTCTACTCTGAGTCGGTGGCCAGTTGCTTCGACTGATGAAGCTGCACGAACTGCCCGGTTCGACGAACTTCGCCGTGCTCCGAGCCGGTAGCTTTCCCGTATGCCTGACAGCGGCGATACGAACGAGGCCATCTGGAAGTCTGATGCTGCGATCTCGCACTGGGTATCGACGGCCGAGGACCGTGAGCGCCGACGCGCCGACGAGCGCCGGCTCATGGCTGAGATGCTTCCGTTCGACAAGGACCAGCAGTTCACCTTCATCGACCTGGGCGCTGGGACCGGCGCTGCCGCTCGGGTGGTCCTCGACTACTTCCCCGGCGCACGAGCCATCCTGGCCGAATACTCCTTGCAGATGATGGAGCAAGGGCGCCGAGAGCTCTCCGCCTTCTGGGATCGCTATACCTATGTCGAGTTCGACCTCGCTCGCGGCCCCTGGCCGACGGAGATTCCGAGTGAGGTCGACGCAGTCATCTCGTCACTGTGCGTCCATCACCTCCCCGACGAGCGCAAGGGGGAGTTATTCGCCGAGATCCTGGAGCACCTGCTTCCTGGGGGCTGGTACCTCAACTACGACCCCGTCACGACCGAGGATGCAGTCGTCGAGGCAGCCTGGTTGCGGGCCGGGGACCGCCGTGACCCCGAAGCAGCAGCGAAACGGGAGAATCGAACGCCCGAAGCGCAGACCCGCCACGAGAACCATATTCGATACATGATCCCTCTCGCCCCTCAGCTCGACCTCTTGCAGGAAGCGGGCTTCGAGGGGGTCGACGTGTACTGGAAGCAGCTCGACCATGTCATTTACGGCGGTAGACGACCCTGAAGTGCGGCTCCTCGCCACGACATTCAGGCATGCGGTCGAAGTTCGCATGCCCTCAAGTGTCGGGTAGGCGCGACACGGCTCCAAATAGGGGAGCGTGTCCAGGCTTGCCGCGAAGTTGTGGTTGGTGCTGGCTTTGGGGCCGAGCAGCATCCACGCTGGCGAGGACGACGTGACGGACTTGCGCAGCAGCGCACACTGGAAACTGGCAGTTCGGGGGCTCCGGTTAGCCGGGCTCGGCCTCTTCGTCGCCGTCGGCGGTCTCGTCACTCGTGTGTGGTCAACGGGTACCGGACTCACGATTCTGGTCGTCGGCGTAGGTATCTACCTCGTTGGCGCCGTTTGTGTTTACCGGATTCATCCCGGCCATTCGGGCGCTTCCAAAGCCCCGACCCTCGTACTGGAATCTCAGGTGGCTGCTCATGCACGACGCTCTCCACGCTCGGTCGTAGGGCGCTCCTCCGGGGAGGGATCGAGGCCGTGTTCGTCCGAACCGGGTGCCCCTCTCAGGTTGCATGGATGCCCCCCGGTGCACTTCGCCCCTACCCGTGCCCCCAAACGCCAGGACGAGGCGCCACCCTCCAGCGCTCAAGGTCACGTGTGACGCAGACCTTTGACGCCGATACTGAAGAGGTAGCCGCCCAGGACAAGCAGGATCGCCCCAATGATGTCGAGCCATAGGCGGTGGAACAGCGGACCTGCGACCACGAGCCAGACACCGGCGAGGACGAGCAGCAGACCGCCGAGCAGACGGACCCATGGGAGTAGAGGGCTGCGCTGCCACCTATGGACCATTCCCAGTTCATCCGCCACGGCGCCAGTGTGGCTTCCCGCAAGTTCTCAACCCAGTGCCAAAGGTCCCGAATGCCCCTGATCAGTCGGTCGTGGGCACGTTATCCGCCGACGCGTGCTTGCTGAGCGCGAGCTGCCACACTCCGAATCCTCAGGGACCCATGGATAGACCGAAGGAACTGACCATCACCTGCGCCCACGGCGTGGAACCACACCTCCTGGAGCTCGAGCAGCACTCGACCTACCGGGGGCTGCTCGACGGGGGCCCGACCCACGAGCTCAACGCGCAGCTCCTCGAGGAAATCACCAGCAACCAGGGTCGCATCCCGACCTACCTGGTGCGTCCCACCGAGCGGCTGGTCGAGCAGAAACGCCCTTCCCCCTTCGGCCCGCTGATGTTCCTGCCAAGGCGCCAGTGCGCTCGCAGCGGACCCGGTGCTCTCACGCGCCGTCTTCATGGCCATCATCGCCGATGAACCCGAAGTGCGCCGACTGCGCAGCGCAGTGGGTGCAGAGTTGGTGAGCCGGCTGCGGACGGCACTGGGTCCATTCGACGATCCGGAGTTGGTCAGCACGCTCTTCTTGGCCTACAGCGGCGCAATGATGCTTGTGGGCACGGGGACTCGGGACCTTCTCGAGGTGATCCCTCGCATCGAGACTGTCGCCCGGCTCATCGACCTGACGTAGTCCCATTTTGCGTGTTAAACGGGCGATGAATCGGACACCGCTTGTCAGTCACAGGCGACAGGTAGCCGTGGAAGCGCGGTAGGTCCGCAACCACGAGCCGCTCTCTCGTGCTGAGGGGTCGCCGGCGGGGGCGAGCCACTCAAAGTGGAGCGTGGGAGTTGGGCATGGTCGCCGATGTCCAGCTCACGCCGACACACATCTCGTCCGTCGATCCATCGCCCCATGTCACGTAGTGCGGTGCAACCTTGCGCAGCACAGGGAGTTCCTGGGCCAGGGTCGGGTCATAGGTGCAAGTGATCTGTACCGGTTCGCCAGCGGTGACTCGAACGGGCGTCGACAAGTTGTAGGAGTGCTGGTGGTGGAAGTCGTAGTGGGGCACGCTCAACACCGTCTTGGCCTCGGGAGTACCCGGGTTGAGCACCATGGTAAATCCCACTCCGAGCAGATGCATGTGTGGTGCGACCCGCACCAGGTAGCCACCCGTGCTCAGCAACGCGTTGCACGACGTCGAGTTGCCGGCGGGCGGGTTTGACGGATTGCGACCGCAGAGCGCTTCGATCCCGTCGACCGTGAGCACCGCATTGGCGCCGAAGCGCTGGCCCTGATTCGCGAGTGACACCGCCCTGTCACAGAGCGGCCCAGTCACGCCCGCCGGACAAGGGATGTCGGGTGCCGCCTCGAACGACTGGACGTGAAGGGGAAGCACCGGTGCCGACAGAGGGACCGTATGCAGTACCAACGAGTTCTTCACCGGCTTGTCACCGACGAGCAAGTTGTAGTGCACCTGCATGATCACCATGCTCCCCGCTGGGATCTCGAATCCCGTTCCCTTCGGGAAGCGCACGGGGCCGGAACCCGGTGACCAGTTGCTCAGTAGGGTGGTTTGCGCAAAGTCGGTCAGCGGGGCGTTCGGCAGTGTTCCCTCCCCGAAGCACGTCCATCCGTTCTTGAACACCTCGTCGCGCTTGGCCTGGGCCACCAATGACTTCGGGAGCAGGAACAGCGCAGCGTGGTGGTCCTCGACGCTTCCGGGGAAGAACTGGCTGGAGAGGATGTACGAGTTGTGCGTGACGTGCGGATCCAGCACGTTGCAGTGGTAATCATCCGTTGCACCAGCCGGTGCTTTCGGTTTGTAGGAGGCGGACTTCAGCCAGATCGACGCCACGTGTGCGGTGGGTCCCTGCGTAGCCGCCGTTGCCGGAACAGCAACAAAGCATGTGGCCGCTGCAACGACGCAGGCAACCAGAATGGCAATGTGACGAGTCCGCATTGTTTCAGCGTAACCCCCCGACTTCCTCCGCGCATGGCCAGCGCTCCCCTGCCCCCTTCCGACTCCGCCTGCCCACTCGGCCCCGATGTGGGTCACGGACTTCTCGCTGTCAGCGAACGGACGGGCTGTCGGATCCCACGTAATCGCAGGCACCTTCCCCCTATTCTCCATCTGATGATGAGGTGCGATCGCCAGGAGGCGTCAGACCGGGTGACCGTCGAGCACGCCGGTGATCAGGTCGACGAGAAGTGACCTCTCGCGGGACGAGTCGATCGTCCTCGATGTGAGCATCTGCGCCATAACCAGGCCCCGGAGCGTCGCCCACAGAACCTCACCGATCACCGCGTCCTGGCCACCGATGTCGACCCGGCTCGCGAAGAGCAGACTGCTCAGCGACCGCATGTCACGCGCCATCTCCTCAAGCTCGTCAACCAGAAATGGGTCCCGCGCGGCCCGAGCCGAGATGAGGATCTCGAAACTGGCCCGTGACTCGAGACTCGAGAAGGCTGCCCAAGCGGCATCGACCACCGCCTCGACCCGTTGGCGCGACGGTCCGTCAGGCACCGAAACAGACTCGACGGCACGGCGGAGGTGCCGGAAGCCGTCGGCGATGACCGCCGACAGCAGTCCGTTCCGGTCACCGAAGTGGTATTGGATCACGCCCCAGGTCACGCCGGCCCGTTCGGCGATGTGATTGGCGCTGGCTACGGCGAGTCCTTCTTCGTTGATGCACCGGACGGTCTCGCGGATGATTGCGTCCCGGGTCCGGTCCCCACGTGGTTGCGCACGGCCGACCTTGCGGGTGGGCCGGGCCGGTGCGGGGGCCGGCCGCCGAGCTGGCGTCAACGCATCAGGCCGTGGACCTGGGACACGGGGAGGTCGCGCAGCGAGGCGAGTCCAGGCGGGGCAGCGCACACCACCGGGATGGCGTTGACGGCCTTGGCCGCCGTGGCGATCACCCCGGCGACGTTGTGGTCGACGCCGTCCAGACCGAGGTGGGTGTTGATCTCTACGCCGGGGCTCCCGGTGACGACGACGCGGTGGACGCCGGGCCGGCCCTCGGGTGGGACCGGCCAGTCCGGGGCGGCGGCCGACGTCAGCCGGTTGACGTGCTCCATGACGATCCTCGGCTCCCCGCCGACGATGCCTTCGACCGCGAACCGAACGGCGGCCACCTGGCCTGGCTCGACGTGCATCATCGTGCAGTCGATGGGCTCCGCCGTCACCCACGGCTCGTAGCGTTCACGGAGCTCGTCGAGCTCGACCCCGAGCTCGTCGGCCAGCAGGCGGACGGGGCCGCCCCAGATCGAGGCGAGCACCCCGGGAAGGAAGAGCATCGGGACCGTGTCCGGGGTGGTCCCGAACCCGAAGCTGACCCCGGTGAACTCGGCGTCGTCGTAGGAACCGTAGTCGCAGAGCTCCTGCACGAGGACGGTGTCGGCCCGGCCGGTAAGACTCAGCGCCGCAAGCGGCAGGAGGTCTCCCGAGAACCCCGGGTCGACGCCGTTCACGTACATGGTGGTCCCACCGGCGAGGCAGGCAGCCTCCAGGGGCTCGATGAGCCAGGCGTCGGCGTGGGGTGGGTAGATCAGCCACACCAGTGAGGTGGCCACGACGTTGGTGCCAGCGGCGAGGAACGCCGTCAGTTCGCGGATCGCATCGAGCGGACGGGTCTCGGCCTGAGTCATGTAGACCACGCAGTCGGCCCTAAGGGCCACCAGCGCGTCGAGGTCGTCCGTGGCCAGTACGCCCGTCGGCTCGTCGAGCCCGCACAGGTCGGCGGCATCGCGCCCGATCTTGTCGGCACCGGAGGCATGGACCCCGACGAGCTCGAGGTCGGGATGCTCGATCAGCTGGCGGAGGGCATGGCGCCCCACGTTGCCAGTCGAGAACTGGATCACCCGCAGTGCCATCGCTACCCCCTGGTACCGGACGGACGTACCCGCCCCTTGCACGAAATCATAGAACGCTTTATGTTTTTCGTGTCGGTCCATCAGGAGGTGTGCCAGTGGGAGTGCTCGACGGCAAGGTGGCAGTGGTCACCGGCACGAGTCGGGGGGTGGGTGTGGGCATCGCCCACGAACTGCTCCGGGCCGGGGCAACCGTGGTCGGCTGCTCCCGCGGTCCTCTGCCGGCGCTCCCCGGTACCGAGGACATCCCCGGCGGCGCCGACCGCTCGGCCCAGTGGGTCTGCGACCAGGGCGACTACCGGGCCATCGACGAGTTCGTGGATCGGGTGGTCGACACCTACTGCCGGATCGACATCCTGGTGAACAACGCCGGCGGCACCGTGCCGGCGCCCCATGCCGAGGACATCCCGGAGCTGGTCCAGAAGCTCCAGGGCGCGCCGCGCGGCGCCGACGACTTCGAGCGGACCGTCCTCTTCCACTCCTTCGCCATCCAGATGAACCTGATCAGCCCCCTCTGGTTCGCCATCCGGGTGTTCCGCCAGATGAAGGAGCAGGAGGGGACCGGATCGATCATCAACATCTCGAGCGGTGCCGGGCACCCGGCCGGGTCACCCACCCTGGTGTCCTACGGAGCGGCCAAGTCGGGCCTCAACCACATGACCCGGTCGCTGGCCGAGGAGTGGGGCCCGACCGCCCGGGTGAACTGCCTGGCGCTCGGCCCGACGATGACCGACAACTTCCGCAGCTTCGTGCTGCCCGCCGACGACCCCGAGGGATCGAACTACTTCGTCAATGTGCCGCTCGGCCGGGCCGGTGAGCCCTCCGAAGTGGGGCGTGCGTGCGTGTTCCTCTGCTCGGGCGAGGTCGACTACATCAACGGCACCACCATTGAGATCGACGGCGGCATGCTCCCCGGCGTGCTGTACGAGTCGGGACTCAAGACGATCACAGACCTTCTGTAAGCGTCCCTGCGGACAAACGGAGATCGCCTACCGTCGCTGCCATCGCCTTGGCACGGGACAACATGAGCCGCTTGATCGGCGAATCGCTGGCCGCCGAAACCATGGAGTCCATCCGGAAGATCTTGGACGACCATCCAATGGCAAAGGAAATCGTGGAACTGCTGACACGCTATCTAGGGGCTCATGAGATCATGGTGGCGGCACGAGTCGAGTTGGTCGACGGTCTCGATTCGGCACAGATCGCTGGCATGAGCGTCGGAACTCGATCATCGACTCCGAGAGGCCAACGCAGAGGTCAC